>Ga0208852_1000131_pt1 | contig 19459 bp, 24 predicted proteins | sample LakMenEpi18Jun09_FD_150711 | JGI IMG/M metagenome (GOLD analysis project Ga0208852, IMG submission 150711) | Freshwater microbial communities from Lake Mendota, WI - 18JUN2009 deep hole epilimnion ns (SPAdes) | ecosystem: Environmental > Aquatic > Freshwater > Lake > Epilimnion/Euphotic zone ...
TGCTCAAGGAGCTCAAGGTTCAAATGGTCCTCCTGGTGGTATTGGACCAACAGGTGCTCAAGGTACGACAGGAGCACAAGGTGTTACAGGTGCTCAAGGATTAATAGGTCCGACAGGAGCTCAAGGAGCCAAAGGTGGCCAAGGTTCAACTGGTGCTCAGGGATTAATAGGACCTGCGGGTAATACGGGTGCTATAGGTAATCAAGGAGCTCAAGGTGCGATAGGACCTTTAGGACCAACAGGTAATCAAGGAGCTCAAGGTACAACAGGAGCTCAAGGTTCTCAAGGTGGTCCGGGTGAAACTGGTAGTCAAGGTGCTCAAGGTGCTCAAGGTTCAACAGGTGCTGCAGGCACTCCCGGGTCTCAAGGAGCTCAAGGAGCTCAAGGTGTTACAGGAGCTCAAGGAGCTGCCGGTCCTCAAGGAGCTCAAGGTGCAACAGGAGCTCAAGGTTCTACAGGTGCTTTTGGGTTTCAGGGAGCTCAAGGTGCTCAAGGTGCTACAGGTTTTTTCCAAGGAGCTGCAGGACCTACGGGAGCTCAAGGTGCAAAAGGTGGTATAGGACCAAATGGACCTGCAGGTCCTCAAGGAGCTCAAGGGGTTCAAGGTGCCATAGGTAGTCAAGGTAATAATGGTCCTCAAGGTGCTCCTGGTCCGACAGGAGCTCAAGGAGCTCAAGGTGCTACAGGTCCTGCAGGGACCACTTGTTATTCTTTTACTTTCGGTATTGGTGCTGATTGTAATCAGGCTTGTGCGGAGTGTAAACCTGGTCAAACAGTATATATCCAATTCTCAAACCCTGGGGACCTTTGTCCTGGGGGAACAGTGGTTTATTTAAATTCAGGACCTTGTAGTAGTTCTACTCCTGATTGGGCTGGTACAAGTGAGTTTGTTAGTTTTGCGTGTGATTCTCCGGGTGACTGTGCTTTTCTTGATAATGATGGTCTTGTTATAAGTTGTACTTCTTGTGGTTCAGATTTTAGAGCTAAAGGTAGTATTTTAACATTAAATAATACTTTAGAAAATATTTCTAAAATGCAAGTTGTTGAATATGATTGGAATAAAAATTTAGGTATTCATAGATATGAAGAACTTAAAAAATTAGGTAAATTACATACAATTGGTTTAATTGCTCAAAATATAAATGAAATATATCCCGAACTTGTTAATTTAGGTGTTGATGGTTATTACCGTATAGAATATGAAAAATTAAATGCGGTTTTAGTTGAGGGTATAAAAGAACAACAAATATTTATTGAGGATATTGATAAAGAACTTAAATTAATTGAAACGAAACTAAGTTAATGGCAAAAAATGTAATAATATATCCTACGGGAACAACAGGAAACTTAGACCCTCATACAGTTTTTGATGATGGGACAAATAAGTTGCAGATTAATGTTATTGATAGTGGTGGTTTATCAACACTATCATTATCATCATCAACTGTTGCTAGTGGATTTAATATATCACCAAGTGGTGTTGTTGTTTCAGGAGCAAGTGTTACTACAAGTCCAAATGGTGTTTATGTTGGAGGAACTGCTTGGGTTAATTCTTCAGGTGTTTGGGTTGGTCCTACAACAGGTTTAATTGGATTTCAAGGAGCTCAAGGAATACAAGGAGCAACAGGAGCTCAAAGTGCTATTCAAGGTGCTCAAGGTGCGGTAGGACCGACAGGAGCTCAAGGTATAACAGGTGCTCAAGGAGCGTCGAGTGTATTAGGGGCTCAAGGTGTGACAGGTAATCAAGGTGCTCAAGGGTCAACAGGAGCTCAAAGTGCGGTTCAAGGTAATCAAGGAGCTCAGGGGGCAACAGGTCCTCAAGGTAATCAAGGAGCTCAAAGTGCCGTTCAAGGAGCTCAAGGTGCTCAAGGGGCAACAGGTCCTCAAGGTAATCAAGGAGCACAAAGTGCCGTTCAAGGAGCTCAAGGAATTCAAGGAGCTATTGGCGGTCAAGGAAATCAAGGTGCTCAAAGTGTGAATGTTGGAGCTCAGGGGGCTCAAGGTGCTACAGGTCCTCAAGGTAATCAAGGAGCTCAAAGTGTTGTTCAAGGAGCTCAAGGTGTTATTGGAGCTACAGGTGCTCAAGGAAGTCAAGGAGCTCAAAGTGCCGTTCAAGGAGCTCAAGGTGCTCAAGGGGCGACAGGTCCTCAGGGTAATCAAGGAGCACAAAGCGCCGTTCAAGGAGCTCAAGGTATTCAGGGAACTATTGGTGCTCAAGGAAATCAAGGAGCTCAAAGTACAAATGTAGGTGCTCAGGGAGCTCAAGGAGCTACAGGTCCACAAGGAAATCAAGGAGCTCAAAGTGCCGTTCAAGGGGCTCAAGGTATTCAGGGAACTATAGGGTTTCAAGGTAATCAAGGAGCTCAAAGTACTGCAGTAGGTGCTCAGGGAGCTCAAGGTGCTACTGGACCAATAGGTAATCAAGGAGCTCAAAGTGCCGTTCAAGGTGCTCAAGGAGGAACAGGACCAACAGGAGCTCAAGGAGTTCAAGGAGCTCAAAGTGTAATAAGTGGAGCTCAAGGAGCTCAAGGTGCTACAGGTCCTCAAGGTAATCAAGGTGCTCAAAGTTCAACTCAAGGAGCTCAAGGAGCTGCTGGTCCAACAGGAGCTCAAGGTAACCAAGGTGCTCAAAGTGCTGTTCAAGGTGCTCAAGGAGTTCAAGGTGCCACTGGACCTCAAGGTAATCAAGGAGCTCAAAGTTCAACTCAAGGTGCTCAAGGTGCAATACCTGAAACAACAGGACCTACAGGTGCTCAAGGAGCTCAAAGTGCCGTTCAAGGGGCTCAAGGTATCCAAGGGGCAACTGGACCTCAAGGTAATCAAGGTGCTCAAAGTTCAACTCAAGGAGCTCAAGGTTTTCAGGGAACTATAGGCGCTCAAGGTAATCAGGGAGCTCAAAGTGCAAATGTTGGAGCTCAAGGAGCTCAAGGAGCAACAGGTCCAACAGGTAATCAAGGAGCTCAAAGTTCAACTCAAGGTTCTCAAGGTGCTACAGGACCAACAGGTAACCAAGGTGCTCAAGGTGCTCAAAGTGGTACTGTTGGAGCTCAGGGAGCTCAAGGTGCTACGGGACCTCAAGGTAATCAAGGAGCACAAAGTGCCGTTCAAGGAGCACAAGGAATTCAAGGTGCTATTGGTAATCAAGGTAATCAAGGTGCTCAAAGTGCGAATGTTGGAGCTCAGGGAGCTCAAGGTGCTACGGGACCTCAAGGTAATCAAGGAGCACAAAGTGCCGTTCAAGGAGCTCAAGGAGCAACAGGACCAACAGGAAACCAAGGTGCTCAAGGTGCTCAAAGTGTAACTTCTGGAGCTCAGGGTGCGACTGGTATTCAAGGAGCTACAGGGTCTCAAGGACCTCAAGGACTTGTACAAGGAGCTCAAGGTATCCAAGGTGCTCAAGGAGCAAAAGGATTAACAGGTGATTTAAGTATTACTCCAGGTGCCAATGGTGCTCAGGGTACTACAGGTGCTCAAGGTGCTACAGGTATTAATGGAACACCAGGTGCTCAAGGTGCTGGAAACGTTTCAGGTGCTCAAGGTGCTACAGGTCCACAAGCTCCAACTGGAACTCAAGGAGCAACAGGAGCTCAAGGAGCTAAAGGAGCTCAAGGTGCTATAGGAGCTCAAGGTGCTGCAGGTGCACAAGGAGCTCAAGGTACAACACCAGGTCCAACAGGTGCTCAAGGAGCTCCAGGTGTTCCAGGTCCTCCTTTTTCAACCGGTGCTCAAGGGGCACAAGGTGCTAAAGGGGCATTAGGCCCTATTGGTAATCAAGGAGCTCAAAGTGCAGTTCAAGGTTCTCAGGGAGCAACAGGAGCACAAGGAGCAGCATCAGACAAAAGATTAAAAGATAACATTACTGAAATCACAAATGTTTTAGAAAAAACAAAACAAATTGAAGGTGTTAGGTTCGTTTGGGATTATGATAATCCTAAGTTAAAAAATAATAAAAGTATTGCTGTTCCTGTTGCATTCCAAGGTAATGCTATTGGAGTTATTGCTCAACAAATTGAAAATATTCTTCCTGAAATTGTATTTACAGATGAGGATGGATATAAATCAGTACAATATAGTTTATTAGTTAGTTTTGGTGTTGGTAGTGTTAAAGAACAACAAAAAAGAATTGAAGAGATTTATAAAAGAATAAATTATTTAAAAGAAAAAATAGGTGGCTGAGAATATAGTAATAATACCTTCAGGTGGGACAATTAATTTTTATGATTCTGGTAGTACATTAACTACTTGGGTTATTGAAACGGGTACGCTAAAATTTAAAAGAGGTGCTACCACTTATTTCTCAATGGATAATACATATCCAAACTACAGAACAACAAATTCAGATTTAAAATTATCAGTATCATTAATTAATAACTCAGGAACTTTAATTAATAGTTCAGGATGGCAAGGTAGTAGACAACCTACAGGTTCTCAAGGTGCTACAGGATTCCAAGGTTCGGTTGGAACTCAAGGGGCTACGGGAGCTCAAGGTGTGATAGGAAACCAAGGAGCTCAAGGTGCAACAGGAAACCAAGGAGCTCAAGGAGCAACAGGACCGAAAGGGTCTCAAGGTGCAACAGGTATTCAAGGAGCAACAGGACCAACAGGAGCTCAAGGAGCGGTTGGAGCACAAGGTGCAAAAGGAACTCAAGGCGCTACAGGTCCAACAGGGGTTCAGGGAGCGGTTGGTGCTCAAGGAGTAAAAGGTGCTCAAGGAGCTACAGGACCTGCCGGTGTTCAGGGTGCTATTGGTAATCAAGGAGCTCAAGGAGCTCAAGGAACTACGCCAGAAAGTGTAGGTCCAACAGGAGCTCAAGGTGCGCAAGGACTTACAGGAGCACAAGGAGCGGTAGGACCAACAGGTGCTCAAGGAGCCCAAGGTGCTACAGGTAATCAAGGAGTTCAGGGTGCAACAGGACCAACAGGTGCTCAGGGTTCAATTGGAGCACAAGGTGCAAAAGGAGTTCAAGGAGCAACAGGTCCAACAGGTGCTCAAGGAGCTCAGGGAAATGTTGGAGCTCAAGGAGCTCAAGGAATTACACCAGAAGGCGTAGGACCAACAGGAGCTCAAGGTGCTCAAGGACTTAAAGGTGCTCAGGGAGCAACAGGTCCAACAGGTGCTCAAGGAGCTCAGGGAAATGTTGGAGCTCAAGGTGCTCAAGGAACTACGCCAGAAAGTACAGGTCCAACAGGGGCTCAAGGAGTACAAGGAGCTAAAGGAGCTCAGGGAGCAACAGGACCAACAGGAGCTCAAGGTGCTCAAGGTTCAACAGGTAATCAAGGTGCTCAAGGAGCTGTTGGTGTTCAAGGTGTTACAGGAGCACAAGGGGTACAAGGAGCTAAAGGAGCTCAGGGAGCAACAGGACCAACAGGTTCTCAAGGAGCTATAGGTGGTACTGGTAATCAAGGAGCTCAAGGAGTGGTAGGACCAACAGGTACACAAGGAGCACAAGGTGTACAAGGTGCTAAAGGAGCTCAGGGTGCAACAGGTCCAACAGGTGCTCAAGGAGCTCAAGGTGCTATAGGTAATCAAGGAGCACAAGGAGCGGTAGGACCAACAGGTTCTCAAGGAGCACAAGGAGTTCAAGGTGCTAAAGGAGCTCAGGGTGCAACAGGACCAACAGGTGCTCAAGGTAATCAAGGAAATGTTGGTGCTCAAGGGGCTCAAGGAATTACTCCAGAAGGTATAGGTCCAACTGGAGCACAGGGAGCACAAGGACTTACAGGTGCTCAGGGTGCTACAGGTCCAACAGGAACTCAAGGTGCTCAAGGTGCTATAGGTAATCAAGGAACACAAGGTGCCACAGGACCAACAGGTTCCCAAGGAGCAATCGGAGCTCAAGGAGCAATCGGAGCTCAAGGTGCCACAGGACCAACAGGTACACAAGGTGCTCAAGGAGCTAAAGGTGTTCAAGGTGCTCAAGGAATTACTCCTGAAGGTATAGGACCAACAGGAGCAATCGGTGCTCAAGGACTTACAGGAGCACAAGGAGCGGTAGGACCTACTGGTTCTCAGGGAGCAACTGGACCTCAAGGTAATCAAGGAACTCAGGGAGCAACAGGACCAACAGGAGTTCAAGGTGGACAAGGAGCTCAAGGTTCAACTGGCGCGACAGGTCCTAATGGACCAACAGGTTCTCAAGGTGCTCAAGGAGGAACTGGTGCTCAAGGACTTAAAGGAGCTACAGGAGGAGCTGGTTCTCAAGGAGCTCAAGGAGCTCAAGGAACCACAGGTGCTCAAGGAAGCACGGCTTCAAATGGAGCTGTGGGTGCTCAAGGAGCTGTAGGAGCTCAAGGAGCTCAAGGTGCTAATCTTGGATTTCCAGGACCAAATGGAGCTCAAGGGGCAACAGGACTTGTTGGACCTCAAGGATTTCAAGGTAATCAAGGAGTTCAAGGTGCGGTAGGACCAACAGGACTACCAGGACCTACGGGTGCTCAAGGTTCACAAGGATTTCAAGGTAGTGGTGGTGTTGGACCAACAGGAGCTGTGGGTGCTCAAGGAGCTCAAGGTGTTAAAGGAGCTCAAGGAGCTACAGGGGCAAAAGGACCAACAGGACCAACAGGAGCTCAAGGTGCTCCAGGTCCATCAGACATTAGACTTAAGAAAAATATTCAACCAATTAAAGATGCTATAAATATAATATCTAAACTTAGAGGTGTTGAATTTATTTGGATTGAAAATGAAATTTTAGATGTTAGTAATCATGTTGGTCAAAAAAGTATTGGTTTTATTGCTCAAGAGGTTGCCAGTGTTTTACCTGAAGTTGTATATGGTTCTGAAGAAAACGGATTTCGAGTAAAATACTCAGATATTATTGCTTTATGTATTGAAGCAATTAAAGAACAATCAATTATTCTTGATGAGAAAGAAATAGAATTATCAAGGTTAGAATCAATAGCAAAAAAAAGAGGGTTAATTTAACCCCCCACTTTTATTAATTCTTCAATTTCTTCTTTTGTTTTGTACAACATCGTCAAGAATTTTGGCCACATATCGGGTCCATATTTTTTAATCATTTTAACGTATGTCAAGAAATACGGGTCATCTTGTTGTTTCGGTATTAGTTCCGAAGTTTCAGGATAGTCTGTAGTGATTTTAGATAGGGTTTTAGACACCATATTATCTTTGGCTAGCTCATCATTCATTTTACTAATAATATCGAGTGAGAGTCTTGATAATGGTTCGTTGTTGGCAAAGTGGTTTACGATATTATCTAATGATTTCTTGATTGCCTTTCTATTATCAATATTACGTAATCTTACCAGTCTTAATTTAAATTCATTCACGAGTGCTTCTAAAAATTCGTTTGTGATTGCTCTGAACTCGATTGGATTTCCCCAGTACTTTTCATCTATGTCGGGGTTGTAACCCATTTCACGTCTTGCTGATTTCTCGGTAGATTGAGTTGGGTCTGTGGCGTGCATCATTTCGTGATATATTGTCAGGAATAAGTTCTTTTTTGAACCGTATTTTGATGGGTTAAGGTGCATTACAAAGTCCATTGGGTCTGTTGACCAAGATGGTCTTGTATCCATAAACCCTATGTATTTCAATTTTGGTCTTACGTATATTCTAACCATTCCGTCTTCACCTTTGGCGTTTTTGAATTGAATCTTATCAATAAGTGTCATCTTATTAAATGGTTTGTTTCTCATTGTCCATAACTTATCTGTTAGTTCCAATAACTTTGTGTAGGTTTCTGGTTCTAATTTATATCTTTTTTGTTCTGATATAACGTTTGATAATATGTTTAAGATTTTCATTAATTATAAATACTACTTATCGAGGTCTGTGCTCCAGTTAATTGTTTTTTTAACTGGTTTTATTTTTGATATGTATTTTGAGAATACTTCTTGAAATGGAATCATTGATTCTTTGATACCTGTAATCCGATTCATATTCGAGGATAAACCTGTTGCAAGGTATGCTTGAATTTCATCGTTATAAACATTATCACCATAACCATAACCTTGTAATTTCTTAATCATATTTAATTTAATCTCTGGTTGTAGGTTATTGATTAATTTTAACATCTTTAATTTGTATGACTGGTTTGAAAACCAAAGTCCGTGGGCTACCTCGTGATAGATTAATGATGGGTCATCTCCGTTGCTTTGGTCAATACCTATTAAATAATAATTGTCCGAACCTACCATCGATTTGATTGAATCAACAACGCTGAACATAATCATATCATATACGTTAAGGTCGGGGATTTTTGCCATACAAGATTCAATGGAAGTACAAGGTACGTTATATCCGGCAAAATCTTCGTGATAAGAGAAATAATCTTTTTTTGTTTTTTCTTTATAGAAATTAATATAATCTTTCCATTTAAACCCTTTTCCTCTGAATGAATCTGAATCCGATTCATAAAACTCTTGGTATCTTAAAAAAACTCTGGCTCTTAACTTATCATCTTTGATGACTAAAGCAAATATCTTTGGATATACCTCAAATAATTCTATTTGGTCTAATATCTTTTTAATATTCTTTGGTGGGGTCTTTGGGGGTTGTTCTCCTCGGGCTTCCAATAATGTTTTTTTGATAATATCTCTAATCATAATAATATAAATACCTTATATATAATCTTTAAAATACAAGTTAATATTTGAGTCTACTTTTGATGATGATGGATAGTCGGGAACATAAACTCTTAAACATTCAATTTGGTCTTTTAACATTTCCAAGTAATCCGAGTAATGTTCCAATGAAGGTTCATTCCATTTTTCAGTTTCTTTTAAATAATTAACTATCTCAGAATCAAAATCACTAATTTCAATTCTATGTTCTTGTATTATTCGGTCAGTATAATAACGATGAGGTCTTTCATATGTTTCGGCTTTACCATTAAAAAACTCACCTAATTTATCCCATATCATATCATATAACTCATCTTGATAAGCGTCATTATATGATTGAGAATGAATGCTATAAAGTTCACCTCTTAGTTCATCTAATTGATTTTCAAATAAATGTTCCATAGTTTCTTTGTCATCAACAATTCTATCAACACTATCATTATCAACAATAACATATTCAGGATGACCTTGTTCTTGCGCGATGAACTCTAACTCAGATGTTTTTGGTTCAATACGAACACCATTTAATTTTGTAACAATATATTCTTTTAATCCTAATAAATTTTCTTTGGTTAGTTCTTCAATAACATCACGATAAACATCATCAGTTGAATTGTCATAATAATCCATATCATATTCACCATCTAATATAGCTTCAACAGTTTCTCGTGGTATATCGTTTCTACCTCTTTCACAAAATAATTTGGATAATTCACCTTTGTTGGGTAATATTAGATATGCTTTTCCATCGATAAATTCAACGTCAGTAAAAAGATTGTCCATCCATTTATGAAAAAGTTCTATATTTTCATTATAAGCGGCAATTAATATATTATTTTGATATTCACTAACCTCATCTAATGTTGGGTTTATTAAATGTAATAAACCTTTAGAGTTTACGACCTTAAAAAACGTATCAATACCACCAAAATATCTTGCAATATCGTCACCTTTATTAAATCTATTAACTAGTTCTAAAACTTTCATAATTATAAATACAAAAAAAGGGACAAATATTTGTCCCTTAAATCATTTTAGATAAATAAGATTATTCTTTAACCCAACCATTCGTCTTGTTCGTTGTGTAGTACTTGTCAATTGTCTTTTTGATAGCTTCTTTAACGCTTTCAGTTTGAACTTGAGTTTGTGCTTGAACTTGTTGTGGTGTTGGGGGAGTTTGATTACCCTTATTTTTACATCCGCATGCCATAGTGTTATGTTTTAGGTGGTTTATTTTATATTTTATAACTATAAATATTATCTAATACAAAATATACAATTAAATGAATATTTATCAAATAAAGTTATATGATTTCTTCAAAAAAAATAATTATTGAAAGTGCGGGTGATGAGGAAGATGCTGAAAAAAGACGCATAGATAATGAATGGTCTTTGGGACCTAATTGTCCTGAGGTTGGATTGCAGGCTCACGCATTATATGAATTTTTAGTTAGTTCTGGTGAAGTGAGTGAGGATGATTTTGATGTTTACAATTTAATTCCTGAGGGTGATGAATATGGTATGAGAATATTTGGAATTATTAATTCTGACATTGAAGGTCAAAGATATTTGGTTGGTGATAATGATGATACGGAATACGCGGCATATAAATCAACTGAAGACTTATTAGATGAAACAGGTATTGACCATTTTGAAAATAGTGTTTTAGAAGACCATTTAGATAAGGAAGACATTATTTCTTGGTTTGAGGATGTTATTAATGATGATGCTTGGAATTATCCTGAAGGTTATTTGGATGACAAAGATAAGATGTTATCTCCTGACCAAGAAAATATTATAGAACTAAAAAACCTTAAAATTCAAAAATTAAACTCTTTCATTAAATCTATTGAGGAAACAAATACAGATAAAACACGAATAGAGAATAAAGTTGAAGAATTAAATGATATTATAGATGATTTGAGGTTAGAGATTCTTTCAATTAAAGAAGACCCAGACGGCAATTATCCTGACCATTTAATACAACAAGCAATTGAAGATAGAATGGAAGATGTTCGTGCAGACCCTTTGTCTTATGCTGGGGACTGGGACTTAAACATTAAAGATTATGTTGATATGGAATCCCTTGCAAAATATATTGTAGATACGGATGGGTATGGTGTGGCATTAGCAAGGTATGATAGTGAAGAGAATGAAGAATATATTTTAGGAAAATTGTATTATATTTTTAGAATTGATTAAATATTAAAAACTAGTTATTATTAGTTATGGCTAGAAGAAAAAAAATACCATTTAAATTAAATCCCGAGTGGATGTTGAAAGAACCTTTGGATTTTGAATACAATAAGTATACCTTATTGGATTATCTTCAAAAGTGCGAGAAGAATTTAGATAAGTATGAAATATATCCAGACTTTGTTGAGTTATCATTACACTTGGCTAACGTTCAATCGTTAGGTAAAGAAAATATATTATTATTAACCGACAAAAAATTTGAATCCTGTGATGATGAAATATTCATCAAAGATTTATATCCAAAAAAACCAAGAGAATTAACAATTGAAGAAACTGAGGAGTTAGATAAGACAATCAGATATTCCAACGGAAAATTATTTGATGCGTTTAACTTTGCCAAATCAATTTGGAATGTTGCCTACGAAACTGTTGAGGTGACATTGAAAAAAAATAAAACCAATTTAAATACAAAAGTTGGTTATGTATTCCATTATGAAAAACTAACACAGAAGATTTTTGTTTGGGAATATAAAGTTAAAACACCAAAAGGAGATTTTAACAATATTAAAACATATGTCACCAAGATATATGAAGAAGAACCTAACAATGATACACTCGTGTCAATTATAGAAAAATATTCTACATTTGATAAGATAAACAATAAAATTGAATTGCCAATTTTTGAAATGAAGTGTAATCAAAACTTTCCAATGGAACAGACCATTATCCCAATTATGAAAAGAAAACTGATGTCATATATCTTTCAAGTTATTAATATAAAAAAGATAGATAATTTTGATTCTTAACTAAATTTTTGTATAATTGTCCTGTGGGATTAAATAAGAGAAATATTAACTTAAAACTTACAATCGAGGCTCTCGAGTCAAATAGACTTAAGGACTTGTATGGGAAATCCGACGCAATTATCTTTGAAGACCTGAGGAGTGGTGAAATTAAAGAATTATTCTCTCAAGGAAATACTGAAGAACAAATAAAATCAATTATAAACCTAAAACCAAACACGGAGGAAAAACTATGAAGTGTATTAAAGCAATTAAAAGTAATGTAAATGTCGATGCTGGAGATGTAATTAGAGTTACAGACACCGAAGCAGAAAAAAGAGTTAAGAGTGGCTATTGGATGTATGTAGCAAAATTAGAATGGAAAGCAACCAAGGCAACCAAAACAAAATCAACCGAAGAAGTAGAAACCAAATCTAAAAAACACGGAAAGAAAAAATGATTACCCAAGAAATCTTAGACACATTTATCTACCAAACTAAAAATGGTAAGTTTGGGGTTACAGAACCAGTTGAATTAGATTCAATTCTCGGTATGTATAAAACATACGAAGAAGCGGAAAAAATCTTCCGTGAATACGTAGAAAAAGAAAACATAATTTTTGAATAGTATGGAAAAAGAAGCAGAAAAAATCTTAATAGCTAAATTAAGACAACCAATTCATATTGGCTATATTAGTCAGTATATCCTTAAACTACCAATGGATAAAACTAGAGAAATAATTAATAAATTAATTGAAGATGGAATTGTTGAAGAAAGTGGTTATGCTAAAGATTATTTTGTAATTAAACATATAGAAAAAAAAGACTAAATTTAAAAAAAATGGAAAAGCAATTTGAAAATTTTAAACCATTTGAACCTTTAAAGACAAATAGATTCTTAATAAGATTCAACAAAGACGTATTTGTTCCTGAATATCTATTTAGGAAATTCAAAATAATAAATGAAGGTGAAAAATTAATCTTTACTACCGAAATTTATGAGACAACAGAATATTCGTTCAATCCGTCAGATTTGTTTAAAATGACAGATATTGAGATTGATTATCTTGACCCAACTGGTGTTGTGGTTAATGGATTAAGGTTTGAAGTTGTCGGTGCAAATATGGAACAAAAATGTGATTACGGTAAAGATAATTTAATGTTAATTAAGTTTAGATTTGTTGTAGATATTAATAAAGTTAAATTATTATATACAAACAATGACAGAACAAGTTAATCACCCTAATCATTATGGTGGTGAAGATAATCAATACGAAGCCATCAAAGTTATTGAGGCTTGGGATTTAGATTTTCATATTGGAAACACCGTAAAATATATTTCAAGAGCGGGAAAAAAAGGGGCAGACAAAGAACTTCAAGACCTAAAGAAAGCCTTATGGTATCTTGAAAGAAAAATTAAAAACTTAGAAGATAATGTTAGTTGATATTCACGAAAAGGCTGAAGGAGCCATATTATTAGATGGTCTCGAAGGAGCAATTATAGGTATTGCCGAAGAGTTTGGTAATGGACCAAGAATATTATATTCCAAAGAAAAGATATTATCAATTCTAATGGAAAGAGATGGAATGGATAGTTTGGAAGCCGAAGAGTTTTATTACTATAACATAGTTGGTCTATACGCAGGAGAACAAAACGCAATATTCTTAGACCTTCCAATTAATATGATTAAAAATAACGACGAGTGGGAATACCACGAAAATTAAAAGATATGATAGAAACAGGAAAAATTATAAACGGAGATTGTAGAGAGGAAATGGGAAAACTTCCTGAAGGTTCCGTAGACTTAATCGTAACATCACCACCATACAATTGTAATATCAACTACGATACACATCAAGATGATATGACAATGGAGAATTACTGGGTGTTCACAGAAGAGTGGTTAACTCAAGCCTTACGTGTATTAAAAGATGATGGTAGAATCGCAGTAAACATTCCATATGAAACCAATACACAAGAAAGAGGTGGAAGAGTTTTATTTATGGCAGAGTTTTGGGGTGTTATGAAAAAGGTTGGATTTAAATTCTTTGGAGTTGTTGACCTTGAAGAAAGTTCACCACATAGAAGTAAGACCACAGCTTGGGGTTCTTGGATGTCACCATCAGCACCATACATTTATAATCCAAAAGAGTGTGTAGTTCTTGCTTATAAGAAAAACCACATTAAAAAGATTAAAGGTGAACCTGAATGGGTTGGTGTTATTGATAATGTGGAACAAGAGGATGGTACATTTAAAAAGAAAGTATTATATCCTGAAGAATCAAAAAGAGAATTTATGGATTTAGTTTTTGGACAATGGAATTATTTTGCCGACACAAAACAAATGACTAAAGCAACATTCTCTATGGACATTCCGACTAAGGCAATCAAAATCCTTACATATAAGAATGATGTAGTTCTTGACCCATTCTGTGGTAGTGGAACAAGTATGGTTGCCGCAGAGACTTTAGATAGAAAATGGTTAGGAGTGGAACTTTCTCAAAACTATACGGAAGTTGCCAAAAAAAGAGTTCAAGGTTTTGTTGACCAAAAGAAACAATTAAAATTAGAAATAAAAGATATTGTAACAGTATAACATTAAATAAAGGGTCGTAAGACCCTTTTTTATTTAACAATACCAAGTTTAAGTAATATTATTGAAACAAAACCAATTCCAATTATTTTTAATAATGTTTTAATTTCCACCGAATATAGTTTATACATCTTTTTCATAATTTTGTGTGATTTTAACAAAGATACGATTTTATATGGTGTTAACAAAATAAATAAGATTTTTTTTTCTTTTAACAGGTATTTATAAATAAAAATCAAATGCCGTCAATAATTTTAACAGAAAGACAATTAGACATAATAACTAGTGAAGTTTTAAATGAAAAAGAAACACTAAACGAATCTTTGTTTAGTTTTGAAAACATTTTAATGGCTGCGGGATTTGTTCCTGTAATTGGTGAAGTTGCTGACATAGCTTTAATATGTTATTATCTATATAAAGGTGAAAAATTATATGCTGCGTTAATGTTAATTGCTTTAATCCCAACTGTTGGAGATTTTATTGCTAAACCAATTATTAGATTATTCAAAGGGAGTAAAGAAGCTTCTACAGCTATGAAAGCTGGAGGTAAAACATTAACGGACTATTTGGCAAAAAATCCTCAGATAGCTAAAAAGTATAGTAGTTTAGCTGGGTATGTTAAAGCACCTGTGGTTGAAAAAACAGTTCAAAGTATAAGTAAAGTAAATTCTAGTTTAGGTTCAAAATTAAGTGAGGGGTTAAATATGATTGCTGGTGGTAGTAAAGCTGTTTCAGGAATAAAGGCTGGAAGTAAAGAAGTTATATCTGGTGGTTTATTTAAAACAGGGTTAAAAGATTATTATCAAAAACAAACATTGTCAAAATACTTTGCAAAAAATAATGTTATACCTGAAAAAGGTATCAAAAAATGGTGGATAAATGTTAGTGCTAGACAAGATAGAAGAAATTCTTTTAGAAAATTTATTGGCGCTAATAATTTATTAGCATATTTTGGTATACCATCTTTAACAACTTTTGAAAGAAAAATGTCTGAAGACGAAGAATTCAGAAAAAAAATTGCCGAAGACCCAAAAACTAGTGATTATATTGCTCAAAATTATGAAAAAGAAGACACGGTTGTAAATCAAAATAATTCATCACAACAACAAACATCACAAAATAATTCAAACTCATCACAAGGAAGTGACCAAATCCAAAACTTTTTATCTAAAACTTTTGGAAAAGGATTAAACGATGCATTATCATTTAACTAAAAAAAAAATATGAAAAAACAAATTAATGAAGAAATAAGTTCAATGAAGTTTTTATTGAACTATAAAAGAGGTATTGTTATCTCTGAACAAGCCGCAGCGGTTAATACCACACCATCTGTGTATGCACCATCTATAGGAAGTACAACAAATACAACAACTGATTGGTCAAAATATCCTTGTGTTGTTAAACACCCAAAGGCAAAAAAAGGTAAAACACCTAAAGGTTCTGAATTTTATCAAATAGATAATTACAATTATTATAATAATGGTAAAAAATGGAATATTGTTATGAAAATTGTTCAAAATTATACTTGTAATGACCCTGAATTTAAAACGAATGTTTCTACGTTAGGTGATAAGGTTAACCAAAAAACTCCGATACCAAGTGAATTAAAAAATATTGAAGGTGTTAAATTATTTCAAGACTGGTTAGATACAAATGCTAAAAATTGGGCAACAGGTTTTACTAATGGTGTTTTAAACAAAGGAGCTGGTTATGGTAATTTTGGTTTTAGAACTAAAAAAGCTTGGACTTTATATGGTAAAGAATATCTTCAATCTTTAAATACTTCAGTTGAAAATGAAAAAGAATCTCCTTTTATGAAATCACAATTAGAAAAAATTAAGTCAGAAAAACCTAATTCGGCATTCACAGCTCCAATACAAAAAGTTGGAACACCATTACAATCGGCTCAAAATCCTGCACCTACGGTAAATCGAGGAGTAAATCAACTTAAACCACAATAATTATGAAAGAAGAATTAATATTAAAATTAGTACAAATACAAAACCAATTTAGATTCCTTCATTGGACTACTTTTGGAGATGCAAAACATAGAGCTTACGGTGCTTTTTACGAGAGTTTAGATGACCTTATTGATACTTTTACTGAGGCTCTTATGGGTAAATATGGTAGACCTGAGTTTCAACCTGAGTTTGCTATTATGTTTCAAAATATTGAAACTATTAATATGCAAGAGTTTTTAGATGGTATTACTGAATTCTTAGTTTCAATGACTGATGTTTTAGATTCCAAATACGACACTGACTTATTAAACATCAGAGATGAAATTTTAAGTGAGACAAATAAATTAAAATACTTATTAACATTAAAGTATTAATATGTCAAAGAAAATTATAAAATTAACTGAAAATGATTTAACAAATATTGTTAAAAGAGTTATTGCGGAACAAAGTCAAATGAGTGGACAAGAAGTATTTGAACTTCAAAATGCTCTTAATAGTTATTTTAAAATGAAAAACATTAAGGCTGGTGGTAAAGTATTTCAAATTCCTGTGGATTCTAAATGGGGAAGTCTAACATCTAAAGCTGTTGAGATATTTCAAAAATTTGAAAAAATTAACCCAGATGGAAAACCTGGACCACAAACATATAATGCTTTACATAAGTTAGGATTGGACCAAGATATAATTGACAAAGCATTAACTTTTATTGGTAAATTATTCTAACTAAATAATAGGTGAAAAGAATACTAAAAGAATCGGGATTAAGAGAGATTAATGCTCTTGCTAAAAGATATCCAAAGGCTGAAATTTATTTCCATCAAGATTTGGATGGTGTTACTACTGCTATAGCAATGAAGAAATACCTTGAAGATAATGGTATTAAAGTTGTTGGTAGTCATATCATACAATATGGTGATAAGGAATTTGCTATTAAAAAGAATGATGCTAGTGGTGACGTTATGCCGGTTCTTGTAGATTTTGCTCACGGTAAACCGATGTTTGTTATTCATACTGACCATCACGATAGACAGGCAGGTGCTGAAGATACGAAATCAACATCATTTAGAGCATCTCGTTCAAATGTTGAAACAATATCTCAAGTAGTATCTCCAAAAGAATTATTCCCATCATCAGATATTTTATTAATCAGTACTGTTGATTCGGCTGATTTTGCCAAACACGATATTACACCTAAAGAAGTTGTTAATTATTTGTATAGATTTGATAAAGAAAAATCATTACAAAAAAATAAAATGTTATTAGGGTTTGTTATTAACAAATTATTATTGGCGTTTAAAAACAAAAAAGGATTTTTAGAAGGTTTAGTTATGGATTCTGAACCTTCATTACTTTCAATTTTAAATAATATTAAAGATTGGATGAAAAAATCAAATGCTGCTAAACCTGAAGAATTACAAAAAAATGCTGAAGACTATGCGGAAAAGATGAAAGATTTTCCAAGAGTTAATGATGGTATTATATTTCAATATGGTGGTGGTTCAATGTTTAAACCAGGTTCATATGATAGGTACACTGCGTTTAGAAATAATCCTGAAGCGGATTTCTTCATTATGGCTTGGCCAATGGGATTGGTTCAAGCATCTTGTAATCCTTTCAACAAAGAAAGAGAATTAAAAGGTGTTAACTTAGGTGAAATTGCTCAAGAAGTTATTGGTAAATGGGAAACACAATTAAAAGATAAAACAATTCCATTATCAACAATTAAGTGGGTTAGTGAGACCAGTGTTGGACCTGAGAGTGTTGGATTTACATTTAAAGACTTCAAGGCGTTATATGGTGATAAGTTTACAACTATGGAAAATGGTGATAGAGTTTTAAATCATATTCAAGATATGATGGAAACTCCTTTTACTGATTTATCTGAGGAACATAAAGAGATGTTAGATAAAATTGGAATTAATGCTTGGGATTTAATTCAAGCCAATTCAGGTGGACATAAATGTATTACAAACATATCTGGTTTAAATTATCTTGGAAGAGGTAAAAGACCTCCTTCAGGACAATATAAATATGATTCTAATGCTGAGGATTCTCCGATGGTTAAGTTCATTAAAATGGTTGCCGTGGAGTTTGAGAAGGTTTTAAAACAAAAGATTACAGAATCAAAATAAATATTCAACCGTATCACCAGGTTCAATACTTAGTTCTTCACAAGAACCACCTTCAAGTTCCAAAACAATATTTCCATTTCCACAATAACTAATACAATCGTATTCGTCATCACAAGGAGGACAATCGTGATGTATATTGACAATGACGTTATTTTTAATGATAATGATGTCCAAGTTAATTATACAATTTAACATCCAAAAACATTGTTTATTTCCACCCATTAAGAATAATAATCCATCAAAAGTTTTATCAAACTTTTTACCTGTCATACCAATTCCTTGTGAATTTTCATCCACTAAAGTTTTTACATTAAAAATATTTTCATTAATTTTAACTCTCATATTTATAAATAGTAAATTAAAAGATAAATTAAACAAAAAAAATAGTAATCGTGATAAAAACTAAAAGATATGTGGGTGTGATGGTTAAGTGTGGGGATAAAATCCTTCTTTGTAAAAGAAGTTCTGATGAAAATTTCCCTAATATGTGGTCAATACCTGCTGGACATTTGGAAAAAAATGAGACAACTCAAGATGGCGCCAAAAGAGAATTCTTTGAGGAAACTAGTATTGATATCAATGATTATAATTTAAAGTTTGTTGGGTTGGTGCCAAGATACGCTAAAAGTGGTAATAATGTTAAGGGATTGATGTATGTTTACTTATTAGAGGTTGATGAACAAATTAACCCTGATTTGGAATTAGCTCAAGATGGCCACGAACATACCGAATGTGGATACTATTCAATAAAAGAAATAGATGAGTATGCGACTGGTACTCAACTTTATAAGTTAATTAAAATTATTTTAAAATAAATTTTGTGGTTTAAATTATATTGTTTATCTTTGTTATCTAAACAAACGAAGATATGAATATGGCATCACATAACATCAAGATTCAACACGAAACATTTGGAGTATTGTTGAACGAAACATTCGTAAACGGAACCCAATTCAAGTTGTTTTTGAAGATGGTTCAAGGTTGTATTGAATTGAAGAACGATTTAACATTCTTTAACGGAGTGGAGTTCTTTGTTCATATCCCTTACAAACACTTGGTTAACTCAATTATCACGACTAACGTGGACGCTTACACATTGGCAGAGCATTTGGTTGCCAAATCTAAAATGGAGGCATTAGAAACAAAATGATAACAATTGAAGATATAAAAAAATGGTCAAAACCACACCCAATTTCAATAAATTTAGGTGGT
>Ga0208852_1000140_pt1 | contig 19050 bp, 13 predicted proteins | sample LakMenEpi18Jun09_FD_150711 | JGI IMG/M metagenome (GOLD analysis project Ga0208852, IMG submission 150711) | Freshwater microbial communities from Lake Mendota, WI - 18JUN2009 deep hole epilimnion ns (SPAdes) | ecosystem: Environmental > Aquatic > Freshwater > Lake > Epilimnion/Euphotic zone ...
TATTCACGATTTAAATCTCTATATTCGCTATATATGGCCATTGAATATGCTCATAGTAGGTTTAGCTAGTATAGGGATATTTATAGAGAAAGAATGGTGGAAAAGGCTTATTAAAAATGTGCTACTTTTGATACTCATAGGTATGCCTATCAGTCTATGGTTCCATATTGAGATAACCACTAGTTTTTTGATTTGGATCAACATTATTTACTTTTGCTTTTTCTCTATAATATTCTTCGAAATAATGAAATTTCTATTTCAACCGAACTATATCAATCTCGACCTTATCGTAGCTTCTATCTGTGGTTATTTGCTCTTAATAGAGTTATCCACTTTTGCCTTTCAATTATTCTTTTACCAATATCCCAATTGTTTTCTTGGAGTGCACAGTGTAAATCCTGTAGATACCTATACGAGTTTTATCTATTTCAGCAGTGTCACTATCACAGGTATAGGTTTTGGAGATATAAGCCCCACGATGCATTACACTAAATTACTGACCTCACTTTTTGGTATAGCAGGGCAATTATACTCAGTACTTCTAATAGGGATTTTGATTAGTAAATTTAGCAATAGAAAATGAAAAAAGCGGAAAAAGTCGTTTATATTTCGAATAAATTAGAAGAACTCTATCCAGAAACTCCAATCCCTCTTAATCATACAGATGATTATACCCTACTTATAGGCGTGTTGCTTTCTGCTCAATGCACGGATGAACGCGTAAATAAAACGACTCCCTTTCTTTTTAAAAAAGCTAAAACTCCGCATGCTATGATCAAACTTAGCGTGGATCAAATAGAAGAAATCATTAGACCTTGTGGACTATCCAAGGCCAAATCGAATGCCATATACAATCTATCCCATATCCTGATAGACAAGCATCAAGGAAAAGTACCCCAAAGCTTTGAAGACTTAGAATTTCTCCCGGGAGTAGGCCATAAAACAGCGAGTGTAGTCATGAGTCAAGCATTCGGAATCGCTGCCTTTCCGGTAGATACCCATATCCATAGACTAGCTACACGCTGGAAACTAACGAATGGAAAATCGGTAGAACAGACAGAAAAGGACCTCAAACGCCTCTTCCCTGAAAATCTATGGAATAAACTCCACCTTCAAATCATCTTCTACGGACGTGAATATTGCCCTGCTAGAGGTCATATAATAGAAAATTGTCCTATTTGCAGTCAATTGGGGGTGAAGAAATAATGTTTTCCTTTCCACTTCCTTGGCCTTGGATAAAAATAAAAACTCAACCTACCTCTGAATCTTCAACTCATTCATCTTTCGATGATAGCTCGAGGCAATGGATTCGTGCTCGGCTAGAGAGCAGCTAAACAGATGATAGCCATTGAGGCTAGGATCCGCACAGTAGTATATGTAATCATGAGCTTCTGACATCAAGACTACATCGAGGGTGCTGAGCTCTGGCATGCAGATAGGCCCTGGGGGTAATCCTATGATTTTATATGTATTATAGGGTGAATTATACTGCGTGTGGTAGAGAAGAACGCGCTTAGCAGCGAAGTCTCGAGTGGCGTATTTACAAGTAGCATCCACCTGGAGTGGCATATTGATTTTCATTCGATTGATCAGTACACCTGCTATTTTAGAGCGTTCATCTTTTCGGGTGTATTCTTTCTGCACCAGACTAGCTAAAATGTAAACTTCTGAAGGCTGGAGATTTAGTTTTTGCGCTTTTGCTCGTCGTTCCGCATTCCAGAATTTTTCCGTCTCTCTATGTATTTTTGTTAGTAAATCTTCAGGACTGGTATTCCAGTAGAACTCATAGGTATTAGGTAGAAAAAGAGCTAAGGCATTGTCTTTCGAATACCCGTGCTGTTTCAGAAATATAGTATCATGAAGCGCCGTCATAAAATCCTGTGAGTCCATTTCTAATTTCTCAGCTGCCTTCCCAGCTAGTTCTTCGACGAAAGTAGCCGTAGAAATCGTCCATCGAATGGGATCTTGTCTACCGAATTTAAGTTTCCGTAGAATATCCAGACTCGTCATCGATTTTTTGAACTTATAGTGCCCAGCAGGCACGGATTTTACTTCATAAATCAAATGAACCAAATCAAAAATATATGTATTTTCGATAACCGAATGCGCTCTCAAGCTATCCCTAACGGCCTCTATCGCAGCGGGAGAACTAAGTTTTAGGCTATACTCATTCGCTACATTTCCTTTGTAAAAAAACAAAAGAAAAAAAACGACAAAAACGACGAAAGCGAATATGACAAGCTTCTTTATCATCTGGATATTTGCAGCTTTTCCGTTTGTAAAATTTCTCCATCATTGACTAAACGCAGTATATACATGCCTGGATTTAGTGAAGATACATCCAATGTATTCGTCTCATGTAGTGACTTTTCTAGGACTAACTTGCCCATTAAATCATAGACTATGATTTCCATTGATTTAGATCTAGTCTCTAGCTGCAGTGTCAAGCTTAGATCTGCTGGATTAGGATAGAGCATTAAGTTCTTTTTCTCTGCTACAGCCTGCTGAGGTTTGACGCCTGCTGTAGAAAATTTGCGCTGACCATCAAGGATCAGGCGCATCATAGGAGAACCTAGTCTGCTAGGAGCTATATTGGATTTGGACCATATATTATTTAACTCAACGAAAATGTTTTCAAAACCTTTCTTACTATTTCGGTCATAGCCTATTTGTAAATTCCGCTCATCGGATTGAATCCAACCTACATAAATCGTATCCTGGACTTCTAATGGCTCATCGAGTGCGAAGGTCACAAAGCTATTCAAAGAATCGATATATTTAGGTTTAAGGTTAGTCATGGTTCTCAATACTTGTTCTTGACTACCATTCATACCGATAGTCTTCCATATGGTCAGATTAAACAATAAACTAGAGACTGGTCCATTGATACTAGTAAATAAAATCTTGACGGCAGCTAGCGTATCTTTATTAGGGATGAAGAAGCGATAGGCCACTTTCTTCGTTCCTAAACCTTGCAGTCCATAAGCCCATTCGGCAGTTCCATCATCATAAGCCATTTCATTAAAGAAAAACTGACGTGTGGTAGCTGTGTCATTGGTTACAAAACCATCGGACTGATCTAGATAAATTTTGGTAGTCACATAAGTACTATCCTCAATGAAAACAGGGAAGTTTAAATCTGCATTAGACTCTAGCGGATGATAAACTAAAGGGTCGGCAGAAAAGGTCTTTCCTGTAGTATTATTGGCAAAAATCAAACCCGTATTCTCATTGATACAATTGTATTTATAAGCATTAAAAATAGGTGCTGGATAGATATTTCTATTAATACCGAAGATAGTATCTTCTAGGTCTATACCTCCTCTATATTGCTGGGTAGGAAGCAAGGTAAATCGCTTGAGCATAGAGGGCAATTCATAGACAAAGCTGGCATCTCTCAAGCTAGTATCAAAAAAGGTTCTACCCGTATCTAGTCGCACATAATCTATATGCCAATGGTCATTATTCCCCGATATTGTGGCGTAGTTTTTGAATCGAAACTGAAATTTATTATGAAAATAATTTGGGTCAGAAGCTACGATAGGATCGGGTATATGGATAGATGCGAATCGAAATCCAATGGAATCTAAGGATTGTTCATCATTTTTAGTTCCTTTGACTGTCCATACCGGAAACCATCTGCCTCTATCGTCAAGAAATTCAACTAGGAGAGAGTCTTCTACATTAGGATTATCTCCTAGTCCCTGTGGCTGATATAAAAAACTCAGATATGCTGAATCCGAACCATTATATGAAGCCATAAGCAGAGGTGCAGATGTGAGGTAATCCGCTAAACCATAGGCATTCGTAGCCAATTTATTGTAGGGCTCTCCATATTCATTGAGTCCATCTAATGTGGCGACGCCTTTACTAGGAGGCATAAATGGCAGGTGAGAATTGAAATATGCATGTCTATCCGTCCATAAATAGCCTTTTAAAAAATAATCTTTTATCTGGGCTGAATAAATCAAGGTATCATAAATGAGACTATCCGATAGCAGTGTACCTGTTGCAGTAAATTTCCGCTTGATAGTAGGTGGGTATATATTCTCCAAAACCAAAGTATTGCAATCAGGGGAATCGTTCAGCGAAAATAAAATAGGGCTAAGAGGTGTTGTCGTAATAAAATCTGGCGGGAAGGCAGGATTATAAGTGTCTTCTGTAGAGGGTAGTTTAGAAAACTTATAATTCCCCATCTTATAGTTGAGTAAACTAGTACATTTTCCGACAACATAATACTGGTTTATTGGACTTGGTAGATTTTTATTCGCTGGACGCTGCTTATTCGTTGAGAACTCATCTACGAATGGCAGATCAATTTCTTCATAGGTGATAGTATAATTAACAGAATCTTGACTTCCTCTGGGTTTGAGTTCTAATTTCTGTGCCGGCTTAGTTAGAAGTGGATTAAAGCTAAGAGGAGATAAAACTTCCTGAGCACCCACACTGGCATTCAATGCTAAACATATTAAAGCAATAGAAATTCTCAAAATGATAAGAACAGTTAGGTTTTTATTTCAAGTTTAATCTAGCTTTTAACGCAGAATCTTTCAAAATATTTTGTGGAATCTTGGTTCCCAAGAATATATCCATAGATTCCCCCATGTTTATTTTTTCATCGTTGAGGGCAGACGGATACTGACGATAGACCACTGCAGTTACCGTATCTTGGACATCTTTATCAAAATAATAATTGGCAGTAATACCAGAACTAGCTAAGGCAGCCTGAACCTCTTCATATTTCTTGCCTATGACAAAAGGTGGGGTGACTACAATATTTGATAATCCATCACCCAGCGTCAAATTAATTGTAGTTCCTTTCGGAATCAATGTGCCCGCTTTAATTTCTGTATTTCCTATCATCTGAGATAATACCGCATCTTTCTCTGTAGAAGGAATATAAGATAAATTTCCGATGATAAGCCCTCTGGCCTCTAAGTCTATTTTAGCAAATCGCAAGGAGCTGCGGCCAACCAAACTGGGCATTTCTACCATAGGAGGTCGTTTAGATGATATGACAAGAAAAATAGTTCTTCCTGATTTAATTTCAAGTCCTGGTGCAGGCTGCACTTCTACTATTGTTCCATCTTTTAAATCTCTTCGGTATACGGTATCCTTGATTTCATAATCTAGATTGGCATCATCTATTTTATCCTCTGCATTCTCTATCGTCATATTGACTATATTAGGAATGACAGAACTCTGTCCCCATTTTGTAATCTTCTTAAGACTAAAAAGAATGGCGATAGAGAACATGAGAAATATCCCGATGAACACGAGCAGATTTAACCAAAAATAGCGATGAAAAAGAAAAGAGAAAAAACGCATTTATTATTGTTTTAATCGAGGATCCATGGCATCTGTAAGACCTTCTCCTAGAAGATTGAAAACTGTTACGGTCACGAAGATAGCAAACCCTGGTATGATAGCTAACCACCATGCTTTAAAATATCCTCTAGCCGCTGACAGCATGCTGCCCCAGGTCACATCTTCTGGCCGCATACCTATACCTAGAAATGATAAACTAGACTCTAATAGGATGGCACTGGCTACGCCGAAAGCAATTGCTACTAATACCGATGAGAGCGAGTTGGGTAACGCATGCTTAAATATAGTTCTTAACTCACTATAACCCAATGATTGAGCTGCTTGAATAAATTCTAGGCTTCGTACTTTTAGCAATTCTGCTCTTGTATATTTAGCAATACCTGTCCAGCTTGTAAATCCTATGATGACCATCACCATGAGAATATTGGGACGACTCATAACAGCTACAATAGACAGAATAAGAAGCAAAGTAGGAATAGAAACTTTGACTTCTATTAATCTAGATACCATAATATCTACGGGTACATTGACTTTTTTACCGAAAAATGGAATTCGTTTAAGTAAAACTGCTAGAACATTACAAAGAGCTAAAATACCAATCAATAAAAACAGACTAAATAGGAGCTGAACTAAAAATCCACCCATACCTTCTGCAAGTGATTTAGAAAGGTAGTAACTGCGCACACTAAAGGCGTAATATATCCCTAAAAACAACCCAAATAAACTCAGCCAGAATCTACCTCGACTCATTTGCAATCCTTTATCGCCGAAATAACCAGCTAAGGCTCCGAAGAATATACCTATAAGAACAGAAATAGACATAGATATAATACCTACTAACATAGCTGTCCTGGTACCATGCACCATGCCTGCTAAGACATCTCTACCTAAATTGTCTGTACCTAAATGATGTCTCCAGCCAGAACTCTCTACATCCTGATCATCTAATGGACTTTTATAATCTTTATTATTAAGATCTAAATTTTGGGGTGAATAAGGAATTGGTGTTCGCACTACAAAATCATACTTCACCTCATTCCAGTTCACATTCGCCAACTCTTGAGGATATTTAGCTATCCCTAATCCCACGCCATAACTTTTAAATATAGGGAAATAGCTATTTCCATTGATTCTACAAAAGATCGGCTTATCATTAGCTATAAAATCGGCCATGATTCCTATAAAGAATATGACATAAACCATGCGCAATGACCATACGGCCAACCTATTTTTATTGAACTGTCTTTTGACAATTCCCCAATAACTCTGGTCTACTTTTTGAGGCGTCTTACTCATTTTTATTCAATTTATTTTTCAAATGAAATTCTAGGATCTACCACACTATACATAATATCAGCTACAAGATTTCCAATCAGAGTCAGAATAGCACCAAGCATCATGACGGTAAAAATCATAGGAAAATCTCGAGCAGTAAGTGCTTCTAGTGCCAATTTTCCCATACCTGGAATACTAAAGATATATTCAATAACAAAACTACCTGCAATGAGCCCTGGAAAAATTCCAGAAAAAATAGTAATAATTGGAATCAAGGAATTTCGAAATGCGTGCTTCCATACGACTGTCTTTTCATCATTGCCCTTAGCTCTAGCGGTACGAATATAATCCTGACCCAGTGTATTGAGCATACCCGTGCGCATTTGTCTGGATACATAGGCGATACCTCCGTATACCAAACAGAAAATAGGTAAAACTAAATGATAAGCTCTAGTGCCTACTATTTCTATAAACGACATATCATCATCTACTTCACCGAGACCATAAGTAGGAAATAAATTCAGACCATACTCATCGGTAGTAATAAATGTAACTAATAGAGTGGCTATCCAAAAACTAGGCAGTGAATACATTAGAAAAAGAAGAACCGTAGTGAATCGATCTGTTTTGGTACCCTTGTTCGTTGCGCTAAATACACCTACTGGTATAGAAATAGAGTAAAATATAATTAAACTCAAAATATTCATAAGCAAAGTCCAAGGGATAGCATCTTTGAGCTTACTAGCTATTGGACGGCTATCTAAATAAGATTGGCCAAAATCACCTCGGAGAAATCCTTTGGTTTGACCTGGTTCTGCCTCGCCGAAAAACCAAGGGGCATTGCCAAAAAGCCATCTATGGTATTGGTTATTTGTACCATACCAATTGAGAGAAGGAATATAATTTTGAAATACCCTCTTCTTTTCCTTCATTTCTTCATAAAGAGCCTGTAATTTCTGTGTTTTGATGTAGACATTATTTAAAAGCGGCTGACCTTCAGTATTCTTTAGTAATGATTTGATGTGATTATTGATATCAATATCTTCACTTGTCATATAAAGAAGTTGGACCTTCTGCTTGATCTCCTTCATATTCTCAAAGATGGTATTATCTACCACTACATCGAAAAGACTCAACTCTAGGTCTTTAATCTGACTGTGATAGGCTGAAATTTCCTTCCAATTTCCATACTGAGATGTCAAATCCGTTAAGGTTTCTTTATCAGCTTTTTTCACAAATTTATACATAGTATCCGGAAGAGCCGAAGAAGTAACTGCAAGATAAAAAGTAGGTAGATTTAATCCTAAATTCTCTGCCTTTTCATAATAAGCTTTTTCACTAGCCATTTTCTCCAGTGCTTGACCCGCATCTCCTCCGCTATCTCTATTTCCTAGAGCTAACTTCACGGGATCACCAGGGGTTATCTTACTGAGCCCAAAAGTGATTAAAGATATTATCAATAATGTGGGGATAAAATAAGCTATACGCTTGGCTACATATTTAAACATATACGATTATTGTGCTATTTTAAATTCATTTACTAAACATTCTTTCCCATCTTCACACTGGCCGAATATTCTAGAACAGACCAACTTTAAACTGCTGGTTAAATGGTCGATATTCTTACTATTCATTTATTATAAATCAGATTAAGCTATGGCAAATTTATCATTTTATTTTAAAAGAGCCTGCATTTTGTAATTACTAGCCTATGTGCAAAAAAAATGCCACTGAATATCAGTGGCATTTTCAAAGTTGATTTAAAAAAACTATTTAATTGTCTTGAATTCATTATAGAGAACTCCTGGAGCTATCATAATATTTTCTATTTCAAATTTCTTGCTACTAGCTATTCTATTCGTTGGATTGAACAGGAAAATAACAGGAACTTCATCGTGAACTCTCTGTTGTAACTGCTTATTCATTTCCTGTCTTTTTTCTAGATTCAATTCAGCGCCGATATCTTCAATTAGTTTATCCGATGCGGCGTCTCCCCAACCTACATTGTTACTACCTCCTGGCACTGCACTTGATGTATGCCACTGTTGTTTAGGATCTGACATTTTTGGACTTATTGTAAAGCCCATGTTATACATTTCAAATTGGTGTTTATCTAGTTCTGCCACCATAATGGTCCATTCTTTTTCCACTATTTTCAGGTCTATACCTACTTTTTTAAACCCTTCTTGAATAATGAGTCCTTGATTTTTGGCAGTTTCATCTTTAGGAATTTTGTATTCAACAACTAATTGAGTCTTTTTACCATTTAAGACTTTATCTCTGAAACCATCGCCATCCGTGTCTTTCCAGCCAGCTTCATCTAAAAGCTGAGCTGCTTTTTCAGGACTGAATTCGTATGCTTTTAAATTTTTATTATAATGAGGCTGAGTACTATGAGCAAAACTTTCCGTTTTGGTACTTTCCCCAAATGAAATAATTTCATTTATTTTATCACGATCAACTGCATGAGCCATGGCTTTTCTTACGCGTACGTCTTGAAATTTTTCATTCCGAAGATTTATACCTAGGAAACTATAACCCAATCTTCCTATTCTTGAAAGATTGAATTTATCTTTAAATGTTTCATTTTTTTCCAATTCTTTAAAGTCTTTAGCTTTAATGGCTACATAATTATCAATAGATCCATCTTTCATTGCAGTCATTGCGGTATTATCATCATTAATGATTTTCACCTTTATCCTTTTTGGAAATGCCCAGAATGTTCTATCCTCTGCATGCGCATTGCCCCACCAGCTATCCTTCTTCACTAAAACTAACTCTTGTCCTGTAGTCCAAGATTCTAATCTATATGGACCAGCACCAGTAATAAAGGCTGGATCACGCTGAAACTTTTCACTATTGAAGTCCATTGCAAACTTATTTATGTCTGCATTTTCCCTTAATGCTGATCGTTTAGCATCTGTATTCATATCTTTTATTGCGAACTTGCGCATGATTTTCTCTGGATCGTAGTTATACTCAGGCATAACATAGCCCCCAGCAAAATCTTCTATCATGTAATATTTTTTATTGGCTATTACGCTAAATTTAAGCGGGTTAGCAGAATCGACAACTATATCGGCCAACCAACTGTAATATCCTCTCAAAGGTTCGCAATTTACTTTTGGATTGAGAATACATTTTATAGTAAACACATAATCATTAGAGGTGATAGGTGTTCCATTATCCCACTTGGCATCTTCACGTATTTCATAATCTAACTTTATTCCTCCTTTATATTCACCTTCCGTTATCTCGGTTATTTTAGCATTTTCTTTGATAATATATGGTGTCAAACTGTAATCTGGTACAGGATTAGATCCATTCAGCGCTGCAAACATCAAATCAGCTACTTTCCTTGCATCATTAGTAGTTAAAGTAATTGGGTTTAGCTTATCAGGGTCTGCGGATATTCTTATATTTAATGTTCCGCCTCCTTTTGCTTTACCTTTGCAGGACAGGAGAGCTGTAGACAAAATCACGATAGAAAACAATAAGCTATAGAGCGTTCTTTTATTCATTCTTTTAAAGTTAAATTTTAAACAAAGGACAAATTTAGTGGAATGCAATTTTATTTATTCATTTTTTATTCTCAATGAGCTATTCTATAATTTACTACATACTATGTGAATTGTGAATAATCTTAGTGAATTAGGATATTAAAATTGCTTTACTTTGCGTTAAAGATATTATTTCCATACTTAAAATCATCTATGCGTTTTTCTTCCAAATTAATAGTAGGTATAGCATGTATACTGCTCTCCTATTTTAGTTCCGCTCAGTCCAATTCTATACATAATGATGTATTAAGAAATTATCAGCAAGCTATTCAATTCACACAAAATCAAGACTATAGACAAGCATATCAGTTTTTTGAGCTCTTGAGCAATATGCCGATACCTGAAAATCAAGTTGGTCAGTTGGGCTTTTTTAAGCAGGAGGCGACTTATTATAAAGCTTATCTAGCAGGTAAACTTCAACTACCTGAAGCTGAGCAGAATCTACTTCAACTCTATGACAGAACACACGACTCTAGAAAAAGTCAACTGGCCTATCATTTAGCGGATTTTTATTTCAGTAAGGAAAGTTATGATCAAGCAGAAAAATGGTATGAAACCACGAGTGAAAACGCACTAAATGAAGAATGGAAAGACGACTACTATTTTAAATCCGGTTATTCATTCATGGAAGGCAAAAAAGAGGATAAGGCAACAAAGTTATTAGAAAAAAATCTAGAACTCAAGCAATCTAAATATAAATCAGAGGCAGCTTATTATCTTGGTGTTATCTATTTTAATAAAAAGGATTATGCCAAGGCTGAAGGCTATTTACAATCTATAAAAAGTCAAGACCAAACCAAAGGAGCCAATTTCATCCTAGCACAAATACAATTTCTCAAGAAAAATTATCTCGAAGTTATCAAACTTCTCAAAATTGATAACACTGAAAGTCAAGGGAAAAATCAGTTGATGGGAAAAAGTCACTTTGAACTTAATAACTTTAAAGACGCTGAGATATACTTAGCTAAACACCTGGTTGAATCAAATAAAGTAAGCCCAGAGGATATGTATCAATTGGCTTTTTCTGAGTATAAAAATGGTAATTACTCAGTAGCAGTAGATCATTTTAAGGAGCTTCAACTCAGCAATAGCTTCGGACAATACGCAATGTATGCTCTCGCAGACTGCTATCTCAAAGCGAATAATAAACAAAATGCCCTGGCGGCCTTCCAGCAGGCTAGTCAGCAGAATCAAGACCCAATAATAACTGAAGAAAGTAAATTTCATGTAGGAAAGTTAAACTACGATCTTAAAAATTACAATCAATCGACAGACAACTTCTTTGATTTTACCACTAACTATACCAATTCAAAACATGATAAAGAAGCCTGGGATTTATTGACACTCTCTCTTCTCAATACAAATAACTATCCTCAAGTGATAGGAATTATAGAAAAAAATCCAAAGATCCAAGAGGGTAATGAAGTCTTATATCAGGAAGTATGCTTTACTCATGCAGTTAATGCCAATAACAATGGCGATACTACTACTGCATTAAAATACTTAAAAAAGGCTATATTGAATCCTTTTGATAAAGCGCTAGAAGCTGAATCAAGGTACCTACGAGCCGAAATCTTTTACAAAGGAGGGCAAATAGAAGATGCCACAAAAGAATACAATGAGGTCTATCGAATTCTAATAAAAGAAAAAATACTTTATGCCCAGAACGCTACTCTTTTTAATGTGCATTATGGTCTTGGGTATTGTGAATATTCCAAGCGAGATTTTGATGCCGCATTGACTCAATTTATCAACTGTTCTAAAAACTATATATACTCTCAAAATGCACCTATATCTAATGCTATGCAGGATGTAGATCTTCGAATAGCCGATATTTATTTTATGAATAAAAAATATGATGAGGCCTATAAGCAATATTCAAAAATATCCCTCAGAAGAGGCCAAGGCTATGATTATGCTACCCTGCAGAAAGCTAACATAGATGGGATAAAGAAAAATTTTAAAGATAAAATCACAACATTGAGCAAATTAATGCGGGAAGTTCCCAATTCTATCTATTTCAATGACGCTCAATATCAGTTAGGTTTAGCCTATGAAGACGATCGAAATTTTGATATGGCTGTGCAGACATACTCTGATATTATCAATAAATCTAAATCACTGGAGTATATACCGAAATCCCTCATGCGTTTGGCGACTATATATTACAATAACCAAAATCTAAATGAAGCTCTCAATAAATATACCACTATTGTCAAGTCTCATATTAACTCCCCTGAGGTCGACCCTGCACTAAAAGCTATCAAAGAAATATATATAAGCCAAGGGAAACCAGATGAATATTTGACATTTACCTCTACCCTACCTAATTCTAGACACCTTGGGATTACAGAACAGGATAGCCTTCTATTCGAATCTGGAGAAGAACTCTATGCCAATCAGAACTACGATAATGCTATTGTTATTTTAAATAAATATTTAGAAAAATTCCCACAAGGTATTTTTAGTATTAAGGCGCACTATCTCAAAGCTGAGTGTTTTTCTGCTAAGAAAATGTATGCCGAAGCTATCGATGAATATGAAAATTTGACGAAAGAAAATAATCATCCTTACTATGAAAGAGCTGTAGTGAAGACTGCCTATTTTCATTACAATAATAGCAAGGACTATAGCAAAGCAAAAACGCTCTACCAAAAACTGCAGGCTATCGCTTCCACTGTTCAAAACAAGCAGCTAGCTAAAATAGGTATTCTAAAATCTAGCTATCGGTTGAAGAACCACCTCGAAGTCATTGAAATAGCAAAACTCATCGAAGGAGATGAGAACATAAGCCAAGATATAAAGTCTGAGGCGATATACTTTAAAGCCATCTCGCTCTACCATATACAAAACTATAAGACGGCTATTCCTATCCTAGAGACACTCAGTAAAGATAAAAGCAGCAGTAAGGGCGCAGAATGCACCTATTATTTAGCTTCTTCATATCATCATCTAAAAGACTATAAAAAATCAAATGAAATACTCTTAAAATCTAAAGATGAATATGGTTCTTACGAGTCATGGGTCGTGCGGTACTTTATTCTAATAGGTTATAATCATCATAAACTAAAAGATGACTTTCAAGCAAAAGCAACATTGGAAAGTATTATAAATAACTATCAAGGCGATGAGGACATCCTCAAAGAAGCCCGAGAGAGACTGGCGGAAATCAATGCCAGCATAAAATCACAATCCAAAGTCAAGTATAAATAATTCACTTCATTTTAAGAAATTTTACCGATGCAAAAATTAGTTTTAACATCAATATTCATTCTGCTTCTAGTGAAGCTTACTGCGCAGAACGAAAGCAATATAGACCCTGTAGAAATTAAGATAGTCAAGGATTATAATGTCTTTATAGAAGAGGCTTCTAAAATTCATGAGCCTATTAGTTATTCTCCACAATTCAAGGAGAAGACCACACAAAAGAAACTCATATATTTACTTCCTGATAGGATAGAAAATTTTAAATTTGAACCTTCGGCTATAGAACCCATTGCTTATAAGCAACGTAATGTTTTCTTTAAAAATACCAATTTCGTTCGCATGGGATTTGGTAGTACATTTAATCCCATTTTCGAATGGTCGCATCTAAATGAAAAGGCTAAAACGCCTACCCGTTTGCATGTATTCCACCATTCTGCATGGTTATCGCCAGATTCCTTTCAGAAATACAGTGAGACCAGAGGCGAGGCCGAAATCACTAAATCCTTTAAGAACTGGATATTCAAGCCTAGAATTCAAGCCCAACATAAATATTATAATTTTTATGGCAATATAGCAGAATCCAGTTTCCAAAAAGAATCCATCCGAAACTATTTTAATGGAGGTATAGTGGTTACAATGCAAAAAGAAAAATCTGAACTGAAATCACTTTCTGTAATTAACACGGGAGAATTTAACTATGGAATGGATAATTTAGGCATACTAGATACTACTAAAAAAAATCATGAAGCCTATGGACTTATGAAATCAGATTTGAGCTATAGACTTAAGGAAAATATTCTAATAAAATTAAACGCAGGTGTTCAATATTACAATTTAACTGCCGATACTTTTTCTGACAAATGGCTTATTAATGCAATGCCTAACGCGGAGTTTCGCACGAAAGCGCTTAAACTCACTGGTGGATTAAATTTCACTCAAAGCCTGACCAACTCAAGACCTATATTTTATGTTTTCCCACATTTTATATCCGAGGTGCAGCTTGTACCCAATTATCTAAATTTCTATACTGTATGGAATAGAAACCTGGAATTAAACCGCCTCCAAGGCCATTTGGCTGTCAATCCTTTTGTCATATTCACCAATCAACTTTTACCGAATACGCTTACTGAAAATAGAACAGCAGGCCTAAAAGGAGGCTATAAGGGGATAAGTTATCAAGCTTTTTTCAATCAGAAAATAATGAAAAACGCCTTGTTATTTCAAAATGATGCTGCAAATCCTAGATTTCTTATAGCTGAAACAGAGCGTAATATGACGGTAAATAATATATCGATAGAATTGAGCTATATACGGGAGGAAAAATGGTCAGCTTTTATCAAAGGTGATGTATTTCTATACGAACTTGATAGAATAGGCGCATTACCAAATAATTTACCCGGCCAGCGTCTTACGCTTGGCTCTCATTTCAAGGCCAGTAAAAAGTTAAATATAAATTTTAATGCCTTTGCTTTAGGGGGTGTCAAAACCTTTATTTCAGGGATAGAAGTTTCTAACCCTATATTATTTGATCTAAATATAGGTGGGGAGTACCATATTTCAAAAAACTTTTATATATTTGCCAATGGGAACAATATGCTAAACTCCAAAATTGCTCATCAAATAGGGTTTCCTAGTATAGGCATCAATGGTCAAGGCGGGCTCCGAATCACGTATTAGAATGTTAAAACAAAAAGAAGAATGGTTTTTAGTCAGATTTTAAAAAACGTATTAGATAAAAATCAAGCTGTATGGATCCCTACCATAGGTCTCCTAGGTTATGACAAAGCTACCTCTAAATTAGGTATAGATGTCTATGGATCAGGCTCGGATGCTGAGCTCATAAAGCTCATAACAGATGTAATGCAGGTGAGTGCCGGCGAAGCCAAAGGTATTTTAATTCAAGAGGTGGAGACCTTAAAAGCGAAGCTCCAGAGTGAAGGCAAATTCACGATAGAAGGTATGGGTGACCTTTTATTTTCCAACGGGTCATACCAATTTGAAGCTAAGAAAGCGCTCTTCCCTACTGACTTTTTCGGTGGTGGGCATTTCAATCCAGCAGCCTTTAAAGACAATGCTCCTAAGGAAGAACCCAAAGTATTTGAAAATACCTTCATAAAAGTAGATCCTCCGAAAAAAGAGGAACCAAAAATAGTACCCGTGCAAGTAACGCCGATAACACCTCCCAATAAAGAAGAGTCGGTGATCATAGAGCCCACAAAATCATTGGAAGAATCACTGCCAAAAGATTTATTCGAAGCTGCTAAATTTTCAAGTCCAGAAATCGAAACTCCAGAAATAAAAGAAACTGTCGAAAATGTTATTGAACCGATAGCAGAAGAAAAGCCAGTCGAGGAAACTAACGTGACCGAAGAAGAAGATTTCACAACAAGATTACTGAACGAAATCAGCCAAGAGGATGAAGATGAGAATTTAGACGATTTAGATGAAGATAACATAGAAGAAGAAATCATCGAGGAAACAGCTATAATAGAGGCTCCTAAGAAAATAATTATAGATGAACCTAGAAGAAATATCGGAAATGCCCGATACGATGATGGTTACTATGATTTTGAATTAACCCAAGAACCAGAGCTTAAAAGTAAATGGCCACTTGTAGCAGGGTTAACCCTTGGTATATTGGCTCTTGGTTTTATGATTCCTTGGTTGATAGCCTCCTCCAATGGAAATAAATTTTTAGGACTTAGTCCGCTATGGAATTCTCATAAAGAAGATGGAGAGAAGGTAGAGCCCAAGTTAGCTCTAAAAATAGACAGTACGACTGCAGACAGCTTAAACCTTATAGCTTTATCTGCCTTGACTGATAGTCTGAGAAACGATTCACTGAAAAAAGTATCTACCCCTGCACCTACCCAAGTAGCGCAGGCTTCACCAATAAAGGCTGCTGCCAAAGCGCCTGCTGCCTCTTCCAAAACACCGAGTACTCAACTTACTCAAGTAAACACCAAAAATACAACTACACCCAAAACACCTAATTCTACTGACCCAGTTAGTAAGAAATCAGTCGCTGTTGCTACTGAAAAAACGAAAAAATCGGATTTGGTAACAAGTGGAAAGGAAGCAGCCTCTATTTCTGAACCAAAATTGACACAGAAAAAAGAAAAGGATACCAGCGCTAAACTAGCCAAAGCTAAAGTAGTAAAAGTAAACATCATAGGAAAACCTTATGCTACCGCTAATTATACCAAGGGAAATCACTATCTATCTTTTGGAAAATTTAAAATAGCCTCTGCCGCCGTTAAACTTAAAACGGACATGAAGAAACGCGCAGGTATTGAAACAGATGTAATCCTAGTCGATGGCTCTTACCGTGTGGTCGTGCCATTTCTTTCTAAGGAAAAAGCGGAAGAAGCATCTAAAGATTATCTGAGTACCACCTTGTTTGAATAATAGTTAGATATTAGATTACTAGATTCATTTTCTTACGTAGCATATATCTTCTTTTTTTATTTCTTTAAAGCTCATTCAAGATAACTTAAAATTTAAAACTTATAATTCAATACTATAATAATGAGTATAGCATATGTATTTCCAGGGCAGGGAGCCCAATTTGTAGGTATGGGAAATGAAATTTTTGATAAATTTCCTGACGCTTCGTTTTATTTTCAAAAAGCTAATAATATCCTTGGCTTCGATATCGAGCGCATCATGAAAGAAGGTACTATAGAAGAATTGACGCGCACGGAGGTGACCCAGCCTGCTATCTTCATACATAGCGTCCTAATGGCAAAGTCTCTTCAAGATTTTCAACCCGCGATGGTCGCTGGCCATAGTTTAGGTGAATTTTCAGCATTGGTAGCAGCAGGAGGTTTATCCTTTGAGGATGGATTGAAATTAGTATCCATTCGTGCGAATGCCATGCAGAAAGCATGCGATACCCAACCTTCCACAATGGCCGCAGTTTTAGGTCTAGATGATAGTACAGTAGATAATATATGTAAATCTATCACGGATGAAATCGTAGTGGCTGCGAACTATAATTGTCCAGGACAATTAGTTATATCGGGCTCTCCCAGAGGGATAGAACTAGCTAGCGAAAAACTGAAAGAGGCTGGCGCTAAGCGTGTGCTGCCGCTCAAAGTCGGAGGGGCTTTTCATTCACCTTTTATGGCACCCGCCAAAGAAGAATTGGCTCAAGCCATAATGGAAACGAATTTCTCCAATCCAATATGTCCTATATATCAGAACTATACAAGTCATGCTTCGCAGAATGCAGATGTGATTAAACAGAATCTCATTGATCAATTGACAGGATCCGTGCAGTGGACGAGGAGTGTCTTTAATATGATTCAAGATGGTGCTCTAACCTTCTATGAAGTAGGCCCAGGAAGTGCCTTGACAGGTATGATAAAAAAGATTAATGCGGAGGTCTTAGCTGAGAAAAAAGCTTAACCTATGTTCAGTCAAGAACTAACAGCTATTCAGGATAGATTAGCAAATTTCTCTCCAAGATCAAAAGTCTGGATTTATTATAGCGGAAAACCGTTTGCACCAAATGAGCATGTGATTCAAGAACAAATCACTGTCTTCACTCAAGATTGGACTTCGCATGGATCTAAAGTTACTGCAGATGGATTCGTTTTGAGTAATCACATCATCATGTTAGTAGCGGATACAAGTCTAGGTGAGGTCAGCGGCTGCTCTACGGATAGCTCTGTTCGGTTTATGACTAATCTGGGGAAAGAGTATGAATTAGATTTTTTTGATAGAAATCTCGTCTTGGTGCTTATAAATGATAGTATCCAAGTCACCAATATCCATAACTTAAAAAACTATCCTGCTGATGCGCTTGTATTTAATCCATTCTTCTCTGATTTACAGGAATGGAGGAGTCATTTTACGCAGAGTTTGACAGCGTCTAAATATAAGAGGTTAGTTTAGTTTATCACAACCAATCTAACTTAATCCTCTTATCCTTTGTTAGCGTTATTTACCAACAATTACCTTGTAGTTCAAAAAAAAATTGTGCTAGTTTAGCGAATTACCTTACGAACTGATTTTAATCCAAAAACTAGACTCTATTCATCATAATCGTATAAAACATGGAAAATATCAATTTTCAAAAGATAACAAACATACAAACTACCGATTCAATACTAATTCTTAGATAGATTTTAACTTTCTATAGCACTGTAATGATTCAATTTGAAGAGGCTTGGATTGTTGGTCAATAAATAAACAAATTACAACAAAAAGCAATTGGTATAAAAATACTTTGGAGTATGAAGAACCTGCTATAGAATTATTGCGACTAAACGAAAAAGAAAAGCAAATTTATAAGGCTGATTATATTTTTATTACGTGGAGTAAACAAAAAGTAAATGATAAAATAAAAAACAAGATTCTTAAACAAATTAAATAATTCGACATATATATCTAACAGTCTTCTAAAAGAGTGCGGTGTTAAAATAAATTGCAGATGGCTATCGAAAGATTGTAATTTTGTCCAAATTAAATTTATTAAAGCTCCTCCTTCAGAAGGCTTCATGGCGTTAGCAGTATTTGTCGCAGACCTCTCAACTAAAGCATAGAAATTAAAATATTAATTGATTTAAAAGATTAATCTAGAAATTAAAAATAGTAATTATGACGACTCAAATTGAAAGAATAAAAAGGACAATTGAACCCTTAAGGCAAGAGATAATTAATCATAAAGTTTATT
>Ga0208852_1000142_pt1 | contig 18998 bp, 16 predicted proteins | sample LakMenEpi18Jun09_FD_150711 | JGI IMG/M metagenome (GOLD analysis project Ga0208852, IMG submission 150711) | Freshwater microbial communities from Lake Mendota, WI - 18JUN2009 deep hole epilimnion ns (SPAdes) | ecosystem: Environmental > Aquatic > Freshwater > Lake > Epilimnion/Euphotic zone ...
GAAAGATATGTAACAAATCTTAAGGATGTTCCAATCGTTAAAGGCCTTCGCGAAGAAGAAGGCTGGGTTGACATGCAAGTTCAATTTTTAATTAATAAACAAAATGCTAATTCTAAGAATTTCTTACTGGGCTGGACTGTGCTTCCTCCCGGAGCAAGACACGATAAACACAAACATTTCCATGCTGATGAATTTTGGATTGTGTTAAGTGGCAGTGGAATTATGTACACAGAAGATGGTGAAAAAGATGCATCTGAAGGAGACGTGGTCTTAACTCCCAGAGGTCAATGGCACGGTTTCAATAACACAACCAAGAAAGATGTAACGCTTGTTTGGGGTTGGAGCGGAGCAGGTTCATTAGAAGATGCAGGTTACGAAGTGGATTTAAATAAATAACATGATTGATCAGCGCCTGGAAAATGGCATGAGAAATCAAAAAATACTATTCCAAAAAAGTATTGATAATGGAGATCAGCAAGTTGGCTGGAAACTAGGTTTTGGATCTGAAACTGGCAAAAAGAATTTAGGTATTGTAAATCCCTTAGTTGGATTTCTTTTGGCTAGTGGAAAATTAAGTAATAATTCAACAATTGATACGTCAACTTGGACTGTTCCTCTGGCTGAGACAGAAATTGCAATCTATTTTGACAAAGATATTGAAGAAGTTATTGACTACAAAGAGGTTGTAACTTCTTTTGGTCCTGCAATTGAATTAGCTGATCTTAGCTTTGAACCCAAGGATCCTGAAAAAATATTAGATTGCAATATCTATCAGAAGAACTTCATAATGGGTGAAAGAAAACAACTTAGTGATTTAGGTCGACTTACTGCCAAAGTTGATGATGAAATCGTAACCGATTTATCTAAGTTGACCGGAACTGTTGATGAACTTCTGCCAAGCTTTATTGAGACTGCACTCAAAACTTATGGCAAAATTTTAAAAGATCAATTTGTTATTTTGGGCTCTGTGGTACCTCCGATCCGATTAGGGATTGGCCAAACAGTGTCTTATGAACTGCAAGGTTTCTCAACTTTAAGTGTGTCAACCAAGTAGCAATTAAATCAAGAAATTGGTGAGGGCAAAATCACGAATTTCATGCTTCTCCCCCGCTTCTCCTGTGCTGTCCATCAAGTTATAATTCTGATAACGATTAATTGGAGTTCAAATGGGAATCAAAGTCGGACCAGTAGATTTGTTGATAGATGGAGTTTGGACTAAATCGGCTAAAAGTTTTCCTGTTTATAACCCAACTGACACATCAGTACTTGCTGAAGTTGCAGATGCAACTGTCCAGGATGCAATCTCTTCAGTTGACTCAGCCCATGAAGCATTCCAGACTTTCTCCCAAACATCTCCTAGATCACGCGCTGAAATTTTACGAAAAGCTTTCGAAATTATGTCAAGTGAAATTGATTACTGTGCTGAATTAATTTCACTTGAAAATGGCAAGGCTCTTAAGGACGCAAAAGCTGAATCAGTTTATGCTGCCGAATTTTTTAGATGGTTTTCTGAAGAAGCATCAAGAGTTGCTGGAGACTTTAGATACTCTCCTAATAGAGATAAAACAATAATCACTGATCACAAACCAATAGGTGTGGCTGCATTAATTACACCTTGGAATTTTCCTGCAGCAATGGCTACTAGAAAAATAGGACCTGCCTTTGCAGCAGGTTGCACCATGATTTTAAAACCAGCATCTGAAACTCCCCTAACTGCACTTTGGGTTGCCGATGTTATGCAAAGAGCTGGAGCTCCAAAAGGTGTGGTAAATGTTTTAACCACTTCAAAATCAAGTGAAATCATTTCAACCATCATGAAGGATGAAAGAGTTAAAACAGTTTCATTTACAGGTTCTACTTATGTAGGAAAGATTTTGCTTCACCAAGCTGCTGATTCAGTAATGCGTTGCTCCATGGAATTGGGTGGAAATGCACCATTTGTGGTTCTCGAAGGAGCAGATGTAGATAGCGCAGTTGCGGGTGCCATGGTTGCCAAAATGCGTAATGGTGGCGCTGCTTGTACTGCTGCAAACCGTTTCTACATTCACGAATCTGTTTCTAAAGAATTTTCTCAAAAATTTGGCGCCGCCCTTGGATCTCTAAAGGTAGGTCCTGGAGTAAATAAGGACACCGACTTAGGCGCGATGGTAAGCATTAAAGAAAGAGACAAGATTGTGGAATTAATTGAGCAAGCACGAAGTGAAGGTGGAAATGTAGTTTCTACTACAAAGGTTTCTGAGAGTGGCGCATTCTTATCTCCTCACATAATCAGTGGAGTTAAACATGGATCTGTGTTAACCAAAGAAGAAATCTTTGGACCAGTTGCTCCAATAATTGAATTCCAAAAACAATCAGATGCCATAGAAATGGCTAATGACACTGAATATGGACTAATAAGTTATGTGTATGCCAAAGATGGCGCTGAAGGAATTAAAGTTGCCCGACAAATGGATACCGGAATGGTTGCAATCAATAGAGGAATTGCTTCTGATCCAGCCGCACCATTTGGTGGTATGAAGGAATCAGGATTAGGTCGTGAAGGTGGATTTGCTGGAATTCATGAATTCCTCGAACCACAATATTTTGCAGTAGATCTATAAACTAAGACGCACTATTTAGTTTTAATTTAAGATTATCTAATTCTGTCCAAAGTGTTGCTGGAAGTTTTTCTCCAATGGACTTAAACCATTCTTCAATCTTGATTACTTCTTCTTGCCACTCTTCAACTACAACTCCTGTTAATTTCTCCAAATCATCACTGCTGATATCTAATCCAGTTAAATCTAGGGAGTCTAAAGCAGGCGTTGCCCCGATAGGAGTTTCCTTAACACCGGATGTTTCACTCAAACGTTCAAAAATCCACTTTAATACTCTTGAATTTTCCCCATATCCAGGCCACAAGAATTTTCCATTTTCATCTCTTCTAAACCAATTAACATAATAAATTTTTGGCAATTTCAAACTGTCTGTTTGCTTGGCCATTTCAATCCAGTGATTGAAATAATCTCCTGCGTGATAACCAATAAATGGCAGCATTGCAAATGGATCTCTTCTAACTATTCCAACTTGACCAGTTGCTGCTGCAGTTGTTTCAGATGAAAGAGTTGCACCGAGAAATACTCCGTGATTCCAATCTCTTGCCTCTACTACAAGTGGAATTGTTGTTTTTCTTCTTCCGCCAAATAAGAAAGCTGAAATGGGAACACCTTCAGGACTATCCCATTCAGGTGCAACGATTGGGCATTGGTCAATTGGTGTACAAAATCTAGCGTTGGGATGTGAAGATGGATTCGGGGAATCTGGTGTCCAGTCATTTCCGTGCCAATCAATCAAGTGTTTTGGAGCTTCTTTTGTCATGCCTTCCCACCAAACATCGCCATCATCTGTGAGTGCCACGTTGGTAAAAATTGTGTTTCCTTTTTCAATTGTGCGCATAGCATTTGGATTTGTTTCCCAACCTGTACCAGGTGCTACGCCAAATAAACCAAATTCAGGATTTTGTGCATAAAGTCTTCCATCTTTTCCAAATCTTAGCCAAGCAATATCATCACCTAAAGTTTCAACTTTCCAGCCTGGAATTGTTGGTTCCAACATTGCTAAATTAGTTTTGCCACACGCGGATGGGAATGCCGCAGCAATAAATTTCACTTCATTTTTTGGCGAAGTAAGTTTTAAAATCAACATGTGTTCGGCAAGCCAACCTTGCTCAAGTCCAAGAACTGAAGCAATTCTTAATGCGTAACATTTTTTACCAAGTAAGGCATTTCCGCCATAGCCTGAACCATATGACCAAATCAGTTTTTCTTCAGGGAAATGTGAAATGTATTTTGTGTCATTACAAGGCCAAGTTGAATCCTCTTCCCCATTTGCTAACGGAGCACCCACGGAGTGCAAAGCTTTAACATAAGTGGAGATATTTCCCATACTTTTTAATACTTCAGAACCCATTCGAGTCATAATTTTCATAGATGCAACTACATATGCGCTATCAGTGAGTTCAACACCGTACATTGGATCTTTGGCATTCAAAACACCCATGCAAAAAGGAATCACATACATTTTTCGACCAACCATGCAATCTTTATAAAGTGATTGCATTGTTTGCTTCATTTCTGCTGGAGCCATCCAATTATTTGTTGGACCAGCATCATTTTTATCTATGGAGCAGATGAAAGTTCTATCTTCTACTCGAGCAACATCGTTTGGATTTGACTTAGCCCAGAATGAATTTGGTTTCTTTTTAAGCTGAACAAAAGTGCCTTTTGCAACTAGCTCTTGGGTGATTCGTTGCCATTCATCTTCACTACCGTCGCACAAAACTATTTCATCTGGATTAGTTAATTCTGCAACGGAATTTACCCAGTTTTCTAAATCCTTATTTTCCGCGCTAAATAGTTTCCTAGCCATTAGCGCCTCCACTCTCTAATACTTCTTAATGTGGTTAACCACATTAAATTATTTCAATACTTTTAAAACCTCATCAACAATTCTTTGTACTGAAGGCAGTGTTGCATCTTCTAATGCATCTGCTGCAGGCAGTGGAATATGTGGTGTAGTGATTCGAGTTGGTGGACCATCGAGATCCATGAAGCACTCTTCTGCAACGATGGAAACTACTTCTGCTCCCCAACCACAAAGTCTTGGGTTTTCTTCAACTGTGAATAAATGACCAGTTTTTGCAACACTATTTGCAACTGTTGTTACATCTAATGGAACTAACCAACGCAAATCAATTACTTCGGCATTAATTCCATGAACTGTTTGCAAAAGATCAGCTGCTTGTTGAGCGCGTGGAACCATTGAAGCCAAAGCCACAATTGTGGTGTCTGTTCCTTGTCTTAAAACTGATGCTTTACCAATTTCACTAATTAATTCACCATCTGGAACTTCACTTTTAACCGGATATAAAGATTTTGATTCAAAAAACATAACTGGATCGTTATCTCTAATTGAGGCTGCCAACATAGAAACGACATCAGCAGAATTTGATGGAGCAGCAATTTTTAATCCTGGAATCATCATTGCCCAGTTTTCTACAGCTTGAGAATGTTGTGCACCAAATCGTAAACCTCCACCATTTGCGGTGCGAATAACTAATGGCATGGTTACTTGACCATTTGTCATGTATCTAGTTTTGGCAATTTCGTTAGCCACAATGTCCCAACAAACAGCAAGGAAATCTGAAAACATAATTTCAGCAATTGGTCTTAAACCTGTCATTGCTGCACCCATTGCTGCACCAAGAATTGCTTGTTCACTAATTGGGGTGTCACGAACGCGTAGTGGACCAAATTCATCTAACAGTCCAACTGTGGCTTTAAAAACTCCACCAGCAGCTGCGATATCTTCACCTAAAAATACAACGTTTGGATCGCGACGCATTTCTTGTGCAATTGCCATTGCAACTGCATCTCTATAAGTTACTTCCGCCATGACCATCCTCCATCTGCCCAAACATCTTTGTAAATCAAATCAGGTGTTGGAGCTAATCCAGCAACTGCAAATTGCGTTGCGGCTTCTACTTCTTCATCAGCTTCTTTTTCGATTTCATCTAATACTGATTCTTTTACACCTGCAGAAATTAATCGCTTACGATAACTTGGAATTGGATCTCTTCCTAACCATTCGTCAACTTCATCTTGCGGACGGTATTTAGCAGGGTCTGCGCGAGAATGTCCACCATGTCGGTAAGTAAGAGCTTCAATAACTGAAGGTCCTCCACCATCACGTGCTCTTTCAAAAGCGGCATTTGCAACATCGTGCATTGCGTCTGCATCGTTTCCATCAACAATGATTGATTTCATTCCATAAGCAGATGCTCTATCTGCAGCTGGATTTTTCACTGGAGTAACAGCAGAAATTGGTGTGTATTCCATATAAAGGTTGTTTTCACAAACAAACACAACTGGAAGATTCCAAACTGCAGCAAAAGTTAATGCTTCGTGGAAAGCACCAATATTTGTTGTGCCATCACCGAAAAAACAAACAGTAACTTGTTTTGTCTTTTTATATTGTGCTTGCCAAGCTGCACCGTTAGCAATTGTTAAATGTGCACCGATAATTGCGTAAGATCCAAGCATTCCGTGTTCAACGCTTGTTAAATGCATTGATCCACCCTTGCCTGCCATCAAACCATTTGATCGTCCAAGTAGTTCAGCAAGAACTGGGCCCATAGGTGCACCAGTAGCCAAAGTGTGCGCGTGGCCTCTATAAGTAGCAAAAGTTAAGTCGCCCTTTTTTCTAACAACTCCAAACGCTGCTGAAATGGCTTCTTGGCCTAAGGATAAATGACTTGTTCCTTTAACTAAGTTTTGCAAGAAAAGATCGTAAGCTTTCTTTTCAAACTTTCTCATTCTTACCATCATTCGATAAAGATCGAGTCTGGTTTCTTTTGAAGGGGTTGCCATATTTTTTCCTAGTATTTATTCGTTACGAATAGTTCTTCGGCGGGGAAAAGCGTAATAACTCTTGGACCATCTTTGGTGACCACAATTTCTTCTTCAATTCTTGCAGCACTAAATCCATCTTTAGATGGGCAGTAAGTTTCCAGAGCAAAAACCATACCCTCTTTTAATTCAATTGGATCTTTCATGGAATTTAGTCGACTAATAATTGGTCTTTCATGAAGTGCCAAACCTAAACCGTGACCAAATTGAAGTCCAAATGCACTCATCTCGTTTTCAAAACCAAATTCTTCAGCTTTTGGCCAAACAGCTGCAACCTGATCGGTTGTAACTCCTGGTCTAATCATGTCTATCGAAGCATCAATCCACTCACGAGCTTTTGTATAAGCATCGCGTTGTGCAGGAGTTGATCTTCCCACCGCAAATGTTCGGTAATAACAAGTTCTATAACCGTTAAAAGACATAATTATGTCGAAATAAACTTGATCACCTGGTCGAATAATTCTGTCTGTAAAATTATGAGGATGAGGATTGCATCGTTCACCAGATACAGCATTTATCGCTTCAACATCATCTGAACCAAGATCGTAAAGTTTTTTATTAGCAATAGCTACAACTTCATTTTCTCTAATTCCTGGTTTTAAAACATCAACAATTGTTTGATAAGTTCCATCAACCATTGCAGCTGCAGTTGTTAAAAGCGCAATTTCATCTTCATTTTTGATAACTCTGGCATCAAGCATTACCTGTTGAGCGTCTTTAATTTTTATTCCTTGATTTTGCAATGCAAAAATCATTGGCAATTCTGCGATATCTACACCAAGTGGCATATCTTTTAATCCCAGATCACTTAATATTCCAACAATTTCTTTTACAGCGTCGTCAAACAATCCGACCTTAGGATCAACAGAGCCACGTAGACCCAACATGCCAGCACGAGAATTTTCTGGCTTAATCCAAGGTGCATAAAGTTTGTGATGTTTTGCAGCAGAACCAAAATCCCAAACTATCGGTTCACCATTTCTTGGCAATAAACAAAAACGTGCCATTTTATCTCTGGCCCATTCACCAATCATGGTGCTTGAAACATAACGAATGTTATTTATATCAAAAAGTAAAACTGCACCTAAATCACTTTTTTCTAAAGCTTGTCTTGCTCTGGTGATTCTGTAATCACGCAAACGATCAAAGTTGACTCGTGTTTCGAAATCAACTCCCATACGACCAGGAGATGGGGTTAGTTGATAACGATTCACTTAGGATCCAAACCGTCTGTTACATCTGCATTTTCAGATTTCAATTCAACACCAGCGTTACCTGCGGCAACTAGCAACATTGTTGCAAAGTCATCTTTTTCAAAACCTCTGCCAATTGCAGTTTCAACAATGTCTCTCACCAAGTTTGTGATTGGCATAGGAGTTAAAGTCTTTCGAGCTTCAGATAAACCTAGATCAAAATCTTTCTTTAACAAAACTGGTGTGAATGTAGGATGAAAATCTAGGTTAACAAGTGATGGTGTTTTGTATTGAGTAAAGATTGAACCCATAACGCTGTTGTTTATAAATTCCATAACAGCAGCTCTTTTCACGCCACTCTTTTCTGCCAATACTAAAATCTCAACCAATGATTGAGTTACTACTCCTAGTAATAAGTTGTGATAAATCTTAACCAATCTTGCAGTCTCGCCTTTACCAACATAAGTTACTGATCTTCCAAAACTTTCAATCATAGGTTTAATAATTTTAAAAGTATCTTCTTCACCACTACAAACCACACTTAGTTTTCCAGCTGATACAACTTTTCCATTACCACTTACAGGTGCTGCGAAAAATTTAACATTATTCTTTTCGGCTACTTCACGAATTTTTTGACTTGCTTCAACACTTACAGTTGAACAGTCAACAATTATTTTAGGTAAATTGCTTCCAGTTAAAAGTCCAGTATTTGGATCAAGCATTACTTGTTCTAAGTCTTTTGAAGTGCTAACCATTGAGAAAACAACATCGGCAGTTCCTGTGCCACGAATATCAGTGGCTTGAGAAGCACCGGCTTTTACAAGTGGTGCACCTTTTTCAGCAGTTCTATTCCATACTGTGACTTCATAACCAGCTTTGATTAATCTCATTGCCAGAGGCGCGCCCATATTTCCTAGGCCAATCCAACCCACTTTTTTGTAGTCAGTCACAACTTCCCCTATCCGTCTTTGCCGATTAAACACTGTAAATCCACGATTAGTCTAGGCATTATTACCCGGGACCGCAATCGATTGCTAAAACTTTTTTATTAGGTTATCTTGAGGGAGAAGGGTTAATTTCCGGGCCTTGGATTCAGCACTAAGCGACCTAGTCTCGTGAGGATCCCTGGACTATCGTTACCCCCACCAGGGAAGAGATGAGCGCTGCACATGAAAGTCCTTCGCATAGGCCAATTCAGCCAGTCCCCCGTCTTAGCCGTTATTCAACATTTGAATTTGCTACCGGACTATGAAATTGAAATTACCAATGTTGTTTCATCTCCTGCTCAATTTGAATCTTTAATGAAAGATGAGCTTGATATTGCACTTACTAGTCCTGACAACGTCTTGCTCTATGGAACCACAGCAAATAATCCATTAAAAGCCGAATGTGATTTAAAAATGCTTCGATCAATTGATAGAGGTTTAAAGCTCTCCCTAGTTTCTAATGATCAAGTTAAAACTGTCTCAGATTTGCAAAATGCAACATTTTCTATCGACTCGATTACTAGTGGATTTGCTATTTTGCTCAAAAAAATGCTGTTGGATTTAAAAATTGACATCGAGAAAAATCTAAATTTTGTTCAAGCTGGCTCCACACCAAAAAGACTCATCCACATAATGGAAAACCAATCTCAAGTAACAATTCTAAATGCTGAATCCAAGATAAAAGCGGACAAAAGCAACTTAAAGACCTGGATTGACGTTTCCCAAGTTGTTGATAACTATTTAGGCACAGTAATTTGCGTTAAAGGTGAAAATGAACAAACAAGTCAAACAAAAGACTTTATGAAGGCATGGAAAATAGCAGTATCAAAAATCTTTGCATTTGATCTCACATCTTTTAAAGAGATGTTTTCAGATTCTGATTCAGTTTTAGCAAATCAAGATTATTTTGAATTGTTACTTGACAATACTCATGGAATGACGATAAATAATGAGTTAAGTGTGGAAAAACTTAAATCACTGATCGACATAAGATCTGCAACAGGTGCATATACTCCTCAAGCAACGCAAATAGGTAAATTAATAAGCGATCAATATGAATAATGAAGATAAATCAGTAACCTTAAAGGATGTTGCAAAATTAGTTGGCATGCATCAAACAACTGTCTCTAGAGCTCTTAATCCTCAAACCGCACATCTAGTTAATGAGGACACGGTCAAACTCATCCGTGATGCAGCAAAGTCATTAAATTTTGAGCCAAACCCGATTGCTTCGAGTTTGCGTACCAAAAAGTCAATGAACATAGGTGTGGTAGTTCCCGATTTACGAAATCCACTTTTCACAGAAATTGTTAGAGGTGTTCAAGATACCTTGGATGCTGCAGGCTATTCATGTTTTATTGTTAACACCGATGGTGATATTAACAAGGAAGTAAAACTGATTAACTCATTAAAAGCTCGCAGAGTTGATGGCCTGATACTTGCTACTGCTAGACAACAGTCACATGGTTTAGACCAAATTCTTGGAGATTTGCCAGCTGTTTCCATTAATAGAACTTCTCCTAATACTCACTTGCCTTCTGTGACAACGGATGAAGATCATGGAACCAAACTTGCGGTCACACATTTATATTCGATTGGACATAAAGAAATAGCCCATTTAGCTGGACCTACCTGGTCCTCAACTGGATTAGAAAGAGCCAACGCATTTCAACGAGAAATAAAGGCAGTAGGACTTGAGTTCGAAGAGTCAAGTGTTGAATATTGCGAAGCCTGGACAATTGAAGCTGGAAAAAAGGCAGCCAAGATTTTATTAGACAGATCACCAGATGTAACTGCGGTTTTTGCAGCAAATGATCTAATCGCATTGGGACTTTATGATGAGCTAGCTGAAAGAAAAATTAAATGCCCGCGGGACTTAAGTGTTGTGGGATATAACGATATCCCCTTTGTGGATCGAATGGATCCATCATTAACAACAATAAGAATTCCAAAATATGAAATTGGATCAGAAGCTAGCAGATTAATATTAAGTATGTTGGTTGAAAAATCCAACTCATTTATGCGACACATTCGACTTACCCCTGAACTTAAAATCAGACATTCAACCTCTGCTCCCAAGAAATTAGCTCATGTCTGAAAACGTTTATAACACTCCTTTAATTGTTAAATTGGCTAGAAAATTAAACATAAATCTTGCCACAATTAAGGGCAGTGGATTACACGGAAAAATTCGCAAAGTTGATCTTGTGGGTACTTCAAAATCTAAAGTTGTTTCAAGTCAAGTTCAAACAAACTCTAACGTCTATTTAACTCCACTGATTAAAAAATATGCTTCCTTAAGAGGAATAGATCTAGCCCAAGTTATGGGAAGTGGTGCTGATGGACGAATACGACGAATTGACATAGATAAATTCAAGGGCGCTCCTGCCAAGCAAATGTCCCAAGCAGCAATTCCCGTAGTAACCCCGACAGTTAAATTTGATCTTTTAAAAGATCTAAAAACTATGGCACAGCTATCAACAACAATAGAAGTAGATTTTACAAATATTCTTAAAAAAAATAAGGGTGCTAATAATTCTGAACAGATCTTACCTATTGCTCACATAATTCATGAGGTTGTTCAGAATCTAAAAATCATGCCAATAATTAACGCATTTTTGTCAGAGGATGCAACACAAATCCAATACAGAAAAGATTTGAATTTAAGCTTTGAGGATGAAATTGTTAACTATAAATCCAATTGTGTAATTGAGAATGCAGATAATTTTAACCAACTTGGGATATCTAGAATTATTCAAAACTTTAGAGTTGATCCTTCTGTCTCTCAACTTCAACCAACATTTGGTATTCAGGATCTTTCAAACACAGAATTGCTCTTTTCAACTCCAATCGTAAAAAGCCCAACTTCTGCCATAATTTCATTGGGTAAAATTCAAAAGCGTGCAACGTCAATGAGTAACCCAGAAAATTCTGCGGCAATTGCAATCAGGAGCATCGGTTTTGTAACACTAAGTTATGATCACAGAATCATTGATGGTGCAGATGCTGCAAGATTCTTGTCTTCAATTAAAACAAATCTGGAAGCACTCTAAATTATTTCTGATTTAACCTGGAAATTCTAAACCTAAATCTTTCATTACTACCATCGCTGCATTTCTGCCTGGAACTCCAGTTATGGATCCACCTGGATGAGTGGTGCCACCAGTTTGATACAAACCAGCTAATGGAGTTTTGTGCGCTGCCCAACCTGGAGCAGGTCGCATTGGGCCAGAAAATGCATGACTTCTATCTCCACCATGCCAACAACCATCAATCATGTGTGGGTTACCGCGTTCAAAATCAGTTGGGGATTTAACTAATTTAGCAATGATTTTGTCTTCAGTTAAATTTGGAATGGCAGTTCTTACGTAATCCATCATTTTATTTGCATGCTCATCTTTGGCATCATCCCAAGTTGCTTTGCCATAAGGAGGTGTGAAAGAACATGGAAACAAAACTTTAATTGTGTGCTTGCCAGCTGGAGCTCTCGACGGATCTACCAAAGTTGGAGTAGCAATCAATGTGTGTGGTGCTGACTCAATTGGTAATCGATCCCTAATTGCGCGCATCATGTTTAAGCTATCTTGCGGCCAGGGCATTAATCCAGAACTTACAGCGGTGTCTTCTGGTTTAGCACCTTTAAAAATCGGTGCAACATCTGTTGCCATGTAGATGGCCATTCCCGGTGTACCAACATCATAAGTTTTTGCTCCATAAACAAATCCAGGTTCCCAAACTTTTTCATCAGCCATTTCGATTAAATGCTTGATATGAATTGTGGAAACTACTGCATCTTTGGCCATGAACTTATTGTTTGAGGCTGTTTCTATTCCTACACATTTTCCTGATTCGATGATTAATTTAGTGACAACTTGATTATTATAAAATTCACCACCATTATCTTGAATCACATCAACTAGAGCTTGTGATAATTTGCCGGATCCTCCAACAGGAATACTCCAGCTATTTGCTTGTCGACCAGCAACAATTGAGATTGCAAGAAGACCTGTACCTGGCATATCCAGAGAAGCAAAAGTTTGAGAGGCTTGCCAAAATAAATAGGCTTTTATGTGTTCTTCTTCAAATTCATGATTGATAACTTCCCAGGCACTCAAAGCCCTTCTTCTTTTCCAAACATTTCCTAATGGAGATGCATCTAACAGTTGATCTAGTGGTTTTGCCCATCCAATTGGTGAATTATTGCTCTGCGCAAAAATAGATTTAACATCGTTATATTCGCCCAATAATCTTTCATAAGATTGAGCATCTTTTTTTGAAAATCTAGAAAATTCTTCTAATGTTTTGTTTAAATCAAGAAACATTGAAATTTGTTCACCATCAGGAAATGCAACTCTTGCTACAGGATCTGGATCAATGTATTTCAATCCGGTTTTTGCAATTAAACCTAATGTGTCTTTTGCTAAAACAGGATTACTTCTTAAAAGTGTATGTCCGGTAGAACAAGAATCAACCCAAAAATCAGGTATTAATTCTTCAGTATCAACACCACCACCAGGTCGGCGTCTAGCATCAACTACGACAACTTTTTTTCCCGCTTTAGCCAAATAGGCAGCAGTAATTAAACTGTTGTGACCGGCTCCTGCAACAACAATGTCTGCTTCAATTTTTTCGTTTTGCATTTTTCCTTATTCTGGAATGTGTTGCCACTTTACCTCTAGGTTTACGTTTGCGTCTTGAAGTAAGTTCATGACTGGGCATCTGGCTTCAGTTTCTTCAATAACTTTTTCCAAAGCCTCAGGTGATTCTGAAGTCGTTACTTTGATAGCTAACTTCACCGTCTGGAAATGAGGTCTAACACTTCGATCTCCCATACGTCCACGAATATCAATTGTGAAGCTGCCTTCAAAATCAATTCGTGAATAGTTGAATTTCATTTCCGTTGCTGTTCTTCTAAAAGTTACAGCCTCGCAACCGCAAAGCGCGCCGACAACAGCTTGAAGAGGTGATGGTCCGCCACTATCCCCACCGTGGGCTTTTGGTTCATCAGTTACAGCAAAACCAAATTCACCATAATTAATTTTAGTGGACATTGTGGCAAGATTTTCTGCTGACAATGTTTTTCGGCGCATGAAATCAGCTGGGATTTCACTCAAAATGTTTGATCCATTTTCTGACATGTTATTTACTCCTTTTGTTTTGCTTGGTCATTTAGTTAACTGTTTTTGCATCCAGTCCGCAGTTTTAAACCTATGCTGCGCAGCAACATTCATTGCTCCATGATTTCCATCCGGTAAAAGTAACAATTCTCCATTGCAATCTTTAGCTAAACTTTCAGCCTGAGATGCAGGAAACAACCGATCTTTAGCTCCGAAAATAACTAACACAGGACATTTAATCTTTTTTGCCGCATCTTTGAGAGTGAAAGTTTTTGCGACTTCTAAACCTTCATCTTGAGTTTTCTTATGTGCACGGTAGGTAAATGTGCGTCTTGTTAGTTCAGGTAAACCTGCCCACACTTCTCCCATGTCATAAGGCCCAGCCAAAGCAGCACAAGCTTTAATTCTGTGTTCACCGGAAACCATTTTTGGTGCATAAAAACCACCAAGACTTACTCCCCAAACACCAATGCGGGAAGAATCTAAATCTTTTCTAGTTTCAATAAAATCAACTACTACTTTGCCCACATCTTCCCATTGAGCTTCCAAAGGCAATTCGTATTCAGATTCACCTTGACCTGGCCCATCAATTGCCAAAGTTGCTAAGCCTCTATCAAGAAATAATTGTTCGGTTGATCTCAATTCTTCTTTTGTTGAATCCAGACCACTTAACATAATTACCACTGGAGGATTGTTAACACCATTTGGTTTTCTTAAAATTCCTGGCATATCAAAACCCTTATATTTAATGGTTACTCGTTCACCAATTGGATTTAAGTATGGGAGGGAATCATTTAAGCATTTAACTGCCTTCATATGATTTTCTTTCATTTTTTCTGGAAAGTCTGTATAAACAAATTTGCCGAAGTGGTAATAAACAGCAGCTTGGCTTAAATGAGCACCAGCTGATTTGAATCTGCCATCCTTAATTGCTTCTCTACCAAGATCTTCTATTTCTTGACCTTTTTTTGCCCAGGCATCTGCCCAATCAGACCATTTAGAAACAGAATTAGTAACCGTATTGAAATCAAAGACTGCTACACCGTTGGTGGTAAAACGTGGAGCCCAATGTGAAATTGCTTCTTGCACTAACTTATCTTTTTCCTCGGCCATACTTTTCTCCTCCTAGTTTCGACTTGAAAATTTAGACATTTTAGACAAGAATATCTCTATGGAAATTATGCAACATCAATTCTCGAAAGTTGAATACGCCGCCAGGCGAGACAAGACCTTGCAATTGGCGAAGGATCTTGGTTGTCAAAGTGTCTTTACATTTGGGGAAAACAAAAACGGTGTTGGCATCACTTGGTTGACCGGTTGGGGTACCACCAGACTTGCCTACCATTTCTTGAGTAGCCAAGAAAGTATTTTGTGGATTTTGTTTCATAATCATTTGCCCGCTGCGCAAAGAAGTCTTAAAGATGTTGATATTCGTGATTTTTCTTTGGAAGATATCGAACAAATTATAAATAAATTTAAAGGCAACAAAATTGCTACCTTTGGAGTAGTTCCTAAAGAAGTTAGAAACTTTGCTCAAAAAAGTAATGTTGAACTTATTGCAATTGACAACGAACATAACAAAATGAGAAGTATTAAAAGTGACGAAGAGATTGATGCTCTGGCTAAAGGAGCTTATGCAACCGATTGCGGTGCCAATGCGATTATTGAAAAGTGCAAAGTTGAAACTAATGATTGGGAACTCCTTGCTGAAGCAAGATCTAGTTACACCCGTTTAGGTGCCCGTGACCACATATGTTATCTCTGTGTTAGCGATATGACAATGCCTGACAGAGACGTGCCAGCCCAATTTCCTGAAGGACGCGCTGTGGCAAAAGGTTCAGTTGTTACTTTTGAGATAAGCGCTTCAGTGGCTGCTGAATACCCAGGACAACTACTTCGATCAATTGCAGTTGGAGAACCAAGTGCATTGTTTAAAGAATTACATGCAGTGGCTGATCAAGCTTTAAGTAATATGAGAAAGATTTTGCGCCCCGGAATTAACGCCATGGAATTAGTAGCTGCCTCCAATGTGATTGAAGAAGCAGGATTCACCACCACAGATGACTTATTCCATGGTCTAGGAGCTGGCTATTTACAACCAATTGGAACTTCAACATCAAGAGTTCCTGTCCACAAACCCGATATTGAAATCGTTCCTGGAATGGCCATTGTTTTACAACCAAACGTAACTGCTAAAGATCACTTATCAGGGGTTCAAACTGGCGAAATGGTTATTATGACAAAAGATGGCTTCAAAGATATTCACCACGTAAAACCTGGATTTATCGTAGTTTAAAAAAGATTTATTTAGTTTTTCCCAAATACATTGATGCCACTTCAGGATCTGAAGCAATTTTATCTGCTGGTGCTGAAATTCTAACTTTTCCAGCTTCCATCACAACACCATCTGTGGCCAAATGCATTCCTAAGCGAACATTTTGCTCAATTAAAAGCACAGTTCTGCCATCGGCTGTCATTTTTCTAACCAATTCAGATACCTTTGCCACAGATTTAGGATCAAGACCAAGAGATGGTTCATCCATAAGAATTAGGGAGGGATCAAGAACAAGAGCTCGGGCAATTTCCACCATTCGTCTTTGTCCACCTGATAAAAATCCTGCAGGGTCTGATGCTCTTTCTTTCACAATAGGAACAATTTCTTCAACCATTTGAATTCTTTGTTTTAAGAGTTTGCTATCTTTGCGAATTGAATATCCGCCCATCAAAATGTTTTCGCGCACACTCATTTCAGGAAATAACGCTCTAGTTTGAGGAACTTGAGTGATCCCAAGTCTTAAAATATCTGAAGGACTTATCCCAGAAATATTCTTCCCAGATAAAGTCACTTCACCTTTATTTGGTTTCAACAAACCACTAATTACACGAAATACGGTACTTTTACCGGCTCCATTTGGTCCCACAATGCAAGTGATCGATCCTTTTTTAACTTCTAAGTTAAAACCTTGCAAAACCATTCCCCCGCCGTAACCGGCTTCGACTCCATTGAGTGCTAAAACAATTTCTGTCATGATTTCTCCGTCAATAAAGTATCTGGTCCCAAATAGGCTTCTATTACTGCTTCATCATTTCTGATCTTGTCAGGAGTGCCAGAAACCATTAATTCACCAGCAGAAAGCACGTGCACGTAATCACACAGGCTCAAAACTAAAGGAATGTTATGTTCTACGATCAAGAATGTTGTACCAGCTTCATTAAGTCTCTTAATTGCTTTTGAAAGTCTTTCAATCAAAGTTGGGTTAATACCACTTGCTGGTTCATCTAACATAACAATGTCTGGGCGAAGCATCAAAATTTGAGCAAATTCAATCAATTTTTGTTGACCGAAACTTAATGCGCCTACTTTTGATTGCTCAAAAGAGCTAAGTCCCATGAAGGACAAGACTTCTCTTGCTCTATCTGCTTCATCTCCTTGAATTTTATTTACTAACATCTTTTTCACACTTGGTTGTTCTAGTGGAGCTACCAAGTTATCAAGTACGTTCATTGATTTGAACAGTTTTGTAATTTGGAAAGTTCTACCTAAACCTTTATGGGCTCTAACCCATGGTTGCATCTTAGAAATTTCTTCGCCATTAAGCACAACTGATCCGCGTTCTATGTCATATGTTCCAGTGATGCAATTAAACAAAGTAGTTTTACCCGAACCGTTTGGACCAATCAAACCGGTGATACTTCCCCGTTTGATTTCCATGGAAACACCATTGACAGCTTTTACGCCACCAAAACTCTTATAAACATCAGTAACTTTTAAGATCACATCAGATTTATTTGCATTGGCATCTGCGGGTCTAACTATTTTTTCAATAGAAATGGCAGTGTTAGGTTCAGCAATCGATGCTTGATCGATAAAGGCCACAGATTTTTTAGCAGCTTTTCTCTTTGTTGAAATTGTTTTAATTGAATTCAAGATTCCTTGTGGCAAGAACATAACAGTTCCAACCAAAACAACGCCCATAATTAAGATACGCGCACTAATTCCACCAGAGGTAATAGTGGCAACTTCGTTTGCTAAGGCGATCAAGAATCCACCAAGAATTGGGCCCCAAAGTGTTCCCTTTCCACCAATTAGCGCAGACAAAACTAGATAAACACTGAGCAAAATATTAAACGCACCTATTGGATTTATGAACCCTAAATATTGTGCATAAATTGCACCAGCTAAACCATAAGGTGCTGCACTTAATCCATAAGCAATAACTTTGTATTGTGTGGTGTTAATTCCGATTGAGCCAGCTTTGGCTTCGTCATCTCTAATGGCAACAAATCCAGCACCCAGTCTTGAAGTGGTAATGAACCAGACCAAAGCAATTGTTAATAAAAATATTACATAGAACATGTAGTAATACGGCATATTGCCTAATTCTCTAACCCATGATGGTGATCTGAAAATAACTCCTTCTGTACCGCCAGTAAATCCTCGCCAGTTAGAAGCAATTAGTTGTGCTGATAACAACACAGCAATGGTGATAATTACAAAAGAATGACTTTTAGTTCTTAAAATCACAGCACCAATAATTACTGCAGTTAAAACTGAAACAAGCATGCTAACCAGAACGAAATAATAGGTAGGAAGATTAAAGTATTGGCCCAACAAGGAACCTGTGTACATTCCCATTCCAAGAAACACACTGTGACCTAAGGAAACATAACCTGCAAAACCACTGATGATATTCCAACCACTTGCCATAATTGCAAACAAAAAGCACACAATTAATACTGATTGCTCGTATTCGCTGTCAGGCAAAACAACAGGAACTAATGCCAAAACAAGTAAAGGAATAGCTACATATAGACGGGTACGATCTGCAAACAAATTTTTCATGCAGAATCCTTTCTCGTTTTCGCGCCTAAAATTCCTTCAGGTTTGAACAAGAGTGTCAACATAATTACGCTATAGAAGAATAAAATAGTCCACTGTGGAGCATAAGTATTTCCAGCAGCTTCTGAAATTCCCAACAAAATTGATCCAATAATTGCTCCAGGCAAACTACCCATTCCGCCTAACACAATAATTCCTAATAGTTTTGCAATCCATTCGTAATGAGTTGCAGGATAAAAAGGGTAAGTAATAGCTAACAAAACTCCACCCGCACCGGCTGTTGACATACCGATTGCATAAGCAAACGCAGAAGATTTGTTATGAGAAATACCAACTAAAGCGGCCCCATCTCTGTTTTGAGCTGTTGCTCTTAAAGCTCTTCCTGCCCATGAATACTTTAGATACAAGAACATCAG
>Ga0208852_1000147_pt1 | contig 18780 bp, 18 predicted proteins | sample LakMenEpi18Jun09_FD_150711 | JGI IMG/M metagenome (GOLD analysis project Ga0208852, IMG submission 150711) | Freshwater microbial communities from Lake Mendota, WI - 18JUN2009 deep hole epilimnion ns (SPAdes) | ecosystem: Environmental > Aquatic > Freshwater > Lake > Epilimnion/Euphotic zone ...
CGGCAACTTTGAAAGCTTACCTCAGCTTCGGTCTCTAGCGCCAGCCCTGAATTAGGCCTCAGGTGCGTACTTATTGCCCTGTTCGCGAGATTTAGAAGGAAGTAGGCACAAAATCAAGATAAACACCTGGACTCCGAAAGCTATCAACAAGGTAGGCACGAAGTAGGCCACCGAAGTTGCAAGCACCTCAACCTCTGGAGCGGAAGTGGAATCTAGGTACCCAATAACGCCGAGGATTCCCATCAGCAAAGGAATAATCGGCAGCAAGTATAAAAATAACCACTTACCTGACCAGCCAGAATCCTGCATTCTCCTTGAGGTGACGCTAAGGGTAGGAATCAGCAAAATCAGTGCCGAGATACTCGTGAGCGGAGTTGGCTGATTGATTGCTTCAATCAGATCGCCAGTTTCAATTGGCGGCCAAATAATTGACTCAATGGTGGATAGAACTATTCCAATCAGCACTGTTGCAAGCACGAAGAACCAATACTCGCGCCTAGGGGCGGTGCCCCTGAACTTTCTAAAGTTAACAAACACTGATTTCACTGCTTGAGCAAATGACATCTTCATTTACAGTCCTAACTGATTTCTAACTACGTCTAAATCTAGATTGATTTGCTTAACAAGTGCTTCAACTCCGTCAAACTTTGCGGCGGGTCGCACAAAATCAACAAACTCCAGCGAAACAACCTTGTCGTATAAATCAAGCTCGGTCTCATCCAAGACGTGAGATTCCACGAGTCTTGGAACAGCCTGAAAAGTCTCGTTGATGCCCACCGAGTGCGCGGCCGGGTATCTTTTGCCTTCGGAAATCAACCAACCTGCATATACGCCATCAAGTGGCAGGTAGCCTTCAGCATCCCGCGCGATGTTCGCGGTTGGAAAACCTATCTTTCGGCCAATTTTGAGACCGTGCTCAACCATTCCGCTAACTTCATGGACGCGTCCTAGCATTTTGTTTACTAGCTTGACGTTTCCCAAATCAAGCAACTCACGGACCAAGGTTGTTGAAACCACTTCCCCATCGACATGCACTCGCTTGAGCTCAATAACTTCGAAACCGTGTTGGTCACCCAAGATCTTTAGCGATCCAAAGTTTCCGGAACCTTGATTGCCAAATCTAAAACCTTCCCCAACCAGAACCAGTTTGGCGTTTAGCCCATCAACAAGAATCTGTTTCACGAATTGCTCAGGGGTGAGATCTGCCAGTTCTTGATTGAACTCAAGCTGCAGCATGGTCGAGACACCAAATCCAGCAATCAAATCTGCTTTTTGACCAGGGCCAAGAATTGGTAGCTTTGCTCGTTCGGGGCGCAACAGGTGATCTGGATGGCGATCAAATGTGACAACCGTTGGTGTTAAGTTCTGATTTGCAGCCGCATCAACCACTTCGGCGAATAAAGCTTGGTGACCTAAATGAATGCAATCAAACTTGCCAATGGTCACGGCAGTTGGGCCAAGCCCGGTTGGTATATCAGATAGCGAAGTCAGGGTTTGCAACCTAAATCTCCCTCTGAGTTTTTCTGATCCAGAGCAACCCAAGTAATGGCAACACCAGTGGGATATATCCGTAGCCAGAACCAAAGCCCGACCAAACGCTCGGGTGAGCAAACAGCTCCGGTGCGACAAAAGATAGAGTCCCAACCGCAAGCACACCAACAAGTTCAAAGATGACAGACCAGAGCGCTACTTGCCGCCAACTCTTTCCAGATTTAGCCAACGAAATTGTCGCCAAAATGTATACCAACGCACTCACTAGTGAAAGCGAGTAGGCAAGCGGAGCCTGTTCAAATTTGGTCACTATTTGGAAGCTGGCGCGAGCTGTAGACGAAATAGCAAACACAGCATAAAAGACAATTAGAAGTCGGCCAACGCCAAGAGTGCGCTTGGGGTTAGGACCTGGTGCCTTAGTCATTTTGTTGTAAGCCGTGCTTTCTTATTTCGTTGTTAGCTAGTAGCTGCCAGTCCAGATCTGATTCATGCGAACCAGCATGACTGCAACTGTTAGTGCGGCCACCCCGAGAATAACTGTTGACCAGCGATTTCTTTCAACCAGAGCCCAAAACCCAGCACCAACTGGAACCATGATTGCCACGAGCAAGTAGGCATAGAATTCCACGGTGTCCACGGCAGCTTCGGCTCCCCCGACAACAACAATCGTTGTGTAGACGAACTGGCCAATTAGTCCCAAAAGAACTACGCCAAGAGCGCCAACGCTCCAAAGACTAGGGAGTTTTCCAATTAGGCCAAGGCCCAGGCAGAACAATCCGACAGCCACGGCGAACCAGAGCTGAGATAAATAAAGCACTTCAATCATTTTTGTTCTCCTTGAAAGACCACAACTGATTTTAAGCCTGAACCAACCGGCTCCAGAACCGCCACCAGATCTCCCGAGCCTGAAAGCCCCGCAATCAAGCCAGTTTGTTCTCCAACATCAGAAAGTCTCTTGCCATGAATCAAATTAGTGACCTGCTCATCGCTGAGATTTATGGTTGGAAACAAATCGCTGGCAGCTTGAGCAAGTGGGGTAAGAGAAAGATTCTCAAGGTCAGTTATTTGATTTGCCTCTGCAACATCAAAAGAGCCAACCCGAGTTCTCCTAAGTGCGGTGATGTTCCCGCCAACTCCTAAGGCCTGACCTAGATCTCGAGCAAGAGCGCGAATGTAAGTTCCAGAGGAGCAATCGACCTTAACTTCCAGGTCAATAAATCCCTCGGGTGATCTAGAGCTGGAAACAAGAGCAAAAGTGCTGACTGTGACTTCACGGGATTTAAGTTCTACCTCTTCCCCGGAACGAACAAGATCGTAGGCTCTTTTGCCATCCACTTTGATGGCACTCACAGAAGATGGCCGCTGCTGAATCACTCCAGTGAGTTTGTCAATCTCCTGCTGGATTTGTGCATCTTCTATTACAGCTAAGACTTCCTGGCTTGCAGTTTCCAAAACCTCAGACTGCGAATCATCGGAGACGGTGGAAACGCCAAGTCGAATAGTTGCCAGGTAGGTCTTGTCAGCGCCAACCAAAAAGGTAAGAAGCTTGGTACCTGATTCAATCCCCAGAACTAAAAGTCCAGTTGCAAGCGGATCTAAAGTTCCGGCGTGACCTACTTTTTTTGTACCGACGGCTTTTCGAACCTTCGCCACAACATCATGACTGGTCCAGTCGGTTGGTTTGTCGATTAGAACAAGACCTGAGGCAACCAAGACTATTCCTGGTCTTCGATTTGCTTTGGTTCCTTGTATGGATTGGCATCGCCTGCTGGCTTGGCAACCGCAGCTAGCTTGGCTACTTGCTCATCTCTGGCTCGAGCGGTTGCCAGAAGATCGTTTAGTTGAGCTGCGTTTTCTGGAAGCTCATCGGCAATGAATTCCAAGGTCGGAGTTAAGCGAATAGATAGGTTGTGACCGACTTCTCCCCTGATCCGGCCAGTGTTGCGCTTGATGATTTCATTGGAACGAACTCGGTCTTCATCTGATCCAAAGACGGTGTAGAAAATCTGTGCGTGAGAAAGATCTGGAGTTACCTTTACCTCGGTAAGCGTTACAAAACCAAGGTCTGGATCCTTGACCGCTTTTTCAAGCGCCTCAGCCACCAACACCTTGATTCGTTCGGCTAACTTTCGAGCTCTGGCAACATCAACCATGATTAGACCCTTGGCTTCTCGCGCATCTCGAAGGTCTGGATGATATCTTCAAGCTCTAGCTCGTTGAATCCAGCAAGTCCGATACCACACTCGAAGTCAGTCTTGACTTCGCTGGCGTCATCCTTGAATCTCTTCAGGGAGTCAACCTTTAGGTTGTCCGCGACTACGACGCCTGCGCGAAGCACACGCGCAAGAGAGTTTCGCTTGATGGATCCGGAGCGAACAATCGAACCGGCAATTGTTCCGACCTTGGAGGACTTGAATAGTTCGCGAACCTCGGCAGTACCAAGCTGGAACTCTTCGTACTCTGGCTTGAGCATTCCCTTGAGGGCCTTCTCGATATCTTCCAAAGCAGCGTAGATAACTGAGTAGAAGCGAATGTCCACTCCCTCGCGGTCAGCACGCTCCTTAGCCTTGTTATCCGGCTTGACGTTGAATCCAATGATGATCGCGTTGTCCACGGTTGCAAGGTTCACATCCGACTCGGTCACAGCACCAACACCGCGGTGGATGATGCGTAGCTGGACAGAATCGTCCACCTCGATCTTCAACAACGAGTCTTCCAGCGCTTCAACAGCACCAGATACGTCACCCTTGATAACCAAGTTGAGAGCCTCAACCTTGCCATCTTCGAGGGCCTTGGTGAAGTCCTCGAGGCTCACGCGCTTGCGAGTCTTGGCAAGAAGTGCGTTTCTGTCGGCTGCTTCACGCTTTTCAGCAATCTGACGTGCCTGACGCTCATCGTCGGTCACAACAAATGTGTCACCGGCGCGAGGGACGCTCTGGAGTCCAAGTACCTGAACTGGTCTTGAAGGTGTGGCGGACTCAACTGGTTCGCCATCTTCGTTGAACATCGCACGCACTCGACCGTGAGCACTTCCTGCAACAATCGAGTCACCGACTTTCAAAGTTCCAGACTGAATAAGTACTGTCGCTACTGCTCCACGGCCCTTGTCAAGGTTGGCTTCGATGGCAACACCACGAGCGTCCTTGTCTGGGTTTGCTCGCATATCAAGTGCAGCATCAGCAGTTAGCAGAACTGCGTCAAGTAGCTCAGTAATTCCCTGTTTCTTCAACGCGGAAACTGGGACGAACATAACGTCACCACCGTATTCTTCAGCGATCAAGTTGAACTCGGTTAGCTGCTGCTTGACCTTGTCAGGGTTAGCGCCTTCCTTATCAATCTTGTTCACGGCAACCACAATCGGAACTCCGGCTGACTGTGCGTGGTTTAGAGCCTCAATGGTTTGAGGCATCACGCCGTCATCGGCTGCAACAACCAAGATCGCGATGTCGGTGACCTGAGCACCACGAGCACGCATAGCGGTGAAAGCCTCGTGACCTGGGGTGTCAATAAAGGTAATGGCGCGGTCTTGACCCTCGTGAGTGGTGTGCACCTGGTAAGCACCGATGTGTTGGGTGATTCCACCAGCCTCACCAGCTTGAACGTTGGCGTTTCTGATCGAGTCCAAAAGCGCAGTCTTTCCGTGATCAACGTGACCCATGACTGTCACTACCGGTGGACGAGGTAGCAAATCTGCTTCATCATCTTCGTAGTCAGTTGAGATATCCAAACCAAAGCCCTCGAATAGCTCGCGCTCTTCGTCCTCAGGAGAAACCACTTCGATCTTGTAGCCAAGCTCTTCTCCAAGAATCTGGAAAGTTTCGCCATCCAAAGATGCAGTTGCTGTAGCCATTTGACCAAGTGCGAATAGCACTGTGATCAGCTGACCGGCATTGGCATCAATCTTGTCTGCGAAGTCTTGAATCGATGCACCACGGCGCAAACGAATAACTGTTGTTCCATCACCGCGTGGCACAACTGCGCCACCAAGGCTTGGAATACTTCTTTGTTCGAATTCTTCTCTCTTGGTGCGCTTTGACTTTCGAGCTCTTCCGCCTCCGCGTGCTCCGCCCTTACCAAACGCTCCTGCAGTTCCTCCACCAACACCGCGACCGCGACCGCCGGCTGGTCCTCTTCCTGGGAATCCTCCACCCGGAGCACCGCCACCGAGTCCTGGTTTTGCTCCACCAAATGCTGGACGAGCTCCACCTGCACCGGTTGGTCTTGCTCCTGGTCTGGAAGTTCCACCTTCTGGTCTAGCTCCAGGTCTTGGTGCACCTGGTCTTGGTGCACCTGGTCTTGCCATACCTTGAGCGGAGTTAAATGGATTGTTTCCTGGTCTTGCCATCGGGCGAGGAATACCCATTCCCTGACTTGCAGCAAACGGATTGTTTCCTGGTCTTGGAACACCCGGCACCGATGATGCAGCAGGTGGTGTCTTCGGGGCATCAGTTATTGAACTTGGAGCAAGTCTTGAAGTCTTCTTCTTTGGTGCTTCAGTTTCCTCAGGTGCTTTTGCAACCTCGGCCACAACCTCAGGCTCGGCAGCAGCGGTCTTTTTGGCAGCGGCTTTTGGCTTAGCAACTTTTTTGGTCTCTTCAGCAGGCTTGGCATCAGGGAAGGCAGCGCGAAGTTTTTTGGCAATCGGGGGTGCGATTGTGGAAGATCCGCTCTTGACGTATTCGCCGAGCTCTTCTAGTTTTGCCAGAGCTACTTTGGTATCAATACCAAGTTCTTTGGCTACGTCGTAAACACGTGGTAGCGCCACTTACTTCTCCTGTCTGGGCCTTCCCAAACAGGGCAGGCCGTTAAAGCTGTTGGGTACTCATTTCGAGATACTCATTAGATTTCCAACATCTTTTCTACCTGTTTCTTACTTTCCTAAAGGACTTGAGTCAGTTTCACTGGTTCATAATCCGATTTTGACCAAGTGGTCCGAGGCGGTAAAGCCACCAAAGGCCAGTCTAGGCCCAAACTGCCAAAACGCTCTAGTCGTCTTCCAAAATACTGTCGGGCTGAATGTCAATCTTGGCTCCGGTGAGCTTGGCGGCAAGCCTGGCGTTCTGGCCTTCTTTACCGATAGCCAGCGATAGCTGGAAATCAGGGACCAAGACCCGAACCTGGCGCTCTTCCGCATTGATGAGAAAGGCGTCAGAGACCTTCGCAGGAGAAAGCGCATGGGCCACAAACTTTGGCAGATCATCGGAGAAATCAACGATGTCGATCTTCTCGTCGTTGAGCTCATTCTGAACAGCGCGCACCCGCTGCCCTAGTTCACCAATGCAGGCTCCCTTGGCATTGACCGCAGGATCATTTGCTCGAACGGCAATCTTGGTGCGGTGACCGGCTTCTCTGGCAACCGAGACAATCTCAACTACTCCATCGGCGATCTCCGGAACTTCCATGGCAAACAACTTACGAACTAGTCCCGGGTGAGTTCGAGAAACTGTGACCTGAGGACCTTTGGTTCCCTTGGAAACATTTGTCACATAAACGCGCACGCGCTTACCATGGGCGTAATCTTCTCCTGGAACCTGCTCTTCCGGAGGCATGATTGCCTCTATCGAACCCAAGTCAACGTAGACCATGTAAGAGCGCTGTCCCTGCTGAATGGTTCCGGCAACAATGTCGCCGTCTTTACCCTTGAATTCTCCAAATAGACCTTCGTCGTTTATGTCTCGAAGGCGAGAGGCAATTACTTGCTTAGCGGCACTGGCTGCGATTCGACCAAATCCATCGGGGGTGGACTCGGTCTCACCAGTTTCGTTGCCTTCTTCGTCGAGGTTGGTTGCAAAAATCTGAACGTGACCGGTTTTCTGATCGAGCACGGCACGGGCTTTATCGGTATTGCCGACGGTGCGGTGGTAGGCGGCCAGGATGGCGGCTTCAATGATTTCAACGAGTTCCTTGAACGGAATCTCTTTTTCGCGCTCCAGTACCCTAAGGACACTCAGGTCGATATCCACGGGCAAACCTCCAGACGCTATTTAAATTTCAGACAAGGCTGATTCTAGCTTGATAGAACGCCTTTCCCCACTCCTGCGATTCCAGAGCTCAACTTCTCCAGTTTCCAGCCCCTTGCCAACAATCAACACCTTTGGAATTCCAATTAGCTCCGCATCGGAGAACTTAACTCCCGGGGAAACCTTGGCGCGATCATCAAGTAAAACAGTTTTGCCGGTTGCCTCAATTTCGCTCGCCAGTTTCTCGGCTGCAGCGAAAACCGAATCGTCTTTGCCCGCTGCAACAACGTGAACATCAGCCGGCGCAACTGAAGCCGGCCAAATCAGGCCCTTGTCGTCGTTGTTTGCCTCAGCCAAAACTGCAACCAGTCTTGTGACACCAATTCCGTAGGAACCCATGGTGACAGTCACCAACTTGCCGTTTTCATCTAGAACTTTTAGATCCAATGCTTCGGCGTACTTTCTACCCAGTTGGAAAACGTGACCGATTTCGATTCCACGAGCTAGTTCAAGCTCACCCGAACCATCTGGGGCCTGATCTCCGGCACGTACCTCAGCAATGTCCGCAATTCCATCCGAAGTGAAATCTCTTCCAGCAACCAAGTGGAAAACGTGTTTTTGATCCACATTTGCTCCGGTAATCCAACTGGTTCCAGATACAACTCTTGGATCAAGTAAGTATTTAATTGCAGCAGGGGCTTTTAGGCCAAGGAACTGTTTTCCGTCTTTGGTCGGACCGATGTAGCCCTTGACTAGCGCAGGTAGCTTTGCAAAATCTTCTTCGGTAGCTTGCGAAACTTCGCTTGGTGAAAAAGCAGCTTCTGCGCGCTTTTCGTCTACTTCACGATCTCCAGGAATTCCAACGATCACAAACGAGCGTTTTCCTTCTGGGGAAGTTAGAGCCAAGACAACGTTCTTCAAAGTATCTGTCGCGCTCCAACTTGTTCCATCCGACTTTTTGACTTTGTCGTTAGCAAGATCAACCAGAGTCTTGATGGTTGGAGTATTTGGAGAATCGTGCACAACTGCTGCAGGCTGTGATCCGATGGCGATTTCTTTTGGAACAACAGTTGCAACTGCCTCAACGTTGGCAGCGTAGCCACCTGCGGATCTAACAAAAGTGTCTTCTCCGATAGGAGATGGCGATAGAAACTCTTCTGACTTAGATCCACCCATTGCTCCAGCGTCAGCTTTGACGATTACGTATTCAACACCCAAGCGAGTAAAGATGCGCTCATAGGCTGCGCGCTGAGCTTGGTAGGAAACCTCTAGTCCTTCGTCATTTATATCGAAGCTGTACGCATCCTTCATTACGAATTCTCGCCCGCGAAGCAAACCAGCACGAGGCCTTGCCTCATCGCGATACTTGTTTTGAATCTGATACAAAGACAATGGAAGGTCCTTGTAGCTGGAGTACATATCCTTCACAAGCAGAGTGAAAACTTCTTCGTGAGTTGGGGCCAGTAAGTAGTCGGCTTTTTTACGGTCCTGAAGACGGAATAGATTGTCGCCGTATTCGGTCCAACGGCCAGTTGTTTCAAAAGGTTCTCTTGGCAAAAGTGCTGGGAAGAAAACTTCTTGGGATCCAGCGTTCGCCATTTCTTCGCGGACGATTTTCTCAATCTTCGCTTTGACTAGTAGACCTAATGGGAGCCAGGTGTAAATACCGGGAGCTGCTCGCCTGATGTATCCGGCACGAAGCAAGAGTCTGTGACCTTGAACATCAGCGTCTGATGGGTCTTCGCGAAGGGTGCGAACAAACAGTTGCGATAGGCGGATAGGCATGGGCTCAACTTTACCCGTTAGCCGCTATTTATCTTTGACTACCACCTGTGGTGAGCCAACTAGAGCTGGATCCATCTCGGCAGCTAAGCGGTTGGCTTCTTCAATAAGGGTTGCAACAATCTCGCTTTCAGGCACAGTCTTGATAACTTCACCCTTTACAAAGATCTGGCCCTTACCGTTTCCAGAAGCAACTCCAAGGTCCGCTTCTCGAGCTTCGCCCGGGCCATTTACAACACAGCCCATTACGGCAACGCGAAGAGGAACGGTTAACTTCTCAAGTCCTGCGGTCACATCGTTAGCCAACTTGTAAACATCAACCTGTGCTCGACCACAGCTAGGGCAGCTAACAATTTCAAGTTTTCTCGGACGAAGATTTAGTGACTCCAAGATCTGTGAGCCGACCTTCACTTCTTCAGCAGGAGGCGCTGAAAGTGAAACTCGAATGGTGTCTCCGATGCCCTTCGACAAAAGGGCACCAAAAGCAACAGAGGATTTGATGGTTCCCTGGAACGAAGGACCGGCTTCTGTGACACCTAGGTGAAGTGGCCAGTCACCGCGCTCTGATAAAAGTTCGTAGGCGCGCACCATAACTACTGGATCGTTGTGCTTTACCGAAATCTTGAAGTCGTGGAAGTCGTGCTCTTCAAACAAACTTGCTTCCCAAACAGCTGATTCGACAAGCGCTTCCGGAGTTGCCTTGCCATACTTTTCCATAAGTCTTGGATCAAGTGAACCTGCGTTAACACCAATTCGAATCGAAACTCCAGCGGCTTTAGCGGCTTTGGCAATTTCACCCACGTGGCCATCAAACTGACGAATGTTTCCCGGGTTTACTCGAACCGCTCCGCAACCGGCATCGATTGCCTGAAAGACGTAGCGAGACTGGAAGTGAATGTCGGCAATAACCGGAATCTGAGATTTCTTAGCAATGATGTGTAAAACATCAGCATCGTCCTGCGAAGGACAGGCAACCCGAACAATGTCGCAACCGGTTGCAGTTAGCTCAGCGATTTGCTGCAGAGTTCCATTGATGTCGGTAGTTGGAGTTGTGGTCATTGATTGCACGGAGATTGGAGCATCGCCACCGACTGCAACTTTGCCAACCATGATCTGGCGCGTCTTGCGTCTTGGCGCAAGTACTGGTGGTGGGCCTTTAGGAAGACCTAGATTTACGGCTGGCACAATGCTCCTTGCACTTTTTATCTGATTAAAGCATAAGCACTTTTTTGAAAGTGCCTAAGCACTAGCCAAACAGCGAGATTGGGTTCACTAAATCAGCGGTAATCAGAAGGGCGGAGACCACCAATAGGGCGATGAACACAAAGTAAGTAAGCGGCATCAGCAATGCTGTGTCGGCAGGACCTGGGTCTTTCTTACCCGCGATTCTGTAAAGGCCTCGCTTGATGCTTTCGTAGATTCCTCCGGCAACATGACCGCCATCTAATGGAAGAAGTGGAATCATGTTGAAAACAAACAACGCAAAGTTCAAAGATCCAAGAATTTGAATTCCGGTTGCCAGTTTGTCGGCAAACCCGGCCTGATCCGAAGCTGCCACTTCCCCAGCAACTTGGCCTATTCCAACTATAGAAATCGGACCGTTCGGATCTCTTTCGCCGCCACCGAAAGTTATTGCTGTGACTTCCACCACTTCCTGCGGCAGTCTCAGAATTAGAGTTCCAATTTGAGCAATTGTTGAACCAGAGGCCTCAATCGACTGAACCAATGGAACTGGCTTTCTCTCAGGTGCTAGAAACACACCCAGGAAAGGTTGTGGTGCAGAAACAATCTCGCCTGACTCATCCAGAATCGGATTGCCAAGTGAATCAAACTGCGGACGCTGCTGAATAACAGCCGTCAAAGTCACCTTGATAACTTCGCCGTCTCTAAGAATTTCAAACTCGGCTGTTGGGGTGGCTGTCAACAAATCTCTGATCTGTGCCCAGTCGGTTGCTTTGTTTCCAGCAACTGAAACAACTTCATCGCCTGGCTTTAGGCCAGCAACGTGTGCCGGGGTCTGCTCAGAAACCGGGCATTGAACACTGGTGTTATCAAGACAAACCGAAACCGCTTCAATCTTCAGCGAGCTTTGATAAATACCAAAGCCGGTTAGGGCAATAACCGTAAGTAGCACTCCAAGCACAAGGTTCATAACTGGACCGCCGAGCATAATGATCATGCGTTTGATTACGGGAAGCTGATAAAACTTGCGGTTGGCATCCTTTGGGGTTTCATTTTCAGAGTGAGCAAGTCGAGCCTGGGTAATCATGTCTCTAAAAAATCCAGTTTTGGTTTCTGGTTTTTTTGCCGGTGGATACATGCCAAGCATCGCGATGTATCCGCCAAGTGGGAATGCTTTTAGACCGTATTCGGTCTCGCCTACCTTTTTAGAGTAAAGAGTTGGCCCAAATCCGATCATGTACTTGGTGACCTTGACGCCAAAAAGTTTTGCAGGCAGCAAGTGACCGATTTCGTGAATTCCGATTGAAACGCCGATTCCCAGCACTATAAACAAGATGCCGGCTAGGTAGGAAAGAATTTCGCTCACGCCAACAAACTTACTTCACGCTCATTGTGATTTAGCTCTAACCCAACCGATTGTGGGGAAACTAGCAGGCCTTGGCAATCTGGGCGTCGGTTCTATCCCTCGCCCACTTCTCAGCAGCCAAAAGCGATTCCAGCGTTAGCTCCTGCTCTGGTTGATGGGCATCGACTGCTCGCTCTATCAATTCGGTTATCTGATCAAAAGTAATCGCACCCTGATGAAAAGCCATCACTGCCTGCTCGTTTGATGCGTTGTAAACAGCCGGGTAGCTTTTTCCGGCCATACCAACCTGACGAGCTAATCGAACTGCTGAGAAGACGCTTTCATCAAGTGGCTCGAATTGCCAGGAATGTGACTTGGTCCAATCGACCGGATTCGAAACTGAAACCAATCGATCTGGCCAAGAAAGACCCAAGGCAATTGGCAATTTCATATCCGGCGGTGATGCTTGAGCAATAACCGAACCATCCACGAACTCAACCATTGAGTGAACTACCGACTGCGGATGCACGGTGACCTCAATGCGATCAAAAGGAATGTCAAACAACAGATGAGCTTCAATCAGCTCGAGGCCCTTGTTTACTAGCGATGCCGAGTTGGTGGTGACAACTTGACCCATCACCCAGGTTGGGTGTGCCAGTGCTTGAGCGGGTGTGACCTTTGCAAGCTGTTCTTTACTAAATCCCCGAAATGGTCCACCCGAAGCAGTGAGGATTAGCTTCCGAACCTCGCTGCTGGAACCTGAACGAAGACACTGAGCAATTGCAGAGTGCTCGGAATCAACTGGCACGATTTGGCCAGGGCTTGCAAGGCTTGTGACTAACTCACCGCCAACAATCAAAGACTCTTTATTTGCGAGCGCCAGTGTCTTGCCAGTCTTGAGTGCGGCAAGGGTTGGGGCTAGCCCAATTGAGCCAGTAATACCGTTTATAACTACATCGGCTTCAGTTTCTGAAACCAATACAGTTGCCGCAGCCGATCCAAGCACCGCTTTTGCCTCTGGAAGTGAAAAGTGCTTGCGCTGTGCCTCAAGAGCTTCCGCGTTGGAGCCCGCGGCAAGCCCGACGACCTGAAACCTGTCGGGGTGTTTATCTATTACCTCAATGGCCTGGGTGCCAATGGATCCCGTGGATCCAAGGATTATGACGCGGCGCATTTACCCATATTGGCATGCTGGAGCCTCCAAATAGACAGGCGTAGAATCTAAGCATGATTACTGCAGAAATCGCCCAAGAGCGCAAACTAGTCACCGCTATTCCAGGACCTAAGTCCCAGGAGCTGCATAAGAAGAAGCTTCAGGAAGTTAGCCACGGTGTTGGCACCCTGTTGCCGGTTTACATTGACCGCGCCCACGGCGCTATCTTGGTTGACGTTGACGGCAACCAGCTAATCGACCTTGGAAGCGGTATTGGAGTTGTGACCATCGGTCACACCAATCAGCAACTAGTTGACGCCGTTATTGAGCAGGTTCAGAAACTAACTCATACCCTCTTTACTGTCACCCCATACGTGCCTTATGTGCAGGTTTGTGAAATCCTGAACCGCCACACCCCTGGCAACTTCGAGAAGCGATCGGCTTTGTTCAACTCAGGTGCCGAAGCTGTTGAGAACGCAGTCAAGATTGCCCGCAAGCACACCGGTCGTGGCGAAATTGCCGTGTTTGACCACGCCTATCACGGCCGCACCAACTTGACCATGGCAATGAACTTCAAAGCCCACCCATACAACACCGGGTTTGGTCCATTTGCTCCAGCCGTGACACATGTTCCGATGTCTTACCCGTTCCGCGACCCAGAAGGCATGACCGGTGAGCAAGCAGCACGCCGCGCGATTACTTATATGGAAAAGCGCATTGGAGCAGAATCCCTCGCTGCGGTAGTCATCGAGCCTGTTCAGGGTGAGGGTGGATTCATTGTTCCTGCCCCTGGTTTCCTTAGAACTATTGCTGAGTGGGCGAAGAAAAACGGCATCGTGATGGTAGCCGACGAAGTTCAGTCCGGTATCGCAAGAACCGGTAAGTGGTTTGCAAGCGAATGGGAAGAAGGCTTTGAGCCTGATCTAGTGATCATCGCTAAGGGAATTGCCGGAGGTATGCCAATTTCGGCAGTGACCGGTCGCGCCGAGATTATGGATGCTTCTCACCCAGGCGGACTAGGTGGCACCTACGGTGGTAACCCTGTTGCAGCAGCAGCTGCAGTTGCAGTGCTATCTCAACTAGAAGCTGGCGGAGTGCTAGAGCAGGCCGAAAGAATTGAGCGCATTATTCGTCCTCGACTTGAGGCGATGAAGGCCAAGTACCCAGTAATCGGAGATGTTCGCGGACGCGGCGCCATGCAGGCAATCGAATTTGTTGAGCCTGGAACCATGAACCCAAACTCAAAAGCAGTTGAGCTGGTTTCAAAGCACGCTCACACTAACGGTGTTGTGATTCTGTCAGCCGGTACCTATGGAAACGTCATTCGCTTCCTACCACCGCTTGCAATCACTGACGAGTTATTGAATGAGGCACTCGATGTAGTAGAGGCTGGAATAGCAGCCCTCTAAGCGAGGATCCTCAAACACCATGACTTCCTTTTCCGATTCTGCGCGCTTAAAAAAGCTGTTTGACGAAGAGGTGAGCCTCTTCATCAAACAAAACCCCGAGTCAAAAAAACTCCACGATAAGGCTGCGGGACCGATGATGAACGGCGTCCCGATGTCGTGGATGGCTAAGTGGCCGGGGCCAAATCCGGTTTATGTGAAAAGCGCCAAAGGCGCTCACTTTTCTGACGTTGATGGCAACGACTACGTTGATTTTTGCCTAGGTGATACCGGGGCCATGGTTGGTCACTCCCCCGATGCATCCATCAACGCCATCAAAAACCAACTCGAAAAGGGCATCACCTTGATGCTCCCTACCGAGGATGCGGCAATTGCCGCCCAAACTCTGGCGGATAGATTCGGCGTTGAGAAATGGCAGTTCACTTTGACTGCCACCGATGCCAACCGCCACATCATTCGTTACGCCCGGCACATCACCGGTCGCAAAAAGATACTCATTCATGACTACTGCTACCACGGCACTGTGGACGAGACTTTTGCGAACCTGGACGAGCAAGGAAACACCGTAAGCCGAGTCAACAACATCGGAGCTCCGGTGGACCCAAAGGAAACCACCTGGGTGGTTCCGTTCAATGACTTAGGCGCAGCCGAAAAAGCTTTTGCATCAGGCGAAATAGCAGCAGCGCTTATTGAGCCAGCGATGACAAACATCGGAATCGTGCTTCCAGAACCTGGCTACCTAGAAGGTCTTCGCACACTGGCAACTAAGTACGATGTGATTTTGATTCACGATGAAACCCATACCCTCTCTGAAGGTGTTGGAGGAATGACAAGACGACGCAAGCTAAAGCCAGATGCTGTAGTTCTTGGAAAAACCATTGGAGCTGGAATACCAGCTGGCGCCTTTGGTATGACCAAGGAGCTTTCGGCAAGAATCTCTTCCTCTTTACACCTAGAGCACATCGATGTCGGTGGAGTCGGTGGCACTTTGGCAGGAAACGCTTTGTCGATGGCCGCAGTTCGCGCCACCCTGACTGAAGTTCTAACTGAGGAAGCTTTTGCTCGGATGGAGCAGCTCTGCTCTGTTTGGACCAAGGATGTTCAAGACATTATTGATCAGTACCAGATTCCTTGGCAGGTTTCCCAACTGGGCTGCCGCGCTGAATACAGCTTTAGAGCAACGGCTCCTAGAACCGGAAAAGAAGCTGCCGACGCTGATGATTTCGACCTGCAGCAATACCTTCACTTGCACGCGCTAAACCGCGGAATTTTGATGACGCCATTTCACAACATGGCATTGATTTCCCCGGCCACAACACTTCAGGACGTAAAGCGTCACACCGAGCACTTCAGGGATGCAGCTAAGGCGCTATTCGCCTAGTTCTTTTTGGCTAGAGCTTTGGCTCGCATTGCTCCACCGATCTGGAACACCAACACCAACGCAATAGCGAAGATAAACACAGCCGAACCAATAACGTTTGCCTCTGGCGGAATTCCTCGTACCGCAGCAGCGAAGACATACTTCGGGAAAGTCACTTCGGTACCGGAGTTGAAGGCCGTGATGATGTAATCATCGAAGCTCAAAGCAAAAGCCAAAAGTGCCGCGGCCATAATTCCCGGAAGCAGCAGAGGCAAAGTGATCTTGGCAAACACCTGAACTGGTGGTGCGTATAGATCGCGTCCGGCTTCTTCAAGTTTTGGATCTAGGGTCGCGATTCTTGCCTTCACGGTCACAACCACAAAGCTCAGGGTGAACAGAATGTGGGCAACGATTACAGTTCCAATTCCCTTAGGAATACCAACGTTCAAGAACTGGGCCGCAAGACCTGCGCCCATAACAATCTCTGGAGTTGCTAGAGGAAGAAACAAAAGCAGATTTGTAGTCGAGCGGAATTTGAATTCATACCTTGTGACCGCAATTGCCAACATGGTTCCAAGGATTGTCGAAACAATTGTGGCAATTGTTGCAATCAGGATCGAGTTTCCAAAAGCCAAGCAGACGTCGATGTTGTTGCAAACGCCAGTCCAGTTATCGAAAGTGAAGCCCTGCCAACCAGTGGTGTTCTTGAACGGGTCATTGAAAGAGAAAACGAATGTATAGGCAATTGGGATCATCAAGAACACAAAAGCAAGAATTGTGTAGGTAGGAAGTAGGTACTTGCCGAGGCTGAATCTGTTCATAGCAGATCCTCTGTTCCAGTGCGCCGAATATAGACCGCAACCAAAACAACGATGGCAGCCATCAACATCACAGAAAGTGCCGATGCACTCGGGTAGTCCTGGATTCTCAAGAAGTTGGATTCAATAACGTTTCCGAGCATGGCCGTATTCGGGCTTCCAAGAAAAGATCTGCTGGCGGTGACGTAGTCACCGGCGATTGGAATAAATGTAAGAAGCGTTCCGGATGTGATACCCGGGATTGATAGTGGGAAGGTGACCTTCCAGAAAGTGTTAGCCGGCTTTGCATATAGGTCGCTACCTGCTTCAAGCAAAGCGGTATCTAGACGCTCAAGGTTTGTGTAAAGCGGCAAGGTCATGAATGGAATGAAGTTATAGGTAAGACCGAAGATCACAACCATCGGAGTTCCGAGCAGGAACTCATCTTGCGCCATAAACGAGGTATCTCGAAGCAAAGTCGATATCCAAGAATCCTGACCGAAGATTTCCTTCCAAGCGAAGGTTCTTAGTAGAAAGCTGATGAAAAACGGGGCGATAACCAGAGTCAGCATTAGACCCTGAAGAATTGGATAGTTTCTTGCCTTTACGGCAATGAAGTAAGCAATCGGATAGCTAAAAGCCAAAGCCAGCAGCGTTGCGACGGTTGCGTAGATAAATGAGCGAACGATTTGCTCAAGGTACTCACCCGTTACGAAGGCGTAGTTTCCAATTTCAAAACCTGCTTGGTACTGACCGATTCCGCCGCCAGGAATTGGGGCCTGAAGCGAGGTCGTGATAAGCGAGACAAAAGGTGTGATGAAAAATAGTCCGAGGTAAATCATTCCTGGCAGGAGCAGCAGTAAAACAATTCTTGATTTTTTAGGTTGGCCAGCCGCTGAGATTTTTCCCCTAGTAGCTAACTGAGCCATTGCTTACTTACCCTCTTGGGCTTCTGCAGGTAGGTCAGAAAGGCCGAAGCTGTGCTCCACCTTCCAGCTAACCCATACCTTTGCACCCAGCTCGGTCACAGGTGACTTACCGACGTTCTGTGCGAACACTGTCACTTTGCCAATCTGCGGGATCTCGATCAGGTACTGGTTGCTAACGCCAGTAAATCGAATGTCGATGATTTCTCCAGGACCAATGATGTTCAAGCCAGCCGAAGCATCGGGAGCCTGGTCCTCGTGGAAAGTAGCTTTCTCAGGGCGAACACCAATTGCGATTTTTCCGGTGGTCTTTTCTGCTCGCTTGGTAGGAACCGTAATTTTGTTTCCCAGAACGTTGATGCTGACCGAATCAGCGTTCGACTCCGCTACCTCTCCAACAAACAAGTTGGACTGGCCCAAGAACTTAGAAACGAATATGGTCTTTGGTCTTTCGTAAAGCGCCTCAGGCGCTCCCATCTGTTCGATGCGACCCTTGTTCATAACCGCAACAGTGTCAGCCATGTCCATGGCCTCTTCCTGGTCGTGGGTTACGTGCAAGAAGGTAAGTCCAACTTCCATCTGAATTGCCTTTAGCTCAACTTGCATCTGGCGACGCAGCTTCAGATCCAATGCACCTAGAGGCTCATCAAGCAGCAACAGTGAAGGACGGTTAACCAGCGCCCTGGCCAGAGCCACACGCTGCTGCTGTCCACCGGAGAGCTGAGTTGGGCGACGCTGAGCTAGGTGTTCAAGTTCCACAAGCTTTAGTGCGTCTACAGCTTTTGGCATCGGATCGGAAACCTTGCGCTGCTTCAATCCAAAGGCAACGTTTTCCAAAACGGACATGTGAGGAAAAAGTGCGTAGTTTTGGAAAACGGTATTCACAGGTCGCTCGTGGGGCTTATCTGCAGTTACGTCTTTGTTTCCGATCAGGATCTTGCCCTTGGTCGGGGAATCAAGACCTGCAACCAATCGAAGGGTTGTTGTTTTTCCGCAACCGGAAGGACCCAGCAGGGCGAAAAATTCGCCCGCTGGAATCTTCAGATCAAGATCTTCGATCGCGACGAAACCTGGAAACTCTTTCCGGATTCCTACTAGCTCGAGATCTGCACCTCGTGCTACGAACTCGGTTGCCACCTATGCGCCCAGAAGGACACGCTGCCAAGCGGTTGAGAATGTCTGCTCTTCCTCCGGGTTTAGAGCTCGGAATGCGTGAGTCAACGACAGGAACTCTTCGCTTGGGAAGATCAAGTTGTTCTCAGCAAGAGCTGGGTCAAGCTTGATTGCCTCATCGTATGCTCCTGCAACAGGTGTGATGTAGTTCACCCATGCTGCTAGCTCAGCTGCGTTTACTGGGTCGTAGTAGTAGTTCATCAGC
>Ga0208852_1000157_pt1 | contig 18486 bp, 17 predicted proteins | sample LakMenEpi18Jun09_FD_150711 | JGI IMG/M metagenome (GOLD analysis project Ga0208852, IMG submission 150711) | Freshwater microbial communities from Lake Mendota, WI - 18JUN2009 deep hole epilimnion ns (SPAdes) | ecosystem: Environmental > Aquatic > Freshwater > Lake > Epilimnion/Euphotic zone ...
GCTCATCGCCGAAGCAACCAAGCTGGCCAGCAAATCCCTGACCTATGGCTTGCACGTGTGATGCGCACGTCATTGTGAGTCCAAACCCACCTTCAGCACGCTTTACTAACCACGTGAATTCCTCCTCAGACAACGTGCCATTGGGATTGCTCTGTTGATTAGTGAGCGGAGCCAACATGAATCTGTTTTTCATGGCTGGCCCATGAGCAAACGAGACTGAGTCAAAAAGTGAAGTCATACATACAGCATGACCGTTCAGATGTGTCTGGTCTCAATCGGAGGCGGAGTCGTTGATTTCGTTAACGAGCGCACCAAGACGCAATTCACCTTCACGGGTTTGACCGCCGCGCGTCAAGAAGTTTTCCATAGCGTTTCGGCTTGACTCAAGGTGAAGCAACCCGCTGAACTCTCCTGCCTCTGCCAAGAGATCTTCCACAACGTGATCGTCGCTACGCAAGATAGAACGCTTTGCAGCCTGCACTGCTTCCGCTGGGAACGTTGCAATTCTCCGTGCAAGCGCATGAGCGTAGGCAGAGGGATTATCGACCACCCTATTCACCCAACCCCAGTCGTACGCGGTGTGAGCATCGATGTCTTCGCAACCGAGAATCACTTCCATTGCCCGCGAACGACCGAGAAGCCGAGACAGACGAACGGTTCCACTGCCACCAGGGATGATCCCTAATGCGACCTCAGGCTGACTGAACACGGCACTCGGAGAAGCAAAACGCATATCCATACTGAGAGTCAGTTCACTACCACCGCCACCTACCCGGCCGTCAATAACGCTGATTGTTGGTTTTGGCATTGTGCGGAAGTTCTCGCACATCTGATGGAATTCAGTGAGTTCCGTCGGGGCGGGGCGATGCGTTGGTAGGTGCAAGATGAGCGAAACATCGAAGTGGGCAATGAAGAATTCAGGATTGGCCGACTCGACGACGACTACTCGAACATTTCCATCATCTCGTAATTGCGAAGACAGACGCGATAATTCGGGATACAACTTGAGATCAAACAAGTTGATTGGCGGATTATCAATAACTACAGAGGCGACACCATTGAGAACTTCAACTCGAAGAGTTTCAAAAGTGCCGTAATCCATCTCTAGTGCAACAAGCCCTTCATTGCTTCACGTGTCTGAGCAATCTCGTCTGGAGTTGCACCAAATTCAACCGCCGCAAAATCTGTAACACCTATTGCGGCCAGAGCCGCCACACGGTCTTGTACTTCACCGATTGTGCCGGTAATTGCAATATCGGCTGGGCCAGCTGCGCCTTCTTTGTCGAGCATGGCTCGATAGCTAGGAAGCGTTCCGTACACAGCAAAAACCTTGGCGGCGCGTTCTGCCGCGGCTGCTTTATCGGAAGTGACGCACACGGGAAGCGCCGCAATGACGCGTGGGGTTGGGCGGCCTAGTTCGTCTGCTGCTTTTGTGATGGTGGGAATGGTGTGACCAGCAAGAGTTGCTGGGCCAGTGCACCAAGTCAGTGTTCCATCAGCCAAAGCTGCAGTCACGCGAAGCATCTGTTCACCGAGCGCTGCAACAACAACTCCAAATCCGTTCGAACCCTTTGCAGAGATTCCACCATGAACTGAATATGTCTCGCCAACAAAACTTGCTGGCTCGTTGCGAGACAGCGGCATCAACACACTGAGGTACTCGCGCAAGTGGCGTACTGGTTTGTCGTATGACATGCCAAGCATGCTCTCAATCACAACTTTGTGACTGAGGCCAATGCCGAGCGTGAGGCGATTGCCTGAAGCTGCAGCAACCGTATGGCACTGCTGCGCAATTGCATGGGGGTGACGCGGGTATGTGGGCACAACAGACGTGCCAAGTTCAATACGTGGAACTTCGCGACCAACAATTGCTAATGCTGTCAGTGCATCGTGACCGAAGATGTTTGGTGCCCAATAACTGGCGAACCCATCTTGTTCTGCTGCTCGGGCCTCAGCCACTACATCGTCGACTGTTCCGTCGTTTACTGCTCCGCCAAAGATTCCTATTTTCATAGGTAAGGACGGTATCAGGGCGTGGTTGTGGTGGTCGCCTTCGGGATCGTCGTTGTTACTGATTTCTTAGGAATCGTCGTCGTCGCTTCTGAATCTTCTGGTAAAAGGGTCGGTGTTGTTTGAAAAGGCAATGAAGTAGTCACCATTGGCGCGGCTAAATCCACAACCAAATCAATCCTGTACTGTATTTCAGACATCCGACAGACTTGATTTCCAGCAAGTGGATCTTGTTGGAGCACTACAACATCGTCAGGCACTTGTGCAAGTGTCGTCATCGCATCTTGATCAAAAATGGTCCCAGCCATTCCCACTCTGGTAAGAATTGATTTGGCTTCAGCAATCGGGAGTCCGACAACATCAGGGACTGAAACAAATTGACACGATGATTGCCCTGGAGGTGGATTTAAATATCCAATCGATAGAGACTCACCACGAGGCGAGACAAACATGAATGCCAATCCAGCAACCGCGAGCACAACATGAGAAATCGATATCAAGGGCATCCACTTTGTTGGTTTTGCGCGACCTATTCGAACAGACACATAAAGCATTACTCCAAGGACAAGAACGCCTAGCCAAGAGATGTTTCGCCATTCCAAATAGCCAGGGCTACTTGTTTGGTCGCGAAACAATAACCAACCAATTAGTTGTGTAACAACCCACGCCCTGAAGATCCACCAGGCAGGTTCAAGATCAGAAACGGAGACGAAGCAACGACGAAATTTATTGATGAATACATCAACAGCATTGGGTACCACTTCAACGCTGTTAGACATCCCTGCAGCCGCAAGAAGGTCTGTTGCATACTTCTCGGCAGAGCCGATCTCAGCGCCGTCGTCGAGTGATGATGCAATGTCAGCTTCTAGGCCATCAGTGAGGTCTGCTATCTGCTCTGAAGTGAGATGGCTCAATTCTGTACGTACTTTGTTTGCAAATTCAATTGCAGTTTCCATGTTCGTTGGCATTAGTTGTCTTCCTTTGTTTTGATGATGGTGTTAATGACTTCGCAGAATGCGATCCATTGGTCGCGTTGAGCAGCAATTGAATCTCTGCCGACAGGTGTCATCCCGTAGTACTTGCGATGGGGTCCTTCATCAGACGCCACTACGTAACTTGTAAGCATTCCGGTGGCGAACAGACGACGCAAGGTTCCGTATACGGACGCCTCGGCTACATCCACCAGCCCGGCACTACGCAGACGTCGAACTACGTCGTAGCCGTATCCGTCTTCATTACTGAGCACTGAGAGAACCGCTAGGTCGAGGACGCCTTTGACTAATTGGCTCCGGTCGAGCGACTCATTGTTTGAATTGACCATGAATGACACACTACTTAGTTATCCACGGTACTACAACAACCACATGTCTATGTATGTACATTGTGGGTACAAAATGGGTACTATTTCTTTTATGGCAACAACGACCGCATCATCGGAGATCACTTTCAGGGTCTCCCTGGAAGACAAAGAACTCATCAAGCTCGCAGCAGAGATTGCGAACTCAAGCGTCAGCGACTACATACGCTCCCTTGCTGTGCAACGTGCGATGGAGTTGGTGTCACATTTGCGCCTGCGTGAAGTAACCGTTATTCCCGCCGCACAGTTCAATGCCCTTATGTCATCTATCGACGAGCCGGACGAAATTGCACCCCATATGCGTTCTGCATATGACAATTTGTGGAAACTTGAACTCGATTGAGTCCATCACTTCCGTCACCACGTTCGGTTGCGTACAACTCAACGATTCACGAAGTCAACTCTTTTGATTGCGGCAATGAATCTCTCAACACCTGGCTGATTCGCGATGCACATCACGCACGCCTCATGGGTACAGCCAATACATACGTATTCGTCAAGGATTCCCAAGTCATTGCGTATTACTCATTATCCGCACACCAACTTCAATCAGATGAACTACCAAACCAATTAGCCCACGGCGCCCCCCTAGCCATTCCGGCATATCTGATTGGGAAACTTGCGGTAACGAAAGAAGTGCAGAAACGGATGATTGGCGTGTCTCTGCTTATAGATGCACTTTTGCGATTATGCCGAGCATCTGAAGGTGGACCAAGTGCACGCATCATTACGGTTGACGCAATTGACGATGCTGCAATCAACTTTTATCGCAAGAACCATTTCGTATCTTCGCCAGCAGACCAAAAACAGATGTTCATGAAAATGTCCACTGCGCGGCGAATTGTTACGAAAGGCTGACGAGGTCGAGCCATTCTTTGCTGAAGTAGTCCACTTGGCCATCTGGCATAAGCAGCACTTTGGTGGGAACTACGCGCTTCACGAAATCCTCATCGTGACTCACCATGATGATGGCTCCCGGCCAGTTCTCTAACGCCTCAGCTACTGCCTCTCGACTTGAAGGGTCGAGGTTGTTTGTTGGTTCGTCGAGAAGCAGCACGTTGTTTCGCCCCACCATCAACATGGCAAGTGTCAGTTTTGTTTTTTCTCCACCAGACAAGGAACCAGATTCTTGAAAAACTTTGCTTCCCTGCAGGCCAAACATGCCGAGCAATGCACGCAGTTGTGTCTCGGTGAGTCCTGAACCATTCGGTAGTTCACGGCGCATGTGCCACATCAATGATTGTTGAGGGTCAATGGTGTCGTGTTCTTGAGCAAAGTAACCAACAGCAACGTTGTATCCCCACTCAATATCACCAATATTTGCCTGAGTGGCACCAGCCAAGATTCGTAGCAATGAAGTCTTTCCGGCTCCGTTTAAGCCCAACACAAGTAGACGTTCTCCACGACCAAGATCAAAAGAAACATCTTCAAAAACTGGCGGTCCGCCGTAGCCCTTGGATAATCCTTTTGTTGTGACAACGGTGATACCACTTTGCGGTGGCTCGGGGAACTTCACATGAAGCACTCGATCTTTCTTTCGAACTCCACTGCCTTCAGATTCAATACGAGCAATTCTCTTTTCAATGCTGTGCGCCATAGTGGCCTTTGAAGCTTTCGCACCAAAACGATCAACGACTTCCTGTAAGCGATTCACTTCCTTGGCCTGCATCATGGCTTTCTTCTCAGCACGAGCTTCATCTTCAGCGCGAGAACGCTTGTACTGACTGTAAGTACCGCGATATTCGTACACCACTCCAGTGTCATCTTCGTCTGGTCTATCAAGATGAATGACGCGGGTAATTGCTTCGTCGAGTAATTCAAGGTCGTGACTAATCACTAAGAGTGCGCCCTTGTAATTGCGCAAGAAGTTCAACAACCATGTTTTTGCATCGATATCTAAGTGGTTTGTTGGTTCGTCTAACAACAACATGTCACTGCCAGCAAAAAGAATGCGCGCAAGTTCAATACGGCGCCGTTCGCCACCAGAAAGCACACCAAGAGCCAAATCGAGTCGTTCTGCTTTCACACCAAGACCAGCAGCAATCGAACGCGCTTCACTATCGGCTGAATAGCCACCCTTCATGGTGAACTCTTCCTCAGCCTTGGCAAACTTTGCAACATTCTTTGCATCAGGAGATTCCTCCATTGCGATGCGCAGTTTCTCAAGGCGAACCAAATCTGCATCAATGTTACGACCAGACAAAATATGACTTATTGCAGAACGCGATTCCTGCTCTTTTGAAGTACGAGGGTCTTGCGACAGATATCCGTATGCACCAGTACGCATTACTTTTCCTGCAGCAGGATCAGATTCTCCACCAAGCACCTTGAACATGGACGTTTTACCGGCACCATTACGACCGACAATGCCAACCTTGTCTCGCGCCATCACTGTAAAGGTTGCGTCTTGCACAACGTTTTTACCACCTACCTCAACGGTGAGGCTCTGTACTTGCAACATGATTACGGCACTGTCGTCACAACGGACGGCGCAATGGTTGTCGTGACCATTTTTGTTGTTGTTGTCATCTGCGGGGCAATAGTTGAACTACCTGGCACCGTGGATTGTCCCACCAGCGTGCTTGACGGCATGGTGTTGTCACCTGTAACCAGGGAGTCGTCGGTGTATTTAGATGGCAAGCAACCACCTGTGCCGACTGGTGCATTTCCTAATGCCGCGGCTATTGAACCCACCAATACTTGGCGACCAGTGTCATTTGGATGCACGTTGTCTCTGTTCATGAGTCCGGGCTGTGCAGAAGCAGTGCCCCAATCGAGAACAGCAACGTTCGGATACTTTGAAGCAACAGTCCTAATTACTGTATTGACATCTTGCATGACGGGTTTGAAAAGTGAGGCTGTCAATAACAACGTTGGTCGAGGCGCTAACGCATCGACGATTGCTGTGAGATCACGAGAGTAATTTTTTGCGCTGCCGCCATAGTTCGTGCCTAAAAATACGACTGCGGCATTCCAACCTTCATAGATACGGTCTTTCAAAACTGTGCGTCCGAATCCCACCATCTGTCCGGCTTCCGCTTCAACAGCAACGCTCCAACCGAGTGGAACTAATGCAGAACACATTGCGCCGCCATAACGGCTTGCAGTTGCAGCAAGAATTGAATCTCCGAGAATGAGCAATTTGTTTCCATCTGCTCGAGACCCAAGCGTGCTTCCTTCATAATTCGCATACGAAGCACGAACACCATTCACCACTACTGCACCACCGGCCGAGTTGATACCCGGAATGCGACCCACATTGTTCAGTTGCAAAACGTCTCGACCAGGGGTCGTGTTCAGACATGCAGAGAGCAAGGCACAGAGAATTACCACTGGGATTAAAGAACGCAGACGAGGGGGTGTCATGACCCCTCAAGGCTATTGGCTAGAGACCCCAAAAGAGGGGCAGAATCAGCCCTTCTCTGAATTACGAGCGGCCCGCAACTCGTCGCGAATTTCGACAAGCAAGTCGTTCGTATTCAATGCAGCCTTTGCTTTGTCGTCTGTTGAGCGAAACTTGTTGTACAACTTCACCACCATGAACAATGCCAAGGCCACGAAAAAGAAATTCAAAGCTGAAGTAGCGAATGCTCCAAATGGAATATCGCTGCCGTTCACATTGAGAACTTTCTTTGAAAAGTCCGGTTGCTTCCCACCAAACATGGCGCCGATCAACCCACCAAGAATGCCGGGCCCTTTTTCACTACCAGCGAACGAGTCGACAACAGTCTTGAAGGCAGCACCCATGACAAAGGCCACCGCGATGTCAATGACATTGCCTCTATTGATGAACTCTTTGAACTCAACGATGACGCCGCGCTTGGCAAGTTTCTCTACTTTGGTCAAAATCTCAGCCATGTACGTCTGCCTTTTCAATAAGAACTAATGCTTCATTGAAGCAGGCTCCACCGCCCAAGTCATTGACCACATCTGAAATCAACGCATTCGGCGTCAGACCACCCTGTAAATGACGCAACCAGAGGCCTTTAGGTATCTCACACACACCAGGCCGCATGCGACCATCAATTGAGACAGGCAATGTGATTGATGCGAGCTTGTTTCTCACTTGCACCAGCTCTCCGTCAACAAGACCGCGTTCTATTGCATCATCGGGATGCACTGCGACAGCAATCGTGGGCGGGTCATATTCGGCAAACATTGAGTTTGTATTACGAGCCGTAGCAGAAGTAAGAAGCCGTAACCATTGCCCTGTTTCAGAACGTCCCACCACTGGCACGGGAAGTGGCAACTCCGCTGAGGGCGAATACACGATGGCCCGACCATCTGCAGGAAATACGTCGCGGAACTGCACTGATTTCTCTGGCGAGATGACAACTTCCATAGGCTTAATGTCAATCTCTTCGGCGCGCGGCGTTGCAATCTCTACATTCAACCGACGGGCAAGTTCACGCCCAAGCCAATCATTACTACGGGCATCACCCACTGGTTCAATAACCTTTTGCACGCGTTGCAGAACGAACGAGCCGTAACTACCAGCAACGTCATTTACCTCGAACTGTGTTGTGGCTGGCAATACAACGTCTGCCATGCGTGCCGTGTCTGTCATTACCTGCTCATGCACCACGGTGAATACGTTCTCATTCATCATGGCCGCAATCATCGTTTGCTGATCATTTGCCGTGGCCACCGGGTTTGCCCCCTGCACGACCAACACCTTGGGAGTGGCTGTCTGCTGAAGAAGTCGACCAACATGATTCATGTTGATTGTGTTTCGCGATTCGTCGATAGTTGGAAGCATCGCAGACACGGACTCGGAGGATTTCCGTGAAGTAGACGCCAATACACCACTTCCCTCTTGACCAAATTTTCCTGCAACAGCCCACAGCGACAACACAGCCAACATTCCACTGCCACCGTTGATGTTGCGTTCTACACCCCAACCAATTCGCAACATTGCTTTCGAGCGTTTCTCCAAGAGGTCGACACACTGGGAAATAACCGACGCCTCAACACCGCACTCTTCAGCCCCACTCTCGAGAGTCCAAGCCGAGCAAGCCTTCAGGAACTCATCTGACCCACTCACATATTGAGAGATAAATGCAGAGTTGAGCGCCCCGCGTCGAGACAGTTCAGACACAAGAGTCATCGCAAAGACAGCATCGGTCCCAGGCAGCAGCGAAACATGAAGGTCACTTCGTTCAGCTATTCCCGTACGTCGTGGGTCCACCACCACAACAATTCCCCCATTTTCCTTGCACTTATTGATGAGTGGTGGAAGGTGAGAGTTCGATGCAGTGGAGTTAGCGCCCCATACAAAGAGAACCTCTGCCGACGGGATTGTGAATGGATCTGCAGAGTCCATGCCGGGGAAAACTTGCCTCCACGCTTCGCCAAAAGTGAAAGCACAGATGGTGTGTTCAATGTCTGGACATCCGAGCCGAGCGAATAGTTCGACGGTGCTGCCCCCACTTTCAATAATTCCTGATGACGAGTTGTATAGGTACGGAAATACTGAATCCACTCCGTGGTGGGCAATTGACGACGACACACGTTGTGCCACAAGATCAAGAGCCTCGTCCCACGTGGCGCTTCGGAATTCACCTGACCCTTTGGAACCTGTGCGAATAAGTGGTGTCGCAATTCGCTCGGGGGAATAAATGCGTTTCGTACTCATCTGCACTTTGCGGCATATGAATCCGTCAGTGAACGGACTGGCATCAGCATCTTTCGCGGCATCAATGTCTGTGATTACTCCGTCGGTGACAGTGACATCAAGCGAACATGCGTCGGGACAATCGAGGGTGCAGGCCGTTCGGACAACTTTCACGTTCATGTCTCTATCCGATCTTCTAAATCTTCAAAGCGATCAATGCCTCGTAATGAGGGAAATGCCACCCACCACACGCCAGCAACCACCATAGTTGCAATACCTCCACCAATCACCGTGACTGGCGTTCCTACCAGACTAGAAACCGCACCCGATTCGAATGCCCCTAATTCATTAGAGGCACCAATAAATACGTTCTCTACTGCGCTGACTCGGCCACGTTTGTCGTCAGGTGTCACAAGCGGCACCAAAGAGCTTCGAATAAACACACTCACCATGTCTGCCGCGAAGATAACCAGCATTGCGATGAACGCAACCAGATAAGAATGCGTCGTGCCAAGGACAATGGTAGAGATTCCAAAAATAGCGACTACCACCAGCAACGTTCGCCCAACATGTCGACGAATTGGCCTAAACGCAAGGAAGATAGCCATGGTTGCAGCGCCGATGCCACCAGCTGCGCGCAACCATCCGTAGGCCACATCGCCTACTTTCAATTGCTCTTCTGCAATAACCGGCAACAGCGCAACGGCTCCGCCAAAGAGAACGGCAAATAAATCTAATGAGATAGCAGCGAGCAGTACTGGAGTTTTGCGAATAAATACCAAACCTTCAACGGCATCGCGAAGTGTTGGACGCTCGAGGGGCACTACTGGTTCTGCAACAGGCGGCAACTTCACTAAAGAGAGGAAAAACATGCCGCCGGCAATGAGAACTGCAGCCACTCCATACGCAAGGGCTGGATCTACTGCATACAAGAAACCACTGATTGCAGGCCCCAAGATTGCAGCGCCGGTCCACGTAGCGCTGTAAAAACCAATGACTCGCGGCAACCCTCCTGTTGGGGCAATCATCGCAGCGATTGGTCGAAGCGCAGGAGACAAGAAAGCACGTGATGCGCCGAACAAAACTGCAATCGCAAACATTGGTCCAGCCGATGTTGGGTTTGTCAACGCATAGAACATCAACAAAATAGAAGAGACAAACTCTCCGAACTGTGCAACCAATGAAATTTTCTTTCGGTTGAGCCTGTCTGCGATTGTGCCAGTGATGAGAACCAACAATACGGCGGGCATAAATTCTGCAAGCCCAAGCCACCCGATATCTAATTCAGAATCAGTGATGTCGAAGATGTGCTTGCCCAGTGCAGCAGCCTGCAACATAACGCCAGTTGTTAGAACAAAACTTGAGATGAGAAGCGGTCGCACTCCTGGTGCAGATAACGCCTCTCGTGCAGGCATTGCACCCGGCTGATCGGTCATCGAGCGGTCCAGCCGCCGTCAACCACAACCGTTTGCCCAGTCATGAATGAAGATGCATCACTAGCCATAAACAACAATGCACCATCAAGTTCATGTTCGGCACCCATGCGCGGAATTGGCGAGTTCTGCATCACATATTTTTGTGAACTGTCGTCAGTATCCATTCCCGCTGTCATCTCACTCACAAACCAACCAGGGCATAGAGAGTTCACGCGCACGCCTTTTCGAGCCCACTGCACAGCAATCTCACGCGAGAGGGCAATAACTGCACCCTTGCTCGCAGCATAGTTCGCCTGCTTGATTGGTGTTCCTGCAATCATTCCAAGTATGGATGCAACATTCACGATGGTGCCACTTCTATTGGCAACCATGTTTTCTCCGGCCAGTTTGCACAGATGCCAAATCGCAGTGGTGTTCACTTCCATTGTCTCTTCAAACATGTCGAGGGTTTCGGATTCAATTGCAATCTTGTGCGTAATGCCGGCGTTATTCACCAAGATGTCAATGCGACCAAGCTTTTCTAGAACGTGTGCAATCAACTTCTCGCGGTCGCTTGCCTGAGCAACGTCGCACTGCACAGCAAGTGAGCCAGGCAAATCTTTGGACAGCGACTCCAGGCGGTCAAGACGTCGGGCAGTGACCACCACAGTTGCTCCAGCTGCGTGCAAGACACGAGCAAACCGTGCGCCTAGGCCAGAAGAGGCTCCCGTGACAATGGCAATTTTGCCGTCGAGACGAAATTGAGCAATGGGGTCAAAAGAAGTATCAGAAGCCATGCGCCGAGGCTATTGCGTTGGACGCCATGTGTCAGCATGGAAAACATGAAGGTTCGCATTGGCTATGGCCTGGGGGTACGAACAACCCTCAATGACACAGGTTTTCTCGATGTCGTAGACACGCTTGAGCGTCTGCGCTTTGACAGCCTGTGGCTAAGCGAACGGATTGGTGGAGACGCCCCAGACCCACTCGTCGCAATGGCTGTGGCCGCAGCCCGTACCACACGTCTCAAAGTGGGAATGAGCGTCATGGTTCTTCCTGGTCGCAACCCCATTGTGTTGGCTAAAGAATTAGCAACGCTCGATCGCATGTCGAACGGTCGTCTACTTCCCGCCTTCGGTCTTGGCGTTGCCGACGTTCATGAACAACAAGCATTCGGCGTGGAACGCACCAAGCGAGCCAAGATGTTCAACGAGGCACTCGCAGTAGTTCGCTCATGTTGGATGGATGACGAAGTGACTTTCCATGGCGAGTTTTATAACTACGACAACTTGCGTGTGAATCCAAAACCAAAACAGCAACCACCCGATGTATGGCTAGGTGGAATTGCCGAGAGCGAATTGAAGCGCGTTGGACGACTGGCCGACGGATGGTTACCTTCGTTTGTTACTCCGCAAGATGCAGAGACCGGTTGGAAGACGATTACTGCTGTTACTTCTGAACACGATCGCGAAATTGAGGACGAACACTTTGGCGTACTTATCCCCTACGTCATCGGTGATGCTCCACCACAATTGCTTGCCGGCCTCAAAGCTCGGCGACCAGATCTAGAAGATGTGTCGGTGCTGGTGCCTCAAGGTTGGAAACAACTAGAGCACACCATTCAACAATTCATTGATGTTGGAGCATCCAAGTTCGTTGTAATCCCACTTGCAGAACCGTCATCAGTTCCTGAATGGAATTCACATCTTGAAGAGGCAGCAACATACTTGTTGCCACTAGAGAACTAGTTACTTCTTTTTTGACGGCTTTGTGAAGTTGGCACAGAAGTCGATAAGAAGTCGAGTTCCGTAAGCAGTTGCTCCGCGATTGAGCCACCCTTCGTCACCATCGGCATCCATTGGGCCAGCAATATCAAGATGCGCCCAAGGAGTCGTGCCAACAAATTCGTGCAGGAACAATGCTGCGGTAGTAGCACCTGCATATGGGCCACCAATGTTTCTCATATCTGCAACGTTTGAGTCGAGCAGACGGCGATAGTCGTGAAACAACGGAAGTTCCCACAACAACTCATCGGTGCGAGCACTGGAATTCATCAACTGAGAGACAACACCAGAGTTGTTGCTGAGAACACCAGCCATTTTCTTACCCAATGCTCCAAGACATGCGCCAGTAAGTGTTGCGATATCGATCATTGCATCGGGTTTTGACTCTGCACCTAGCGACAAGCCGTCGGCCAAGATCAAACGGCCTTCAGCATCAGTGTTATGAATCTCAACGGTCTTTCCGTTGCGCATAGTGAGAACATCGCCCAATTTGAGCGCACTTCCACTTGGCATGTTGTCTGTGCACATGAGGTACGCAGTTACTTGAGTCTTTACTTTCAGTGCACGAAGGGCGCCCATTGTTGCCAGCACTGCTGCTGCACCACTCATGTCCATCTTCATCATGGCGTGCATACCGTCGCTCGGCTTGAGCGAAATACCACCCGAGTCATACATCACACCTTTACCAACAAGAACTACCTTGCCTCGTGCTGCTGTCGGCTTGTATTCCAATTTCACCATGCGCGGTGGTTCCGTGCTTCCGGCATTAACTCCTACAAGCCCTCCACAACCCATTGCAATGAGTTGATCTTTGTTGTACACGGTGGCTTCGACACCAGATGCTTCGGCAATCGCCACAGCGTGCTCTGCAAACTGGCGAGCCGTGAGGTGCGATGGCGGAGTGTTTGCAAAGTCGCGCGCGGTGCACACTGCAGTAGATGTAGCAATACCCATCAACATGCCTGCTTGTACCTCAGCAGTTTTTTCAGCAGATACCAAAGTGACAGACGTGAGCTTCGAAAGACCAGATTTGTCGTTCTTCAATGCAACCCAACGATGAAGCGCGAGAGCGATTCCTTCTACGACTGCTTGTGTTGGAGCCTTTGCACTGCCACGCATCACTCCAGGCAATGAGGTAGCGATTGATTCGTATCGCGCACATGCACGCGCTGCCGAAGCTGCCACATTGCGAAGCACACTTGTATCTAAATCGCGTACCTCGCCGATACCCAGAAGGACACGCACCGCTGTCTTGCCTGCAGCAGGTGGCAATGTCTGTGTTTGCGACGCCCGTCCTTCAAACCCAAGGGCAGCAAGTTGTGCACGATTGAGTCCAACACCACTCGGAATAGGACCAGAAGCAGCAACCGGAATAACGATGGCTGCCACTTTGGCAGGAACGGATTTTGATACAGAAAAAGCAGTACGCATGGCACCACTCTATGTGGCGGCGCTCACTGGCTTATCGCTGAAGCGACTACAGGCTCTTCACTGGCCGCGAAACGCCTTCTTGCCAACGCGCCATTGTCCACAACAGGTCTGACAAACGATTCAAATACGGCACCACATAACTAGGTGGTGGAGCGGCCCCGAATGCTTGACGTTCAGCTCGGCGCACCGTGGTGCGCGCAAAGTCCAACCAGGCAGACACTGGGTGCTCACCGGGAACAACAAATTCTGTTGGAGGGTCAAACTTTGTATCGAGGTCGTCGATGATTGCTTCTAAACGATCAACCATCTCTGAAGTAACACTGCTTTTACCCGGTGTGAGTTTGTGACGATTTTCTGGCAATGTCGCAAGTTCCGCCATGAGGACATACAAATCCTTCATCATGGGCACCACGATGGCATCCACTTCAGAACCATGCCCCGCTGCAGTACGAACAAGGCCAATGACAGCTTGCGCTTCATCGACTGCACCGTATGCACGCGGTAATTCAGAATCCTTCGGAACTCGACCTCCATAAAAGAGGCCTGTTGTGCCGTCGTCGCCTTCTCGGGTGTAGATCTTCTCGCGAGCCATGCCATTGACTCTAAGGGGCGGGGCTCCTGTAAGGCAGGTTTCACACCTCATATTTGACACAGAGATAAGCACCACTATGGGTTTCACAAGTAGCGTGGAGCAGTCATGAGTCGCCAGCCCTACCTCGAAGCCGTCAACGAACGAGTCATCGTATTTGATGGCGCTTTCGGAACTTTCGTACAAGATCTCGACCTCGGTCCAGCCGACTTTGGTGGGGAATCCCTTGAGGGCTGCAACGAAATGCTGTGCCTCACGCGCCCCGACGTCATTGAATCTATGCACCGCGCTTTCCTCGACGCCGGCGTCGACGCCATTGAAACAGCCAGCTTCGGAAGTTTCTCTACCGTGTTGGCCGAGTACAACATCTCAGACCAGGCCTATGAACTCAACGTTGCTGCCGCCTCTATCGCCCGCCGCGTAGCCGACTCATACGAGTCCGACGGTCGCCCTCGCTACGTGGCCGGAAGTATCGGACCAGGTACGAAATTGCCAAGCCTTGGTCATATTGATTTCATCACCTTGCGTGATTCATACGAAGAGCAAGCTCGTGGCCTCATCGATGGTGGCGCTGATCTTTTCCTCATTGAAACGTGCATGGACTTGTTGCAGATCAAGGCAGCAATGCAGGCATGTCGTCGCGCAATGTCTGCATGTGGTCGCACTCTTCCCATTCAGGTGCAAGTCACCATGGAAACCACCGGACGCATGTTGGTGGGCACCGAGATAGGCGCTGCGTATGCATCGTTGCAGGCAATGAAGCCAGACATCATTGGCATTAACTGCGCAACAGGCCCTTCTGAAATGCAAGAGCACTTGCGTTATCTCAGCCAGCACTCGCAAATCCCCATCAGTGTTTTGCCAAACGCCGGGTTGCCAAGTGTTGTCGACGGCAAGACGCATTACGACCTCACTCCAGAACAACTTGCTGAATTTCATCGCCGCCACGTGGCCGATCTTGGTATTGGCATTGTCGGTGGCTGCTGCGGAACAACGCCAGAACATTTGCGTCAAGTAGTTGAAGCAGTACGTGGTGTCGCACTCAAGCAACGCACACCAGAGTTTGAACCAAGTGTGTCTTCGTTGTACTCCCCTGTCACGCTTGCTCAGGACAACAGCTTCCTCATCATTGGTGAACGCACCAACGCAAACGGATCGAAGGCTTTTCGCGATGCAATGTTGCGCGAAGACTGGGATACATGTCTGAAGATGGCAACCGAGCAAATTCGTGAAGGTTCTCACGTGCTCGACGTCTGTGTTGACTATGTAGGTCACGACGGCACCGTCGACATGAATCACATTGCGTCACGATTCGCCAGCCAAGCAAGTGTTCCACTCGTTCTTGACTCCACAGAACCAGAAGTCATGGAAGCCGGACTTCTTCACACCGGTGGACGAAGCATCTTGAACTCAGCCAACTTGGAAGACGGCGAAGCACCTGGCAGTCGCCTTGATCGAGTATTCACATTGGCTCGCGACTTCGGCGCAGCAGTGATTTGTCTTCTCATCGACGAGCGCGGACAAGCACGTGACGTGGAATGGAAGATGGAAGTTGCCCATCGCATCCACAAGATTGCTACCGAGCGCTATGGCCTATCTGCAAGCGACCTTATTTTCGATGCTCTCACCTTCCCCATCGGAACTGGCGACGAAGACCTTCGTAAAGACGGCATCGCCACACTTGAAGCAATCAAACGCATCAAGAGTGAGATTCCAGGCGCATTCACCACTCTTGGACTTTCCAATGTGAGCTTTGGTCTCAGTCCTGCAACGCGCCAAGTACTGAACAGTGTGTTCTTGCACGAAGCTCGCGAAGTGGGCCTCGACTCAGCAATCGTTCATGCTTCAAAGATTCTTCCGTTGTCGCGTATTCCCGACGAACAGATTGAAGTCTGCCAAGACCTCATTTTTGACCGCCGTTCACAGGGCTACGACCCGCTGACAAAACTTCTTGAGATTTTCGCTGACGTCTCGACTATCGATGCAGTCAAAGAGGATCGCACCGACTGGACAATCGAACAGATTCTGCGTCAACGAATTATTGATGGTGACCGTGAAGGACTCATCGACGACCTCAACGCAGCACGTAGCCAAGGAATTGCACCTCTAGACATCATCAACGAAGTATTGCTCGATGGTATGCGTGAAGTGGGAGAACTCTTTGGTTCTGGCCGTATGCAATTGCCTTTCGTGTTGCAAAGCGCCGAAACAATGAAGACCGCAGTTGCCCACCTTGAACAGTTCATGGAAAAGACCGGCGAAAGTACATCTAAAGGAAAACTTGTACTGGCCACCGTGAAGGGTGACGTACACGACATCGGCAAGAACCTGGTCGACATCATTTGCACCAACAATGGTTACGAAGTGCACAACATTGGTATCAAAATTGGCATCAACGAAATGATTGAGAAAGTCAAAGAAGTTGGCGCAGACGCTCTTGGCATGAGTGGTCTCCTAGTAAAGAGCACCATCATCATGCGCGACAATCTCCTCGAACTAAACGAGCAGGGCCTCAGCGACATTCCAGTACTTCTTGGTGGCGCAGCTCTCACGCGTAGTTACGTGGAACAAGACTTGCGCAAGATCTACAACGGTCGCGTGCTGTATGGCAAAGATGCCTTCGAAGGCCTCTCCACTCTCGACAAATTGATGGACATCAAGAAGTCGGGCGTTGAGGACCCAGATTTCGGTCGCAAGGTAGGCGAACGCCGTATCCCTCGCCGCGAAAAGGTCGAAGTAGATCCCTCCACTTTGCCTGCACGTTCACCAGAGGTTGAAACAGACAACACAGTGTTTACCCCTCCATTCCTTGGCTCAAAGGTTGTGAAGGGCATCGGTATTGATGAGATTGCTGAATACATCAACGAGACCGCCCTCTACCGCAACCAATGGCAATACCGCCCTAATGCTGGCGAGACCGACGAAGACTTCAAATCACGTATTCGCCCCATCCTGCGTCAACAATTGTCTGACGCAAAGGCAAGTGGCGTTCTCGTTCCACAACTTGTGTACGGATACTTCCCTGTTAATGCCGATGGCGATGACCTTGTGGTCTACACCGACGACACTCGCACTACAGAACAAACACGGTTCCATTATCCCCGTCAAAAAGTTGCACCATTTATGTGCATCTCTGACTTCTTCCGCTCTGTTGAATCTGGCGAGCCAGATTATGCAGCGTTCCACATTGTCACTATGGGTCAACCCGTCAGTGAGAAGGCTGCCGAACTCTTCGCAGCAAACAAGTACCAGGACTATCTCGAGCTTCACGGCATCGGTGTAGAAATGGCTGAAGCACTCGCTGAATACTGGCACCATCGCATTCGCACCGAATGGGGCTTCGTCGAGGAAGACGGCCCAACTATTGCAGGACTATTCCGTCAGCAATACCGCGGTGGTCGATACAGCTGGGGCTACCCCGCATGTCCAGACCTGGAAGACAACGCACGCGTTGCCGAACTTCTTGAGGCAGGCCGAATTGGTATTGAAGTAAGCGAAGAAACTGGTTGGCAGTATCAACCAGAACAAACGACTTCAGCGATTATCTGTCATCACCCGAAGTCGAAGTACTTCGTCGCTCGCGACTAAGCGTGCCCGCCACCGGTGGCGACAAAGGTCTTGTTTGTAATCTGCCAACGTCCATCGAGTATTGACAAGTTGAAGAAATTCGTGAACGAAATTGTTTCCCAAAATCCTTCTTCTTTGACAGTTGCACGTGCAGCCGAGCCATCGATTTGAATGTCAACAATCTCTGCCTTTGACGGAAGACCTGGTGTTTCAACCATGTATGCGACGAAGCCTTCTTTGTCCATGTCGTAATCAACACCATCCATGGTGCCAAACCAACGCGCACTTGAATGAAATGCCTCGTTCATTTGATCAGCGTTTCCGTTACCGGCACCAGTGATGTAGAGATTTACAACCCTTGTTACTTCTGCGAGGTCTTGTGTCATGTTGATTCCTTTGGAATATTTCTTTATCCGAGAAGGAAAAGGCACAGTAACACGGCAAAAACATGCCAAGAACCAAACTCAATCTGTCGAGCAATCCCCTAGTGGGGTTGGGTTTTGTTCCACGTTGAAGCGAGCAGTGCGTAGTGGCCGTTCAAAGCAATCAATTCGTCGTGAGTGCCTATCTCTGAGATTTTCGCATCGGCTACTACTGCAATCTTGTCTGCGCGCTGCACCGTAGACAATCTGTGTGCCACCACAATCACACTGCGTCCAACCATCAATTTTTCTAATGCCGCTTCCACCAACATCTCGGTACCTGGGTCAAGGTTTGAT
>Ga0208852_1000159_pt1 | contig 18433 bp, 16 predicted proteins | sample LakMenEpi18Jun09_FD_150711 | JGI IMG/M metagenome (GOLD analysis project Ga0208852, IMG submission 150711) | Freshwater microbial communities from Lake Mendota, WI - 18JUN2009 deep hole epilimnion ns (SPAdes) | ecosystem: Environmental > Aquatic > Freshwater > Lake > Epilimnion/Euphotic zone ...
GTCATAGCTAGTCCAGCTGCAACGTTTACCGAAGCCAAGACAATGCCTGAGCCAAACTTCGAGGCTAACCTCGGAGCAAAGATTGACCCGAGGAGGGCGCCTGCACCGATACTGGCCACTACGAATCCAAAGCCAGCCAAAGGAACCTCCTGAACCTGCAGCAGATACAAAACCATGGTGGCTTGGCTTAATGCAAATGCGGCAGCGACAACCGTCGTCTGAATCACTAGGTTCCTGAGCTCATAACTATCGAGCAGGTATCTAACTCCAAACTTGATCTCATTCCAAAAGTTCTTTTCCTCTGCAGGACTGGACTGCTCAGCCTTAGCCGAGGCATTGAAGCTCTTGGGAATCATGAGAACTAGCAAGATGGCCACAAATAAACCGGCCGCGTTCGCAATAAACGGAATCACAATTGCCAACGCGTATAACACGCCGCTGGCAGGGGCGCCGATAAACTCTGAGACCAATATCTCGGCGGACTGAATTCTCGAATTCGCTCGATCCATCTTGGCCTTGGGGACAATCTGAGGAATCATCGACTGAGTGGTGGTGTCATAGACCACCTCGGCTATGCCGATTAGGAAAGCAGCGATAAACAACCACCAGATGGTGATTGAATCAGTCGCAACTGCTATGGCTACCGCCGAGGCAATGAGGAATCTTGACGAATTGGCAACAGCCAGGGCGAGGCGACGATCTATCCGATCAACCATCACCCCCACCGGTATGGCAAAAAATAGCCAAGGGAGCATGACTAGGGCAGCCATCATGGAAATCAGGAATGGGTCCTGAGTCAGGGTTGCGGCAAGTAGGGGGGCTGCGGTCTTGAGGATTCCATCAGCAAAGTTGCTAGCGATAGAAGCTGACCAAAGCCTGTTGAAGGTGCTTCCGAGACCATCTACGGTTTTGCTGTTTTTGCACACTTGACTCATAACTTGTAAAGCTTAGGGCAAAAGAAAAACCCCACTCTTTCGAGTGGGGTTTTCCTAAAGCAAATGAAAAAGAGAATTACTTCTTCTTCGCAGCAGGCTTGCGCTTTGCTGGCTTACGCTTTGCAGCTGGCTTTGCAGCAGCTGCTGCAGCTGGCTTACGCTTCGCTGCCTTACGCTTTGCTGGCTTCTTCGCTGCTACTGCTTTTTTCGCAGCTGGCTTGCGCTTCGCTGCAGTCTTCTTAGCAGCTGGCTTGCGCTTCGCTGCAGTCTTCTTCGCTGCTGGCTTCTTAGCTGCAGTCTTCTTAGCAGCTGGCTTGCGCTTCGCTGCAGTCTTCTTCGCTGCTGGCTTCTTAGCTGCAGGCTTCTTAGCAGCTGGCTTGCGCTTAGCTGGCTTCTTTGCTGCTACTGCTTTCTTGGCAGCTGGCTTGCGCTTAGCTGCGGTCTTCTTCTTGGCTACGGCCATTTTTTTTACCTCTTCTACTTCAGCTACAGTCTCGTCGGCGATGTCGCGGGCAAGTTTGCCCATTGCCTTCGAAACCGGCTGTGCGTTATTGCGGAATATTTTGTTTACTCTTTTTGATACTCGTTTTGATACTCGTTCAAATGTGTTCACTCTTTTTGCTCTCCTACTTAGATTGTTAAAAGCCTAGCGTTTTAGCACGAAATTACGCTGTAGCGCGTCTTTTGCGCAAGATTTTATTTATTTCGTCTTGCGTGTCGAAATTCTTCCCCGAGTGATTAATTTCGGTCACAGTCGCAACGTTTGGTATTTCGAGCTCACCGATTCGACTTCTATATGCAGGTGAGGGTAGTGGGTTCGGAGTCCATGCTCTAGGGTCACTTTCCGCTAAAACACTGGGCAGAACGGGTTCTTTCCAGGATCTAGCAAGGTTGGCTGTCATTTCGGTTTTCGACAGGGCAACCCTGATTAGCAACTTTCTAATTTCGCTGGAAGCCTTTATCGCAACCAGCAGCGTGAACATTCCCACTAGCAAACCAGCCCCGGTGGCTACAAAAAGTAGCGGGGTTTGGAGAGCGAAAAACGCCGACGTGGCTGATCCTGAAAAGGCCAGGACTGCCAAAACCGACATCGTGTTTTTTGTCATTGAGAGCCTTCGACCCTGATCAGCTGCCAGCCGAAGCTTTGAGGCAGCCGGTGCAGGGGAGTAAGACTTTACTTCTTTGTCCTGTTTTCTTAGCGCAGCCGCACCTTGACGACTGTCCGCTCGATCAACTCGATTTTGAAACCAGGACGGGATGAAAACCAGAACGAAGAGGCCGGCGATGACTAGCATCATCAGTCCCCCAAGTGCTGCGCTTTGATCCATGTATCAAAGTTAGAGAAGTTAACACGGCGTGTCGCGGATTTACTTGGGCGTGTTGATTTATTCAATTCCAGGGGTATTTTTGAAATTTGGTCTCACCGCTGATGAAAATTTTCATCAGACCCTCCGGCAACTCCTCTTTGGTCAGCGCAAATACGTAGTGGTCTCTCCAGTCGCCATTGATGTGGATGTAGCGCTGCTTGAGCCCTTCGTACCTAAATCCCAGCTTCTGTATGACTCTTAGCGACGCTACGTTCTCCGGTCTGATGTTGATTTCGACTCTGTGAAGGCCTACTTGGTCCATCAAATAATCAGTCACTAGTGCTACTGCAGTTGGCATAACTCCTCGACCTGCGACCTCAGGACTAACCCAATAACCCAAAACAGCAGAAGAAACTGATCCATACATCACGTTTGCAACATTCAACTGACCCTGAAGCTGTCCTTGAACCTCGATAACAAATGGCATGCCCGATTGATCATCCAACTGTCGAAGTAAGCCTCGAAGCTGTGATCGAACATCAAAGGAATTTGGGGCGTGAGGATTAGTTGCCTCCCAGGGCCTTAGCCAATCCCGATTTCCAAGGATTAGCTTCTCGAGCTGCTTGGAATCTCTCATCTTCGCAACGCGAAGCTTTAGATCACCATGAGTGAGTATCGGGGAAGTGGCCACGATGGCTAGATTAGTGCCATGACTGAGAATGTTTCGGAGGCCAAGTCCCGCCTTAGGACGCAGGTGCTCACCAAACGCTCTCAAGCTTTAGCTTCTGAAACTGCAAATGCAATTGGCTCGCAGCTACTTCAACTCTGTGAGCAACTTGGCGCAAGAACTGTTGGAATCTACCTGTCCTTTGGCAGCGAGCCAGTCACCGATGTATTTGTCATCGGTGCGAAAGCTGCCGGCATAACACTATTTGCCCCAAGAACTGGACCTGAATCAACCATGGATTTTGCTCGCCTCGAGGGTGCAACCGAATCAACTGAGCTGGGATTTTTGCAACCGATTGGTGAAGTAATTGAACCAGAGCAATTGGATTTGATTATTGCTCCGGCTTTATCGGTTGATGCTTTCGGCAACAGATTAGGCCGAGGTGGAGGGTTCTTTGATCGCTACCTAGATAATTTCGAAGGCCCCGTTGCTGCCGTGGTTTACGAACATGAATTGGTGCCTGAATTACCTAGCGAACCCCATGATCGCCCTGTTCAATATGCAGTCAGCCCAACTGGAATCTTGGCCCTTAGCCCAAAGCGGTAAACTTATAGCTCTTCCTTACTTCAGCGAAAGAACTTCAAATGCCGACCTACAGCTACGTTTGCAAGGCTTGCGAACACAGCTTTGATATTTGGCAAGAGTTCTCGGCAGAGCAAGAAACGCTCTGCCCAGAGTGTGGCGGTCAGCTGAGAAAAGTGTTCGGACAGTTGGGTGTGAGCTTTAAGGGCACTGGCTTTTACAGAACTGATTCCAGGGACTCAGGAACCAAAGGGTCAAAGCCCTCCACTCCTAAATCTTCGGACTAAGCCCAGTGAGGTGGTTTGTCTTCGCGCAGCCGCTGGTCGTTTGAATCAACCGGATCGCCCCAAGCAGAGTGGGTATCTTCAAAAGCCCTTGGCTCCATTTCAAAAAGCGGCTGTGGCTTCTTACTAACTTCGATACCCAGGGCGATGGCAATTCGCTGTGCCACAAGCTCCGGGTCAGCGAATAATTCAAAGCTAGGAACCCTTATGTATTCCCAGCCAAGGGATTCAAGCATCATCGGGCGAAGCCTGTGACGCTCCGATAAGTTGTAGCCCAGCAATCCCCAGTCCGGTTCAACTACCGCAGCTTTTTCTCCCACTGAGGCAACCAGCTTCAGTCTTGAGGAGAAGTTGGTTCGGGTGGTAACACCAAGCTTGGTCAATCGAATGGCCAAATCAGCAACCATTGGATTCACATCGGCCTCTAAGGCTTTTCGGGTTGGCTTGGAAATTTCACTGAGCATTTCACGCAATACATCAGAGCCGATAATGCTTGGATCAACCAGGTCCACTGCCTCTAGGGCGCTTACTACGGTGAGGTGCTTTCGCGCAGAGACCAAGCAGTTGGCTAGGTAGCGGTTGCCGTCGCGGTGAGAGATAAACCCTAGGGATTTAGGTGCAGAACCTGATGAGCCCTTGCCAAAGCCCACCGAGAAAATCACCCGATCGGCAATACGGTGAGCCAGGTCCTGAATGGTTGTGATTTCAAATTTCTCGCGGCCATGGCCTTCGAAAAACTCAGCCAGGTGAGCTTTGTCCCTCATGCCAGCTTGCAGAGCCTGATCCAAACGTTCCGCGTGCTTTTTGCTGCCAGTTGCAACCAGCAAGGAATCCTGTGGGGTCCAAGTTGCGTGGCTAAAGATCAGATCAATAACTTGGGCCACCTCGGCATCCAAGCTCTCAGGTTCCGCCGCTTTTGCCGCAGCTACTTTTACCAGAACAGCGTTGGATCGACCGAAGTAGGAATCTTTGGATGGTTCAAAGATTATTCGGTCGCCATAGAACTCTGAGTTGATGTAATCCCCCAGCACCTGCCCGCTAGAGCGGTAGCTTCGCTTTAGAACCTCAACTGGCATGAAGGCTCTAGCAGCCGTGAAAATCGACTCGGGAAGCACCCGCTCGTTGGATTCATCCGGCAGGCACTCCAGGTTGAAGCCGGTCGCTGCAGCAATCGCGTCATCGCCAAAGATGATTGCCTGGCTGGCTCTTGCCAAACCGCTGTAGTTTTCGGCAATAGAAGACCCGGCCCCATCCAGCACTATCGCCACATCAAAGCTGTCGCCGCGAGACAAAACGGTTGGAACTTCATAGGGCGAGCACATCACAACTGGCGCAAGTGCCTTGTAAACATTTGGAGCCAGTGCCTGAACCTCTGACAACACCGCACGCTTGAGCTTGAGTAGCTCCTTTAGGGTTTGCGCCTCAGTCGGGAACATCTCAAGGGACTTTTTCCAAGCGGTGGCAAGTTCAAATGCCACGGTCTTTGCGCCCTCGCGAATCAGGTCTGTTTCTGCCTGGGCAAATCTTTGCTCGTTAGCAACCACTTGGTCATGATCCCCTGCAAGAGAGCTACCTGATCTTTGCAATAGAGTCTCAAGAGCTGATTTCCACCAGGCCAGTTCCAGCTCGGACTGCAGTGCATCTTTGGTGGTGTGAAGTTTGGCTAGCTCCACCGAGAGCTGGCCAAGACCGGCTTCGTCCAGACGAGATTGGGTCATCGCGCGCTCTGGGTAGTTATCCAAGATCGAAGTGTCTTCGGCAAGTGATCGAAGAATGCCGCGCAATTTTTCTAGCGGCTGGTCGACAAGATCTGGGTTCACTGATTCGGAATCTAAGTGAAGCTGCAGCACCTTGAGCTCTTCAACAAAGGTATTGACTGCGTTTTGAGCCTGAGCAATACCGAGTGGAACCTGAGGTGCTTTGGCAACCAGGCAGTGCTTTGCCCAGATATCGCGCTGGGATTGGATCTCTTTTAGCGCTAGGTGCATATCTGCTACGTGCATTCCGGGACGCAAGTATTCCTTGGCAAGTTTTTTCAGGCGACGACGGTTGGCCCCGCTCATCACTGACTTGTCTTTTCTAGGGGCGGTGGCAAAAATAAGTTCGGTCAGCGGGCGATCAAACACCTCTGGCTTGAACTTATCCAGTGTTTCTCGAACCCCAACAAACAGCTCCAGATAGCTCACCCAGTCGGTGACGCTTCTAGCTGGTACGAACTCGACTGCCTTTGTGAAATCGGCTAACTGGTCGGCAAGCTCCTGGAAGCTTCCTTGGTGCAAAGCCTTGGCTAGAGCAATCCGAGCTGGAATCTCCTGAGGGTTTTCAAATCTTGCTCTAAACCAGCTGGAGTCCTCAGGACCAATCTCAAACTCTCCTAGTTCTGAGGCTTGGCGAAGCAGTGTCAGCGCAAAGGTTAGATCCCGGTGTCTTCCGAGCTGATCGGCATCGATGCGAGCTTCGTTCAACGGGGGCTTCCGGCTAGCAGCCAGCCTCGAGAGTTGCTCGAGAGCCTGCTCGATACTTACCCCTAGCTCCCCGTCAACTTTAGAAAAAGAAGCGAAGTAATTTGAGACTTGCTCTCTGGAGCTATCCCTAAGAGTTGCAAGAGATGAGTAGTTGGCAGGCTTTGCCTTCTCGTTTCTGGAGATGGCACCAATCATGTCCATCCAGGTGGCATTTGATCTGATGCCTAGACCCTGAAGGCCGAGCTGTGCCATCCGATCACTTAGTTCGTTGAGGGTTTGTCTTCTAGGTGCCAGCACCAAGACTCTCTTGCCCTGGTGAGCAAGCGCTGCAATAAGAAGTACGACGGTCTGGGTATATCCACAACCTGGCAGGGTCTCAACAGCAAAGCTGGCCCCAGCTAGTGCGCGGGAAACGATCTTGGTTTGGGTGGCGTCAGAATCGGTGACTGCTATCGGATCGGCAACGCCAAGCTCATTGGAAGTATCGTCAATCAAATCTCCGCTGAGCAGTTTTAGCACTGGGTTATCGGATCTTCTGAAATCGGCAGCCAGCTCGATGGCAGCTGAAGAGAAGTTTGAAATTACAAGAATGCGGCGAAGCTCAGGCGAGCCAGCTGAATCGGTTAGAGAAGCTATGTGATCGAGAACTCGAATGGGAATCGGGTCAGATCCAACCTGAACATGCGAGAGCAAGTCCTCGTTGTTTAGCCTGACGCCATAGGCGGCATAGAGAGCTGGGGCAAGGGCTGGATTGACGATGGCTTTTCGAGAAAGGCTCAGTTCAAAATCATCATGCTTACGCACAAGGTTTACCGGCCATAGCAATACCGGCATCCGAAGCTCTTTGCCATCGGCGCTAAGGTCAACTAGTCCGCTTGCCATATACAAAGTGTCGAGGCCGAAGTGCTCTGACAAAGCGGCCTGCTTGGCCTTTATTCGCCGGGCTGCTGAAAGCGCCCTAGAAAATGAAAGCGGGTCGCGAACCAAGTTCGATAGCAAAGCTGGCCGACCGGTTACGAACTGTGCCAGTCCTCCTGGGTGAGCTCGTTCAAGATTTATCTGCCCGTAAGAGTTGTCACGAAAATGACTGAGTGGATCGGAGCAGCCGATCTGCTTGATTTCCGAAAGCCACAAATCAAAGCTGTCACCAGCAATTGCTAGATCGGGGATTTGAGATTCGGACATGCTTCAAGACTAACTTTGGGACTGATTTTTACTCAGCTAGCCCGGCTTAGTGTTGGGGTATCTTTGATGGGTATGGCCCCGTAGCTCAGTGGATAGAGCAGAGGTTTCCTAAACCTTGTGCGGAAGTTCGATTCTTCTCGGGGTCACTTTTTTTGTTTTAGCTAAGTGGGCTAAGCAGCGCTGGCAAATGCCAAGTACTCATTCCACTCTGGCTCAAATCTCTCCGCACCGCGAACCATCCAAACATTTCCAGCTGGCATCTTTGGAGCAAAATCCAGAGCCCAACCCATCTCGCCCAAGGTCTTATCGCCTTTTTTGTTGTTGCAGCGAAGGCAGCATGCCACCAGGTTTTCCCACGAGTCATCCCCGCCTCTTGATCGAGGCTGGATGTGATCAACGGTTGAGGCGGAGCGTTTGCAGTAGCCGCAACGGTGGCCGTCTCGCCTTAGCACTCCCCTTCGGGAAACCGGAATCACCCGAGATCCAGGGATTCGCACATAGCGAGAGAGCAAGATAACTGAAGGCAGCTTGTATTCACCGGTGGCACTTCTAACCACGCTCACCCCAGCCTGGGCTAGCACGGTGGCTTTTTGATTGAGCACCAAGATAATGGCCCGCTTGAAACTGACCACGGCAAGCGGCTCGTAGCCGGCATTTAGAACGAGAGTTCTCATGTTTAATTCCTTTCGAATGTGACCCACACGGATTGTGGGTCGTTTTCGCAAGTTATGAACTGCCTGGGCACAAAAAAAGCGCCGTCATAAAAATGACGACGCGCGATTACTGGACCCGTATCGATCCGATTGGCTGGGGTTGCCGAGATTGGAAGCAATGCTTGGGAAGCATACCTGTCATCTAAACCCCTGGCCTTTCAAAAAGAAAACAATGAATAACTTGTCTCTTAGATTAGCCCAGGCTGGGGCAATGCGAAACCAAATCGGATCTGTGTTTTTTTAGGCCTAAAGGCTAGTTGGTTCCCAGGCGCACGAAGTAGTGACCGCCAGCTTCAGCAAGAGAGTTGATTGCACTGAGCTTGACATAGTCCCCGCGCTGTGGGGCGTGATACATCTGGCCGTTGCCGGCGTAAATACCGTTGTGACCGTGGTCGTTATAAATGACCAGGTCGCCAGGTAGGGCGTCGGCTGGAGAAACGATAATTCCCGATCGAGCCTGAGCAGTCACGGAGTGAGGAAGGGCAATTCCGAACTGGGCATAGACGAACAAGATCAATCCAGAGCAGTCAAAGCCGCGAGGGTTTGACCCACCAAATACATAAGGAGTTCCAACGTACTTCGATGCCACCTGAAGAACCTGGTCGGAGGAGATGATGCTGTAGGGAGGGTTTTTGACAAACTCAGCGGCGGTTGGGCCGTTGTATGCCAGGTAGTTGTTTAGGGTCTGCTGGCGCAAAACCGACTCAGCATTGGCCGAGGCATACTCGCCTCGGACGAACTTGATGGTGTTGGCAGCTGCCACGGTTAGGTTCTGAGTGCCATCGGTCTGAACAATATCAGCCTGGCTTGTGGTGGTAAGTCTTGCCATGGCGGCAATTTCTGGGTCGTAGGCATAAGCCGGAAGGGCCACGGTTGCCAGAAGCCCTGAGGCGGTAAGCATAGTTACGGCAGTTCTGAAAGTTGGGTTGGAGCGGAGTCTGTGATCGCCAGCTGAAAGGGCAACCGGTCTAGCTAGGGCCTTTTCGCGCTTTATAGCCCGGGCTTCCATGCGAGCAAGGGCACGGCGAGCGCGACGAGAGGTTCTATCCATTTTGGCTTTTTCAGCCTCGCGGATTGATCGTCTTGAGCGAACCTCAAAGGATTCAAGGACGTTAATCTCAACGTCTGCTCTGTGTCTGCCTGAACCAGTACTGGCCAAACCGTTACCTCCGGTGCTCCAATGACCTCTATAAAGAGGTCAGTCCTGAATCGAAACTATAAGTTCTAAAGATCTGATTCCAGGCGGTGGAAACATTTCAGATCCGACTGCCCAAATGGATTGATTTAGACAGCTTGGCAATTCTAACCCATGAATTTCGGGGGCAACCCGCCACGTGCCCTTATCGGGAAACTCGCAGGCTACTAAACTCATCGGTATGCCCGAAATCCTAATTCCCAGCAATTTACTGCCTAAAGATGGCCGTTTTGGCTGCGGGCCGTCCATATTGCGCCCAGAACAGCTGGCCGCCTTTGGTTCAGCGGGGGCGAAGCTTATGGGCACCTCTCACCGCCAAAAACCCATAAAAGACATGGTTTCTGAGGTCCAGAGTGGGCTTCTTGAGTTGTTTAGGGCTCCAAAGGGCTACGAAATCGTTTTGGGAAATGGTGGCTCAACTGCCTTTTGGGACGTGGCCGCTTACTCCCTAGCTGATGGCAACTCTCAAGCTTTGGTTCATGGTGAGTTCGGGGCCAAATTCGCCAAGGCCCTCTCGGCGCCCTTTTTGGGATCTGTGGATATCAAAAAAGGTGAAGTTGGATCCAGGTCCGAGCTTTCGGCAACAACCGGCGTCAATACATATGTATACCCGCACAACGAAACCTCAACCGGGGTTGTCACACTGGTTGAGAAAGTAGCCGGAGCGGACCAAGATTCGATTTTCTTGACCGATGCCACCTCGGCTGCTGGAGGAATCGACTTCGAGGCATCGAATACAGACGTTTACTACTTCGCTCCCCAGAAAAACTTTGGCTCTGACGGTGGGCTTTGGTTAGCTCTGATGAGCCCCAAGGCTTTGGAGCGCGCAGGCAAGATTGCTGCAACGGATCGCTACATCCCTGAGTTCTTATCTCTGCAGATTGCCATTGATAACTCCAGACTGAATCAGACTCTGAACACCCCAGCGATCTCGACGCTGTTTTTGCTCAACGAGCAAATCAAGTGGATCAACCAATCGGGCGGCTTGGCTTGGGCTGATGCCAAGACCAAAGCGTCTTCGAAGCTTTTGTATGACTGGGCTGATGCAACCAGCTTTGCGAGCGCCTTTGTATCTAACCCCAAGCACCGCTCCCAGGTGGTTGTCACCATCGATTTTGATCAGGCAATCGACGCAGCCGAGATTGCCAAGGTGCTTCGAGCAAATGGTGTGGTGGATGTAGATCCTTATCGCAAGCTTGGAAGAAACCAGCTTCGAGTTGCAACTTTCACTTCGACCGACCAAGCTGACATTCAGGCACTAATTGCCTGCATCGATTACGTAGTAGCGGAGCTTGGCTAATGAAATTTCGAGTGAAGGAATCTGAGGCTAAGCCAGATCCTGAGCCGATTGAATCAAACGCTACTCTGGCAGTATTACTTGGCACCCTTGCGTGGCTTCTTGGCCTTATTGCTATCTTGCTTCTTAATCAAACGCTTTCGGAGCCGCTTCCCCAGTGGTGGGCGCTTACCTGTATCTTCGGCATCTGCCTTGGGATCTTCGGTTTCTTCAAGGTCCGCAACCGCTAGGTCTTTAGCTTCGGACTTGTCCAGCTCTGCGCGACGCTCAGACCAGGGCACCCAGTCCGGTGCCACGATGGATTCTTTGCCGGGCAGCAAAACTACCTCTGAAACAGTCGGGTCAGCTTTTTTGGCTTGAAACACAACAACGTTCCATTCCCAGCCGAGATACTCTTTCATGTTTGCTTGAAAGCGATAGCTGACAACGTTAGTTTCTTCGTCGACTGTTCCCAGAAACTTACCTACGCCCCCAGTAGGGGCAAACTCTTTGGCAGCTTTCTCGGCGAAGCCTTGGTGCTGAGGTTTTTTGAGACGCTTAAGCATCTAGCTCTTCAGCGAGCTTGCGAAGCAAGGAGGCAATCTTTTTGCCCTGAGCTGGTTCTGGCTGCTTGCCGCGCTTTAGTCCCCCGCCGATGTTATCCAGTAGGCGAATTAGGTCCTCAACAATTACCGACATCTCGTCGGCTGGCTTACGAGACATCTTTACTAGCGATGGCGGTACCTCGAGCACGCGAACCGACAGCGCCTGAGCGCCTTTTTTGCCATCGACGATTCCAAACTCAACCCGGGTTCCAGGCTTAACCTCGCTGACACCTTCAGGCAGAGCGCTGATGTGTAAGAAAACCTCTTGGCCTTCATCGGATGCGATGAAGCCAAAGCCCTTTTCTTCGTCGAAGAACTTCACTTTGCCGGTTGGCATTAGATACCTCTTTCTAGAGAACCTCCATTTTACCGACTGCCCGACTGCTTTGGTTTAAACCCCCAAGGCACAGGCTCTAAAGCTCAGGTATCCTATAAGGATGACTAAATCTGAGCGCCCTGGCCCATCCCGGCTTGAAACAACTCTTGCCTACATGGGGGCCGGAATCATTGGTTTGTCACTGGTTTCAATCATGATCACCCTGGTCGCCAGCTACCTGGGCTCGACAAGTAATTTGGCCATTTTTGCCCAGATCCCGCTGCTGGGATTGCCGGCCGGCTTTGTCTTGATCATGGTGCTGCTGGGCCTAGCCCTTAGACGCAAGGGACGCGAAAACAAAAAGTGAGCGACCTCTACCGTTTAGCAACCGCACTTAGGTCGGCCCCGGATGCCACCTTGGGGTTGGTCGTTCACGAGCGCGGATTATCCCTTGGCGACTACAAAGACTTCTTTGATTTAGCCAATGCGTTACTTGCACCAAAGTCACAAGCCCTAACGGTGGCCGGTATCACAAACCAAATGCTTATCTCTCTTAGATCACTTGTTGCAAGTGAGAAAGTATCTAAAGAACAAGTTGGCCTTCTCGGTAGAGAACTTCTTATCTGGAGCACCGATGAGCCTTGCGTCTACGACTGGCTAAAAGATCGCCTGAGTGAATCGCCAAGGACTTCTTCTCTGAGCGTGGTTTCTGATAACCCCATCGAGAACGATCAGAGTGCAGTCGATCTTGACTGCGGCATCCATGCCTTCGAGGCTATGCAGGCAGTGACCGAATTGATCTTCGATCTCGATCAGCACCTAGTTAGAGAGGTTGCCAAGGGCGCCTTGGGCCTGCCGGATGTCAAGCGAGCATCAACCCACCTTGGCAAAAGCAAAGAGTACGTCAAGACAATATTTGAATTGGCAAAAGTTGCCGGCCTAGTATCTGCCAGCGATAAAAGATTTCAACCCACTGCCCTAGCCGACAGTTGGATCACCGCAAGCCCCAAGGCTCGCTGGTTAATTCTTTGTGAAGCTTGGAGCTCAATGCTGGGAGTTGCAGGTGCCAAAGAAGTTCTGGCTCAGCTGACCCAGCACAAATCCAAAAAGCTCAAGGATCTAATTCAAATTAGCTTTCCCTTCTCGAGCCTGGCCCCTGCATCCAGGGTGAACCGGCTGGCTGAAATGGCAGATCAAATCGGACTTAGCTCAGCGGGGGCACCTGCCAGCTGGCTAGCTGATGTGCTTGCCCACAAGCTAGCCCCTGCCGCCAAAGCCCTAGAATCCAGGCTTCCATCCCAGCAGGAGCGCATCATCATCCAGGCTGACCTATCGATCATTACCCCAGGGCCCCTAGTTAGCTCCCTTGAGGTACAGCTTCGAAAATTCGCTGACACCGAGAGCATCGGCCTTGCCTCCAGCTACCGAATCTCCCCTTTGAGCATCAGCTGTGGACTTGAGGAAGGCCTGACCGAAAACCAAATCCGTCAGCTACTGCAAAAACTCAACGGCTCTTCTTTGCCTCAGCCGGTTGATTATCTGATTCGTGAAACAGCAGAGCGCTTTGGAAGATTGAAAATTTCGGCGCAGGAAAAAGGCAGCCTCTTAGTTTCAAGCGATGAGCTACTGGCAAAGCAGATCACCATGGACTCAAAGCTAAAGCCCTTGATGCTCGAAGCCAAGCCGCAAGGAATTACTTCACCTCTTGATGCCCAGGCGCTGTATCACTCGTTGAGAGAAAGTGGCTATTTGGCTGTGCGGGTTGATGACAAGGGTAAGGTAATTGCCCCTTCGTCAGTTCACAAAACCTCAAATGAGGCAGCCGTGTTCTTGCAGCAGATTGAAAGACTCCGCGCTCAAGATGTTGAGATGGCCGATGCGGCCCCTGCATCGGACATGGAAAGAAAGATTCTGCTTGCCCTAAAGACCAAGAGCATTCTTCAAGTGCAGATCAACGCCAACGGCAAGATTATGGATTTTCTGCTCGAGCCAATCGGAATCGCCAACGGCAGGCTTCGAGCAAGAGATCGCAAAGCAGATATTGAAAGAACTCTTCCGGTTTCGGCCATCACTTCAATTTTGATCGGTTAGTGATGACAACCGGGCCGCTGATTGTTCAAAGCGATAAAACTGCACTTCTAGAGGTAGACCACCCGCAAGCATCCGATGCTCGCCACGACCTGGCAATCTTTGCTGAACTGGAGCGAGCACCTGAGCACATCCACACCTACCGAATCACCAAGCTTGGACTTTGGAACGCTCGGGCAGCAGGCCACGGCAGTGACTATGTGCTCGGGGTGCTGGATAAATACGCCAAGTTCGCAATCCCCTCCTCAGTTCGGGTCGATATCTCAGAGACCATGGATCGATACGGGAAACTTGTAATTCGCAGAGACCCCGATGGGGTGCTTTTGCTCACCAGCGACTCCACGCCCATCTTGCTCGAGGCCTCCAGAAGCCCCCGAATTGCAGCCCTTTTGGGCCCAAGAGTCTCAGAAGACAGCTTCGAAGTGTTGGCCTTTGCCCGGGGATCTCTAAAGCAGGAGCTACTAAAACTTGGCTGGCCAGCTGAGGATTTGGCCGGCTATACCCCGGGGGCACCGCACGCAATCGCCCTTAATGAAACCGGTTGGAACATCCGCGACTACCAAACCAAAGCCGTTGAGAAATTCTGGGACGGTGGATCTGGAGTTGTGGTTTTGCCTTGTGGTGCGGGAAAGACAATTGTTGGTGCCGCTGCAATGTCGAGAGCAAAAACCAACACCTTGATTCTTGTGACAAACACCGTTGCCGCTAGGCAGTGGCGAGCAGAGCTTTTGAAGCGCACCACCTTGACCGAAGATGAAATCGGGGAGTACTCCGGATCTGTCAAAGAAGTAAAGCCAGTAACAATTGCGAGCTACCAAATCCTTACTGCAAAAAGAAAAGGTGAGTACGCGCACCTTGAGCTACTAAATGCTAAGGACTGGGGTCTGATTGTTTACGACGAAGTACACCTTCTGCCAGCACCTATTTTCAAAATGACTGCAGACCTGCAAGCACGAAGACGGCTTGGGCTTACCGCAACTTTGGTTCGAGAAGATGGAAAAGAAGGAGATGTCTTTTCGCTGATTGGACCTAAGCGCTTTGACGCTCCTTGGAAAGAAATTGAAGCGGAAGGCTACATCGCTCCTGCTGAGTGTTTTGAAATTCGAGTAGACCTTCCAGAACAAGAAAGACTTGACTACGCAATCGCTGAGCAAGAAGATCGCTATCGCATGGCGGCAACTTCGAAGACAAAGATTCCTGTTATTCACAAATTGCTGGCAAAGCACAAAGGTGAACCAACTCTAATCATCGGACAGTATCTAGATCAAATTGATGAAGTAGCGACCTTGCTAAAGATTCCTAGAATCACCGGTGAGACCCCGGTGAATGAACGCGAGAGATTATTTCAAGCATTTAGAGAAGGGGCCGAGCCAACCCTGGTGGTTTCTAAAGTTGCGAACTTCTCGGTGGATCTACCCGAGGCATCGGTGGCAATCCAAATTTCCGGTTCCTATGGTTCGAGGCAAGAAGAGGCCCAAAGGCTGGGGCGTCTACTAAGACCCAAGGCTGATGGCCGAACCGCTAGCTTCTACACAATCATCGCCCGGGACACGGTAGATCAGGACTTTGCCCAGAACCGCCAGCGCTTCCTGGCTGAGCAGGGCTACAGCTACCAAATCCTTGATGTCTCAAGCATTTGAGGCACTCAACTAACTCTCAGGTTTCTCCCAGCTAAAACTGCGACACTTCAGCTATGGCCAAAACACGAGTTCTAATCGTCGATGACGAGCCCAACATCCGCGACCTACTGGCTACCAGCCTTAGGTTCGCCGGGTACGAGATTCAATCGGCAGCCAACGGCGCACAGGCCGTAGCTGCTGTGACTGAGTCCGAGCCTGACATCATCTTGCTTGATGTCATGCTTCCGGATATGAATGGATTCAGCGTCACCAAGAAACTCCGTTCCGCTGGTATCCAGGCCCCAATTTTGTTTCTAACCGCACGCGATGACGTGGAAGACAAGATCACTGGCCTCACCGTTGGTGGCGATGATTACCTAACCAAGCCATTCAGTCTTGACGAAGTTGTTGCTCGCATTCAAGCGATCCTTCGCAGAACCAAAACAGCGGATGCTGAGCCTTCAGTAATTGATGCCGGAGCGGTTGTAATCAACCAAGATGCGCACGAGGTAACAATCGAAGGCAAACTTGTGGATCTATCGCCTACCGAATACAAACTCCTTAGATTCTTAGTCATGAACCCAGATCGAGTTTTGACCAAGGCACAGATTCTGGATCATGTTTGGGAATATGACTTCAATGGCGATATGGGAATTGTTGAATCATATGTTTCCTACCTTCGCAAAAAGCTTGACCCAATTAGTTCTCGTCCGCTTATTCAAACCAAGCGTGGAGTTGGCTACATCTATAAGAAACATGACTAATGCAGTCAAGGGTTGGCAAAGCTTGGGAACTGGTTTCACTTCGAAGTAAGTTGACCGGTTTATCAGTTGCGCTGATCGGCCTTCTCCTTTTGGTTTCTAGTTTTGGAACAGTTACTTTGCTTCGCGCTTACCTGCAGCAAAACACCGACAATCTAATTTCTTCTGCGGCAACACTTTTGTCGCAAGAAAATCCAAGTCTTATTGAGCCGAAGATTCTCGCAAAGAGGTTGAACTTGCCCAGGCTTCCAAGCGATTACCTTATTGCTGTTCTCGATCCTGAGGGAAACACTATTTACAGGATCACAGCCAGCGATTCAGACGGGGATGATCTACCAAATCTTTCGATCCTGAATCTGGCGGGCACCGCCGCAACCGCAGGTTTGCCTTTTGACCTTGACCAGCATGGCGGGTTAGGCGAGGTCACAATCGACGAACACGACAGCTGGCGGGTGGTGGCAAAACCGTTTAGAAACTACGCTGCCACCGTGGTAGTTGCCCTGCCAAACAGCTCCAATCTGGAGCTTTTGAGACAATATCGGGCCATCGGAGGTGGCTTCGGATTCCTGCTTTTGGCCATTAGTGGGCTTAGTATCTGGCTCACAATTGCCCAGGCCCTAAGGCCACTTCGGGAAGTTGAAAGAACTGCGAAGCTCGTTGCATCAGGTGACCTATCGCAACGACTGATTGAGCGTCCTGGCAAAACTGAGATTGCAAGGCTCAATCGATCCTTGAACTCAATGCTTGATTCTCTAGAGGATTCAGTGTCTTCCAGAAACAAAACCCTTTCTCAGATGCGCAGATTCGTAGCCGATGCTTCTCATGAACTTCGCACACCTTTAGTGTCGGTAAGAGGCTATGCCGAGCTGTACCGAAAGGGAGCACTAACCAAAAAATCTGAAGTTCAAGAAGCCATGGGCCGAATTGAAGCTGAAGCAATTCGTATGAGCTCGCTGGTTGAATCTCTTCTGACTTTAGCCCGGTTAGATGAAAATCAAAAACTGGATGCAGCTCCGACAGATCTTGCAAAGCTGGTGCGGGATATCATTTCCAGAGATGTCCAGGGCAAGCAAAAGATTTCCCTGTCACTGCTAACTCTTGGCGGGGCAAAAGTGCCAGCTGACTTTTCTCTGAGCGCCGAGGTCAATGAGGGTCAGATTCGCCAGGTGCTAGTGAACCTTATTGAAAACGCCAAGCGTTTTAGCCCAGACAAGGGCTCAATTGAAATTGCCATCGGACAAAAAACTGATGACGAGATAACGCTTGAAGTAGTAGATCACGGCGAGGGCATTCCCAAACAACTTAGAGACAAAGTCTTTGAGCGGTTTTACCGAGCGGATAACTCTAGAAACCGCGACACCGGTGGCACTGGACTGGGCCTTTCGATTGTTAAGGAAATTGTGACCTTGCATAAGGGCCGCATTGAGGTTCGAGAAACCCCTGGAGGCGGAGCAACCTTCAGGATCAAGCTTCCTGCGCAACACAACTGGGTCTAGTTTCTCTCCACAGCTTTAGATTCTCCAAACCCAGTAAACAACTGGGTAGTTAGCCTTATCCCCAATAGAAGGGATAACCAAAATGGCTCAGTTTCAAGTCGACAGCGAGCAGGTGCTGGCTGCCACCGGAACAATCAACGCAACTATTTCTAGGCTTCAGTCCGAGGTCCAGTCACTTCACACCCAACTGCAAAGCCTGCAGGGTTCGTGGCGAGGAGCTGCGGCCGAATCTTTCCAGGCCTTGGCTAATCGCTGGCGAACCACTGCAGGCGCAGTTGATGCTCAGTTAGCTGAGATTGGAGTGGCTCTTAGCCTTGCGGCTTCGCAGTATCGCGATATCGAGTACGCCAATCAGAGATTGTTTTTGTAGTTAGAAGCCCATACCTTCGCCGCCACCTTGAGGCATTGCAGGTGCTGCAGGCTCAGGCTTCTCGGCGACTACGGCTTCGGTGGTCAAGAACAATCCAGCGATCGATGCTGCGTTCTGGAGTGCTGAACGAGTCACCTTCACTGGGTCATTGATTCCAGCTGCAAGCATGTCAACGTACTCACCGGTTGCGGCGTTTAGACCGTGTCCGGAAGGTAGGTTCTCAACCTTGTCAGCAACAACACCTGGCTCAAGTCCTGCGTTGATGGCAATCTGCTTCAAAGGAGCTGAGATAGCAACGCGCACGATGTTCGCACCGGTTGCCTCGTCACCTTCAAGCTTCAGCTTGCTGAATGCAGTCTTGCCAGCCTGTAGTAGAGCAACTCCACCACCTGCAACAATTCCTTCTTCAACGGCAGCCTTGGCGTTTCGAACTGCATCTTCGATGCGGTGCTTGCGCTCTTTTAGCTCAACCTCGGTAGCTGCTCCAGCCTTGATGACTGCAACTCCACCGGCAAGCTTGGCTAGACGCTCCTGTAGCTTCTCGCGGTCGTAGTCAGAGTCGGTAGCTT
>Ga0208852_1000165_pt1 | contig 18179 bp, 17 predicted proteins | sample LakMenEpi18Jun09_FD_150711 | JGI IMG/M metagenome (GOLD analysis project Ga0208852, IMG submission 150711) | Freshwater microbial communities from Lake Mendota, WI - 18JUN2009 deep hole epilimnion ns (SPAdes) | ecosystem: Environmental > Aquatic > Freshwater > Lake > Epilimnion/Euphotic zone ...
TCCTAGAAATGTAGCACCTCAAGTCACTGTTTATTTTAGAAATATTAAATCTACAGATATATTCTGTTTCCATTTGAGATTAAGAAGAGTCAATGACGAGCTTGATACTACCGATAATGTTATTAATAGATGCCGAACTGCAGAAGTAGCCTATGATCCTAATAATAAGATTCCAGTTATTAAAAGTAGTATCAATGAAGAAGAATTTATAGATAAATCGAATCATATACACTATACCATCAATTTTCAAAATGAAGGTCAAGCACCAGCGAGAGACGTATATATTCTCGACCAGCTATCCTCTCGATTAAATTGGCAGACTATGGATATTCGTCAGGCTAGTCATCCTATGTCTGTAACCATGACTAATGATGGTTTGGTTCGATTTAATTTTAAGGATATTATCCTGCCAGAAAAAGCAGTCGATGAAGAGGGCAGTAAAGGTTATGTTCGGTTTACTATCTACCCTAAAGAAGATTTACAGATAGAGGAGGAAATACGAAACACCGCGGGCATTTATTTTGATTTAAATGATCCTGTCATTACCAATACAGCCATAAGCAGATTGGTCAAGCCAACGGATAAGTATGGTTTTTATGATATTAGCGCGGAGGTATATCCTGCCAATACAGGATTAGCCGAAGGCCAAGGGAGATATCTTTTCTATGATCCAGTGAAGCTAAAGGCCATTCCGAAACCAGGATATGAATTTGAATACTGGGTAGAAAATGGTGTAGTACAAGGATCACAAGCAGAGCATTTTTTCACTGCTAAGAAAGACAAAAGATACACAGCCTATTTCATTAAAAAGTCCGCCTCATCAATAGCCAATGCGGATGTGCGGTTTAATATAAGCCCTAATCCAGCATCGGATAAGATTTCAATAGAAGTACCTGCAAATTTGAAAGCCTATTCTGTGCGAATTCTTACAGTTGAAGGAAGATATATAACTGAATACACCAATCCTAAGGAAATTTCTTTAGCAATACTACCTAGGGGTCTTTATTTTATAGAACTAAGGTCAGAAGGAGTGAATAAAGTTGAAAAATTAGAATTGAAATAAATACTTTGTCTCTATATGGCAAATGTAAATTCGCAATATTTCTATCTTACAAGCTAAGATTTGTTGATTAAAAATTAGATTTCTGTGATATATATCACATCTAATCTATCCTAGTTAGTTTAAGTTTACATGAATTAATATAAACCAATTTAAAAACATGGAAAAACACGATTTACGTCACGAATTCCCCGAGTTTGAGCAGAAAATCCATGATTTGAAAGTGATTGATAATCATTTTAGAAGATTATTTGATGACTATCATGAAGTTAATAATGAAATACATCGTATAGAAACAGGAGCTGCAGCCACAGCTGATGAGATCTTAAATCAGTTGAGATTAAAAAGAGTATATCTTAAAGATGAACTCTATGAGATTTTGAAACAAGCATAGTCTATTTTGCTAGTCATTAGCAGAATCAGTTTGACCTATTAATTAATTATTTTAGTAAAAATATGACCAAAAACTTCCGATTAGGTCACTAAATTTTAATTGAAATTTAGAAGGTCGTCCATGGTGAAAAACCCTTTCTTACCATAAATAAATTCAGCTGCACGGACAGCACCCACAGCAAAACCTTTTCTACCTTTGGCTTCATGACTTATCTGTATATAGTCTATTTCAGACGTATAATTTACATGGTGAGTTCCTGGCACATGTAGCTCACGAATAGCTGTAATAGGAATAATATCTTCAGAAAGCGCTTTATCTAAAGACCACGATGAGTATCGATTGCTGCTACTAGCAATAATGTCATTCGCTAGTTTTATAGCCGTACCACTAGGAGCATCTTTCTTTTCGGTATGGTGTATTTCCGCCATCGTCAATTGATATTCATTAAATGGTCTCATGAGCTTAGCTAAATAAGTATTGAGGTGAAAAAAGAGGTTTACACCGATACTAAAATTAGGAGAAGCAAATAGGCTATGGTTATTTTCCAAGCAAATTTTCTTAGCTTTTTCCAATCCTTCCGCCCAGGAGGTAGTTCCTACCACTATAGGTATATTGGCTTCAAAGCAAAGCATGACATTAGAAAAGGCTGATTCTGGTTGCGTGAAATCAATTGCCACATCGGCCATTTTTAAATTTGGGACAGTAAGTTGATCTTGCTGACTACTACCTATTTTCAATATGATTTCATGTCTTCCTTCTGCTAAGACGACTTCTTCAATGGCTTTACCCATTTTACCATAACCTAGTAGTGCAATTTTCATATGTTATCTTTTAAAATTGAATGTGCATGTGAGTGAAGGGACTTGCTGTGTTGTGGTATAGTTTCGCATATCGAGGTTGAGTTGCATAGATAGGTCATCACTAACATCAAAATTCATAAAATGCGCATCCACAGTAGCATCTATAATATTCAATCCATAAAATAATACCCCGAAAAGTAAATACATATCCCGTTGATTTCGGTATACATTTTTAGTGCTTTGAACTACAGATACATTCGTTATTCCATTGAGGGGAATATCATTGCTCACATCTGTATCGAGAAGCGATAAATAGGAAGTTTTAGCATCTTGGTATCGATTATTTTCATTGACCCATAGATAACCCAAACCAGCTAGTCCACCCCAAACAATAGGAAGTTTCCAATATTTTCTATTGTAAATTTGTCCGGCTCCAGGAGCAATAGCTGATAAAATTGCTGCGGTCTTTGGACTATGATTAGGGTAAGCCTTCTTCTTAGTTTGACTTGGCAAGGATTTGCCATTCTCAAGAAGTCTCAGACTATCACTTTGACTGCAGCTAATGAGAGGTAGAAGAAGAAAATAAGTGAGGATTAGAATTAAGCGCACGCTTAGCTAATAAGTTCGATAAGACGTTCTAAATCTTTTTCATCAGCATAGGATAGAATCAACTGACCATGCCCTTTATCATTGTGCTGTATGGTTACCTTCGTACTCAGGTGACTAGAAAGATCATCTTGCCAACGCTTTACGAAAGGAGGCTGGCTTTTAATTTCTTTAGTCGATCTAGGTGCGCGCTGACTGCTGCGCTGTGCTACTAAACTCTCCGTCTGTCTTACAGATAAATGTTTAGATATTACTTCTTTAAATATAGATAACTGCAGATCAATTCCATCAACACCAGCTAATGCTCTCGCATGGCCCATAGATATTTTGTCTTCTCTTACCGCTACCTGGATATCTGGTGGTAGTTTGAGAAGTCGTATATAATTAGATATAGTTGCTCTTTTTTTACCTACTCTATCCGCTAATTCTTCATGATTCAGCTTGCATTCGTCAATTAATCGCTGATAATTCACTCCTATTTCTATTGCATTGAGTTCTTCACGCTGAATATTTTCTATCAAGGCCATTTCTAAGGCTTCCTGGTCATTGGCCGTGCGAATATATACAGGTACTTCTTTCAAACCCGCTAGGTGAGAAGCTCTCCATCTGCGTTCGCCTGATATAAGTTGATACTTATTGGTTCCTGTTAACTCTCTTACTGTCAATGGTTGAATAATGCCGTGCACACGTATCGAGTTGGCCAAATCTTCCAAGGCATCTTCATCAAAGTTGACACGAGGCTGAAATGGATTGACTTCAACTTTATCTATACTAATCAGCTGAGTATTGGTAGTTTTTGGCTTTTCAGCTATCAGCATATCCTCTTCTTCATTAATCTGCTGATTAATATCACCTAGCAAGGCTCTGATTCCTTTTCCTAATTCTTTCTTTTGATTCAATTTGGCCATTTCTTAATACTATTTATTTTCTATTGTTTTTTTCTCGTTGTTTTCGATTAACTCTTTAGCTAGGTGCAGATAATTAACCGATCCTTTACTTTCTATATCAAAGGCTATAACAGGCTTCCCAAAGCTAGGTGCTTCGCTTATTTTCGAATTTCTGTGAATAATAGTATTAAATACCAAAGATTCAAAATGCTGTTTAACTTCCTCCACCACTTGATTGCTCAAGCGCAATCTAGAGTCATACATGGTAAGCAACAATCCTTCTATACTTAGGGCTGGATTGAGTCTTTTTTGAACTATTTTTATAGTATTGAGAAGTTTTCCTAATCCTTCTAAGGCGAAGTATTCACATTGCACTGGAATGATCACGCTATCCGCAGCCGTTAGTGCATTGACCGTGATAAGTCCAAGAGAAGGTGAACAGTCTATAATAATATAATCATAATCGTTTTTTATCTTAGCGAGAGTATCTTTCATGATAGTCTCCCTCTGCTCATGCTGAATGAGCTCTATCTCTGCTCCTACTAGATCTAGGTGAGAAGGGAGAATAAATAAGTTAGGGGTATCCGTAGGGAGAATGGCCTCTTTAGGGTCTATGGAATCAATCATACACTCATAAAGGCTTTTTTCAATAGATTTAGGATCTAGTCCACATCCTGAAGTGGAATTAGCTTGAGGATCTGCATCGATAAGAAGTGTCTTCTTATCCATAGCCGCTAAACTAGCAGATAGATTAATAGAGGTAGTGGTTTTACCTACTCCTCCTTTTTGATTGGATATTGCTATAATTTTTCCCACGCCTGTATATCTAAATTTATCGACTAAAACTACGACAAAACTATTTGTTTTTGACTAAAAAAGGATTGCGAATTATAAACAAAAAAAAAGAGAAACCTGTATATTCAATAAATTGATTACTAGGCTTCTCTGTACTTTAACGACTTTTGAAAAAGACGATTACGCTTATTTTGTTCACATGCCTAATATCTATGTTTAAAACATGTGAATATTCATTATTTTACTATAGAAAACTGCTTACGAAGCTGATTGTTCGACGTTTGTATATTTAATATATAATTCCCTTGCGGTAAAACATCTAATTGGCTTAACTGAAATATGTTCTCACCCATGTTTAGCTTAGTTCTATCCTCTCTCACCACTTTTCCTAATAGGTCAATAACTTGTATAGAGACGGATTCATTGAGAGTAGCATCCATGTATACATGCATGGTGTTGGTCACTAGGGTAGGAAAGACTGTAAAATTAAGTGCTGATAAAGAAGATATGCTGCTACCAGTGCTTACTATATCTGATAATTTACGTGGTAAAAGTTGATACCCCACTGTATAGGTAGTACCAGTTGTTTGATCAAACTGACTTCCCATTCCAGTGATAGAGTATGTTTTCCCTGAGGTAATAGCAGCTGGTGCGCTAAAATTTGTGGATGGTTTATTTTCAATTCGAATACTAAACTCTAGATTAGCCGAATTTTTCATCTTAAGTTCAAAAGCAGAATCTGCTAACCAATTTCCACTAGAAAGTGTCAACCCATCTAGTTTAACAAGTTTGGCTTCTGAAGCTTCATTTAAAGCCGTAACTACCTGCGGAGCTTTTACATTACTGAATCCTAACTTTCGAATAGTATCTCCAGTTGCGCTAAACTTTATCTGGCCCAGGCCTCTGAAATGTTCAATTATACCTGATATTTCGACAGAATCCCCTTCTGCGGCTGTAGGATAAATTGCATATGTTTTTCCTGAGAAAATACCAATACAGCCTGTAGCATCACAAATAAACATTTGATAACCTAAATTCGCAGCTCTGCGATTAATACCATATAATATACCTCTGATAGAGCATGATTTATTGACTGAATCTGGAATACCATTCTTATTAGCTCCTCTCACGGTTCCTATATTATATAATGGCCTTCCTGTTATAGGCGCAGCCAAACTATCAGTGATTACTATGAATACCGAGTCAGGGGAACCTATAGTCCCCATACTAGGTTGAGAAATTTTAAAAACAAATGTATCGTTACCTTCGCTGAAGCCATCAAGAACTGGCTTAAATGAAAATCTTCTTATAGAATCATTATTTCCAAATTGAATTGTATCATACAATAATCCATTGCTAAACTGTTCTAGATCTGTATTGACCATAGCATCCACATTTTTACCATATAGTACGAACTTTACACTCATGAGCATAGACATAGGCATTGAATTACGGATATCAATATTGATTAGCGAACCGCCTTCTTTTCTTGGAATAAATCTATTGGCTGGAATGCTTTTCAGACTAAATACTTGTGCCTGACTACCTGAATACACGAGTATAATACTAATAAGGAGTATAAATTTTTTCATGAATTTAATTATTGATTTTTTGTTATCTGCAAATTTAATTAAAAAAACTTGAGATTTATATTAAATAATTGTTTACTCTATGAATAATCTAATAGATTTCCATCTTTCACACGTTTTCAGCTCCAATATATAATTGCCGGCACCTATATTAGATAAATCATAAAGAATAGCATTTTCACCTTCATTTACAGTTGTTTTTTCCTGGTGGACTCGCTGCCCTTTGAGGTCATACAAACTTATTTCTACAGGAGAAATTTTATCGTAATAGAGTTTAATCGTATATTTTTTAGGCTCATGCTGATAATACCAGACATCCCAGCTGTTTTTTTCATTAGCAGATAGGGCATTATTTGAATTATTTACTACTAGACCTTCGCATGTTTTCAATAAACGTATATCATTAAAATCAATACAATCTATCCAGCTAGGGAAATCTATAAAGGGATTTCTAGACCCCTGAATAGAGGCTATACATTCATTTCTAGCTATTTCAAAGTTATCAGGAGTATCTTGCTTAGCCCATTGCTTGAGAAGAGATTGTTGCTGGTTTTTAGCAAAAGAACTAAGACCCGTTTTGAGTCCCCAGTTATTACCTAAAAGGCTGTGATAGCAGACCTGCATATAAAATATACAGCGAGCAGCATTCCCTTTATAATTGTCTTGTGGCTCGAAACAATTATTGGTATCACTGTAATTCGAGGTATTTTCAGAATATCTGGCTATGCCTATAGATTTTACTGATTTGGTGGGTATTTTGAATACATAATCACTGCGCAGTTGATTGGTAAGACCATCCGTTAAGGTCAAATTATGATAATCAGCCCCTTCAGGATAATCAACCAGATTGCCATTTGGAACCCCTCGGAAGTTCATCCAATTTTTGGGTAGTGTGTGTTCGCGGTTAAAGTTAGTTGTAGAGAATGAAAATTTACCTGTATAATATGCCTTGATATTAGAATATTCACAAGCTACAAATTTCTTCGATTCATTACTTGTAAATGTATCTTTTTCATACAATTCAGGTACAAGATTTTCATCAAATTCATCATAGCTTAAGAAAGTATGATTTCTGAGTAAAGCCCCCAATTTGGATAAAAATACAGCCTTATTCGTATCTAAATTCGAATAATAATTGCCAATAGTTCTGCCTTTAGTTCTTACAGTGAGCCTAGGTGGATTCGTTTGATTATAAAAAATGCCATTCGTATTGTTATTAAACGTATAAATAGCTAAATAGTAATCTGTATTGGCCACCAAACTATTTACTTTATGATTTATAGTATTCGTACCTTTATAAAATTTCTTGAGCACTTTAATATCTCCTGAAATATTAGAGCCTACTCCATAAAATTTATTGGTCAGCGAGAGACTAGTCAGCGGAGAACGAGATATGATAAGTATGGCACTATCACTAGAAGTAGGTACTTTAAAGGATATATTGAACTTCCAAGCGTAGGTTTCGGTTACTTGCAAATCAGATACTTGCTGAGTCGGCATTTGTCCATAGAATCCATTTACTCTCAAAATACTACAAAAAACGAAAATAATTAATAATCTCATCAAAAAGGAACAAACAAGCAAATGTAGACAAATTTATCTTCATAGAATTTAAAAAAAGAGTTTAAAGTATTAATAATAAAATAGCTGAGAGCTCAGACAGAGGATAGTCTATTGTATATGTTTAATTCTTCTGAAATTCGGTCATTAGCTCGGAGTGATTTACTAGAATTTATAAATCGATCAAAAAGAAACGATGGAAGCAATTAAATAAATTAAAGAAAGAAATATTTAGTTTATTTTCGTACTTAAATTTAAAACCACATTAGATCATCTTATAGGGTCTCATCGGTGATATAGTAAGTGACTGTATGAAGCAATCAGGCGCTAAGCTCCGCATTAGGAAAGCTTCTTAAATAACAATATGGTATATCTTAATTTTTTTTATAAGTAAGCTCTTCGGAACTGTCTTTTTTTCATGTAGTATGAACTCAAACAACATAGACTCATTTAATGCACAAGGCCCATATAGAATAGGTCTCGTTACGAAAGGATCAAGAGGTGACATTCAACCATTTATAGCCTTGGCTATAGGCCTGAAAAAACGAGGTCATCAAGTGACGATTGTCACGTTCAAAAATTTTCAAAAACTGATTGGCGACTATCAGATTGATTTCATACCTCTAGACCTCAATATGGAAGAAGAGGTCTATAATGAAGAGGTCATGGAGGTGACCCGCACCGGTAGCCTACTTAAATTTGCGCTGCTACTGAGAAAACATTCTGACAAATATCTAGACAAAACTATCCATGATATAGATCGCGCTTCTGAAAATTTTGATTTCATCATCGCGAGTGGATTGGCATTTCCCAATATACTGCCTATAGCGGTCAAAAGGCATATCAAATACGCTATATTCAACTTCAGTATGCCGTATTCTATAACCAAGGAATTTCCCTCCATTGGCTTTGAATTTCAGAATATTCCTATCATTAATAAATGGTCTTATACCATATTTGCCTATGCATCTTGCATTTTATTTCTTCTGAGAGAAGTTAATCTCTCCGCTCGATTTTTAAATTTGCCGAAATGGAGCCTAACTCAGCTTCGAAAGGAATTTCAATTAAACAATCGATTGATTTTACATCCTATGAGTCAGCAGCTTCTCCAGCAGCCTCGAGATTGGCCTAGTAATTCTGCTGTCACCGGTTTTTTGAACCTGCCATCAGCAGAGAGAACACTAATCTCAAACGAACAAATCTCTTCAGAGCTCCAAGCATGGCTAGAATATGGAGAAAAACCTATTTATATTGGCTTTGGTAGTATACCTATACCCGATCCAGACCTTATGGAATCCATCATTTCAAGACTGCTTCACGAAACCCAGCACCGCATTGTATACTGTCACGGCTGGACGAAGCCTTTCTTAAACCTAGAGCATAAAAATTTGTTTCTAGTCGATAGTATCAATCATGAATGGCTCCTACCTAGGTGTAAACTAGCTATTATTCATGGGGGTATAGGCACTGTGGGAGCTGTCTTACATGGTCAGATTCCGATGATTATAGCATCTATTCTAGCGGATCAGCCCAATAATGGCAATTTAATAACTAAAAAGAAGCTAGGAGTTCATATTCCGTTTAGAAAACTGAGTTACGATAAACTATTAAAGGCCATAAATCTCATATCAACCGAAGAGTATGCACTAAACGCCCATGCTACGGGCGCCAAAATGAAACTAGAAAACGGGGTAGAGGAATCGGTGAAATTGATAGAGGGGTATCTAGAGGCATAAAAAAAGGCGACGATTTCTGTCTGTATAGCGTCAATATGATTTCCCATAGTGTAAAAACTATAAATGATTTTCTAGGAAAAATCTAGTTAACATAATGTAAATTATAGGACATGTCTAAACTATTGGATTGATAATAGAATAATACGGTGAATCTATATAATCTGTTCCTTTGCGCAAATTGGCTCGCAAGGTTCCTTCGTATATCATGCCAGCCTTGAGCATGACTTTTCCTGAAGCAGCATTCGTTGGATTATGGGTCGCGCAAACTCGAATGAGTTTAAATTCTTCAAAACAAATCTGGATAATCAATTTCAGAGCTTCCGTCATATATCCATAATTTCGATAATCCTTACCCATCCAATATCCAATTTCTGCCATCCAATCTTTGGTTTGATTAAAATTAATACCTATCAGTCCTATTAATTCGGTATTGTCGTCTAGATAGATAGCATATTGCTTTGAAGTAGTATTTAAAACGATATGATCGTAAAAGTAACGGGCATGTTCGTAGGTATATGGATAAGGTATATTGAGCGTCATTTCACTAATAGTAGGATCCTGACACAGCTCTACGATTCTATCTAGGTCTGATTCTACTATTACTCTTAATTTAACCATAAACTATTGATTTTATATTACTTGTAATTAATCAAATAAAGTGATACTAAAGCCAAAAAAAGACCAAATATTTTTAACCTATCTAATTTTTCTCGGAAAAGGACCAGACCAATGCCTACACTTAAGATCACAATAGACAAATTATTGACCATAAATAAACTCGAACTCTCCATTTGAAACTCTTTCTGCATTTCTTGCAGCGCCTTGACCAGAAAATAAATGGAAAAATAGTTTGGAATACCCAGAGCTATACCCCCAATTAAGCTTTTGATATCCCACTTTATTCTCTTAAATAAAACGAAAGCTATACTCGAGGTAGCAGCACTTAAAAAAGCTGTAAATGAGAACATTCCATTAGAGGCTGGTATAGGAAATGATTTCTGTATGAGTTGCACAGCACTATCGCATAATCCAGAACCAAACCATACGAGAATTGGAAGGATATAAATAAGCTTATCTTGCTTATAATCAATGTCTTTACTAGGCTTATTGATAAAGTAAATCGAACTGAAGCCTAAAAGTAAGCCGACATAGTTAATCAATTGAAAATCTTCGCTATAGAATAAAATTCCGATAAGAACTGGAAAAACAACGCCGAGTTTCATGGCCACACTCGTGATACCCATTCCTACTTTCTGAGTGGTCATTTTGCTAAGATTGAAAATGAGGGAAAACATAAATCCAAGACAACAAGAAATGGCAATCCAATTTATGTCGGTACTAGACAATGGGACAGGCTGAATAAAGAATAAACCCACAAAAGCCGCTACCAAATAGTTAATAGCTATGGCTAATACGGAATTGACCTTATATTTCTCAAACAACTTAAAGAAAATTAATAAACTAGAAGAAAATAGTATGCTAAATAGTAGATAGATCATGTCTCTGATGATAACTTAAAATGTGGTTAAAGTAGTGTTTTTGTTCTTTTAGTGAATAATCCGCATGGTTTAGTTTGGGAGCTTCAATTCCCGATCCGAGCACCAAATCTTGATTTTCTATCCATAAGACTTCATGAAAAAGCTTATGGCTACTAAAAAACTGAAAGACCTCTCCTCCACCTTCCACGAGTATATTTTTATAGCCTAGATCAAATAAACTCTTTTTCAATGCCTTGGGGTCGTCTCTGGAGACGAAATGAATCTGGCGTCCATCTTCGGTTGAGATGCTCGACTTCAGGTTGTGATCTAACACAATAATATCTGGTTGAATATCTGCATGATACAGCCTAGCATGGAGACTAGGCTTATCTATCTCCCAGGTTATTTTTCCCACCAGTATAGCATCTACCTCAGAACGAATTTTATGTGAAATGACATCTATCTCCGGTGCCGTAATTTTTACTCGCTCTCCTTTTCGACCTATATATCCATCGCGACTCATAGACAATTTACCTATAAAATACGGCTCGTTTTGAGTTTGGTTAATAAAAAATCTTATGTTAAGTGATTTTTGCCTTTCTTGCCAATCTAGGTTTAAAACTTCTATTTCCTGAGATCTTAGGTAGTCTATACCTTGGTTTCTCACTCTAGGATTAAAATCCGCACTTCCTATGACTACCTTTTTCAGCCCATGATTTAAAATATAGTCCGTACATGCAGGTGTTTTTCCTAGGAAATTACAGGGTTCTAAGGAAACATACAAGGTAGATTCACCAAGTAATTCCCTATTAGTCAATCCATTAATACAATTTACTTCTGCGTGAGGACCTCCATAGAAGGCGTGAAAACCTTCTGCTACAATTTTATCATTATGCACTAGTAGCGCCCCGACTAGAGGGTTAGAACGGGTAGCTCCTCTTCCCAGTTCGGCCAGCTCGAAACATCGATTCATATAATAGTCATGCGAATACATTTAACAAATATATAAAAAATGACTAGTTTTGGATCTGCTTAAAACGATTTGTATGCAAAAAATTCAATCACTAGCCATATTTTGTGGTTCTAGTCAAGGAAATAATCCACGATTCACTAAAATAGCTCAAGAATTAGGCAAATATCTAGCTCTCCATCAGATAAAAATGATCTACGGGGGCGCCCATGTAGGTTTAATGGGTGAAATCGCTAATTCATGTCTATACAATAAGGGTCAAGTAGTAGGCGTGATTCCGCGCTTTCTAAGCCAAAAAGAAATAGTACATGAAGGTCTGACAGAAATTATAGAGACTAAATCTATGCATGAGCGAAAGGCCTTAATGGAAGAATTAGCAGATGGGTTTATAGCGATTCCTGGAGGCTTCGGCACTTTAGATGAACTATTTGAAATATTGACCTGGGCTCAATTAGGACTTCATACCAAACCTATAGGTATACTCAACGTAGATAATTTCTACACACCTCTCTTAAATATGTTAGAAACTATGGAGACTAATCAATTGCTCAAACCTATACATAAAAACATGCTATTAGTATCTGAATCCATGGAAGAGCTGCTGACAAAAATGCAAGCCTACCAAGCCCTTGATTTGCCAAAATGGATAAAGAAACGAGAGGAAAGTTGAGTGTTGAAATTTGAATCAAGCACTCACGGGTTGATTCTAGAGCGCTTGGCAAGGAAATCTTTTATCGTAGCTTCAAATTACTTATTATACTTAAACCGATTGTGCGATAAGAGCCATAGACTTGGATCTTCAAGGATATTATTCTCTAGGAGTTCAAATTGCTTCATTGTAAGGTCATAAGGTTTATCTGTGACGTACTTTACCTCTATGAGTTCGAGCACGTAAGTATTACTTTTTGTCACACGCAGAAAATAGACTGCTTGTTTTTGAGATTTAGCAAATTTTTCTGCTCCAGATATAACTGGTACCGTCTGTCCGAAAAAAGGCAACCAATGCTGATGATAGGGATCGCCCGGATTCTGGTCTATAGCGAACAAATTGATACAAACCTGCTTGGTTTTCTGCACTCGAAATAAATCGAATGTAGATTTGGTAGAGACCAATATAGCTCCGAAACGCTGTCTTAGGCGCATCATAAGTTGGTTAAGTACCTTATTTTTTATAGGGGTATAAAGTATGACGACATTCACTTTAGGGATAAAGAGCCCTGCCCACTGACAGAACAACTCCCAGTTCCCAATATGAGATAAGAGTATCGTAGCGTTTTCTCCGCTGGCAAAGATGTCCTCAAACACTTCAGGATTTTTAAATACGACCTTAGGTTTTAGTTCTTCTGGCGAAGCTCTATAGCACCATAAGGTCTCCACTAGCATATCTGACATATGCCGGTAATATTCTATTTTCTTAGCTTTTATTTGCGAAGCTGAGGCCTGCGGAAGAATTTTCTGTAGATTTTCACTTATAATTCTTTTCCTATATCCTAGTAAGTAATTTAAAATGAAATAAACTATCTGACGTAAAGCACCGCCAAGTCCTATCTTTTCTATATGATAAACTAAAACAATCAGTATTTGCAGAAACAAGGACATGCGACTTTTATAATGGATTAGTGCGACCTTTAATAGCTATAAATATTTCTAAACTATCTTTAGATTCTATCACATATCATGGCGAGTTGGACCATTCCAATACATTAAGAGAAGCTAAATATGACTATTTCGTGAGTTTAGACTTTATAGCAGATGGTAGACCATTTTTATTGACCAGAATGGCTGTCGTCTTATACATGAGATAAGCTTTGGTCACATAAATATAACCTTTGTGATCATTTTTCTCTCCCCATGAGTTTTTGACGATATAATATTCTCTTCCTGTCTGGTCTTTGGCCAGGCCTGTAATATGCATCCCATGATCATCCGTAGTCTCATAGTTATCAAAGGCTTTTTGGCGCATTTCTTGAGTAATAACTAGCTCAGGCTTAGGGCCGTCAAATATTTTTTTCATTTTATTCTGATACTCATCGTCTCTATTATCCTCTGGAAGACTATCTGGCACTATGGCTACACCATTTTTCCAGCTAAATCCCTTCTCGCTCACATCCGTAGCCCAGGCTACCGAGTAGTTGTTTTTCAATGCATAATCTATGATTTCGGTCATTTCGGTCATTTTTACATTCCAAACCTTATCAAAGCTCCAGTTGTCAGGCACTAATAAAAGAGACTCTTCATAGAAAGGAACATGGCTAAAGCTAGATATTTCTATGTAATCATCCGCTTTGATACCAAGGTAGTTATCAGCAAATGATTTAGGCGTATACTTTTTACCCTCAAATTCAAAATCTGCGGGTGGCGCTCCTAAATAAGAATCAACTAAGGTGATGAAATTCTTCTTCCATAAAGGAGAGATTTTCCCACTCTTATTGCTAATAATACCTTTTAAGTATCCTTCAAGGACAGCCATCATCTCGCCAAAGTTATTGATTTTACTGTCATATTGAATGCCTGAATATGCGGACTGTGGAAGGGCTCCATATTTTCGATACATATTCATGACATCGTGAAAAGCTCCGCCTTCACCCCATCCAAGATTTCCATGCAAGCGCACATAGGTCTCAGCCTTGTCAATTAGTGCACACCGCACAGCAAAAATATCTGCTAGATCTAGTTGGTTACCTTTTACACGAATATATTCACTTTCTAGAAATGAATTGCCGCTATAACTCCAGCAGGTGCCAGACTTACCTTGCGCTTTGACAGAAGTTTTTTCAATATCATAGATTGTAGTGAACTGAAATTTTTTCTTGGCGCTATCTGATTTATTCTTTTCTAAAGCATTGATGAGATTATCCTGCGCAAATATGGATAAATTAAGTAAGAAAATTAGTATTGAAAATACAAGTTTTTTCATTGAATAAGTTTAGGACGACAAATTTAATGTAATTGATAGTTATATAGACTAATTGATTTTATCTTTTGCTGCCTTTTGCAGAAAATACCTTTAATCTTTATACGTCAACTTTTGGGAGTCAACACAATATCTAGCGGAACATCATGTGCTTCTAAAGGCAAGTCACTTGCAAATTGAAAGGGATAAAACAAGCCCAATTTGACTGCCAAGGGGTGCTTCTCAAGAAAATAATCATAATATCCTCCGCCATAACCCAGCCTATATTTTTCGGCATTATATGCGAGTCCAGGCACAATGACAAGATCAAAGTCCCCATTATATTCCTCTGCATTGGCTGGGTGTCTAGTTCCATATCTCCCCTGCTCTAAATTATCTAATGAAGTTAGGATTAGGTTTTTAAAAACCGGTTTATTCTCGGTTTGAGGGCATACAATCTTAATATTCATCTCTAATAATTGCTGAATGACGGGATAAAAATCAACCTCAGAGCCGATGGGTAAGTATGTATGTATGGTAGAGAATCCGTGGATTTTGATATAATCCATAAGTAAACCGCTTAGAAAAAAATCATGTTTTCTCTTTTCAAGCAAAGAAAGTAAGTTTCTTTTTTCAAGAAAATAAGAGCGAAGTTTGGTTTTTTTCATGCTAAATGGATACATAATTATCTTTAGACAAAATCAGACTGATAAGCATTTGCCTAGGTCATATATCTCATATCATATCATTATGATAAACTGATCCTATTTCTTTGAATCATCAATTAAGTTTACCTCTTCAAGTATAATATCAGCTATGGCATTTGCCTGCTGCCTGAGTTCGTTGACAGCTGTGCTCTCCCAAAGCTCTCCTTTGAGATTAGAGCCTAAGGTGAAAAGATTAGAATGCTCTACACCATCTTTGGATTTAACTTTAAAAGTCTCTACATTCGTTTGAATTCCAAGTTTGAGTTCGTCCTGATAAAAAATACCATCTTGAATACATTGACCTAAAAAATTATTTTCTAATTTGCTAAAGTCAGTTTCAGGCCCAGTACAGTTAATTACTCTAGACACTTTTAAGACCTGAGTTTTACGCTGTTTTTTATCAAAATATGTAACGTCAATGCATCCACCTGTCTCTGTGATATCTATGATTTTCCCAGACTGTATATGCAGTAGACCATCTATGCGTAATTTTTGGATTTTGTCATAGATATGAAGAGGAATTCTGTGCCTAGCTACGCCGAATAAATGCCTCAATCTGGACATAAAAAATTGCTTTTCTGCCGCAGTTAAATTTCTCCATATTCCCTGAGTACGAGGCCTCAAAGCATCAATAATCGGCTCGGCTGATATACCAAATTGACGAACAATTTTGACATGCTTATGTATAACTCTAATTAGCTCTTTTAAACTCATCTTATTATGAATTTCTTCTAAATGAGCATGATAAATCAATCCGGTATGTCTGTGCGGCAAAATATTGAAACCATTGGGAGAAATGGAATATATCTCTCCTTTAAATTTATTATCTTGTAGACCAAGAATAGTATCTACCATAGTGAGGCCATTACCAATAATAAGAATAGGGAGGGAATCATTCACATTACTGACGCATTCTTTTTTCCAAGGATTTTGAAAATAATTTGAACTTTTGAAAAAAGAAAGATTAGGAATACTTGGATTTTTAGGAATCTGATTGCCAGTAGCCATGATGCATTTATCTACTATGATAATCGGCGAATTCAAAAATGATAATTCAATACCAGCACTTAGATTTGTTAGCTTTATAACTGTATCTACTAGCTCTATGACATCTATCTCCTTCTCTTTCGCGATCTTGATAGATTCCTTCCACAATTCACACAAATAATCGCCATAGAGATTTCTCGAGAGAAAGGATTTTGCTACAATTTCCTTTGGCAAATCCTGAAAAGAAGATCTTGCCATAACCCAATCTAGAAAATGACGAGGCTGATCAGGAAACGCGCTCATTTTTTCTGTGGGCACATTGAGAATGTGCTTATCCAAATAGGACTCATAGGCTGTGCCTCTGGCAAAGCTACTCTTTTCTCCAATTATATATAGCTTTAGAGGAGTATTTGTTTTTTTAATTAAATTCACTGCAGTCATAATACCTGCAAATCCCCCCCCAATAATCCCTACACGAGATATCATATATGCTATTTTTTTACAAATTTACTCAAATGGCTCTAATTCCTTGTGACTTCCGTCACAGAAAGGCTGATTCTGGGATTTTCCGCATCGGCAGAACGATGCTGCTGACTCTTTCACAGTTATTTTTCCCTGTATATCGATTTCCATCTTCTCAGTGATGACTCTCAGTGGTCCATTTTTTTTGACTTCGATTTGTGCGCTAGATTCTTGATTTTCCATATTGTTTAGTTTATAATTATCTTCTGTTTAATTTCAGCTTTAACTTATCAAGGATTCAAATTTACGAATTCAAAATTAATTCATAACCAATTCCTCTAAGACATTCAACGGCACAGAGCCATTCATAAGTACAATATCGTGAAATCTTCGTATATCAAATTTTTCACCTAGTTTCAACTTAGATTTTTCTCTCAACTCTAAGATTTTATTCATACCTATCTTATAGCCTGTAGCCTGCCCAGGCCATAAGAAATATCGTTCTATTTCTTTATAAATATCTCCCTCTGCATTGGCTGTATTTTTTATAAAGTAGGCTATAGCCTGTTCTTTGGTCCACTGCTTGTAATGAATACCTACATCTACCACTAGACGTGCAGCTCTAAATATTTCCATACTCAAACGACCAAAATCGGAATAAGGATCTTGATAAAACCCCAGCTCTTTATTTAATTTTTCTGAATACAATGCCCAGCCTTCTATATAGGCTGTGTTTCCTCCATGTTTTCTAAAATCAGGAATATTGGTCAATTCTTGTGCTATAGCTATCTGCATATGATGACCTGGTATGGCCTCATGAGCCGTCAGAGCCTCGAGCTGATATTTAGGATTATCTTGCATATTATATAGATTGACGTAATAGCGACCAGGTCGCTTGCCATCTAGGCTCGGATTCTCATAGAATGCACCTCCGGCAGACTTTTCTCTGAAAGATTCTACCGCCATGACTATGCAAGGTGCCTTAGGTTTTATATTGAATATCTCAGGTATTTTTTTATTGGTTTCTTCAAAGTATCGTGTTGCGTCACCGAGTAATGCTTTGCGGCCAGCCTGATCGGGACTATATTGAAACTGCTTGTCTGTGCGGACAAATTGGAAGAAATCTTGCAGAGAATCATTCTTGAACTTGACTTGCTTCATAATTATCTTCATCTCGTCTTGGATCCGAGCGACTTCTTCTAGACCTAATTTGAAGACTTCATCTGGCGTCATATTAAGTGTTGTGTTGGATTTT
>Ga0208852_1000166_pt1 | contig 18151 bp, 17 predicted proteins | sample LakMenEpi18Jun09_FD_150711 | JGI IMG/M metagenome (GOLD analysis project Ga0208852, IMG submission 150711) | Freshwater microbial communities from Lake Mendota, WI - 18JUN2009 deep hole epilimnion ns (SPAdes) | ecosystem: Environmental > Aquatic > Freshwater > Lake > Epilimnion/Euphotic zone ...
TTGCACTGCTCGAGCAGGCTTTTCAATCCCACGAGGCTCCGTCAGCGACTTCGGAAATAATGGCTTCTGCTGTAGAGGCTGAGATTTCTTTACGAGCACTACGCCCAGGAGACGTCGTTATGTTCGACGCGTCCAACATTCGCGGCAGGGGACTTGTGTTAAGTACTGCTGCTCGCCGATCGGGCATACGTCTAACGGTTGTCACGCCTAGTCGAAAAGTTATAGACGTAATGGCAAAAGATCTTCGTGCTTTGCCTTTGAAAGGTGGTGCGGTGGACCTTCCAGTCCCATTTGAGCCGGCCCGCACAGAGTTCATTAAAGAGGCAGCTACGCGTCTCGCTAAGGCAAAGGTAGACGACATCGTTGGACGTTCGCTAGAGGTCAATGATGAAGAGCGCGTGGTTGATTCTCCACTGTCTGCCAAGAGCATCAAAAGGTTACGCAAGGAAATTGAACAACTAGAGGAACGCTCACGGCACAGATCCGGCTCAGTTGGAGCACGGTTTATGGATGTTGTTCAACTCCTACGGGAGATGGACTACATCAACGATTGGGAACTGACCGATAGAGGACACACGCTTGCAGGAATTTTCCACGAATCAGATTTGCTCATCGTTGAGGTCATGAATCGAGGGATACTCGACAATCTCTCAGTCAATGATCTTGTCGCGGTGTTATCAACTCTGGTCTTCGAACCACGTGGCGGTGATAACGGTGGCCCTCCACGATGGCCTTCTGATTTAGTTCGCCAAAGGTTCAAGAGAGTTGAGAAGGTGAGTTTGCAGTTGCAAGATATGCAGCGTGAAAAAGGAATGCACTTGCATCGTGCTCCCAATGGTGGATTAGCTTTTGAAACTGCCGGTTGGGCGTCAGGGAAACCATTATCGCGAATTCTTGATCCCGATTTGACCCCAGGTGACTTTGTGAGGTCCATGCGACAACTGATCGACTTGCTGCGTCAAATCTCAGGCACCACTACAAACGATTCATTACGCCAAGTTGCAATCGATGCGTCACGCGCCCTCGACAGAGGAGTCGTCTCATCTGCTGCTGGAGAATCAATATGACAATTCGGAAAGGGCAGGACTGGGGGAGCCCGTTCGCGATGCCCAGTGACTGCATGGTTGCAACAAGCGATGCCGATGCTGCTCGCTCAGAACCTCAAGCACCGTTTTATGTATCAAATGGCGACCTCCATGAAGCCCTCGGCAAGCCTCGTCAACCTAAAGCGGGAGAAGAGTGCCAACTGCTACCGATTGATGCAATGCAGTACGTGATTCAAATTTCTGAGGGAAAAGAACTATCAGCATTCGCAATCTCGAGCATCACCATTGGCCGTTGGTATCGAGGTGCATTCTTTGTTCTATCTAATTCTGGCTTTCACCAATCTCGTCATCTCTTGCCTCGTGCTCATCCAAATGATGGGTTCTTAGATCTGCTTTCACTTCGCAGTTCGATGCCTATGCGACAGCGTTTGCTCTTCAAAAGGAAGTCCCGAATCTCTGCACATTTGCCTCATCCAGATATTCGCGTCGAGCGACTTGATTCATTTAGCTTCACCAGAACAAAAGCACATGAGTCTTTGATCATTGACGGCATCGAGATAGGCAGTTGGTCTTCAATTTCTGTGACCGTACGACCCGATTACTGGCATACGGTCGTCTAAGCATCTACGGTAGAACCATGAAAGCATGGATTTTGAATGACTCACCCGGCACCTACTCGTGGGGAGAAATTGAAACTCCTGCATTGCGCCCAGATGAAGTGCGCATCCGAGTTGTAACTAGCGCACTCAATCACATGGACCTATGGGTCACTCGCGGTATGCCAAAGCCTCCACTGCCGCATATCCCGGGTTGCGACGCAGCAGGAATCGTTGAAGAGATCGGCAGCGAAGTTACTTCCGTTGCCGTTGGAGACGAGGTTGTCGTTAACCCTGGGGTGTCACCAATCGAAGACATCGTGAAGTACGGGAACAATTCTCCAATGGGCCCTGGCTTCATGATTTGGGGAGAACATTGTCAAGGTGGACACGGAGCATTTGCTGTTGCTCCTGCTCGCAACGTTCGTCGTCGACCATCATCGCGTTCTTGGGAAGAATGCGCAGCGTTCCCTCTCGCATATTTAACAGCGCTGCGAATGCTCAACAGAGGAAGAGTGCGTGCCGGAGACACGGTATTGATAGTTGGTATCGGATCAGGCGTTTCCACAGCAGCACTTTCGCTGGCTCATTGGTTTGGGGCTCGCACAATTGTCACCAGTCGCGACCCAGCCAAACGCGAAGCAGCATTGCGTATGGGTGCATCTGCCGCCATCGATAGCAGTGATGAACGATGGCCAGTAGAAGCCGACGTCGTTATCGAAAGCGTTGGTCCAGCCACCTGGGATAAATCGGTGCGATCGTTAGCGCCTGGAGGCCGGATGGTTGTGTGTGGTGGAACCTCTGGGCCAAAAGCTGAGATCAATATCCCTCGTCTGTTCTTTAAGCAATTTGAAATCATCGGTTCATCGATGGGTAGTTATGAAGAGTTCGACCAACTTCTCACCATCGTCGATGCAGGACTACCCATCGAAATTGACAGCGTTTATCCAATTTCCGAATACGAAGCAGCTCTACTCAAACTTGAACAGGCTGAACAACTGGGCAAGATTGTGATTACGCATGGTGACGTGAAGTGAATTCAGATATTGAGCAATTGAAAGAAAGAGCATGTCAATTCATTGACACTCATGCTCAAACACTCATTGATGTCAGTCATCAAATTCACGCCAATCCAGAAGAGAACTACGAGGAACATTTTGCGGCTGATTTGCTATGTCGTACTTCCACAGATCTAGGTCTCAGCGCCGACAAAGGCGCCTACGGTGCTCCAACAGGTTTTGTTGCCGACATGGGTGTGGGCAACACAGTGTGCATCATGAGTGAATACGACGCATTGCCTGATATCGGTCACGGTTGTGGTCACAATGTGATTGCTGCTGCTGGTCTTGGCGCAGCCGTCGCACTGGCAAGCATTGCTACCAACGCAGGTGGTCGTGTTCGTTATTTAGGAACACCAGCCGAAGAAGGCGGAGGCGGAAAGATTCTCATGGCAAAGAATGGCGCCCTCACCGATGTTGATGTTGCGATGATGGTTCATTCAGCTGATGCTGATCTCACGACAATCGATGCGATAGCCCTTCAACAGTTGTTGGTGGAGTATTTCGGGGAAGAGTCGCATGCCGCAGCTGCGCCGCATCGTGGGCGAAATGCGCTTGATGCAGCAGTGCTTGGGTACATGGGCGTGGCCGCCCTGCGTCAACACATTCTGCCGACTGAAAGAGTGCACGGAGTATTTCGTTCTGCAGGCGAGAAGCCGAACATTGTTCCTCGCGAAGCATCCACCGAGTGGTATGTCCGTTCGGACACCATCACCACCCTGAACGAATTGAAACCACGCGTACTGGCTGCACTCGAGTCCGGTGCTACTGCCTGTGGCTGCACATCCAAACACACATGGGTAGGAACGCCGTACGCAGACATGATTACGAACGAAACATTGAGTGCGTCTTATGTTCTCAATGCCGCGCGTCTCGGCAGAACAGTGACGGACCCTCGCGTCAGTGGACATAGGGTCGTTGGAAGTACAGATATGGGCAACGTGAGCCACCTGGTGGCTTCAATTCACCCGATGATTGCGTCAGCACCACATAACACTGCAATCCACACCAGTGCCTTTGCTGAACACTCCCGTGGCCCGTTGGCAGACGCGGCAGTGATCGACGGGGCAAAGGCCATGGCATTGACTGCAATCGACTTTTGGACTTCTGAACAAATGCGCACATCGGTCCAAGCCGACTTTGCGAGAGCCAACCCGGACAAGGATGTTCTGTAACTGGTATCCCCAGACGACGGTCGTCAGGCTCCTAGGCTAAATAGCCGTGACTGTGTATGTTCCCGAGGAATTCACGGACGCAGAGTCAGATATCTTGCGTCGTTATTTCAGCAACTTAGATCAACCTGTTTTTGCGTTAGTTAATCTGCCTGAAGTTGTAAAAGGTGCTCTATTTGCTCGTTACAGCAGAAGTCCACGCAGCCTTCGTCGTCTGTTTCTTGATGAGTTTGTCAACGATTTAGAAATTGCTGGAGATCAGGCAGTAGATGCAACAGTTGGCGTCGATCGTGCTGAGTCTTTGTACGAGAAAGTCTTCGTCGAATATGGCGATGACTCTGTTGCGCAATTAGGCGGTGTGCATCTTGCTTGCGAGCAAGCGTCAAACATCCTCACCAAGATTTTGGAGTGGGGTCGCTTGATGAGTTACCTCGAACAAAGCACTCGCTACATCGCCTACGACGAGCGTTTGGGCGGTCGATTCAGGTATTACCGAGACCCAGATGTGGTTGCCAGCAAATTTGGTACCCGCTATGTAGGCGATATGGATCGCATGTTCGATTCGTATAGCCAATTGGCAGAGATTGTTACAGAACACGTTCGCTCTACAGTGCCTAAGGGTGCAAAAGATTCTGACTTTGTATATCGCCAAGCGACTCGTGCGAAGGCGTTAGATGCTGTACGCGGAATGTTGCCGGCGTCGTCTTTATCAAACGTAGGCATCTATGGCAGTGGACAAGCGTTCGAGCAGTTGTTGCTGCGGATGCGTGCACATCCACTTCCAGAGTCTCGCCTGTACGCCGACATGATGTTGACCGAGTTGCGAAAAGTCATACCGTCTTTCTTGCGTCGCGTTGATGTTGCAGAACGTGGCGGAAAGTGGTCTGAGTACCTCAGTACTAATGCGGGCAACATGTCCGAGCTCATTGATTCGATGATGGGGGACACCGTCGCCAGCGATGTTGACGAAGTGACTCTCGTGGATTTTGATCCTGAGGCCGAGAACAAACTGGTTGCCGCTGCTTGTTACGCGTATTCACATCTTCCAGAGTCCCAGATTCGTATGCGTGTAGAAAAGATGAGTACCGCCGAAAAGACCGAGATTCTCAACACCTACATCGGTGATCGCGATAACCGCAGACACCGTCCTGGACGCGCGTTCGAAAGCATTGACTATCGATTTGATGTTCTCTCTGACTACGGCGCTTTCCGAGATCTTCAGCGTCACCGTCTGCTCACCATCGAATGGCAACCACTAACTCCGTATCACGGATATGCACGTCCAGAATTGGTGGACGCAGCAGGGGGAACTGCCATGTTCGACGAAGTGATGGATAGGTCATCGTCACTGTATGACGCACTTGTTACCGACTATCCACAGCAGGCTGCCTATGCCGTCTCTATGGCGTATCGCATTCGCTATGTCATGCAGTTCAACGCACGCGAGGCTATGCACATGCTGGAACTTCGCTCGAGCCCACAGGGACACCCTGCATATCGCCGTGTGGCACTCGAGATGCACCGTCAGATCGCTGAGAAGGCCGGTCACAAGGCCGTAGCTGCGTCAATGAGCCATATGACGACCGAAGCCCCCGAGCTTGAGCGTTTGGAGTCTGAACGGCGTGCAGAGGCCAAGAGAAACAAGCATTCGTAGACAATCTGCAACAGTGACGCGCGTCACTTTTTTGTAGCATTCGTCAAATCGACACAGTTTGTGCCTAGTATCCCGCCGCGAGCTGTTGCGCAAAAAGAGGAGCACATAGTGGCAAAAGATGACATCGACCCAGAAGATATGGACGTTGATATCGATATCGAAGGTGACGAGATAGACATCCTTGAGGACCTCGGCGACGACCCATTGTTGGTCGACGAAGATGATGTTTTAGATGACGACGATGGCGATGACGAAGACGCCGTCGGCGCCACAGTTGTGCGTAAAGCCGGAGATGACGACGACGATGACGACGACATGGTTGCACCAGATGATGTTGAAGAGGACCTCGCGTCCATTCTGAAAGATCGTTTGGCGAGCGAGGATCTTCCTGCAGAGGAAGACGAAGTTGTTGAAACTGACGATCGCACAGCAGATGATGCACTGCAACCTAAAAAGGCCGACGAAGTGCAATGCACAAATTGCTTCTTACTTGTTCGCAATAGTGCGCCATCGTGTCCAATGGGCGACGATACGTGCCCATTGTTCCCACCGAAGTGACATGAACCCGCTTTCGCTTGCTTCCTCAATAGTGCGTCACATGCAGAACACTTTGAGAGGCATGCAGAAGCAAGCGCCTGGTGCACGCATGGTTGGTGAGTTTGCTGTTCGCCAAGCGGTGAAGGAGGCCACGAAGACCGTTCAGAACTTCCAATCTGGCCGCGCTTCAAGTGCAGACAACGAGCAAAGCCCTGATGTCAAACACTGACATCTTCGTGCGCCGGTCCACCGCATCTGATTCGGACGCTATTGAGAATCACATTCAACAGGCTCGAGCAGAAGCATCCCAATACCGCGGTGCAGGCACACGTTCTCCCGAACAGGGAGCATTGTTACTGAACTATGTAGCCGGAGTTGGCGAGACAATCATGGCTTCACTGTCTGCCTCTGGTTCTAAAGACACATCAGTGTTCATTCACCATGTGTTTGTCGTTCCCGACGCTCGAGAGATCGGTCTCGGTGATGCACTCATTTTGCATTTACTTGATGAACTTCATGGGCTCGGGGTATCTCATGTTTCCGCGCATGCGCTTCCCGGAGACAGAGCAATGAAGAACCTATTCGAACGTCACGGCCTAGTGGCACAGACGATCGTTGTTGGAAAAAGTCTCTAACGACCCTTCCACTGAGGTGCACGCTTCTCGATGAATGCCATGAGACCTTCTTTTGTGTCTTCTGACTGAAGGATGGGAGCGAATTCCTTGTTCGTCATCGCAATCAGTGCTTCATCGCTTTCATAAGCTGATGCCAAAATGACACGGCGACTTGCGGCAACTGCCAAAGGTGCTGACGTCGCAATCTTTTCACCAAGAGCAATAGCAGCCTCTACTTCTTCTCCTGGTGCCACCACATAATTGACGAGACCCAGTTGATGTGCGCGTTCAACTGAAAGTGGATCACCAGTCAGAATGACTTCCATCGCGACTGACTTGCCTATGGCGCGGGGAAGTCGAAAAAGTCCGCCGGCTCCCGCGATGAGATTTCGTTTTACCTCTGCGAGACCAAACGAGGAGCGTGAAGATGCAATCACCATGTCTGATGCGAGCACGATCTCACAGCCACCGGCGGTAGCTAGACCGTCCACAGCAGCGATAACGGGCTTAGTACGTTCCCGATAGACGAAACCTGCAAAGCCACCACGCTTAGTACCAAGAGTTTGTCCACCTGCATTTAGCGCTTTGAGGTCTGCGCCTGCACAAAACACAGGGGACTTATGTCCCTCTGTATTTGCCGTGAGTACTCCGACCCACGCTTCATCGTCTGCTTCCAACTGATCGATACATGCTTCCATGTCGGCTGCCAGTTCATCATTGACGGCATTGCGCGCGTCTGGACGATTGAGAGTAATGATCGCGACTTTGCCACGACGTTCGTATGTCACCATATTTGCCATATCGCCACCGTAGTGGGGTAGCGGCTAGTGAAAGAAGTTGCGGTCTATTCGGCTGCTTCAGCAGGTGCGTCAGCAACAACAGAGGCAGGTGCTTCTGTAACAACTTCCACAGGCGCTTCAGTCACGACCGGTGCAGGCACTTCAGACTCAACTGGTGTGCTGGTGCTCTTAGGGGCAGCAGCTATGTCTTTGTCCTTCTTGGGTCCACGTGGGCCCCTTGCCTCTGCGGTCTTGTTGACATCAGACGCACGCTTGCGTGTCCCTTTGTCGTTGCGCGGTGCTTGAAGTGGACGTGGTGCACGAGCCTTCGGATCCACAACAATTCCGAACAACAATGCCAACTGGGGCATCAATGGTCCGAGGCGTGTGATCGTCTTTGTGAGCTCTTCTGAAACAACTGCAGGAATTGCTGGTGGCAATACTTTTCCGTGGATGGGAGAGAACGCAGCAGCCTCAAGAAGTGCGATCCATCGTTCTGCTGGTGCATCGGGTGTAAGACCAAGAACGGTGGCGTCTGTGAGCTGCACAGCGAGTGCTGGTGGGAAAGGCAGTCCAGCCTTTGGTGGCTGTGATGACAGACGAAGCGCACGCACAACACGACCAACGGTCATCGCTGCAGTGATGTCTTCAAACCAGTTCTTTGTTTCGGTTTCTTGACGCACAACCAGTGCTTGCTTCATCTTGGCTACTAGACCACGTGTTGCTTCATCGATGGCTACCAATTGGTCAGCAGTGACAACGATGGAACGAAGGTCCCGTACATCAACTTCTTCGATGATCTTTTCTGCAGACAATGCTTTGTCGCGCCATTCGGCTACACGAAGACGGGGGAGCAACTGCTCAGCAATCTGAATGAGACCATCTGCTGGCACTTTCTCGCGGCCTTCCGAAACAGCCTTCTTGTTTTGCTCTTCGATAGCTGCGCGAACAGCCGGTACACCACCGATGAGGACTTTCTCGGCGATGGTGCGATGTGCCTCTGGTAATTCAGCAAGCACTGCATCGACATTGACGCGCAACGGACGAATTCGTTTTGCTTTCGGGCGCTGTGGCAATTCTGGTGGTGCGTCAAAGAACTGACGGCGAGGACGATCGGTTTTTGCATCGCCACCTTCGCGACGTGCGCCATCTTTGCGCTCACCACGAGGGCGGTCACCATCACGACGTGGACCTTTGCGCTTGTCACCGTCACGAGGTCCCTTTTTGCGCAACTGCTGAGTGACTGCTTCAAATGGCTTGTCGGAAGGAAGGATTTCGAGCAGACCGCTACGTTCGGCCTTCTTTTTTGTAGGAGCGATGGCAAGCACACGTGTGCCGTCCAAGTCCTTCTCTACGTCTGCGACAACTACGTCGTTCACTGAGGTGTTGGATGGGACAAGCGTGTCAGCAACTTCGCCTTTGGGCTCACGGGCACCGGCTGCACGCCAGGTCCATGTGCCGTCGGGGCGTTTGCTTGTGAGTTGAATCTCGAGACGACGTGACATAGGCACTTGACGCTATCTCGGAAAAACCCAATGACCATCGGTCACAGCGCTTCCACTTGCTACCTTGTGGCATGCCTATCTACGCGCTCGGTGACCAAGTTCCATCCATAGACCCCACGGCCTATGTCCATCCTGATGCAGTCATTATTGGCTCTGTCACTATCGGAGCGAATTCGTCTATTTGGCCTGGCGCAGTGTTGCGCGGGGACGACGGCGCAATCGTGATTGGTGCACGCACCAGCATTCAAGATGGAACCGTTGTGCACACAACTCCATTCAGCCACACCACGGTGGGCGATGACTGCGTGATTGGCCACATCGTGCATCTTGAAGGCTGCATTATTGAAAATGGTGCTCAGGTGTCTTCAGGCTCAGTTGTTCTTCACCGAGCAGTGATCAGCACGGGCTCCATAGTTGCGGCCAACGCAGTGGTACTGAACGACACGGTTGTTCCACCAGGGGCACTCGCAGTCGGTGCACCAGCCGTCATCAAGGAAAATCGCGCTCGGCAGGGCGATATCGACATTGCAGTGCAGGCGTACCTACACAAAGGCGACAGATTCAAAAAAGAGTTGCGCCGCATTGACTAGCGACAACACAGAAGTTTGGTCTCTGGTTGACATCTCCCTTCCTGCGTCGCAATCAGAACTGGTGTCAGACACTCTCTGGGCAATGGGAGTTGTAGCCATTGAGGAGATTCAGGTCGACAACGACACCGTGACACTTCGTACAAGTATGGGGGAGAACCCAACAGACGACATTGCACTTGTCGTGCATCAGTTTCCATTTGTATCGATTTCGTTTGTAGACATCGCTCGCACTGTTGCAGACACATGGCGTGCGCATGCAGAACCCACTTGGGTGACCGAAGATGTGGTGTTTGTTCCCACGTGGCTACCAGCGCCTCCTGCACTCCATCAGATTTTCATTGAACCACTTGACACTTTCGGTCTCGGCAATCACCCGACAACTGTTGCTGCTATGCAACTTGCATTACAGCATGTTGTTCCGGCAACTCATGTACTCGATCTTGGAAGTGGCTCAGGAATTCTTGGAATTGCACTGAGCAAGATTCTCGGGTGCAGGGGTTCAGCATTCGATATCGCATCAGGCGCGCGCAATGTTCTGAATGAGAACTGCAAAAGTAACCATGTAGAGAATGTCGCGTGGACTGATTCTTATGAGACGGAAACGTACGACGCCGTCATCGCAAATATCTTGGCGCCGGTACTACGTGAATTGGCTGGCGTCATTCAAGACGTAACTCAAACCAATGGTGTAATCATTTTGAGCGGTATGCGAGATGACCAAGTGGAAGATGTTCTCGCATGTTTTGATTCGTGTTTTGAAGTAGGCAAGGCTTCCATCGATGGATGGACTGCTGTCGCGTTACAAAAAGTGAATTAAGAAATATTCCGTGCGCGCACACCAATTGGTGCGATCAATCGATAACCAGCGGCATGACGCTCTTCTTCGGATTCGCCACCCCAGAATCCGTATTCACGATTACGTCGTGCAAAGTCTCTGCATTCGAACATGACCGGACATGCGTTGCACACTTCTCGAGCTTGTGCTTCTCGGCGCTCACGTGCTTGAGGTCGTTCTGCAGCAGGGGGAAAGAACACTGCAGATAAACCGCGACATTCGGCAGTGACAGACCAGGACGTGTCATCCCATTCTCTGAAAGAAAACAATTCTCCGATGGCCATGGTTGCCCCCAACTTCGCCGCGCTTAGACCCCACAATAGCGGAATTGATCAACCAGTCAATTCCGTGCCCCACAGGCTCAGAAAAGACTACGCACGCCTGCAGCAAAGCGATCGACGTCGGCCTCTGAGGTATCCCAGGAGGTCATCCAGCGCACCTGAGACCTGCTGAGGTCCCAATCCCAGAAGAAGCTCCACTCCTGCAGGTCAAGCCGTGCCTGAGGGGGGAGGAGGGGATACATGCTGTTCACCGCTGGCTTTACCAGTTCGAGACTTGTGATGTCTGACAGGTGGCCGTAGAGGCGAGCGGCCATGGCATTTGCATGCGCAGCAGTTTCTAGCCACAAGCCATCTGACAAGGCTTCAACAAACTGTGCGGCGGCGTAACGCATCTTTGATGGCAGTTGTGTGTTTTGCTTGCGAATGAACTCAGCGCGAGGTGAAGCAACACCACGGCGCAAGAGAACTGCTTCAGCACCCATCATTGCGTTCTTTGTGCCACCGAACGACACCACGTCTACGCCGGCTCCAAAAGTTTGCGCACGAAAGGTAGCGACATCACCACCAAGTGCAGCAGTTGCATTCGATATTCGCGCACCATCCAGATGCACACGCATTCCGTAGGAGTGTGCGACATCACACAATGTTTTAATCTCTTCAATGGAGTACAACGTCCCAAGTTCGGTTGCTTGAGTAATTGAAACAACACCAGGTTGCACATGATGCACATTGCCAAGTGCTCCGGCGAGAGCATGTACATGTTCTGGCGTCACTTTTGCGTCTGGCGCAGGAACGTCTTGCAACTTGATTCCCAGCGCGTGTTCTGGTGCACCGGTTTCATCAACATGAATGTGTGCCCATTCAGAACAGATCACAGACTCAGCTGGTCCGAGCAAACTTCCGAGAGCAACAATGTTTGACCCAGTGCCATTAAAAGTGAACAACACCTCAACGTCTTCGTCGCACAGGTGTTGAAAAAGAGCGACGGCTTTCTTCGTGTAATCATCTCCGCCATATGCACGGACATGGCCATAGTTAGCGGTCTCAATCGCTTGTAGATAACGCGGGTGAGTACCGCTGAAGTTGTCACTTGCAAAAAATCGTTCTGGTGCTGGAGGAAATGCCACAACACTGACCTTACCTGTCGTACCATTTCGTCATGACGAAATCACCAGAGGCATCAGGACAGCGGGGGAAAGACAGTCGTTGCCGATGGTGTCGACATGTTCTGGCGCAATCCGATGGACCCGGTCGTAAGAAAGAGTTCTGCAGTCAGAAATGCAGACAATGGGATTGGGTTGCACGCCAACGAGCAACGGAACTCGAATTGTCAGAGAACGAACTTGTGGTGACACGTGATGAGCTCGACACATTGAAAGATCAGATTTATGTTTTGCATTGTGCAGTCATTGATGCGCGCACAGATTTGGCAGCTGGACGCCACACAAAGGACAGCCTGCTGGAGATGGTCAATTGGCTGTTAGAGGCCGCAGACCCCGTAGCCGCCGCTTCGTTATCTCCATCTCTACGCCCATAATCTCCGTTATGTAATTTATGTGGAAACCAATATCCACAACGGTTAGCCAGCCTGATGTCCCCCAGACCCATGGTCTCAATGTCATGTGACTTCGTCGTCGCACCTAAGGTCGGATTATGAGTATTCGTTCATTAGGAAACGGCCAACCAGTCGATCAAGTTCTTGCTTCTATGGAGGCCATGCGCACAGACGACGTGCGCTGGCGCGATGGCAAATGCTTCACATTGGCTTACAGCGCCGGACCTGAGGCTCTGGCGCTCGCTGAAGAGGCATACCGCCGATTCTCCGGTGAGAACGCTCTGAATACAGCCGCCTTCCCTTCCCTTCGCGTCATGCAACAAGATGTCGTAGACACGGCCAGTGGTTGGGTACATGGCGATGACACCACTGCTGGATTCATGACATCGGGTGGCACGGAGAGTTTGGTGCTCGCTGTTCGGGCGGCCCAAAAACGTGCACAACGCGAAGGGCGCAACCTTTCGAAAATGAACGTAGTGCTCCCCTCATCTGCGCACGCAGCATTGGAAAAGGGTGCGGATTATTTCCAGGTAGAAAGTCGTCGCGTTGCTGTAGGCACTGACTGGCGTGCAGACGTAAACGCAATGTCTAATGCAATCGACGACGAAACAATTCTCGTTGTTGGTTCTGCGCCGCAGTATCCGCAAGGCGTTGTTGACCCCATTGCCGACATCGCATCACTCGCAAAAGAACGCAACATTAACTGCCATGTTGATGCATGTATGGGGGGCGTAACACTTACCTATCTGGAGCGACTTGGAGAAAAGATCGCGCCTTGGGATTTTCGCTGCGATGGAGTGACATCAATATCGATCGACCTACACAAATACGGATACACATCCAAAGGTTCAGGTGTGCTCCTCCATCGAAATAAACAATTGCGTAGTGACCAAACTTTCATTACGAATAATTGGCTTGGGGGCATGTACGGCTCGTCAGGAATCTTGGGAACAAAGTCTGGTGGACCGATTGCATCATCATGGGCCGTCATGCATCACCTTGGTGACGACGGATACTTGCGCGTTACTCGCAGTGCCCGAGAATCAACAGTTCGTATCGCTGAACATATTCAGAATCACCCAGCACTTGAGTTGCGTGCGTATCCCGATTCCACTCTCCTCTCCTTCGGGGTCACCGATGTAAATCGTCATGACGTTTTTGCCATTGCAGACACCCTGATCTCGTACGGCTGGTACATGGATCGCCAAACACCGCCAGACAGTGTTCACCTCACTGTCAACGCAGTGCACGCTCCATTGGTGGATGAGTTCCTCGCAGACCTCGACCGGGCCGTCATCGAGTCTGTGGGCGGCAGTGGCACAGCCGGGGCCTACGCCACCACGGAGTAATCACTCGACACGGCTCACCGACTACGGTGTAAGAAAACGTCTACTTGGGAGAGTGTGTTTCATCTGAAACACCGCCGAAGGAGCAACCACCCCGGAATCTCTCAGGCACAGGGACCAGGTAGACGCCGAACGCTGGAAAGAGTGGGCTCGCCCACCGCCGACGGGGAAAGCCACGCAAGTGGTGAAGCTCTCAGGCACAAACGACAGCGGGGGTACCAGAGTCCATCGGAGCAACCATGACCTCTACCCCACGCTCACTCACCACGCCTGCCTTCGAAGCAGATCACTTCGCATCGCGCCATCTTGGTCTTAGTGAATCCGATCGTCATCACATGTTGCAGGCTGTTGGTTACACCTCCACGGAAGCGTTACTTGATGCCACCATTCCGTCGGCTATCCGTCTTCGTGAATCAATGACATTGTCCGCACCCGTTCCAGAACATGAAGTACACGCGTTGCTGCGTTCCAAGTTTTCACGCGACGCACATAGAACATCCTTAATTGGTCAGGGCTACTACGGCACCATCACTCCCCCTGTGGTGAAGCGCAATGTGCTTGAGAATCCAGCGTGGTACACCGCCTATACGCCGTACCAACCTGAAATCAGCCAGGGACGACTCGAAGCTCTTCTGAATTTTCAAACCATGATCACAGAAATCACAAGCTTGCCTTTGGCTAACGCTTCACTGCTTGACGAAGCCACTGCAGTTGCCGAGGCAATCACAATGGCTCACCGCATTAGTAAATCGAAATCAGATTCTGTGTTTATCGATGCGAATACACACCCACAAACCCTTGCGGTCGTGCGCACACGCATGGAGCCAATCGGCATAGAGGTCGTTTCTGGACACATCTCAACCGTGCCTGACAATTGTTTTGCAGTAGTTGTCTCGCTACCCGGTAGCGACGGAGCGTTGGAAAATCCATCGTTTCTCGCAGCACTCAATGAAAAAGTGCATGCGGCAAATGGCATTGCAATCGCCATCACAGACCTCCTTGCATGCACTCTCATTACTCCCCCAGGTCAGCTTGGTTTTGATATTGCCGTTGGCTCATCACAAAGATTTGGTGTACCAATGGGTTTTGGTGGGCCTCACGCTGCATTCATGGCGACACTCACGTCTCACGCTCGCGCATTGCCTGGACGCCTTGTCGGAGTCAGCACCGATACAGCAGGTCGTCCCGCATTACGGCTTACCTTGCAAACAAGAGAGCAACACATCCGTCGCGAAAAGGCGACGTCGAACATCTGCACTGCGCAAGTCCTCCTTGCAAACATTGCGGGCATGTACGGCGTATGGCACGGTCCAAACGGCTTGAAGCACATTGCGCAAAGAATTCATTCACTCGCTGCTGCAGCAGGCAATGCCTTGAAATCCTCAGGAAAGACCATCTTGCATGATCAGTTCTTTGACACTGTTGCATTTGCGTGCGAGGACGCTGTTGCCGTTGCGAATTCAGTTCGTGCAGCAGGATTCAACATTCGCGTAGTCAACAAGACCACTGCATCATTCAGCGTGGACGAGACCACAACAGTTGCAGTTCTCAATCAATTGCTGGTTGCTTTAGGAGCGTCAGTTGTTACCGAAGTCGATCACATGCTTCCTGCTGAATACTCCAGACAAGACAATTTCATGGCCCAGACCGTGTTTCATAAGTACCACACCGAACATGAGATGCTTCGCTACTTGCGTTCGTTAGCCGACAGAGACTTGGCTCTCGACCGCACCATGATTCCGCTTGGCTCGTGCACTATGAAGCTGAATTCAACAACGGAGATGGAACCCATCACCTGGCCAGAGTTCTCATCACTTCATCCATTTGTACCGGAAGACGAATCACTAGGACTTCGTACTGTCGTGACAGAGTTAGAGCAAATGCTTGTCGCCGTCACTGGCTATGACGCAGTAAGTCTTCAACCGAATGCGGGAAGCCAGGGAGAGTTTGCAGGCTTGATGGCCATTCGCGCTTATCACCGTTCGCGCGGTGACATAGGAAGAACTATCTGCCTCATTCCTTCAAGCGCCCACGGCACAAATGCAGCAAGTGCAGTAATGGCGGGCATGCAGGTTGTTGTTGTGAACTGTGACGACAACGGAAACGTCGACATTGACGACTTGCGAGCAAAAGTTCTGAAGTCTGGTGATTCACTTGCTGCAATCATGGTGACGTACCCCTCAACACATGGAGTATTCGAATCTGCAATCACGGAAATCTGCGCAATGGTGCACGACCAGGGTGGCCAGGTGTATGTCGATGGTGCCAACTTGAACGCACTTGTCGGTACTGCTCAACCAGGAAAGTTTGGTGCCGACGTCAGTCACCTCAACTTGCATAAAACTTTCTGCATTCCACACGGCGGTGGCGGACCAGGAGTTGGCCCAGTAGCTGTGCGTTCACATCTTGCGCCATTTCTTCCCGGAAATCCCCTCGTCGATGACTCCCCTGTTGGACCTGTATCGGCTGCCAATTACGGCTCAGCCAGTATTTTGGCGATTCCTTGGGTGTACATCACCATGATGGGCGCAGATGGCCTACTGCAAGCAACATCAGATGCGATTCTCTCTGCCAACTACATCGCCCACCGACTTAATGATGCGTTCCCTGTGCTCTATCGCGGTGCAGGCGGAACAGTTGCTCATGAATGCATCTTGAATGTTGCGCAAGTGATTGCCGGAACAGACATCGGAATTGACGACATTGCCAAGCGCCTCATGGACTACGGGTTACACGCTCCAACAATGAGTTTCCCTGTTGCTAACACATTGATGGTTGAACCAACGGAAAGCGAATCACTCAATGAAGTCGACCGATTTTGCGAAGCCATGCTGCACATTCGCAAGGAGATTCAACAAGTAATCGACGGCAAAGTTGCCGCAAGCGATTCTGTTCTCCATCATGCACCGCACACCATCGAAGACATCGCAGGTGATTGGCAACGCAGTTATTCGCGCGAGCAGGCTCTGTTCCCAGTTTCCAGTCTTCGCAAGCGTGCGTACTATCCGCCAGTATCAAGAATTGATGCTGCCTTCGGAGATCGCAACCTGGTGTGCACCTGTGCGCCTATCGAGGAGTACGCAATGTCACTCGATGCGGATACTGTAACGGTGTGAGCCAGGAACACGAATCTCCTCCTACATCGGACGACAAGACGACAAACCCTATAGAAGTGCTTCTCGGGCTACTCGGTTCGGTCGACCCGATTGATCTTGCAAGTAAAGCAATCGACACATCTCGCCGGACAACCGAAGCCCTCATTGTGATGATGGAAAATCTTGCATCCACAGTCGACAATCTGAATCGAACCACAACACGCATCAATTCGTTACTCGACGAAGTGGAAGAACCATTACGTCGTGTGATGCCTCAGGTAGGCAATGCGATGAATGCAATGGCTTCTATGGGTGAAGTTGCTTCGCAACTCGGTGATCTGTCGAAACGCCTAGGCCCCCTAACCACGCTCGCAGAAAATGCAGGTGGGTTGTTTGGTTTTCGGCCAAACAAATCTGGTGGAACTACGACTTCTTCTTCGCCACAAACGGAGTCGTAACAACCGTTCCGGGCAACAAGGTGCCGCGAACATCTAGATGCACAGCGTCTCCCACCTTCACAGATGGGTTCACAAACGCTAAAGCGATGCAATGCCCCAGGGTTGGCGAAAAGTTTCCACTAGAGATAAACCCAATGTCGTGACTAGCGGCATCAAGAACACGAGTCCCATCTCTAGCTGGTCGACGACCATCAATAGAGATACCCATAAGTGTTCGTGAAACACCTCGAGCCTTCTCGTTCTCGAGTGCCGACTTCCCACGGAAATCATCCTTGCCCCAAGCAACAACCCACTCCAGGTTCGCCTGCAGAGAGCTGATACCTGCACCAAGCTCATGACCATGAAGTGGCAATGCCGCTTCAAGACGCAACGTGTCTCGGGCGCCGAGGCCAGCGGGCAATGCTCCAGCAGCTAGCAATGTATTCCAAATAATTGGAGCATGTGCAGAGGGAACGGCTAGCTCTAACCCTTCTTCGCCCGTGTAGCCAGTACCCGCGACGGTGCAAGCGACACCTGCGATTTCGACAACTGCGACCCGAAAACGCGGTACGGCAGCTGCTTCAGGACTGACAGCAGCAACAACCGAACGCGCCGTTGGACCTTGTAAAGCGATAATTGCACGAGACTCGGTTGTGTCCACTCCACCAATGGCCGAAACAACACGTTCTGTATTTGATGCGTTCGGCATGACATCGAAAACATCGTCACTCACCCACCAAACAATGATGTCATCGAGGACTGAGCCATCAGATTCATCCAACAAGTGCGTGTACTGCGCTCTACCGGGAGAGATGCGAGACAAGTCATTGGTGAGATTCTTCTGAAGAGATGCAAAAGCTTCAGGGCCTTCAACACGCACTGTTCCTAGATGAGACACGTCAAACATCGCGCATGACGTGCGACATGAAGCATGTTCGGCGAGCGTTCCACTTGGATAAGCAAGCGGCATATCCCAGCCACCGAACTCAGTCATCTTTGCATCGAGCAAACGATGCTGCGCATCAAGAGGTGAATACTTCACCTCAGACTG
>Ga0208852_1000170_pt1 | contig 17960 bp, 18 predicted proteins | sample LakMenEpi18Jun09_FD_150711 | JGI IMG/M metagenome (GOLD analysis project Ga0208852, IMG submission 150711) | Freshwater microbial communities from Lake Mendota, WI - 18JUN2009 deep hole epilimnion ns (SPAdes) | ecosystem: Environmental > Aquatic > Freshwater > Lake > Epilimnion/Euphotic zone ...
TCGGGCTACTGCCGCATCACCAAGATTGGCATTCGCCAGGGTGACTCGGCGCCGCTTGTGCAGCTTGAATTGATCTAGGAGGATCAGATGAACACGAAGACCTGGACACCTCGCGCCGCTGAAATCGAGCGCCGCTGGTTCGTGATTGATGCCGAGGGTCAGACCCTTGGCCGACTCGCGACGAAGGTGGCCTCAACGCTGATGGGGAAGGGGAAGCCAACCTTCGCTGACCACCTCGACTCAGGCGACTTCGTGATCGTGATCAACTCCGCAAAGCTGGTCGTGACCGGCGATCGACTCCTCTCGAAGAAGTACCACTCGCACTCCGGCCAGCCAGGTGGTTACCGCATGGAGGTCCTCGGCGACCTGCTGAAGCGCAAGCCAAACGAGGCGATTCGTCGTGCCGTCAAGGGCATGCTCCCAAAGACGAAGCTCGGCAATGCACAGATTCGTAAGTTGAAGGTCTATGCCGATGCGGATCATCCGCACGCTCCACAGAAGCCGGAGCCCCTCGCGTGAGCCCGAAGGAGAAGAGCGTGGCCAGTTTGCCGTATTACCAGGGAACCGGTCGACGCAAGACTTCGATCGCACGAGTGCGTCTCGTTGCTGGTGAGGGTCAGATCGTCATCAACGGGCGAACCTACGAGCAGCACTTTGGTGGTGCCGTTCCGCAGTCCGAAGTTTTCGCACCATACCGAGTCACCGGCACCGAAGGTCGCTTCAACGCGATGGTGAAGGTTGAGGGCGGCGGAATCTCCGGCCAGGCTGGCGCAATCCGCCACGGCATTTCCCGCGCACTCCTCTCCGCTGATCCAGAGGCATATCGACTTCCGCTCCGCCAGGCCGGATTCCTGACGCGCGATCCGCGCGCCAAGGAGCGTAAGAAGTACGGTCTCCGACGCGCACGCAAGGCGAAGCAGTTCACCAAGCGCTGATCTAGCGCAAGGAACACCGTGACCACGGTTCGCTTCGGCACCGATGGGATCCGCGGGATCGCTGGCGAGACACTTACCGTTGAACTAGCTGCCGCACTCGGCGTCGCCCTGATGCAGCAGCACCCGGCAGGGCTCGTGCTCATCGGCCGAGACACTCGACCGAGCGGACCCGCGTTGGCGAGCGCGCTTGCTGGCGCCATTGAGGCACACGGCGGCACTGTCATTGATGTCGGCATTATTCCAACGCCAGGACTCGCCTCACTCGTTGCGGGTGAGCCACGCGCCGCTTGCGGCGTGGTCGTCACCGCTTCGCACAACCCGGTGGAGTACAACGGCCTAAAGGTGCTCGCACGTGATGGGCGAAAGATTCCTGATGCACAGGAGCGAGCGCTTGAGGCGGCAATGGAAGGCGCTCTAGCAGTAGGCGTGCAGGTGGTAGCTCCATCAGCGTCACACGCAGCTGAGGCCGAGGAGTATCGGGGGCGCTATGCGCGGGCCCTGGCAGCGCTTGCGCAAACTGTGAGTGCCGCCGGACTACGCGTGGTGGTTGATGCAGCGCATGGTGCAGCCTCGCCGTTTGCCGTTGCAGCACTCGCCGCCACTGGCGCCACGGTCCTGCCATTTGCGATGGGTGACGGTGTGATCAATGATGGCGTTGGCGCTACCGACCCCGCGGCACTCGGCGAGCAGGTGCGCGCGCATGGCGCCGACCTCGGCATTGCGCTTGATGGCGATGCTGATCGCTGCGTCGTTGTTGATGCGGGCGGGCGAACCATTGATGGTGACGTATTAATTGCCCTCATTGCGCTGGATCGGAAGGGGCGAGGAGTCGCCGGATCTGACCGTGCCGTCGCCACGGTGCTGACCAATAGCGGCGTAGAGCGCCACCTTGCGGCCCACGGAATTACCCTTGAGCGCACCCCCGTCGGCGACCGACACATTGCCGAACGACTCGCCGCTGGCCAGGGTGGATTCGGTGGCGAGAAGAGTGGCCACCTCCTCTTCACGGAGCTCTCGCCAACGGGTGACGGTCTCCTCAGTGCGATCACCGTGCTCGGGCTGGTCGCCCGTGCGGGGATCCCGGTTGGGGAGATGGCTGATGCTGTCCCTCTCGATCCGCAGCTCCAGCGAACCGTGCCAGTACCCCCAGGGGAGGGGGAGCGGCTCCTCGCGGAGCCGGAACTGCAGACAGCCATCCGTGAGGCGGAGGCGGCCCTTGCACAGACAGGTGGGCGCGTCCTTGTGCGCCTCTCCGGGACGGAGCCCCTGCTCCGCGTGATGGGCGAAGGCCCAGATCACGCGGCGGTCAGCACCGCCGTTGGGCGCCTGCTGGAGGTTGCCGCGAGCCTCGTACGCGGGCGGTAGACTACCGCTATGTGCGGGATCGTCGGCTACATCGGCTCACGCGACGTCTCAACGACGTTGATTGAGGGGCTGCGCCTCCTTGAGTACCGCGGCTATGACTCCGCGGGAATCGCCGTTGCGGCTACGGGGGGCGAGATCTCCATGCGCAAGCGTGCGGGCCGCCTCGCCAATCTGGAAGGTGTCCTTGACGAACTGCCAACCGGTTCGATCGCTGGGATCGCCCACACGCGGTGGGCCACCCATGGTGCGCCAACCGACCTGAACGCTCACCCCCACATGGATGAGCATGGCGAGATCGCCATCATTCACAACGGGATCATTGAGAACTACGCCGAACTGCAGCGTGAGCTGGCAGGGAAGGGGCACACCCTTTCGAGCGACGTCGACACCGAGGTGATCGCCCACTTGATCGAAGACGCCTACCAGGGCGACATTCGCCTTGCGGTTGCGGCCGTCCTCCCTCGCCTGCACGGGCAGTGGGCACTCGTGGTGATGCATCGCGGCGAGCCAGGTCGGATCATCGCCGCACGTCGTGAAGCGCCGCTTGCCGTAGGCCTGGGCGAAGGGGAGCAGTTCCTTGCCTCCGATCCTGTCGCCATCCTTGAGCACACCAATAAGATTGTCTTCTTGCGCGACGGCGACCTAGCTGACCTGCAGCGCGGTGGAATCACCCTCTACGACGTAGCTGGTGTGAAGTTCGCTCCAAAGATTGAGACGATTACCTGGGATGGCGCCGCGGCACGCAAGGAAGGCTACGACCATTTCATGCGCAAGGAGATGGACGAGCAGCCACGTGCCCTCTCTGCCGCCATGCTCGGACGGGTCTCGGTTGATGGGGTGGCAATCAGTGAACTTGACGCAATCGCACCTGCACTTGCCGCAGCGCGGTCCATTGAGATCGTTGCTTGCGGATCGGCATACTACGCATCGCTCACGGCGGCCACGCTCGCTGAACGTCTTTTGCGCGTGCCAGTGCGTGTGACCGTCGCGAGCGAGTTCCGTTACGACCCACCAGCACTCGGCCCGACCAGCTTGGTCATTGCTGTCTCACAGTCAGGTGAAACGGCCGACACGCTCGGTGCCGTGCGAACCGCGAAAGCTGCTGGTGCGACGGTGCTTGCGATCGTGAACGCAGCGGGCTCATCTCTGACGCGCGAAGCCGATGCAGTGGTGCTACTCCAAGCCGGCACAGAGATTTCGGTCGCTGCAACGAAGAGTTACACCTCGCAGGCGCTCGTTACGTTGCTCGTCACGCTCGACCTAGCTCGACGCGCAGGCGTGCTATCGCCAGAGCAGCTGCGTTCCTGGTCTACCGAGCTGCTTACGATCCCTGCAATGGCTTCAGCTGCACTCGACTCTTCAGACGCACTTCCAGCGATTGCGAAGAAATACTTCAGCGCAAGTGGCTTCATGTTCGTCAGCCGCGGCGCAGGAATCGCCACCGCCTTCGAAGGAGCACTCAAGCTCAAGGAGCTGGCGTACATCCACGCGGAGGGGATCGCCGCTGGTGAGATGAAGCACGGGCCGATCAGCCTCCTCGGTGAGGATCATCCGGTGGTGGCGGTCGTGCTGAACTCGCCAGTCCTTCCGAAGCTCGTCAGCAACCTGATGGAGTCGCGCGCACGATCCGCGCCAGTGATTGCGATCGTCTCTGGCGTTGATGATTGGTCAAGTTTCGCTACGGATGCCGTGGTGATCCCTGCCGCGCGACCTGAGATTGCTGCGCTCATCGCAACCATTCCGCTGCAGCGCTTCTCCTATGAGATGGCACTCCTCGCCGGGGCCGATATTGATCAACCGAAGAATCTCGCGAAGTCCGTCACCGTCGAGTGATGGACGGGGGAGAGCACGCGACGAGCACGCCGGAGATCGGCATCGACATCATTCGCGTGGACCGAATTGCGAAGGTCTTACAGCGACATCCAGAACGATTCGAGCTGCGGGTACTGACTGCCGCTGAACGCTCGTACGTTCGTGGTCGCCCCGAGACGATGGCTGGGCGCTGGGCCGCAAAGGAGGCTGTCTCAAAGGTGCTCGGCCTCGGCGTGCGCGGTATTGGCTGGCAGGAGATTGAAGTAGAACGTCTGCCAACCGGGCAGCCCTCCGTTCGCCTCCACGACCGCGCCGCGGCGCGTGCAACCCAGCTCGGCATCCAGCACATCGCACTCTCGATCAGCCACGAGCGCGAGTATGCGATTGCGATCGCGTATGCCGTGCGAACCGCTGGCGGTCGTTACCTCTTTCCGCCGCAGATCGGCGAAGACCTCGATGCCGCCGAGACGGCCCTCCTCGCACGAATTGAGCGCATCAAGGCGCTTCGACGGGAGGAGCTGGCCCTTCTGGCCGAGCCGGCAGGGAAGTCTCACGCATGAGCGGGCTCCCCGAACGTATCCAGGAGGCGGGCCTACCAGCGCTCGGGCGTGATGCTTGGGTAGAGGTTCGGCTCGATGCGATCACAACGAATGTCAGGGCCCTGAAGGGGAAGCTCCCGACTGGTGGCCATCTTGATGTGGTGCTGAAGGCCGACGCGTACGGCCTTGGTGCTGTGCCTGTGGCACGTGCCGCACTTGAGGCTGGCGCGCGAGCGGTACTTGTTGCCACATTTGATGAGGCGCAAGAGCTGCGCGATGCCGGGATCACTGGCCCTGTTCGCGCCCTCTGGCGCGTTGCCCCTGCCCACCTGCGGGATGCTGCAGCAGCAGGCATTGGCGTCACCGCATCATCACCCGCCGTGGTGCGAGAGCTGATGAGTGTCGATCTCTCTGGGCTCGCCCCACTGAGCATTGACATTGAAGTAGATACCGGACTCGGTCGCGACGGCATCCTGCCAGGTGATCTCGCCACCCAGATCGCTGCGTTGCGCAGTAACCCGAGTATTCAGCTGCGGAGCATCTGGAGCCATCTCAGCGCGGCGGAGAACGTTGAGCGATCTCGTCTGCAGGAGGTAGTCCTTGAGCAGGCTGCCGCCCAGGCACCCGAGCTTGAAGCGCACCTTGTTGGATCGGGAGGGTTGCTCACCATCGGCGATACGCAGCAGGTGGCGCGCGTTGGCATTGCGCTCTTCGGCGTTGTGCCAAACGCACTGCGCCCAACGATGACCGCTGCAACGATCGGCATCAAGCGGGTATACGGGCTCGCCGCTCGTCCGGTGCGCATCGCCACCCTCCCCGTTGGTCATGGTGTTGGATACGGTCCCGCATTCACCGCTGAGCGCGAATCCAGAATCATCACCCTGCCGATTGGGTATGCGGATGGCATCTCGTACCACGAGCGGGGAGTAGCCGAGGTGTTGGTACGTGGTGTGCGCCTTCCAGTTGTGGGGACGATCGCGATGGACTCAATCACCATTGATGCCACGGATCACCCAGCCACAGACCTCACCGAACGTGATGAGGTCGTATTCATCGGCGATTCGGGTGCTGATCTCATTGAGCCCGTAGATGTTGCGAAGCGCCGCAAGACGATCACGAATGAGGTCTCTACGAGCTTCACGAATCGACTTGCGCGGGTGTACACGGTGGGCGGCGAACCGGTGGCGCTGCGGGACCTACGCGGGTATCACTACGTGAGCCAGAAATGACGCGATCGTCGTACCTCTTGATTCGCGAGGATCTCGATCGCAGCTTTTACGCGCTGATGTCAGATGCCGAGCCGACTCGGTTGCTGAGTAGCATCACGCTGCCGACGGGGGCTAAGAGCAGCGCGGTGGAGCAGATGCTGCAAAGTGCTGCTGGAGTAGAGCAGGGCGCTGCGATCTCCACCTCACTGAGAGGTGATCCAAGTTCGCTCGGGCGTGCGGCGAGCCGCTGCGCAGATGCGCTTGGCGTCCCTGTGCGGATTCTTGATATCGCCCATGACGCCGGTAGAGCAGCCTGGGCCGCACCAGGCACTGCTGGGGAACTCGTCACGATTGCTGAGGCCGCGCTAATCCCTGCAGATGCGTCGGAGCGTCGTCGCCGTTGCGATGCGGTCTTGCGCGCAATTGGAGAGCGTGATCGCGCCGCTGTTGCTGATCGACTCGGGGATATTGCGGATCGGCCAATGTCGGGTCGCGATGATGCGGGCGACCAGATTCGCGCCGCCGCCTGCGCTGATGCGCTTCGCTCAGTCGCGGAGCACTGGGCTGATCAAGGCTCGACGACGGGCGGATCGGTGCTCATTGTGACGGGTCAGATTGCGGCCTATCTCTCTTCGGGAGTTGTGCCACTTGCGGCACTCTCGCCACTTGTACCCCTTGGGCGCACGACGGTGTTAGTTGATTGTGCCGGCGTGATTGCGGCGCTTGGCACCGAGCAGCTCAATGAAACAACGGGAGCAGAGTTGGCCGGCGCGACCGCGGAACAGTTGTTCACCCCCGCTGGCGATCTACTGGTGGTTGCCGACCACCCTGGCGTAGCGGTGCTCATTCGCGCTGGCGCGGAGGAGCATGCGTTGCCTTCGGACGGAGCACTGGAGTTTGACGTTAAAGCAGGGGAGACCGCCGACATCGAGGTTGAAACTGAGGGGCATCGCGTTCTGGCCGCACTGCGCGGCGGCGTCGCCGGGATCTGCGTGGTGCGTGGAACCCCACCGGATGACGTAGCGCAAGCGCCAGTGGTTGCGAGGCCAGCACGGGTGCTCCCGATCGCAGCGCCGCTGGAGCTCCTGCCACGCTCGGCGAGCGCGACGGGCGGCCTCGGCGGTCGCCTGCTGCTTGGCGACGAGGTGGAGGGGAGCCTCTACTTCTCGGCGACCGAGCCAGATAGTCGCGGGTGGGCTGCGGCACATAAGGCCGGGATTCTGGCGGTTGTCTCGGTCTCCCCCGAGACCGTGCTGCGTGCTCGCGCCGTTGGTATTCGCGGGCTTGTGGTGGGGAGCCTGAGTGATGGCGAGCGCGAGGCGCTCAGCGCCTCCATTGATCGACGGGTTGCCGCAGGTGTTGCCCCAGCGCCGTTCGGTCTCCTGATTCTCGGTGGGCGCCGCGAGAGCGACGAGTGGGCTGCTGAGCTCGGGAAGGCGCTTGCGGCGCTGCACGACAGCGACGTTCGCCTTGAGCGGCACCCCGCAGGCCTCATCACCTCTGCAGCGCGTGGCGCCGTGGAGCGTCGTGGCGTGGATATCGTTGTGATCGGTGGTCCGCTAGCGGGCTCTTATGGCACGTGGCGCGGCCTGGCTGACGCACAACCTTCAGATCCACAGGGTGCTGTTGAGATCAACGGTGATCTTGTCGTGCTCCCCCTTGGTGACCTACAGCGCCTTACCGCGTGAGCGTCGTCACCATTACGCTCGGTAGCCTTGCAGCAACGACCGCGCTCGGCGCGGCGATTGGTGCCTCACTCCGGCCAGGTGATCGAGTCCTTCTCTCCGGTGACCTCGGGAGCGGAAAGACAACGCTCGCTCGCGCCATCGGAGTCGCACTGCACGCAGAGCCAGAGCTGACCTCGCCAACCTTCATCCTTGTTGCTGAGCATCGCGGCGATCTGCCGATCTGGCATGTGGATGCCTATCGGCTCCCCCCAGGAAGTGATGCCCTGCGCGCGGGGATCATTGATGAGCGACAGCAGCACGGCGTAACCCTGATTGAGTGGCCCGAGCACCTCGAAGGAATCGGAGCGGAGGGCACCGGCGTGCTGAGCATTCGCCTTGCCGCCGCCGACGACGGCGCACGCTCCGCAGTGATAAGCGGGGCCCGGCCCGAGTTCCGTGCAGTGCTTGACACGTCATTTGGCACGAGCGAGGGCGACCGTGGGTAGCTCACGCACTCTGGTGCTTGACGGCTCTCTCGGCTTTAGCATCGTCGCGATCGTTGAGGAGCGTGACGGCGCCCCTGTATGCGTCGCCGAAGACTATCTCTATGACCGGCCACTACTGCAGCGCATCAGCAGCCTCGTCCCCGATCCGGCTGATCGCACCACGCTCACCAGTGTCGTCGTGGGAACCGGCCCTGGTAGCTACAGCGGCGTACGTGTTGTCGCCTCAGCTGCTGTCGGAATCGCCGCGGCGCTGGCACTCCCGCTGCGAGAGAGCCCGTCAGATCGCGCCCTCTGGCAGGCGGTGCAACGACCATTCTCCATTGCACTCGGAGCCCGTGAATCGCTCGAGGTGTCGGAGAGCGGCGCGCTCGTCGTCCCTCGGGAGACCGCCTCTTCGCACTTTACGCAAGTGGAGAGCCGAGGGGTCGCCGCATGTGCGCTCGCCAATGCGGCTGGTCCCGCGGTTACGCAGATCACCCTGCGCTATCCGGCGCCAGCTCGCGGAAGCGAGCGCCAATGATGCGCACACCAGTGCTCGCGCCGCTCACCGTTGCTGATCTTGCTGAGGTCGCGGTGATTGAGAACGTCTCGTTTACCGCACCGTGGCCTACCAGTGCGTACACCACCGAACTCACAACGAATCGCTTGGCGCGATACGTGGGGGCACGAATTGATGGCACGCTCGTTGGCTTTGGCGGCATCTGGTTAATGGTGGACGAGGCGCACATCACCACGATGGCGGTGCTCCCTACACATCGGCGGACCGGCGTCGCGACGGTGCTGCTCCTTGAGCTCCTCCAGGAGGCTCGACGTGGTGGGGCTCGCGTGGCCACGCTTGATGTACGCGTTTCAAACAGTGACGCTCAGCGGCTCTATCTCGCGTTTGGCTTTGTTGAAGTTGGCCGACGTATTCGCTACTACGACGATAACAACGAAGATGCGCTGGTGATGACCACCGCGGAGCTTGAAAGCCCTCAGCAACTGGCGACTGAAGCGGCACTACGTACCCGCGTTATGGAGCGCGTAGCCAATGCGTGAGCGACTGCTGCTGGCGATTGAATCGAGCTGCGACGAGAGTGCGGTCGCACTCGTGCGCGGCGGTCGTGAGGTGCTTGCCGAACGTGTAGCGAGCCAAACGGCGATCCATGCACCGTTCGGCGGCGTCATCCCAGAGGTGGCGGCGCGCGCGCACCATGAGTGGCTGCCACGCCTGCTGAGCGAGGTACTGCAGGAGGCTGAGGGGCTCGGAGTTGCTGGGGAGATCGAGGGGGTAGCGCTGACGACTGGCCCCGGCCTTGTTGGGTCACTCCTCGTGGGGGCTGGCATTGGCAGCGCTTGGGCGTGGGCACGCGGCCTCCCCGTGCTCCCCGTGAATCACCTCGAGGGGCACCTCCGCGCCGCATGGCTACGCGAGGCGGCAGATGTGGACGCTCCGACGCTCCCAGCGATTGGGCTTGTGGTCTCGGGCGGGCATACGCTGTTGGTTCGTATCGAACGTGATGGGGCCATGCAGCGCCTCGGCGGCACGATTGACGACGCGGCGGGTGAGGCCTTCGACAAGATTGCACGACTCCTCGGCGCCCCGTATCCCGGAGGGGCGGCGCTCTCAGCGCTCGCCGCGAAGGCACCACGTGGTGCTCCGATCACGCCGCTGCCGATTGCGAAGACCGAGCAGCCATACGACTTCTCGTTTAGTGGGGTCAAGACTGCAGCTATCCGACAGGCGCTCGTCGCCAGCGGGCTCACCGATCGCAGCCCCGGCCGTGCGGCCACACTCACGCGGCAGTTCGCTGAGCATCCACTTCCTGAAAAGGGAGCCATCGCGATTGCTGCCGCAACGGAGCAGGCCATCGTCGGCGCACTCCGTGCCGGTGTACAGCGTGCCTTGCGCGCCAACCCAGACTGCTCGCTCATTGTTGGCGGGGGAGTGGCGGCCAACGGACCGCTCCGTGCGGCACTCACCAGCGTTGCGAGCGAGGAGCGCCGTACCCTCGTCGTGCCGCCCCTGAAGTGGTGCACCGACAACGCAGCAATGATCGGCGCTGCAGGCGACGCGCTACTGCGCGACCAACGAGGCGCCTATCAGGAGCCGAGCGCGGGCCTCGAGGTTCATGCGCAGTGGCGAATCGGCGCGGCGGTGCCTGCATGAGTCCGAAGTATCGCCAGGCACCGAGCCGTGGACGCGTTGACGGCCATGCCGCCAAGAAGCGCCTCAGCCAGAACTTCTTGCACGATCTGAACGTTCGCGATCGCATCGTGCAGGCTGGTGCACCAGCCGCAGGGGAGCTGGTCCTTGAGATCGGTCCTGGCCTCGGATTCCTGACCGAGGCACTCCTTGCGAGCGGCGCCAACGTGGTTGCTGTGGAGCTCGACAACGATTTGATCCCTCGCCTGCAGCACAAGTTCGCAGCGCAGATCAGTGCGGGGCAGTTGACCCTCATTCACGGCGATGCGCTCACCGTTGATCTTGAGTCGCTCGCACCAACCAGCGGGAGTTGGCGCGTGATTGCGAACATCCCGTATCACGTCACCAGTCCACTGCTGCATCGGCTACTACTGTTGGCCGTGCCACCGGCGCGCATCGTCTTACTTGTGCAGCTGGAGGTGGCAGAGCGCGTCGCAGCCGCGCCGGGTGATTGGTCGTATCTCACCGCCTTTGTGCAGGCGAGAACGGCGGCTTCTGTTGTTGTGCGGGTCCCCCGCGAGGCGTTCGACCCAGTGCCTGGCGTCGACTCGGCGATCTTGCTGCTTGAGCATCGAACCGGCGACGATGCGTTCGCCCTGAGCCCGCGCGACGAGGAGCGCCTCTGGCGACTTGTGCAGGCGGGATTTCGTGAGCGACGAAAGAAGCTGCGCAACGCACTCCCCCGCGCACTGCCAATCCTTGAGAGCGATATCCTCGCGGCGCTTGAGCGTGCCAACCTGAGTCCCGACCAGCGTGCGCAGACACTCTCGGTGCAGGATTGGATTGCCCTCTTGGCCGAGCTCCCAGAGCTTGATGCGGGTGTGCCGACAAACGCCGCTCGTGCCGCAGTGGCTCGCAGAAGCACCAGCGGAGGATCAGCGGTACGCGAACGTAGCACGACGCGCTCGTTGCCAGCGGCAGATCCAACAGTTGAGATCGTCGCGCACGGCAAGATCAATCTGACGCTCGCCATCGTCGGCAAGCGGTCAGATGGGTACCACGAGCTCCACTCCGTGGTGGCGCAGTTTGAGGCGGGTGATCGCCTCTATCTGCGTCGAGCGACTGATGGAGCAGATTCCATTCGGCTCGCTGGTGTGCCGTTGAATCTCGACGGGGAGAACCTCTGCGCCGTGGCGCTCACGGCGCTGCGCAACGTGTGCGAGGTTCCGCCAGTGGAGATCGTGCTGGAGAAGCGCCTCCCCGTTGCCGCCGGGCTGGGAGGCGGCTCAAGCGACGCCGCCGCAACGCTGCTCGGCGTAATTGAGCTCTTCGATCTAGACATTGATGACGAAACCTTGAACGCGGTCGCGGCCGAGGTGGGCTCAGACGTTCCACTCTTCCTTGTTGACTCACCTGCACTCATGGAGGGGCGTGGTGAGTCGGTGACCCCGCTTGTCCCCTGGAGCGGTGAGCCCCTGGGGCTGCTGTTGATTACCGCAGGCCTGCCGCTCCGCACCCCAGAGGTGTTTGCCGCCTTCGCCGCGGGGCTTCGCGGCTCGGCCCAGGGGGCGGCCCTGGTCAGCTCCCAGCACCTTGCGGCGGAACTGACGGTCGGCATGAGCGGGGAGGGGCTCCTGCAGCGGGCTGCCGCCTTGGCATCGGCGAACGACCTCCTCGCCCCCGCCCGGGCGGTTGCGCCGTGGCTCCGCCCCTTCGATCACGCCCTTCGCCGGCTCCTTGGACGCCCCCTCTCCCTCTCAGGTTCGGGGCCAACCCTCTTCCTCCTCTATCCTTCACACCGAGAGGCTGAGGAGGGGGCTACCCTGATCGCCAATGCTCTCGCGAGCGGCGAGCTCGTGGCGCCCGAAGGCGTCACGCCCTCCGTGATCGCAACGAGACTGATCGGGCCAGAGAGTGGCGAAAGGGGAACAAGGTGAAGCGTTCGATTACTGGGGCGGGGATCCCTGCCGCTATCGGACCATACAGCCCGGCTATCGCTGTGGGCGACGAGCTCTACTGCTCTGGGCAGCTTGGACTCCATCCTGAAACTGGCGCACTCGCCGACGGCGTTGCCGCACAGGCGGAGCAGGCGGTGATCAACCTCGGCGCCCTGTTGGCCGCTGCAGGCTATGGCTACAACGACATCGTCAAGACGACCATCTTCCTTGTTGACCTCGCCGACTTCGCCACCGTCAACGAGATCTACGGTCGGGCCTTCACCCAGCCATACCCAGCACGCTCAACCATTCAGGTTGCAGCGCTGCCGAAGGGTGGCTTGGTAGAGATCGAAGCTATCGCGAAGCGAGGCGGCGCCGCAGGATGAGCCCGTCAAGTCGCGGGCCGGAGCGCCTTGAGGGCGTGACGGCCATCATCCTTGCCGCTGGAGTGGGATCGCGAATGCAGTCCCAGGTTCCCAAGGTGCTGCACCAACTGCTCGGCCGACCAATGGCCGGCTGGGTCGTGGCCGCTGCCACTGAGGCATTCACCGAGAAGTCTGTCGTTGTGCTCTCGCCCGCGACCGCAGGGCTTGCCGAACTGCTGGGTGGAAGCGTCTCGATTGCTGAGCAGCCAAAGCCGCTCGGCACCGCCGATGCCGTTCGCTGCGCACTTGCAGCGCTACCAGCCGCTGCAAAGGAGCTGCTCATCGCCTGCGGCGATACGCCACTCATCACCGCCGCGCTGATGCGCGAGGTTGTTGCGGCACGTCGTGAGACGAACGCGCCGATCGCGTTGGCCGCCTTCGATGCCGATGACCCTACCGGCTACGGACGGGTGATCGAATCAAGCGACGGCACAGCAGAGTGCGTGATCGAGGAGCGTGATGCCAACGAAGAGCAGCGCGCCATCGGCACCGTCAATGCTGGACTCTACGCCGTAGACCGAGCGTGGCTCACCGAGGCGCTCGGCGCCATAACCCCGTCAAAGGCGAGCGGCGAGCTCTATCTAACCGACCTGATCGCCGCCGCACATGCCGCAGGCACCCCTGCGCCCATCGTCTACGGCCCAGAGATTGAGCTTGAAGGGGTGAACGACCGACACCAGTTCGCCGATGTCGCAGCCGCACTTCGCGAGCGCATCAACGAGGGGCATCTTGATCGCGGCGTGGCGCTGATTGACCCAACGACCGCGTGGATTGACGTGCAGGTCGAGATCGCTGCCGATGCGGTGATTGAGCCGGGCGTGACGCTTCTTGGAGCAACGAGCATTGGCGCGCGGACTCGAATTGGGAGCGGCTCACGCATTGAGGCGACCGCTATCGGTGAGGATTGTATTGTTCGCTCCTCAGCGATTGAGGGCTCCAACATTGCGTCGCACGTTGACGTTGGGCCGTTTGCGCATATTCGACCAGGGTGCACCATTGCGGCGAACTGCCACGTTGGGAACTTTGCCGAGCTGAAGGCAACGAGCCTCGCCGCTGGCGCGAAGGTCGGCCATCACTCCTATCTCGGCGATGCCGAAGTGGGCGAGCGTGCAAACATCGGTGCGGGCACCATCACGGCGAACTACAATGGGGTGGAGAAGGTCAAGACGCTGATCGGCGCGGACGCCTTCACGGGCGTGGGGACACTGATTGTGGCCCCAGCGGGTATCGGTATTGGAGCCAAGACAGGTGCCGGCACGGTAGTGCTTGCGGATATCCCTGATGGCTGTACGGCGGTCGGCGTTCCGGCTCGCATCATTCGGGAGGCGTAACGGTGCTTGGCACAGACATTCTGATCATCCTGGTGCTAATCCTGATCAACGGGTTCTTCGTTGCAGCAGAGATCGCCTTCGTCTCTGTGCGCCGCACACGGCTCGATGAGCTCGCTGAAGCCGGTGATCGCCGCGCCAAGCGCGCCCAGGTGCTCATGCGCGACCCCGGGCGTTTCCTCGCAGTGATTCAGGTGGCAATCACCTTCCTCGGGGCACTCGCATCCGCCGTTGCCGCAGTGAGCATCGTGACCGTCGTCTCTGAGCCACTCCGTCAGATCACGTTCCTTGCCGACTATGCCGACACGATCGCGCTCCTCTTCGTGACCTCCATTGTCGCGATCGTTTCTATCGTCCTTGGTGAGCTCATCCCGAAGGGCCTTGCCCTCGGCAATCCCGATCGGATCGCACTCACCGTCTCCGGGCCGATCACCCTCTTTGCCAAGATCGTCAGCCCCTTGGTTGCGGTGCTCGTGCTGCTCACCAAGATCATCTCGAAACCATTCGGCATTGACCCAACCCGTACCCCAGAGCTCTCAGCCGCAGAGATTCGCCTGATCGTGGAGCAGGGGAGCCAGCAGGGCGTACTTGAGGCTGAAGAGGAACAGATGATCAGCGCCGTCATGTCACTGAGCGACTCCAAGTTGCATGAGGTGATGGTGCCGCGCATCGATATCGCGGCGATCGATCAGGAGGCAAGCTTTGACGACGCCGTCACGCTGGTGCTGACGGAGGGACATAGTCGTACGCCGCTCTACAAGGAGTCGGTCGACCATATCGTCGGCATCCTCTACGCGAAGGACCTCCTGCGCATCATTGCCGCGGGCGGCCCGCGCCCACGGCTGCGCGACATCATGCGCCCGGCCCTCTTCGTTCCTGAGTCACAGGCGGTTGACGATTTGCTCAACGAACTGCAGCGGCGTCGCGTGCACATGGCGATCGTGCTTGACGAGTACGGCGGTACCGCGGGCCTCGTGACGATTGAGGACCTCCTTGAGGAGATCGTCGGCGAGATTCAGGATGAATTCGACGAAGAGGAACCGATGAAGGTGATCGTTCGCGAAGGCGAGGCGATCCTTGATGGCCGCGCAGACATTGACGAGATGGGTGAACTCATCGATCCAGCGCTAGAGCTCGAAGATGATGAGGAGTACGACACCGTAGGCGGATTCGTCTATCACCGCATCGGTCGCGTCCCCGTTGTGGGCGATACGGTGGCGGTGGACCCATTCAAAATCACAGTGATAAAGGTGACGGGACGCCGCGTCGGCAAGGTGCGCGTCACCTGGGATGCTGGGGCATCAAAGCCGGTCGCCGATTAGGCGGAGATCACCCGGTCAATAATCTCTTCGAGTTTCGCCACGGCGCGCGGGTTCAGCTGCGACAGACTGCGAATCTCACTGATCGCCTTCGCGCGCCACTCCTGTGCCTTCACGCGGGTGTACTCACGCGATCCGGTGCGCTCAAGAACCTGCAAGCCCGCGACGACTGACTCGGCGCCTGGGTTCACCTCGGCGTAGAGGCGTGTCAGTACTTCGCGATCGGCTGGGCTGGCCTGCTCCATGGCATGCAGGACGGGGAGCGTCTTCTTGTGGCGGGCGAGATCGGAGGCCTCTTTCCCTGTGGCCGCCTCATCGCCCCAGATGCCGAGAAGGTCGTCGTTGATCTGGAAGGCGAGCCCGAGCGCCCAGCCGAAGTTTCGGAAGTGGCGGATAACCTCCTCGTCGTCACTCGCGAGGATTGCGCCAGACTCTACGGATCCAGAGATCAGGGCGGCGGTCTTACGGCCGATCATCTCAAAGTAGTGCTCAACGCTCTGCATCTCTGTGCGTGCACTCGCGGCAATGTCGATGAATTGCCCCTCGCAGAGGCGTAGACACGTTTCGTCGTAGAGCTTCATCAGGCGGATCACCTTGGTGTCAGAGAAGCCGATGGCGGTGAGGTGGTGGAGCGCCACGCGGCTGATCGTGAAGAGCGCATCGCCAGTGTTGATCGCCTGAGGGACGCCATCGCGAACCCAGAGTGTCGGCCGACCGCGTCGCTCGGCATCACCATCTTCGATGTCGTCGTGAACGAGCGAGAAGTTGTGTCCGAGCTCTACTGCGGCTGCACCAGGAAGCGCGCGATCCCAGTCCGGCGAGATGGAGGCGTAGGCGAGGAGGCCGAGGAGGGGGCGCATGCGTTTCCCCGGTCGTGCTGCGGGATCGGCATAGCCCAAGTGATAGCGAATCTGTTCGTACATGGGAGCCGTAATCGGCTCCTCCCATTCGGCGAGCAGATCAAGGATCGTGCGATCGGTTGCTGCAACTAGTTCGTCGAGGTTCAGGCTCAGGAGGTCTCCCGCCGCCCCTTGCTGCTGCTCGCTCACGCGCCCCCCTTACCTCTTGCCCGGCGCGTTTGAACGCGGCGCGGTTATTGGGCAATGCTACCCTGCGCATCATGCCTGCACGTCAAAGCACTACGTCGCTGGCCGTTGTCACCTCCCGTTTCCGCCTCGGCGAAGCCGATCGCGTGCTCACCCTCCTCTCCGCGACACGCGGGAAGTTCAAGGCGATCGCCAAGGGGGTCCGCAAGCCGACCAGCCGCCTCGGCGGGGGTGTAGAGCCTTTCGCCGAGCTTGACCTTGCCCTGATCACGGGGAGGACCTTCGACACCGTGACCCAGGTGCGCAGCGTTCGAGTCTGGCTCGGCCTGCGCAGTCGACTCGGCAGCGCGGCGGTCGCCTGGTACGTCGCCGAGTTGGTCGAACGTGGAACGAGCGATGAGCAGCCCGAACCCGAACTCTATGAGCTGCTCCTTCACGCATGGGATCTTCTGGAGTCCGGCGCCCCCGATGCGCTCGTGGCGCGCTGGGCTGAGCTCGCCCTCCTTGACGCATCTGGGCAGGGCCCAGAGCTCGATGTTTGTCTTCAGTGTGGGCGTGCGCCCGTTGCGGGTGAAGCGCTCCGCTGGGATGACGAGGGTGCTGGCATCCGCTGCGCGTCGCATGCCCTTGGCGGTGCGTTCTCCAGTGATGCGTTGCGACTGATGCGAGCGCTCCGACGCTTTGCGCCTGAAGAGCTCGTTGCACTCACGCTGCCGCCAGCGCCACAGCGCGAGGTGAGCTGGGCACTGCGCGGCGCGGTGCATCTCCTCTTTGGAGCGGAGCCGAAGAGCCGCAGCTTCATGGACGAGGTCTTGGAGCCGTAAGCGACAGAGGTCTGCCGCCTCCAACTAGGCGGCGATGAATCCCGTCGAGGTAGCCACAAACCAGATCGCGGCGAGCAGCGCGAGCATTGCTCCGTAGGTCAGCAAGATGCGACGAAGGTCGCGGCGCACGATCGGCAACTCTGCGGCGATCTCGGCGGTGAGTCGCTGGGTCGATGCGGCCCGGCTCCCAATGGGTGCTGAGGTGCCAGTAATGACGGTGGGCTTTGGGGCGACGAGCGTCGCCTCATAGGCGGCCGCAGCAGCCTCCTCGGCGGGGGTGAGGCCACGCTTCGGCGCGTCGGCATGCGACTTCAGTTTCGGTCGCTGGTCGGGGCGGAAGCGCTTCTCTCGTTTTGCCATGACTCCTCCTTACAGGATCGTTCGCAGAGGATACCCGACCCAGCTCGAGGGGGCGGCGGGGACTGATAGGATGCAGCCGTGGATAGCCAAGTTCTCCTTGCAATCGGCGTCACCGGGGTGATCCTTGCCCTGCTCGCCCTCCTCATCGCCCTGATCTCAATCCGCAATCTACGTCGCCTGCGAGCCGACTACGCGGCGCTGGTCTCTGGGAGTGAGGTGTTGAGCGCCGAGCAACGATTCGCCCAGGTGCTCGAGCGCGTTGCCGAGCAGGGGATCTCGTCGCAGGTGGCGGGGTCGCGCCTCACCGCCCTTGAGGCGGCCGCCCCTGGCGCAATGAGTCGCATGGGCCTGATCCAATTCCAGGCGTTTGAGGATGTCGGCGGCGGCCAAAGCTCTGCGCTGGCGCTGCTTGATGCGGTGGGGAGTGGTGTGGTCATTACCGCGCTGCATGCACGAGTCGGCACACGCATCTACGTCAAGCGCGTCATTGAGGGTCGGGGCGAGGGGACCCTGGGCGCTGAAGAGTCAGCGGCAATCGCTGCTGCCTTGGCACAGCCCGCCTAC
>Ga0208852_1000171_pt1 | contig 17889 bp, 8 predicted proteins | sample LakMenEpi18Jun09_FD_150711 | JGI IMG/M metagenome (GOLD analysis project Ga0208852, IMG submission 150711) | Freshwater microbial communities from Lake Mendota, WI - 18JUN2009 deep hole epilimnion ns (SPAdes) | ecosystem: Environmental > Aquatic > Freshwater > Lake > Epilimnion/Euphotic zone ...
CTGGCTTATTCCAACAGCTGCCCGTGGTCTCTTTGATGCCTCGAGATGAGCCAGTTTACAACCCTGCTCGTCTACCTGGAGAGAACCTTCATTCGGCCCCTTACACCAACAACCCTGTTGTTGACAGGACTCTGATCTTCGGTAACTATTTTCCTTTACTTTTTGTCAGTATTTTCTATGCCTATTGATACTTTTATTCTTTCACCTGGCAGTAGTTTTTCGAAACCTTTATTCTTTCATTTTGAGTTAGTTCTTGTCAAAAATATTTTACTCTTTCACTTTGCAGTGGAGTATGAATCGATTCCCCGAGTCACGACAAGAATGTTCAGCCCAGGTCCCAGCTTCCAACAACCTGCTACAGTACAGGTGGTTCCAGATAGAGCTTCTTTCTCCCCCATGCCCTTGGTCAACCTAACTTCAACTGACATGGGTCATGTCTTCACCAGACCTCTTCCTACGGCTACCTACTATAGGCCTCGTCAAATCTTTGTCAGGCCTCCCAGGCCATCAGCTCCTTCACCTCAGCTGGTGCCTGTCGTAGCATCAAGCAGTTCTGCTACTTCTGCTATGGAGACGAGTCGTCCATCTACTCCTGCTCCTTCTTCCGACGCTTCCTCCTCCTTTTGGTAAGTTTTTTTTTTCGTCAGTTATCTTTATTCTTTCCTTGAGGATGGATTCAATTGTTATTGATCAATCTCCCCAATTAGGCTTGCTACTGGCAGCTTGGAGGGTTTTCTTTCGTAAACTTCACAATCGTGGTTCACTCTCTGAGGGCGGCTATTACTTTTTGTTGGCCATTTTGACTGACAAAAGTCAAGAGGCTTTAGATACTGAGTTCAACCCCCTGGTTATTTCTTGGCTTAAATTTACTCTTCCTAAAATCATGAGAGCTAGAGGAGTTCTAAGGCTTTTAAACCTAGTGAATCCATCCTCTCCTACCTGGAGAAACGACTACTTGTATAGACATAGATGTCTCTTATATCTGGAGCGTCGTGCTAATCTTTTAGCTCGTCCCTAACTGGGTACTTTTTATTATTTTTCCGTTTTTTATTTTGTATCACTAGCATCTTTTTCAGTATCAGAATTTTTCAGTAGTACCTTTTAGTCACGGTCGATTTTACTTATCTTTCAGATGGCGCCATGACCTCTGCTCTACTCGACATCGCTTCTTTTCCTTTACTGTGATTCAGTGAGTATTTTCGAATTTGTCTTGATGCTAGTGTACTTCTGTTTCTTTTTATTAAATATTTACGTCTTCAGCCATTCTTAATTAAAACCTCCGATAGTTTTTAGACTCTTTGTCTGAAAGCTTATTCTTTTTTACTACAATTCTTAATTGAAACGTTCTGCTAATTGTCATGCTGGCCAACTGTTTTGGCACCACTACTAAGTTTTTGACACCGTCAAAATATTGTTAATAGTTTTTCCGTCTCTTAATGCTCCTTATCTTTCATCTAGATAAAGACAGTTTAAAAATCAGTTTTCGTCGAGCTTAAAATTTTTAAATCTCCCGTTTCAATTTTTGGAAGAAGGCTGATATTCTCCCTACCTCTTTACGAATTTACTCAATTCAAAATTTTCATAAGTTAAGTTTCTTCGAACTTCTACTTCTTACGCTACCTTCCCTTTTACTACCTACTGTTTTTCTACTACTTACACTGGCTGGTCTACTACTTATTTTGGTTTTACCAGTTGGTGTTTTACCAAGCTCAGTTTCAGTTTTAGTTTTAGGTCTGGTACCTGTAACAGTTGCTCCCTTTTGGCTTCTGGAAGTTGAATCCTCATAGTAAGCCTGAGATCCTACCTGCCTATCTTCTTCTGAGGCTACTTCTTGAGCCTGTACTTGCAAGTTGGCATTGGCTCTTGCCTTTCTGTTGTCATCTAGAAGTCTTTGCTTTGCTCTTTGCTTGAGTTCTTTGTGCCTCTGTTCTTCTCGTTCAGGGCTATAGGTTGTTCTGGGTTTTATAGTGCGACCTCTTCTACCTATTTGCGGAGTAATTGGTAAGTTTGGTGACTGAGAAACCCAATCCCAAATATCTTTTCTTCCACGACCCCTAATTTCTCTAGGTCTTGGTGGTGGTTCTGGTGGCAAATCTTCTGGACTAACAGTTATTCTACATCCTGGTGTGTCTATTTGCACTACTGACTGTCTTTGCCTTCTATCTAAGGGTGGAGGTCTTTCACTTAGGCATGGCCAGCTGTCTTCTGGTACTACAGATTGTTCAGTAATATGACTAGCTGCGCTTGTCATACTTTCTCTGTCAGACTCATCCTCACTTTTCTCAGAAAGTTTAGATAGTCTTTCACTACCTTCGGTATCAGATTTTTCTAGAATGAAATTTCTGACTTTCTCTTTCTGTTCTTCAACTTCTGAATCAGAGTTTGAGATTTCTTCTACTGCATCCTCCTCACCTTCTAGTTCTATTCTAGGGTGTTCTTGTTCATTTCGATATTGATCTAAGAGTTGTTTTAGGTCAAATTCGGCTTGTCTCCTGACCTCATCATGAGGGCTGATTATTAATTTTTCCAAGTCAACTAATTTTTCTTTAATTGCTTGGTTCTTTTCGGAACCTTCAAGGCTACTTCCCTGACTTGCCTTCTTTGGTTCCATCAAGTCTCTTAGTAAAAGTTCGTCTTCTTCATTGGCTTCTATTAAGTCAAATAACGGTCCTATCTGATAATCGCTGGAATCTTCAGTTTCTGAGTCAGAATCTCCATCTTTTGGATCGTCATTTAGGTCATCAGTGTCATGGTACTCAGATTCTGATGACTGACTATCCGAATCTTTTCTTTTTCTTTGTTCAACAGGACCGGGTATGAGATTTGGTCTATTTACTGGTTGATTTGGGACCTGCTGATTTACAACTACCGCCGGTGGTACTGGTATCATCGGTGCTACTGGTATCAGATTTTGGTCTTGATCTGGGTCATCTGAATCTCCAGATTCACTTTCTTCAGTTGAGTAGTCCAGTTGTTCTTTATTGCTTTGATTCCTTACTCTAGAGCTGGGATCATATTTTGTCTCACTTTCTGAGTAGGTATCTTTTACAGATAGTAGCTCATTGTTGCTATCCAACCCCAAATGGGCTAAGAATTTATTAAGGACAATTGGGTCTACAACCAGTTGTTCCTCAACTGCTGCTCTATAAGGTTTACAGTCTTTGACTGCTACTTGCCTGGAGTGAAAGGGTCTTATGTCTCCCCTATGTACATACCTAAAAAGATCAGGGTCTTTGTAGTATTCCTCCAGTCTCGCATTCTCGGTCCAGGGAACTACCACTAAGCTAGATGGGTATACCTTAATAATTCTAAAGGGTCCTATATACTTAGATCTTAGCTTAGTTTCTCCTGGTCCCAGGGCCGGATTTAGATTTTTTATCAAAATATAGTCTCCTATTTCAAACCGATGAACTCTAGCATGTTTATCCCATTCTTTCTTTTTTGTTTGAATTCTCTTCTCATTTCTGGCTCGTGCGATCTGAAAAGCTATTTCTTGAAACCGCCTGATTTTCTGATGGTACTCTGTTACATTGGCACTCTCGGATTCGAAAGGTATTAACGGTACCATGCTACGTTCCCCAAAATGTCCGAAGAATAGTTCATTGGGTGTATAGCCTGTGGCTGTATGTACTGAATTGTTGATAGCATTCAGTATTAACGGTAGTGCTTGAGGCCAATACTTTTTGTCTGAATCCTGTAGGCCTTTTCTAATTAACATAGCTACTGCACCACACATTGTCTCAGTGGGATTAGATTGAGCATTATGTGGAGGAGTACTGGTTTTAACTACTCCTAATAATGAAGTCAAGTGTCTCATAAATGCCCCGTCTAAATTTCTAGCATTATCACTATGTAGGGCCCACATCAAGCCATATGCGGCAACATAGTGACTCATGAACTTCTTTACTACATAGCTAGCCTTTTCACTTGCTAATGGTATTCCATATACATGTCTTGTGAAACCATCATACAACAAGAAGATAGCATAGCTTTTATCCATTGCCCTGGGTAAACCTACCACTAAGTCACAATGTACCACATGCAATGGATACATTGGTCTAATTACATATCCTGATGTAAATTTAACAGGGTACTTGTCATTATATTGACATATTACACATTTGTCGTGAAATTGGTAGATATCTTTTCTCATTTTAGGCCAGTAATACTTTCTTCTTAAAGTAAGGCAGTACTTCTCTTTTCCTAAGTGCCCATTCATTAAGTTTCCATGTGTGGCATTTAATAGTGCTGGTACTAGTGCTATTGGGATACATACTGTGTAGTATACTTGTCCATCTCTGGTTGTAAATTTTCTCATTAACAAACCTCTTTTCTTTAAATAGCCTTGATTAATAGTTCTGATATCATTTTTCTCGACAAGTTCTATTTTCATTTGGCAAAATTCATCATCTTTTTGCAGTGCTAGAAATGAACCATATGTAAAACAGCTATTGTTTATAGCTATCGTCCTAATATTGTAGTATGCCAGTTTAAACTTACTATCAGTAGTATCTGAGTCTTGTTCGATCTCGTCTTCATTTTCTAATTGATCTTCAAATTCCTTAATTTTCGAGTCTTGCATTTGCCTAATCACCACTTTATCTGCATGCAAATGAGTAGTTGCCTCAGTTATTTTCTGAACATATGATATTTCATTGCCTGCTCTTAGGTTAACGTTTTCTAGGTTTGTTTTCGTATCATTTTCTTTCTGATATTGATCTAATAGTTTTGGCCATTCTTGCTGAATGTATCTTCCACATTCCTCTAGATAGTTCTCTAGTTTCATAGATCCTTCCTCAATAGGTGGAGCTCCTAAGTATTCTAAAGCTGGATGTCTGTTGCTGACTTGGTCATCACATTTGATCAGACCTGTGTCATATGCTCTAGACAAACCGTCCGCAGCTTTGTTCTTTACACCTTGTACAAATGACACAGTGATGTCATATTCTGCTACTAACAAGGCTAGCCTGGATATTTTTCCAGATACTCCACTCTGCACCTTTAAGAAGGTCCATGCTCTACAATCTGAGAATATATGTACTGGGTTCCCACATATGTAAAAACTCCACAAGTTTAGTGCATACACTATGGCTAGTAGTTCTTTACATGGTGTACTTAATTTGAGTTCTTGATCGTTGAATTTTCTTGATCCATAGGCACAAGGATGGCTTTTCTTGTCCTTGGGATCTATTTGACACAGCACAGCCCCTATGGCTATATGGCTTGCGTCTGTGTATAGTTGAAACACTTCTCCCTGCCTGGGCATTCTCAGCACAGTGTCAGAACACATGGCCTCTTTCAATTCTTCAAACGCTTGTTGTGCTTTTTCAGTCCACTCAAAGGGTTCTGTTTTTGCTACATCATGCATTGGTTTAGCTATTTTAGCAAAATCTTTGATGAACCTCCTATAAAACGAGGCTAGTGACACGAATGATATCACTTGTTTAGCTGTCGTTGGTATAGGGAATTCTTTGATCGATTTAACCTTTGACTCCTGAGGTTTCAATAGATTGTTTTCTAAAGTAAAACCTAGCCACTCCATTGGTTGACTGGCATCATATGCCCACTGGCATTTATGAGCAACCAATTTCAAGTTGGCATCTATGATCCTGACCAACATTCCGTCAATATGTTCTAGATGTAAATTATATATTTCTGTTCTACTTTTACCACTAACTGGTGTAGTGATCATCAGGTCATCAGCATAGTAGCTGCTTGGTGCATAGCCTGAGCATAGTAGTGCCATAAGGCAGCAAAATGCGTTCATGGCACATACGTGTCCAAATGGAGCCCTTACATACTCATATAGAGCATTGTTAAAATAAAATGCGGTTACTGGTATGGCTTCATCAGTAAGCATTATCTGATGGAAAGCATTCTTAAAGTCCAATGCCGTTCTAAAGTATGCTCCATTTATCTTTTCCATAGCCTCCTCTATCCAGTAGTTGGGGAAACTGTTAGGAATAGTATGCTGGTTCACCTGTCTCAGGTCAACACATATTCTATGGGAAACTACCCCGTTCATGGTCTTCTTCTTCACTACTACTAGATTTGTAGAATGAGGACTCCTACTAGGTCTTATTATGCCTTGTTCTAATAGATCATCTATCGCTTTTTGGGCGATTTCCCTATATTTGAAAGGAACATGTCTGGGTTTATTGTGTAGAAATCCAGTTCCTGGTTTAAGTGGCAAGTCTAGTTTAAAGTACTTACAACACCCTACTTCAGTCTTTGTCTTTGAAAATGCTTCTTTTCTTTTTAATAGTAGTTCCTTTAATTTTGCCCATTCTTCTTCACTCAAGTGTGAGTGCTCTACACTGTTCAACCATTGATCAGGATCCTCTATTTTACTGGTTTCACCTTCTTTGATGGACTCTGCAGCTGGTGGTGCTGGTAGTCCTTCTCCAGTTCCATCTAGTAGATCCTTTCTTTCTTTCCTATCATGAATGTATTTAATACATTCACTCATTTCTTCTTCCTGATCTTCAGTGGTCAATAATTTTTTCTTACGTATCTTGATGTGGGGTGGTAGTAGTTCTTTTAGCTTGTTATTGATTGCTTCATCTGCCCATAATCCTTTTTGGTTATGAACATTGGCGACTGTTGCTACCTGTGCCCCATTAGGTATCTTTAAGATGTCTTCTGAGCTATTTTCTACCATCATCAATGCATTTCCTGTATCATCAATAGTAGATACAGTATCTTTAAATGGAGTAATGTTTAGTTCATTACTGATTGGACACAGCATCACTTGCTGCCCTACCATTTGGGTATCCTTAGATATTAATACTTTGACGAGTGCATGGCTTTTTGGTGCCACATAGTACTCTTGTGCAACTGTGGCTTTATTATTTTCTAGTTGATAGACTATAGGAATTGGAGGATGATCTCCTTCAGCTATCATTAGGTATTTGCCTCTGTCAAATATTAATCTGTCATAGAAAGCATCTGCTCCTAGTAACAGAAAATCTACTTTGTTCTCATATACCATTACTGTGAGAGAAAGTTTATATTCTCCTAGGTATAAATCTAGATCTATACACCCAAATACTTTCAAGGGGTGTCCTGATGCTGATTTTAACCTCGGCGGGTTACTGATTGTTTTAACTAGAGTTTGCAATGCTTTGTCTCCAAACTTTTTAATCACAAATGTATGAGAGCATATTGTCATATCAGCTCCTGTATCTACACACACTCGGGCATTTACTTTCAGCTCCGGTGCTTCAGTTGCGCTCATGTTAATTAAAATGTATGCGCTTCCAATTGGTTTTGGTTCAACCGAACCTACTTCTACCTTATTTACTCTAAATATAGGTATATCACTTATACCTATGACTTCATCACTGATTAGTGAAGTGAAATCTAATGTGGAAGATTCGTTGTCTTCCTTTTTTATTTTTTCTTTAAATTCTTTAATGTTACTTTCTTGGTGATCAGCTTCGGGTTTCATTTTCATGCGTCCCTTAGCTTTGTTAGGGCTTACATCAACCTTCGGTTGATGGCCTATTCGGTGTTTAAATCACCTTCTTCTTCATTTTCCTCTTGTGCCTGATTAGCAGCAATTGGTTCTGCCTTTCCTCTGAATTGGCTAGAGAATCCTCTCAAGCAATCATCTGCTGAGTGCAGTCCCTTGCCACATTTGGCACAAGGTCTGTCAGTGAGTGGTCTATTCCTGAGAGCACACTCATCTTTTCCTAGCATGTGGCCTGGGGTTCCACATTGGATGCATTCTCCTCTGTTGACATTTGCAAGGTTCAACAGTTCTAATATATTCTTTCTCCTCTCTGACCCTAGTCTTTCAGGAGGACCTTTCCAATCCTGGACTTGGGCTGCAGCTGCTGCTGCCTTGGGACCAGGAGGTGGTCTTCTCTGATACCTCCCTCGGTCTTTATTATAGCGTTGGGTTACTTTGGCCCTTAGCTGTTGAGGAGTGAGTTTTCTGCCTTTGTTGGCATAGTACCTTTTAGCTTGTTCCATCCTATTTACCCAGTGGATGGCTTCCTCATCAACCTCGTCTTCACTGAATTCAGTGCTAGTTTCTTCATCTTCAGTGAAGTCACTATCCTCCATTACTGAATTGATTTGAGCTTGCCTAACAAACTTCTTAGAGTTCTGTTGGGGTTGTGCCTTGACTGATCTCTGTGCCTCTTCTCTCCTTTCATCTCTAGCTCTTTCTAGCTCAATGCATTCCTTTTCCACTTCTCTGCATGTCATTTCTGGTTTGCCCATGCTAAGGTGGATTCTCATCCTGTCATCTAGTGATTTCCTGAGTGATAACGGCAGAGCCCTTCTAATGTTGCTCTTGATTAAGGAATCTGTGAGTTCCATTCTCCTGCCTTCTGCAGGGATGTTGCGATAGGCCATTTTAGCCATTTTTCTGAGGCGATCAATGAAGTCAGCCAATTTCTCTTTTTCCTTTCTTTGAAGGTTGTTGCACCTGCTCATAGCTTCTTCTGGGAGGCACAAGTCACCGTACCTAAGTTCCAGTGCCTGGACTATCTGGTGAGGTGTCTTATGTTCATCCCTCATCTGTCTAATATAGTCAGCAGCTGATCCAGTTGCTGCCATGATCATTAGATTGACTACAGCTACCGCTGTCAGTCGGTGCGATGTTCCCAGGCTAAAGACTCTATCCAACCAGCTGACTATGTCAATTGTGTCAGAACTGGTGCCCGTGAAATTAGGGACATTGTATAGCCTGATATTGGCTATTCTATCTTGATCTCCCCAATTTACTGGGACTACCGTTAGTGGTTGTAATTCTGTGGATATCCTCTCTCTATCCCTGGTTGCATCACTTGCTGCAACTATGGGTCTGATGTAATCAGCCAGATTGTCAATGTCAGCCACCGCTTGTGGGTCATTGATTTGTGCAGTTCTCAGTATCCTTAGGATCTGTAGGTTGATGGCTCCCAAATCTCCTACTTGGCCAGGGACAGTAGCTGCCTGTGGGTTGGGTACAGCTACGAATGCTCTGTTTTGTCCCCAGTCGTTAGGAGCTACTACTGCTATTGGTAGTGCGGGATTAACAGCTTGTACCCCTGGTACCGCTTGAGCGGCTGGCGCAGCCGCCGGTGGTACTGCTCCTGGAACTCCAGCTGGGGCTCCAGGCTGAGCAGCTGGTGGTATGTTACCTGCTGCTGCATTCTGAGGGGCTACTGGTGGTGGAACGTTACCACCCCCTAGATTTGGGTTAGCTTGTCTCAGCGGAGGCAAGTTGGGGAGCTGTGCTCCAGCTCCTGGTTGGTTAATGTTAGCCAACCCTGGTCGAGGTTGTAGATTGGGTGGAGGAACCCTTAGATTCGCTCGTTGCTGCGGCTGCTGATTTGCTTGCTGCTGCGGGTTCGCTTGTTGCTGCTGATTAGCTTGCTGTTGCTGCTGTTGTTGCTGCTGCTGCTGCTGCTGCTGCTGCTGCTGCTGCTGCTGCTGCTGCGCTGCATCCTGCAATTGCCTTTGCAGATTCATTATTTGCGCTCTGTGATCATTAGCTTGCTGCCGCAAAAGATGCTGCAATCTATCGTCAGCTGCCTGCTGCTCATCAATGAGTCTTTGATCAAATCTGTTTTGCATAGCTTGTACTACCCTTATTACTCTGGGGTCTCCTATCCCTTGAACCAGATCCTGTAGATCTGGATCTTGGTCATGAGCAGGATCATTGGCATTTCCTGCTTCTACATTACCTCCTCCCACCGCACCTTGGTCCTGAGGATCCAGTAGATGTAGATCATCATCATTGTCATTCATGATGCGGTTTTTCTTTCAACCTCTGGTCTCGTTTGTCCTGAGAAAAACTGAATAGTTTTGTGGTCCCCACGGGTCCCCCTTATATAACCCAAAAAGAAGTTCTACTTTTCTTTTTATAGATACAAAATTCAAAACTACCTCTATAGTGCTCTTCCACTTTTAGTTCAACTTAACTAAAAGATCCCGGACGAGCCCCCAAGTTTGAAGGCTGAGTTTCGGGGTTTTGTTAACCGACCGGTTTTATTTTCCGAACTCATAAAAATTTTTCTTTCTCTTCTACAAGTATTTACTAACCTTACTAAATATCTCGTACCGGGTGACTCTAAATTCCCAATTTCCGTTTTTATTTAACTTAACTACCGAAGTTTCCAAGATTGAAAGTTAATGTGTCTAGGGTATGATTTTTCAATATTGGTCCCGTTGCCTTCAGTGGTTCAAATTTTTAGTACTTAAAATATATATGAGGATATAGATTAAGGCAGTTGAACGAAAATGAACACTTTCTCAATTCCAACACTTTGTTTATTTCATCAATGTGATAGTTTAACTTAATTGATACACAAGAAAAGAAACAAGTCAAATTCTTTCAGATAAATTCATTACTCGAAATAAATCGCTCATCACCAGTCTAAGTCATAATAAATTCAGTAATTTACATTTACACACGTTCAAATTATATATCAAAATTCATAACTGTAATGTCAACCGTCGCTTAGAAAGTGAAATGATATTGTTTGAAATTATAAAGAACCATTACCAAAGATGTCGTTTTACAATACAATTCGCATAACATTCTACAACCGTATTACATAAATTGTCATTTTACAATAGAACTTGCATGAAACCTTAAATACATATGTCAAAAATGCTTATTTAAAGGAAAATAATTCAGATAACGATAAATCATTACATAATGTTCAATTTGAGAAACAAAGATTTTTCCACTTCTTTTACAGGTAAGAGGACAATCAAAAACTCGTGAAATTCCACTTCAAAACAGCAATGTTGATTCTAAATGTGTTGTTTTTCATTACTTTTAGACCATAAAATACAGAATATCAAGTGACATCGACTATTGTTATCTTATGATCGTCTAATAAAGAACTATAGGTTATAATGTATCAACTTAGAACATTTGTGGGGTATACTTAAAAAATTTTCAGGGGGATGCTACTTATATTTATAGAGCAGGTTAGCTTTTCTTTGCTCTTCTTGCCTGTACCAGATGTAATTATTATACAATAAACTTATTACAACGGCAATCTCCTGTTAGAGGACTCCACACTACACACTATTTTGGGCTATTTTATCTCTAGTTACTATCACCCGATTTGCCGCAAGGACTGTCCTCTGACGGTGATATCCTACTTAGTTTTGCTGATACCAAGCTTGGGATCCAGTCACAGCCTACAATAAGGCAAGGACTCTTTCACTAGATTTGGCTAGCACAACCTGACCATTACATTGCCTAGGAAACACTCAGTATCACACAGCTAACTCGGCCTAAGTTCCTGGCTCCTACTAGTCGACCTTGTGACAGATGCAATGTGCCCCTAGTTAACACTAACTAGTTGAATAATGTGCAAGGGAGCAATAATTAGCGGATTTTCTCTACTAGAGACTAATTATTCCACAGTTTCAGACTTAAGAAAGATGAGAAACTGTTTAACCTCTATTGATAGAATACTCACAAAGTAGACGTATACCTGAATATCCTATACCGAGCCTTTTCGTCGACTACTTGTCAACTAGTCTAGTAAAGCTTCAAACTATCTCCGGAGTCCCAACAATTTACTCAAATTGTCTCGTCCGTTTTAAGCTTGAAGTTTACCAAACACCTTTTTAGATTAAGATTTCTAAGCAAAGTCCCAATAATTCACTGAATTATCTCATCTGCTCAGGTCCGAATCTAGAAAGAGACTCCTCTCTAGACCCACAGTCGTACCTCTTATACTAAGAGTGCTTCGCCAATTCGGCCTCAATTGTTCACCGGCTAACTAAACTGTATTATTGTCGGCCCAGATCAAAGACTTTGACAGTCAGCCTTGACTGGGTTTCAGCCATTCTACCCCGTCACTGGCTAATGTTGCTACCGGCCAAGTAGAGCCCGACTCCGGCCACTCTCACTTGCAGCCACCTAGCGCGTTTCTTAACTCATTCCCAGCCGAGATCAGAACCCTACCTCTGCACAGACTTGACCTGCCAATCTCAGTCTAAGCTCGACCAATAATATTAACCCAATTTCTCACTTTTTATGCTTCAACTCTGTCTCTTGTTTGCCATTGGCTGACACTTCAGCCCTACTCCCACATCCGGGATCTATGACCTACGACAGGGCTTTTAAACTTTTCTTTTGGTTTTTGACACGTACATTAATATTCTGCTACACAGTAAACATGATTTCATTCTTTTCCTTAATTGATTTTTCGTCGACCGTGCCTTCCATTTAAAATGTCACATTAATCAAATGACGAGTTTCTATCTTTGGTTTCTTGCTTAAATGTTTCCTACTTTTTCTTACTTTTGTGCTTCTCTTTTCATAACTGAAAACACTTTTGAAACTCTGTCAGATTGATTGACCTTGGAACGCTCTCGACAATTAAATCACCCTTTTTTCTACTTTTTTCTACTTTTTGCTTTTCTTTCTTATCATTAATCTCTCGGACATCACTTTCGTTTGACAGCTAAAGTTTCTTGACCTCAACGTCAAAAAGCTTCGTCGATGCTTCTTTTTTGATTTTCTTTGCGAACTAATTTTTACTGATTTTTTAGAACTAATTTTTACTAACTTTTATATGACTCTAAAAAGACCTTCTTACTTATACGATTAAATTTCTTCTTCCCTCCTACTTAAGATATGATTATTTCTTACACCTATTCTTTTAATTACTGGTTAAGTTTTAAGGGAAAAGTTGTGTGATTTCGATCAGCTTCTTTCCGACGTACTCCTATATGTTTTTCCAGTGAAAAACATTTCAAATGCGTCCTCAAGATTTACCGATTCTTTATTCCACCAAACTTCCCCCCGACTGAGAAACGTCCGTCCCGGCGTTCTAATGAAAGAATATGCTTCTTAACATTAAAATCCGTTCTGGTAATCCATTTTGAAATTTTGGATAAGAGAGAATAACTTCTGTCTTATCGAAAAAATCATTATGGTATTCAATCGAGATTTGATGAAGCAAAGCTCCGTGTGTCGAAAATCTAGTATCAGTTTTTTTGAATTTTGTATGGGTTTACTTAAACTCTCTCTGTAACCTTACCTTGCGAATACTACCTCGCTAGTAATGTCGCTGAGGGGTTTTCTTTTTGAGATTCTAAGTCGCACACCAAATATGTCTAAACGGCTTGTACCCAAAGAAATAGTTTTTCTAGTTTCTTGTACTGAATAATCGACATTGGACTTAAACTTATGTTGTCCGTGACATTAGACTTAAACTTATGTAGTCTTTTAAGCATCTGTGATTCTGAGTAATAACCTCTTCTAAGACCTCATTTTAACTATGTTGATTTGCTGTATCGTATTTTTATTTTAAGTTTATGCATTTTCATTGAAATTTTTCTATTCGAGCTTATGATTTTTAATTTATGTTTTTGTGTCTCTTGAGTATTCATTGGCCTTTAGGTTCTTAGTTCTTACTCTTTTTCTTCAGTTGCTTATTTTTTAAATCGTTTTCGCGGGTTTTTTGTCACTGATTGGTTATAATCAAAACTTTTTTGAATAATCAATTTTACTTACTGGGATGAAATTTTTAACTACAACTAAAAACTCCCAGGATTTTCTGAAGACATTCTTCTTCACTTATCCTAACCTATTCTTGATTTTGCTGATTATTCTCAGTTAAGATGATAGCCTTAATTTGTGGAAATACCTTTAATTTATATGTTAGTAATAATCATTAGTTATAATCAGGACTTTTTGAACAGTTTGTTTTTCTGCTCACCGGGGTCACTTCGAACAGTTTGTTCTTCAGCTCACCAGGATCACCGGGATGAGCAGCTACTTCTTACTTGAGGCTACGTTCCCAAATGGGTTTTTCTGAAGACAATTTTTCTTCACTTTTCTTATTCTACTTTCTTACTCTAAACAGCTGTTCTTAGTCGAGATGATAACTTCAAGTTGTAAAATTATTTTAGTTTATGTACACGTAAATTATGATCAGGACTTTTATACTTGAACCGTTTTAAAATTTGCTTATCCGGGATATGGTTCTCTTCAATATAAATTGGAAAGAATTGATCTCAAATAATTTTTGGAGACATTTTTCTCCCTTAACATTGCTACAGTTTCTTGTTTTTAAGTCGAGATGATAACTTTTTCGGAAGAAAATTGAATTTGCAAAATATAATTCTACCTTATTTCTATGTTAGTACTTACTTTATTGGGTTTTCAACCTCATACGCAGATGGGTACCCTTTTCAACCTTATTTCTAGGATTAGTTTTTACAATATTTGAATTATTTTTGCTTCTTTTTCTTCGTCTCTTTTCACTGCACTTTTATTGATCTCATTGTACAGTCCCTTTTTTGACACTTTTCTAGAACTTTTTCTTAGAAAATTTCTGGGAGCCCCTTCTTTTCCCATTTTGGAGACGGATCTCCCGATGATGTCGGAAGTCCTGGAAATTGTTGATCAGGCGACGTTTTCTTGATCCACCTCTCCACAACCATGTCGGCGATCTCGATCTTTTCTTCTTTACCGTCCTCTCTTGGCCTTTTTTGATAGCCTTGGTAGCCTCCTCTGGTAAAGTATCCTCCTCTGCCGCCGTATCCTCCTCTGCCAAGATAACCTCCTCTGCCAGCGTATCCTCCTCTCTCGTCATCGTACATTGGGCTTTGTCCCTGGCGTTTGATCCCTTCTTTTTCTTCTTTGTCGTGCTGACGAAGGTAAGTTCGCCTTCCTTGTTTGTTGACTAGGCAAACGTAGCAATTTATGATGTGTACCCAGTTACCTGGAACGGCCGGGTCGCGGGTCACATTGATCGGTTCAACCAATGTTGGAAAGAGCCCGTACCAAACAGGTCCTTCTCCTCTCGGGTTAGGACTCATCTTCAATCCAATCGGCGATAGTGAGCCCCATGCCATGGTGATTCCGAAATCTTCATCTGTCAAGGCTTCGTTCAGTCCGGCAGGGTGATTTGCTCTGGCTAAATGTTCTTCTAGCTGGACTCTGGCATGGGCCCTGATACTTCCTTCGTATTTATCCAAGTAATTGGGAATCTTCTCAGCATCAATAAGGCTGATCCTTATTCCTCCGAAGACTTCTCCTGCATTAGGTGAGGCGTGTGCTGGTTGGGAGTTGATAAATTGAATTATGGCTCCACAATTGTCCACCATTGAACCATGGACGTACCTGCTTTTCTTTGCTTCTACGTTTCTCTCCTGGAGTGCCATCCAGTTTTCGTCTCTGGCGACGATATTGTTGACGTCTGCGAGGTCCTGCATCAGCGAAGTCATGGGCGTATCGTTCATCATGTCGAGAAAGAATTCTTTCCTTGCTTTCTTCTTCTTCTTATGTGTCAAGGAGCTCACTCCTTTAAATAAATCTTTCTCAAAAGTCTCAATTTTTGTTGATTGCGAAGACTTGTTTTATTCTAAGTGTTTTGTTGAGATGTGAAGAAGATTTGTAATGCTACTTCTTTAACTGTAAAGTTTGAAGAAGTGGAGAATTTTTCAAAGTTTTTTCTAGATTCTGTTTCTATTTTTGAAGCTCACCAAAGTGTGTTTGTTTCTTTTTAATTTCTGAAAGACTTGAAGGACTAAGCCAAAGTCTCAATTTCAAAATTTTGTCTAAGTATTTTTCTCAACTTTAGACTTTCTAGTCAAGTGTTCAGGGTGAGATCTGGTAGCAGACTGATCCTCTTCTTCATCTTCACTCTTCTTTTATACAAATTTTTGTCCTATTCCGAGATAATTAGCGAGACTACTCTCGTTTTTTGCTATGTAAACTAGTTCTCGGGGACGTTGAACTCTTTTCTTAACTTAACCCTTTTGTAATCTCATTAAACGACAATAAGCGACGGCAACGATTTTGAAATTTAAATTTTCCTCGAAGGCTTTTTCCTCTTTTTTAAACACTTTTTTTTCGTCATTTTGCCGAAATTTTCTATTTTTACTTTTTTCGAGGTTAGCCCAGAGAAAAATTTTCACTTCGACCTTTCTTATGTCATCATGCTCTCATGTTTTGCCCAATGGAAATGTATCAAAAACGCAGCTTTTTCTGACTCATCTCATTCCGCAATTTTCATGATTACACTCTACTAACCTTAGTCTAGTGAATTTGCTTAGCAATGTAATTGCCTTTTTCAAATTTAGCTTTTTTAGATTTTTCAGGCTGACCGGGATCATGAGAGAAAGAAATACCTCTCAGTATTGATTTGAATTTACTTGATTATTATAATTTCGGTATTGAAGGTTTATCTAGTATATTTAATTTGACCAAAGTTACTTAAGGGCGGTCTTCCTGTTTTCTGAAGTGTTTTTCATTTGTTCTATACTAGTCTTAGAAAGGATAAGCTCAATCCATTCTATTCTGGTAGTTAAATTTCTAATAACTGGTACTACTGACAAAAAGTTGTTTTCTCTTAAATTTACTGCTATATCTAGTGTTTTCACGGCACTACTTTTGGCGTCTTTTTGATGATCCTCATGGAATCCTGTAAAAAGATTGTTTTCTGCTAAAGTAGCGTCTTCAATAAATCGATCTATGGTGGAAATAATATCTTCGGTAACTTCAATCGCTTTCTGTATATTTTCCACTATTTCTTCTTCTAACTCAGGTGTAGGTTTTATTTTTAGAATTATGCTGTCTAGCAACTTGTCTAATTTTTCTTGCTCATAGCTTATGAGATCACCATCTTCATGGATAATTTCATAAAAGCTATTTGGGGAAATGGAAAGTTTGTTTTCCATGTCTTCCATCACCCTTTCTTTTAATTACTCTTAGGAATTTCTATTATCCAGTTATTCTTCTTGCAGAGTTCTAGTGAAAAAGGAGACTTAATTAAGTCTTCAATTTTAGCATAATAAGTAATTGATGCAAGAGCATCCACTTGATATAATTCATGTTGTCTTTTGTCTATATCTGCTTCCTTGAGAGCTCTTAAGTACTCTTTGAGAATATCAACTATTTTTCTAGAAAGTAACTGATCTAGTCCTGTGATGTCTTTACTTTTGGACCTTTCTTGAATCTTATTTTTCCATTCCAAAACTTGTGTTGAAACTTCCTTTATAAAATCTTCTTTAATTTCTCGAGGATAATTAATGTAGTAACTTTTAGTGACTTCGTCTATTGAGTCTCTAATTACCTCCGATGATGATTTAAAGAGTTTTATAGCGATACCCTCTTGATACTTTTCTTTCAGTATCGGGTTGACTTTATTTTCAACTTGTTCTTTTATCTTAGACTCGGGAGTCTGACGACTCATATCTGAATAAGATTTTCTTAAGTATGTTTAAGTTTTAATGTCGAAAGTCAAGGCTAGTTGCTGGGATATTAGTGTAGAAAGTCAAGGCTAGTTGCCGGGATATAATGTTTCAATGTTTGTTGTGTTGTGTGTCGAAATCCTTTTATAGGCAATTATACCACCTTACTGATCAATTACCGGGATATGGTACAACAATAATACTTTCTTACTAATTAATTATCAGGATGTAGCTATGATTTTGCTATTTCCGATCTGATACATTTTAGAATTCCTTGGAATGTCCTAATTTTTTAGAGCTTATTGACTTTTGGGTCATTGACGATTCGTCTCTGTACCGTGACCTTACTTATTTTCCTCATGTTCTCTTGTTTCCACTTTTGTTTCTGCTGCAAGTGCTTTTTCTTTCCTCACTAGCTTATTAATAGCTTCTATTAAGTGGTAATTCTTTATCAATGTCAGCCCTAACCGTTCAGGGTGGAGACTGCTGCTGCATATTTGCATTACAGCTCTTTCTAATGCTAACCTCTCTTTTCTTACCTTTTGTAATTCTTCTAGCTTTTGTCTTTCCATGTCTATTACTCTTACTTTTTAATCTTTACTAAGAAAAATCTATGCTACTTTGTATTTTTAGCTCTACCGGGGTAGAACTTTATCATAATGATTACTAGGATAGGGCTTACCGGGATACTTATCATAAAATTCTTAACAAATACAAGTT
>Ga0208852_1000172_pt1 | contig 17852 bp, 18 predicted proteins | sample LakMenEpi18Jun09_FD_150711 | JGI IMG/M metagenome (GOLD analysis project Ga0208852, IMG submission 150711) | Freshwater microbial communities from Lake Mendota, WI - 18JUN2009 deep hole epilimnion ns (SPAdes) | ecosystem: Environmental > Aquatic > Freshwater > Lake > Epilimnion/Euphotic zone ...
CGACGGCGCACGAGCCGGCGCGCCACAGAACCTTGCGGCGATCGGCGCAGTTGCGGGGCTCGTTGCCACACCACTTCAAGTTGCGGGTGGCGTGGACTCTCCTGAAGCGATCCAGATCGTCTTCGCGACGGGCGCTACACGCGTGGTTGTGGGGACCTCCCTCCTTGATGAGCCAGAGCTTCTCACTGCTTGTGCACGCGCGGCAGGTGCGTGGCTCGCCGTTGGTCTTGACCCACGCCCAGAGCGACTCTCGCAATTTCCATGGAAGCGCGCGGTGCAGCCGTCACTCGACGACCTGCTGCAGCAGCTCGTTGCGGCAGGAATCAGCCGCGTGGTGATGAGCCACGGCGGTGGCACGAGTGAACTCAGCCGCCTCAGCGAGATCGGTCAGCGATACCCATCCATTGAGGTGAGTGTTGCCGGCGGTGTCACCGATCTTGACGGCGTGCGTCGTCTCCGTGATGCGGGGGTGAGCGCGCTGATCCTTGGCGAAGCACTCCTCTCAGGCGCGATCGATTTTGAAGAGGCGCAAGCGATCGCCAACCAAGCGGGATAGAACGTTCGCGTAGATAGAGAGTTCGCGTAGAATGTCCTCATGAAGATTTCTCGACGCACCCTCGGCACAACGGTTGCAGCGCTACTCCTTGTTGCTGCCTGCACGGATAGCGGCGCTGAGAGCCCGACGGCGTCAGGCGTTGCCGGATGCCCCACTGCTCAACCCGCCGCACTCGGCGCGGGTGAGCAGCGTGAGATCGTGATGACCACCTCACTCGGTGAGATCACGCTCCTTCTTGAAGCTGACCTTTCGCCCATTGCAGTCGGAAACTTCGTCGCACTCGCCGAGTGCGGCTTCTACAACAACGTCATCTTCCATCGCATTGCCTACATGCAGGACGGAACGCCGTTCGTGATTCAGGGCGGTGATCCAACAGGGACGGGGATGGGTGATCCCGGATACAAGATCCAAGACGAGCCGGTGGTCGGCGATTATCGACGCGGCGTCCTCGCCATGGCCCGCAGCGCAGCACCTAATTCGCAGGGGAGCCAGTTCTTCATCGTCTTGGATGATGGCGCCGCCGGCCCACTTGAGAGCGTCCGAACCTATGCGATTCTCGGCGAGGTGACCGCGGGTCTTGATGTCGTCGACGCGATCGCCGCGGTAGAACGGGACCAGGAGGACCGCCCGGTTGTCCCGGTCACCATCTTGAGCACCACGGTGAGCAGCCCCGCGCCATAGCGGCGAGACGGGTAGACTCCACGGACGCGTCGGCAGTGAGCCGACAGAGGCGGCACTGCCGCGGAAGTGAGGACGAATGGCCACCGCAGTCATCGAGACCACCCTCGGCAGCATTGAGTTTGAACTCCTTGACGACGCAGCTCCGAAGACGGTTGAGAATTTTGTGACGCTCGCCAACAAGGGCTTCTACAGCAACGTCATCTTCCATCGCGTGGTGCCAGGATTCGTGATCCAGGGGGGTGACCCGACAGGCACGGGGACGGGTGGTCCCGGCTACAAGTTTGAGGATGAGCCCGTCACCATGGGCTACGCGCGCGGCACGGTCGCAATGGCGAACGCTGGCCCGAACACCAACGGGAGCCAGTTCTTTATCTGCCTTGCAGACCTGCCACAGCTCCCACCGAACTACACAATCTTCGGACAGGTGGTCGCGGGCCTGAACGTGGTCGACGCGATTGCCGCCGCCCCGTGCGGCCCTGGGGATCGCCCGGTTGAGCCTGTAACAATGACCTCGGTGAGCATCCGCTAACTGCGGGGTTCGGTGCGCAGATAGGCGCACATAGAGGCGCGGACGAGAAAAATAGGGGGTTGGAATCGGCCCTCACGCGCGCTATCCTATGCGTAGCTGTTCTTGTTCGAAGGCCATGGGTAGGTGGGTTAGGGTAGTCGCTTTAGGCGACGTGATAGATGCTCTTCGAGCGTAGCTGCGGGACTGACTTGTTCGTTCTAAAAGCGGATCGGCTTCAGGTGGCTCCCTTCACGGGGGGTCACCTGATCTATTTTCCCGGCACTTCCTCTCCCCGCTATCCTTCCCCCCTCGCGCCCGTAGCTCAGGGGATTAGAGTGTCTCCCTCCGAAGGAGAAGGTCGCAGGTTCAAATCCTGTCGGGCGCACCAGCTCTATACGCGATACGCCGCGTGCACCCCCTAGAATCCGCACATGGCCGACCCGCAGTACCAGAGCATCCCGCCGCTAAAACGGCCACTCCTCCTCCTCGCTGTTGCCGTGACCGTGATCGCTTTGGCGCTCGGCTTCACAGGTACGGATGAGCGCCTCCTCCTGGTCCCCGCCGCCGTTGCCCTCGTATGGGCGGCCGCATACCGTGCGCAACCAGAAGAGAGCGTGCGCCAACTCCGCGGTGCCTCTCAAGGCGTTGTGGTCGTTCGGCGAACGCCGCCAATTGGGGCGCGGCAACGACGAGAGATGCCGCCTACTTCATCGGAATTCGCCCCGGCCGCTGCGCTTGCGCAGGCGCGCGCCAAAGCGCCAGACGCAAAGCTTGTGAGGAAGTACAACGTTGGGATGCCGGATCGACCAGAGTCCACACCAGAGAAGGGTGAGACGCGGAAGAAGAAACGAAAAGGACGAGGTGAAGGAGAGGGCGGAAAGCCAACGCTCGGACTTTAGTCGCTACGGCGCGATTCTCACCTCAACACGCGGCGGATTTTGCCGATCAGCACAGCCTCTTGCACTCCACGCGTTGCTGATTGCTGACTTCTCCGCCGCATCAACACTTAGTCCCCAGCGCAACTTCACTCCAACCCAACCAACAAGATAGGTGCACGTTGAGGCTCGGTATGGCGGGAGCCAGCTTGCGGGATCACGATCTCCTTTTGAAGAATTCACATTATCCGTCACTGCACGCAGCGACCACGAAACGCCGAGATCATTTGCGAACGCGAGTCGACGAGATGCGCTCCACCTGTACGCACCAGACTCCCAGGCTTCTTTGAGCGCAACAACGTGATCAATGTCAACGTCAGTGCCGATCGTCCAGGTCAGATTGTCGTACAGGCTGATCCACCTTCCGGTCCGAACGATACCCCCAGAAATAGTGACACTCACTTTGGATTCATCAATGAGGACTTCTGCACGCGTATCAAGTCCGTCTCCATCCCCATCTATCCAATCGCTCCCGAACTTACTTCTGCTGTACCCACTTGAATATTCAGACTGCACCTTCAGTCGACTAAGTGCCGCACTAAAGCTGATGCGCGCCGCTGGAATAAGTGCAGCGGTGGGCGCGGGTGCACTGAGCGCGATGAGGAGTGCAACGAGAACAGGGGCGAGTCGCCTGATCACGATCTGATCACCGTCATCTCAGCGCGAAGGACGGAGCTCCCGAGTGTGTCTGTCACGTCCACGCGAAGTTGATCGTCGCCTGCGCCTGCAAGGATGTGCACGCGCGCGGTGCGGTCAGTGGTGACCGCAAGGTACTCCATGCGAATCTGGCGCCGCGGCGCTTCAAGATGGGTGGGGGCAACCTCGGCGATGGCCTCTTCAATGATCTCAAGCCAGGCGGCATGGTTCACATGGCCGAGCGGGTCAATGTCCGCCCGACGAATGGAGACGTCAACGGCTACACCTGAGGGTGCGGCTGCAGGGATCTTGTTTGGTGCGAACGTTGCGTTGACACGCTGAACGAAGCTTTCAAATTCTTGTGGGAAACGTACCGGTCTCCCGTCTTGATCGGTCATCACCCAGTCAATGGCAGCGTCAGCAATGACACGCCCTGTAGCGCTAAAGAGGCGCGTGTGGCGGCGCGCCATGACGTGGCGGAATCCGACCAACGCCGTAGTGCCAGCGAGATCTTCGTTTGAATGCGGCGGCTGGTCAATGAGCAGGTCAACACTTCGCACCACCCAGCCGACACCACGCGCCTCATACCAAGCGCGTCCGTACTCGAGTACTTCACTGTGGCGCCAGGCGAGATCCTGGGCGTGGCGCAGCAGCGCGGCGGAGCGCATCCGTCCGCGCGAGTCGCACTCATCAAAACGGACACCTCGCCCCTCTTCACGGAAGCGAGCCTCTTCGGGGAGGCGCGCTTCGTCAGCGGCGAGTCCTGGGCTAAGTCTCTCGGTGATCGTGCTCATCAGGGCCTCACTCACCCCGCCGCCAGGCGGCTCAGTGTGTCCAGTGTGATCATGCGCGTCTGCCCGCGCGGACCGCGCACGATTGAGAGGCGCGCCGCAACCGTTGCCGCCGAGTCAAATGCAACGATGCCGATCGCAATGCGCACCCCCACCCCTGCGGCGCGAATCCGCGCACTCTCAAGTTCTGCGAGAAGGTTGTCGTCGATACCCCGCGCCCCCCACTTGCAGTCCCAGAGCTCAGGGATCGGCCCCGCCTCAACGGTCACGTCAAATGGGTGTGGGTCCGCGGAGGCGCCGTCAACAGAGAAGCGGCGCTCACGACGCACCATCCGCTCCGCATCTCGCACGAGTGCGGGACGCCTCTTCAGGATCTCGGCAGCCGTCGCTTCGACGATTGCGCCGCGATACTGCGCATTTGATTGCGCCGCCTTCCCGCCGATAGCCAGTGCGCCGACGATGAGTGGATCGCTCGGACCGCGCTGAGACGGGAGGAGCGCCGCGAACGCCGCTGCGGTTGTGACGTCTGGCTCTGGGTCCCCCATCAAGGCTCGAGCGATCAGTCGATCGGCGGGCGATGCTGCGGCGAGGGCATGCGCGAGCGGCTTCAAAATTGGATCTCCCTGAATCCCCGCGTAGACAACCGCGCGTCCGTCAGGTGGTGCATCGGTGAATGCAATGCCGCCCGGGAGTCGCGTAGCACTTGATGAGCCACTTGCGCTGTTTGCGCTGTGATCGCTCGGCAGTCCCTTTGGGTTCAGTGCAGCGACTAGTAGCGTGGTGAGGAGTCGAGGATAGGTTGCGATCCAGTCAATAGCGCGGTGCGGATCGTTCGCCGTCACCACGCGCTCACCCGCAGCGCGCAGCGCGTCAAGGCCCCGATGTGCAGCGGGCGAGAGTTCACGTTCGCCGAGTGCGGTGAGCGTCTTCTCCAGCTCTCCTTCGCCGTTCGTACTAATAAGCTGCGTATAGTCCAGCGCGTCGGTCACGCTCTCGCCAAGCGTCACCAGTTGTTTGAAGAGTTCCTGATGCGGAGCGAGGTGGCTCATCCGCGTGGCCAGCGAAGCGCGATCGCATCAAGGAGTAGCTCAGGGTTTCCATTTCTTCGGAGTGCCGCGAGTGCGCGATCCAAACTGATGAGCGCGTCACGCCATGTGGTCTGCGCGCAACGCGCGGCAACAGGGGTCAGCTCGTGGAGATCTTCTGGAAACGCTACGGATGTCGGCGCTGAGGAGGATACGAGTGCAAGATCGCGCGCGACGCCGCGCCAAAGGTGGAGAAGCGCTTTTGCGTTTGCGCGTCGCTCCGCTGGTGTTGGCTTCCCTCCCGCGCGTTTTGCTGGACTCTTCTTTGTGCTGGTTGCCGCACTCTCCGGTGCAGCATCAGCACCTTCAGGTTCGCCGCCCTCTTCTGCTCCCCCCTCTTCGCCGTCCGCGATTGCAACGGAAAGGATCGCGCTCGCATCGGCGATCAGGGTGGGGAGTTGGCGAAGCCGCGCGTGCGGTGCGATGCCAACAAAATCCAAGATCTGGCGTCGTAGTGCAGCGTGTGCACGCGCAGCATCTCCGCTCGCCCCCGCGTCAATCAGGGGCCCTGGACGACCACCAGACATGCGAAGGAGTCGTGTGGCGGTCGCGGCGTCAAGGCCGAGTCGCGTGGCGATGAGTTCGCTCGCGGCAGCTGAATCTGGGAGGCCGAGGCGGATGACGGCGCAACGGCTGCGAATGGTTGGCAGGAGTGAGGAGTCCTCCGCGGCGGCGAGGATGATGTGCGTTTGTGCGGGAGGCTCTTCGAGGGTCTTCAGCAGCGCATTCTGTGCCGGTTCGCTCATCCGATCTGCGCGCTCAATGAGCGCGACGCGGCGCCCACCCTCTACAGGGAGGAGGGCGAGACTCGCCTCGAGCTCGCGAATTGGCGTGATGCCGATCTCATCGGCGGCGCCGCTCGGCGAGATTCGTGCGAGGTCCGCGTGGCTCTCAGCCGCCACCAGCCTGCATGCGCGGCACTCCCCACACGCGCCGCCGCTCTGCGGGCTTATGCAGAGGAGTGTTGCCGCAACGTCACGCGCAAGCGTTCCCGCCCCCGCGCCACGTGGCCCCACGATCAGCAGGGCGTGTGGTGGAACGCCAGTTAAGAGCTGCGCGACGCGCGACGCGGCCGCATCGTGACCGCGAGTTGCGAAGCGTGCAGGCGGGCGTGTGGCTGCGTCAGGTTGACTGGCCGGCGCGGACACCGCCTTCGCCATTCGGCTCGCCTCTTACCTCTTGCTCTTTGGTCGTGCAGCTGGCTTCTTGACCAGCGCCACCTTCGCAGCAGGCTTCTTCGCCGCAGGCTTCTTCACGGCAGGCTTCTTCGCCGCAGGCTTCGCCTTGGCGCGCGTGCGCCCACCTGTAGGCGCGTCCTTCCCGCTCAACGCAGGAGCGCTGTCAGCGGAGCGACCAGTGGCCTCAAGCTGCGAGCGCAAGAGTGCCGCAACGTCGGATGGAACCGACTCGCTCTCCATGCCAGCCGACATGTTGGAGCGGCTAGAACCGTCACGCTGCGATCGAGCAACCTCGTCCGCGATTCGTGATGGGCCAGAGCCGAGTGCTCGTCGCGATGCGCCCGAAGGCTGTGCAGAGCCGCGACGTTCGCTGCGCATGTACTCGGGCACGCCGCCAGAGACGCCGCCGTCAAGATCTGCAAGCGACATCGTCTCGATCGGTCCGTCATATGCGGAGCCGGCGAGTGGCGCGCCGCTTCGTGGTGCATCCGTAAACTCTTCGCCGCGTCCGCGTCCGCCACGTCCGCGTCCGCCACGTCGTCGGCGGCGGCGCGGTGCGTCTCCTGTGTCGTGTTCGTGCTCTTGACCAACGCCTGGTCGGTTGAGGTCGCTCGGCTCAAGGTCATCAAGTGACATTGTCTCAATGGCATCCGCGTCAATGACGCTGCCGCCAACACGCACCGTTGCGCCCGTGCGACCGCGCACAGGGGCTGATCGCCCAACACCACCTCGACGCGAACGTCCACGCTCTTCGCGCGGCTCAGGGGTGCGACGTGGTCGAGCTGGAGCCTCGGACTGCTTATCGGGGACCTCTGTCATGGAGAGGTCTTCGTCGCCGTCAACGGCAACGCGACGGCCACTGCGCGAACCGCCTGCCTCAACCTTTGCAATGGATGTGATCTCAATGAATTGATCGGCAACGTCCACAAGATCGCTGCTTGTGTTGGCGCGGAAGCTCACGACTTCGACGCGAACGCCCATGTCCTGCACCGCACGAATCGCGGGCGCAAAGTCACCGTCACCAGAGATGACAACGGCAACATCAAGCTTCGGTGCGAGGCGAACAAGGTCAACCACGAGTTCAATGTCAAGGTTTGCCTTAAAGCGGCCGTCGCCATACTTTCGTACGTCCTTGCTGACAACCTTGTAGTTGTTTCGCGCGAGGAAGTTGTGAAATGCCTTCTGGTTCTCATTATCTGGATCAAGCCCGGTGTACGCGTATGCGCGAATGAGATCGCGGTTCGCGGTGATGGTCTTGAGCAGCGTGACGTAGTCAATGTCGACTCCGGCTGCCTTTGCGGCGTAAAAGACGTTTGCGACGTCAACGAATACTGCAACGTTACGACTCATGGTGTGTGTACCTCTTTATCTGTCTCGTAGTAGATGTTGTGGCATGCGCTGCTACGACGGGGCGGCGCCTGATTGGCACCTGCCCGCGCGTCGGAGCGCACGGCTGCACCTAACCACCCTAACAGAGGGGCGAGTTACTCGGTCAGCGCGTGCTCAACCCCCTCGTGGGAGACGAGGGTAAGGAGGCTACCGATCGTCGCGGGCGTCAACGATCTGTGCGACGCCAGCGATCCATGTACCGAGACCAAACAGGGTGACCCAGAGCCCTGGGGCGCGGAGCGGGGCGAAGACCACCGCGAGAGATAGTTCGCTTCCGGTTGCGCGAATGGCCGCCTCGCTTGCGGCGAGGAGGAAGGCAGCGCTTGCGGCAGAGACCAGCCCAACATGAAGGGGCCACGCGTCGATTGGAAGCTGCTCCCCCACCGCATCTGGTGCGATGAGGATTGCAAGAAGCGCAAGGGCGCTGAAGAAGGCGAACACGCCAATTGAATCAAACGCGTTCCCAGTAATGGCGGGGGTGCCACCGCCGCCAAGCGTCCACCACGAGGGGAGCGCGCCAAGAACCACGAGAATGGCGCCAACGCCGCTCAAGCGCCGTCCGTTACTGCGACTGCGCAGGTTTCCCGCCCCTGTTTGGAGTCGGCCGATCGGCTTCACTCGTTATGACTCGCCGAGCAGAGATGCGTAGAGCTCGCGCTTCAACACGCCAACGTACCGGAGGTTTCTATACGTCTCACCGAAGTCGAGGCCGTATCCAACGACGAACTTGTCCGGAATCTCAAACCCGGTCCAGTCAACCTTCAAGTCAACCAAGCGACGCGCCGGCTTATTGAGTAGCGTCACAATACGAATTGACCGCGGGCTCTTTCCGCCGAGGTAGCCCATCAGATAGTTCAAGGTGAGTCCGGTATCAATGATGTCTTCCACAATCAGGACGTCTCGCCCCTCAATGGTTCCTGAGAGGTCTTTCAGGATTCGAACGGTGCCACTCGACTCCGTGTTGCCACCGCCGTACGAAGAGACCTCCATCAGATCAATGACTACGTTGCTTGGGATTGCACGCATGAGGTCTGCCACAAAGATGAGCGAGCCCTTGAGCACGCTTACGAGAACGAGTGGCTCTCCTCCGCTATACGCCGATGCAATCTCTGCGCCGAGCTCCCGTACGCGTGCCTGAATTGCCGCTTCATCAATGAGCACTTCTTCAATGTCATCATGCGGGTTGTTGCTTCGTGCGCTGCTCATGCGGCCGCCTCTCCAACTCTCTCCCTACGCCTCCGTGGCGGTGTCGTTGACCCAGAGGGTCCAACAACTCCACGCGCGCTGCGTTGATACTTCCACATCAGTGCCTTGATGTCGCTCGCGCCGAGGAGCTTGATTCGAAGGTCAGGATAGAGGGCGGCGAAGCGCCGCAACTTTCTGCGCTTCTGCCGCATCAGTGCCTGCCGAATGGTGGTGATTTCAACCCAGAGTTTCACGTCGGGGAGGTAGAAGTCCGGCGCAAACCGCGAGGCGACACGCCCATCGGTGTCATGCGTCAGCGGAAATGCGGTTGCCTCGTACTCCCAACGGATCCCGTAGAAGTCAAGGATTTCGGCAAACTCCGCCTCACTCCGATGCGCGAAGGGGTGGGTTCCGACTGCAGTCTCCATCGGCTTCGCATCGTAGCATCGGGGCAGATCGGATACTCTCCCAGGGTATGGATGAACACACGGGACACAGTTACACCAAAGACCGCAAGGTGCTGATGAACCGCCTCAGTCGGCTTGAAGGCCAGGTTCGCGGCATTGGGAGGATGGTTGATGGCGAAGAGTACTGCGTTGACATCCTTCAGCAGATCGCTGCGCTTCGCGCAGCAGTAGATGCGCTCGGGCTGCTCATCCTGGAAGACCACGTGCGTGGGTGCGTGAAGAGCGCAGTGGAGAAGGGTGAGGCAGACAAGTACGTTGAAGAGGTCCTTGATGTGGTGCGCCGCTCCATGGGCCGACCAGCGCGACCGAGCGAGAAGCGTGGTTGAACGAACGCCAGCCGCTCCCAACGAGCCCTGACGAACTCCCAGCAACGGAGCGAGCCACTCTCGACGCTCTTGATGCGCTACTCCAAGCGGCGCCGCTCCCACCGCTCAGCAGGTCCGAGCGCAACGTTCTCACTGCACACCTACGTCTCTTGGATGCGTGGAATCCGTTCATCAATCTGACCCGGATTGAGAGTGCGAGTGAGCGAGCGTCGCGCCACCTTCTCGACGCCCTTGTTGCCGTCCCGCTCATTGACCAGCTAGCGCCAGACGGCGGCGCGTTTGCAGATCTCGGCAGTGGTGGTGGATTCCCTGGGATTCCGCTCGCAGCACGCCTCCTTCATGCGCGTCCGCGCGCAACGTTTGACTTGATAGAAGCGACAGGGAAGAAGGCTCGCTTTCTTGAAGCGGTCACTGCGGCGAGTGGACTGGCGCCGCGGCTTCGCGTCGTTCAGGCACGAGCAGAGGAGCTCGTGTCAACTAACCCAACGCGCTACGACGTGATCGTTGCGCGCGCTGTTGCGCCTCTGGCAGAACTTACGCGACTCGCGCGACCGCTCCTCGCCGCCGGTGGACACCTCGTTGCATGGAAACGGGAGGGTGACGGTTGGGGAGAAGAGCTTGCAACTGCAACTTCTCTCGTTGGGTCTGATGCCATTCGCGTGCATCGCGTGAGCAAGCACGGACTCGACCGCGCGCTCCTCGTCCTCGTGAGTGGATGAGGTACGGCTGCAGGTATAGAATCGGAGTTGAGCGCGGCGAAGAGAGGCATTGGTCCCTCTGAACCCCTGACCGGCCTCACCGCCGGCCCTTGAAGCTATAGAGGGCGGTCCTACGTCATGACGAACGAGAGCAAGAACCCCGCGCCGCTCGACGAAGACGAAGAGTGGTTTACTGAAGAGGAGCCAGACCACCTCGTCGCCTCTGAAGCGGGGAGCGAGCCGGTAAACAGCGTTGGTCGAGCCACCCTCGCCGCAAAGACCGCAATCTTCGGGCGGCGCCTCTCAAACGCAGAGGAGGGAGAGGAGCGGCTGCCGAAGAAGTACGCCCTTCCTGTCTTCTCTTCAGATGCAATCTCTTCGAGTGCGTATGCGAGCGAAGAGATCCTCATTGTTCTCGCATCAGCGGGCGCCTCCTACCTCGCCTTCGGTCCCGTGATCGCACTGGCGGTCGGCCTCCTCCTTGGGATCGTGGCGATCAGTTACCGCCAGGTCTGCTTCGGCTTCCCGAAGGGGGGTGGTGCATACGCGGTCGCCTCAAGCACCCTTGGCACGGTTCCGTCTCTCGTGGCGGCGGCGAGCCTGGTGCTCGACTACATCCTCACCGCCGCGGTAAGTACGGCTGCTGGTGTAGCGGCCATTACGTCGGCGCTCCCTGAACTCCTCCCGTGGCGCGTGGAGATGGCACTCGGTGCCCTCTTCCTCCTGGTCCTTGCAAACCTGCGTGGCCTTCGCGAGTCCGGTCGTCTCTTCGCCATTCCTACCTACCTCTTCGTTGGCGGTGCGATCTCGGTGATCGGGATTGGTCTCATCCGCATCGCGCTCGGCGATCCTGCAGTGAACTGGAGCCAGGGTGTTGTTGTTGAGGCGCATGACGGCATGCAGCTCATCCTCCCATTCCTTCTTTTGAAAGCCTTTGCGTACGGATCTGTTGCGCTGACTGGCACCGAAGCAATCTCCGACGGTGTTGCTGCGTTCAAGAAGCCTGAGGCAAAAAATGCCGCAGACACGATGGCAATCATGGCGGTACTTCTCGCCACGATCTTCTTTGGAATGTCGCTGCTCGCCTTCGCGTTCGGCAAGGTTCCACAGGAGGTTGGTGGCGAGACGCTGATCTCGCAGATCGCACGTGTCACGCTTGGGAACGGAATCCCGTACGCCATCTTCCAGATTGCAACGACCGGAATCTTGCTGCTGGCTGCAAACACCGGATTCAACGGTGGTCCGCAACTTGCACGCATCTTGGCGCGTGATGGATTCCTCCCCCGCCAAATCGGTCAGCGGAGTGATCGTCTCGCATACGCGGGCGGAATCCTGACCATTGCAGGGGGCGCTGTCATCTTTTTGATTGCAACCGACGCACTGGTCACACTGTTGATCCCTGCATATGCGATCGGCGTCTTCCTCGGTTTCACCATCAGCCAAACCGGCATGGTGGTGCATTGGCGGAAGCTTCGTGGTGAAGGCTGGCGCGGTAAGGCGCTCCTCAATGGTATCGGCGCTACCGTCACTGGTGTCGTGCTTGTCATCATTTCCGTGGCAAAGTTTGCCGCCGGTGGATGGATCATCTTTGTGCTCGTACCGCTCGTTGCGCTCTTCATGGCCGCCGTGCGCCAGCGATACAACCGACATGAGCGCGAGCTTGCGATCAAGCCTGGGCTCATCTTTGATGCACCGCACCGACCGCGGCGCATCATTGCGCCGTTTGGTGAGATCAATCGCTCCACGGTGCGCGCTATCACGCTCGGTCGAATCCTCGAGGGGAAGACGGGTGAACTGATCGCCGTGCGCGTTGTCTTTAGTGAGGAAGAAGAGCACGAGATCCGCGCGCACTTTGAAGCCCTCTTCCCAGGGGTCAGGTTGGTGACGGTGGAGTCGCCGTACCGACTGATCGTTGAACCGATCTGCCACTTCCTCGACGAGCTTGAGGAGCTCCCCCACGCTTCAGGCGAGATGCCGATCAATGTGGTGATGATTCCGGAGTACGCGGGGCGTCACTGGTGGGATCGAATCCTCCACAACGGCAACGGGAAGCGCCTCAGGGACACCCTGCTCGGCCGCCGCAACACGGTGATCGTGGACCTTCCGTACCGCCGGGACGTGGAGTAGCCGCGATCTACCCTTGCCACCCTATACGTAGGGTAGTTGACAATGGCATTGGTAGGGTTCTAGGATACGTAGGTGTTCAGGAGCAGCGGAGCTGGAATTGACCCCTCGCGCCCCGTCTACGTGATCAGCGTGGCGGCGCAGTTGGTGGCCGTCCATCCACGAACGCTTCGAATCTACGAAGAGGCTGGGCTGATCTGCCCCTCACGGACAGAGAGCAACATCCGCCTCTTCTCCGAAAACGATCTCCGCCGAATCCTCTGGATACGACACCTCACGCAGGATCTTGGCGTGAACCTTGCCGGGATCAAGCTCCTCTTTCAGTTGGAAGAGCGTCTCGGTGAACGAATCCTTGAACGACTCTACGAAGAAGGAAACAAGCAAGGCGAACGAGAGCGAACCGCAGCACATGAAGGAGGACGACGATGAGCGACAAGCGACGCAACGATGAACTAGAAGGCGACATGAGTGAAGAGATGGAACTTGAGATTGATGAGGCGGTAGCCGCCGCTGACGAGGACGGCACTCCGGTGCCAAGCGGCCTCGGTCGATTCCCGCTCGTTCCACTTCGCGAGATCGTCATCTTCCCAGAGATGGTTGCGCCGCTCAAGGTTGGGCGCGATAAGAGCGTTGCTGCAATTCGCGCCGCCGCAGCTGGAGAGGGTTGGCTCGCACTGATCACCCAGCGAGAGGCCGAACAGGAAGACATCGCTGACATCACGCAGCTTCATGACGTAGGAACGCTTGCAAAGATTGCACAAGTGGTGAATCTCTCCGACGGAACGATCCGCGCGGTTGTGCAGGGCCAGAAGCGCATCGCGGTTCACTCGCTCGACACTTCAGGGCCTTCACTGATGGTTGAAGTGGAGATCATTGAAGTTGAAGAGGCCGAAGGCGTAGAGGTTGAAGCGCTCATGAAGAGCGTCCAGGCGCAGGTGGAGACGTATGTCACCTCTGGCGCACCAGTTCCGCCGGAAGCGGCGGTAGCTGCGAAGAACATCAGTGACCCAGGCCTCTTGGCTGACATGACGGCGTACACGCCGGATATGACAACTGAGCAGCGACAAGAGTTGCTTGAGATCGTTGATGTGGTTGATCGACTCAAGTACGTCTCCGCCTTCCTTGCCCGCCAGATTGAGATCCTTGAAATCAAGGGGAAGATCCAATCTGATGTGCGCACGGAGATGGATAAGTCGCAGCGCGAATACTTCTTGCGCGAGCAACTCAAGGCGATTCAGCGCGAGCTCGGTGAGGACGATCCGCAACAGGCGGAGACGAATGAGTTGCGCGAGAAGGTTGAAGCGGCAGACATGCCAGATGAGGTGCGCAGTCGCGCGCTGAAGGAGCTTGATCGCTTGGCGCGCATTCCGTCCGCCTCACCTGAGGTTGGCGTGATTCGCACGTATGTTGATTGGCTCATCGCCATGCCGTGGAACGTGGCAACAGAGGACCGTATTGAGATCTCAGAGGCGGCGACGGTGCTGAGCGACGATCACTACGGCCTGGAGAAGGTGAAGGAGCGCATCATTGAGTACCTCGCGGTGCGCAAGCTCGCCCCGCAGGTGAAGAGTCCGATCCTCTGCTTCGCAGGGCCTCCGGGCGTAGGGAAGACGTCGCTCGGTAAGTCCATTGCGAAGGCGATGGGTCGCAAGTTCGTGCGCATGAGCCTCGGTGGCCTCCACGACGAAGCGGAGATCCGCGGGCATCGACGCACCTACATTGGCGCACTCCCTGGGCGAATTGCACAGGGGATCAAGACGGCGGGGACGAAGAACCCTGTCTTCATGCTGGACGAGATCGACAAGGTTGGCGCGGACTTCCGTGGCGACCCGTCAGCCGCACTTCTCGAAGTGCTCGATCCCGAGCAGAACGCAACCTTCCAGGACAACTATTTGGAGGTGGAGTTTGATCTCTCGCAAGTGCTCTTCGTTGCAACGGCAAACCAGCTGGACACGATTCCGGACGCGCTCCGTGATCGTATGGAGATCATCCAGATCCCTGGCTACACCGAAGCGGAAAAGCTGGAGATCGCCAAGCGTTACATCGTTCCGAAGCAGCGTGAAAATCACGGCCTCAAGGAGAGTCAGGTAACCATCCCAGACGAGACGATGGTGCACCTGATTCGCCACTACACACGCGAAGCTGGCGTGCGCAATGCCGAGCGAGAGATCGCCACGCTGATGCGCAAGGTTGCCCGTGGCGTGGCTGAGAAGAAGATCCGCAAGGGGAGCGTTGATCTGAAGAAGCTCGCCGCATGGCTTGGGCCTGAGCGGCACGAGTACGGCGAGATGGACCTAGACGACCAGATTGGTTCGGCGACCGGCCTTGTGGTCACGCCAGTTGGCGGCGACGTGGTTGCTGTTGAGGTCGGCATTATGGAGGGTCGTGAGGAGTTGATCCTCACCGGACAGCTCGGCGACGTCATGAAAGAGTCTGCACGCGCAGCGCTCACCTGGATCAAGTCCCATGCAAGTGAACTTGGCATTGCACAAGAGCGATTCGAAAAGCTTGGGCTGCACATCCACGTACCTGCGGGTGCCATCCCGAAAGATGGCCCCTCTGCAGGTGTGACGATCGCAACAGCGATTGTCTCCGCACTGACAGGGATTCCGGTCCGCAAGGATGTGGTGATGACCGGCGAGGTGACGCTGCGAGGCCGTGTGCTACCGATCGGTGGACTCAAGAGCAAGGCGCTAGCGGCACACGCCTCTGGCGCACGTTTGGTCTTGATTCCGAAGAAGAACGAAAAGGATCTCCCGGAGATTCCAGAGGAGATTCGCAAGGCGTTGAAGATCGTTCCTGTGGAGACGATCGGGCAGGTGTTGGAGCATGCGCTGCGTCGCAAGCCGAAGCCACTCCCGACCGGATCGACGCCGGCGCGAACGCCGCGCATTGCTGGACGATCACTCCGTGCGCCAGGCGCACCAGGGGTCACCGTTCGCCCGAGCTAGCTCATGGAGGCGCAACGCCAGGCGGCGGAGCAGATTGCGGAGAGGGTGCGTCGCGCGCTAACGCGCGACGCGTCGGGGAACCTCCCCCCGCTCCCCTTTCCACTGCAACCAAACCTGACGCCGCGCCGTCTCCCCGGCCTTGATCCGGTTGACCTCAACCCTCCAGTGGAGGGGGTGCCGCGCGTTGCGGCCGTTACCGCACTCCTGATTCCACCTGTTGCACTCGGCAGCTGCTCGGTTGGGGGTGGCGGGGCGAGCCTGGAGGCGCATCCGTTTGACTGCCAGGTGCTCTTAATCAAACGCGCGCAGGGCGGCACGCATGGCGGGCAACTCGCCCTCCCGGGCGGGAAGATGGAGCACGGCGAGACACCGCAACAGACGGCCATCCGCGAACTGCATGAAGAGCTCGGTTTTGACGCAGATGATCCGCAGCACGGCATCACCGTCGTTGGGACGCTCGATCCCGCCTACATCCCAGCGAGCAACTTCCTGATCCATGTGGTGGTGGCAGTCGCGCCAGAGACGCCCACGTTGAACCCAGACCCTACGGAGGTGGCGGGGGTCGTGGGGGCTGAGCTCGGCATCTTCGACCCAAGACTGCCAGTGCATGACGTTGATGGCGACCAGAACGGTGTGCCGCTCCGCTACGGCGCCTTTGTGGTGCCGGGTGAACTGCGGGTCTGGGGGCTTACCGCTCGCCTGCTGTGCGAACTCGCGGGCCGGGTGGCGGAGGAATCGGCGCGCTAAATCCCTTCGGGAGCTCGCCCTGCTCCGCAAGCCTGCGGATCACAAACCCGTAGTACTCCTCAACCGCCTGACCGACACGCTCCCACGTGAAGAGTTGCGCGCGCTCTTCACCCGCGCGCGAAAGCTGCGCGCGGAGTGCTGGGTCATCAATCAGTCGACGAATGGAAGCGGCGAGCGCATCTGCGTTTCCTGGCTCCACCAAGATTCCGTCCCGCTCACGTCGCACCACACCGCGATATCCGTGAATGTCAGAACAGATGATTGGTGCGCCGGCTGACATCGCCTCAAGCAGCACGATCCCGAACGACTCTCGCCCAGTGGCTGGTGAGACATAGATATCTGCCGTCTTGAAGAGTTGCGCCTTCTGCGCCTCTGACACGCGACCGAGGAACTCTACGTCATCAAGCTGCCGCGTCAGAACATAGCGCCGCGCTTCGCGCTCTCCTGGCCCGGTTCCAACAAGAAGCAGCCGCGCACGGACGCCATCGCGCTGCAACTTTCGGAAGGCGCGCAGCAGGTGGATGAGGCCCTTCCGAGGCTCCATGCGGCCAACAAAGAGAATGTTAGGAACGCCGTCACGGTACCGAGCAATTGGCACTGCGCGCTGATATCGGCCAGGCTCCACACCGTTTGGCACGATCTTGTACTCGCCGGGGAAGTAGCGGCTGATGAAGTGTCGTGCGGCGGGGCTGACGGCAATCCTTCCGTGCAGTTTTCCTGCGTAATGTCCGAGCATCCGCTTCCCAAATTCATAACTAATGGAGAGTCCACCGAACGCATGGAAGGTTCCAACGTTTACTGAGGTTGAGAGCGTGAGCGTGACGAGGCTTAGGAATGGAACAAACGGCTCGTGATAGTGCAGCACATCAAAACGCTCTCGTTCTAAGATGGTGCGCATCTGCGCAAGATATGTGGGGCTCAACGTGATTGTTCCCATGGAGCCATTGAACGGAACACTAAATCCTTTTCCAACGCGGATGATGTCCCCTTCGCTCGCCTTCTGAAGGCCGTGGCTGCTTGTGATGATGCGCACATCATGCCCGCGCGAACGTAGGACTCGATACAGCGAACCGACATGATCATTAACGCCACCTGGCAGCGGATATGCGTATGGAGTGACAATGCCGATCTTCATCGCTCGTCCTCCGGTTCGTATCGTGCCGGCCGACGGCGGCTCCCCGGGTATCCCAAGTCTCGACCGCGTCGCTCGCCGCCAAGCGTCCAAAGCGGTCGTGTGACACCGGCAACGTCTTGTCCGAGACCGATGAGATTACGGAGAAGTTGGCGACCGAAGATTCCAGGGCTCTCTGTCAGCGTGTGATCGCTCCCTGAGCCAACACTTACGGTGCGCGAGAGGATTGCGCTGCGGAGCGCCTCTGGGCTTGACCCTTCAAACGCGGTCCAGACGCGACCGATCGCGCTCAAGACGTGCGCATCCGAGCTCCCGATGGTTGCAAGCCCGAGCTCGTGGTTGAGCTTCGCCACGCGGCGGCGTGGGTAGGTGCCGAAGATCGTTGGGTTGTAGGTCTCAATGCCATCGGGCCGGCTGGCGGGGTCGCGATCTGCGGCGACGGAGCGGATCGTCCCCTCCTGGG
>Ga0208852_1000177_pt1 | contig 17476 bp, 16 predicted proteins | sample LakMenEpi18Jun09_FD_150711 | JGI IMG/M metagenome (GOLD analysis project Ga0208852, IMG submission 150711) | Freshwater microbial communities from Lake Mendota, WI - 18JUN2009 deep hole epilimnion ns (SPAdes) | ecosystem: Environmental > Aquatic > Freshwater > Lake > Epilimnion/Euphotic zone ...
GACTCACTTGACGACATGCGCACGTTGCTTGCCGACTTGCCGCTCGACAAAGTCACTACATCAATGACCATTAACTCAACAGCGGCAATTTTGTTGTTGATGTACGAGTTGGTTGCAGAAGAGCGGGGTGTGCCAAGTACAGCAATTAGCGGCACCATTCAGAACGACCTCTTGAAGGAATACATTGCGCGCGGAACATACGTGTACCCACCGAAGCCGTCAATGCGCATCATTACCAACATCTTTGAATACTGCTCGGAGAATGTTCCGAAGTGGAACACCATTTCCATTTCCGGTTACCACATTCGCGAAGCAGGAAGCACCGCAGTACAAGAACTCGCGTTTACGTTGTCGAATGCCATTGCGTACGTACAGGCAGCAATTGATGCGGGTCTCGATGTCGACGACATTGGTCCACGCCTCAGCTTCTTCTGGAACGGTCACAACAACTTCTTCGAAGAAGTAGCCAAGTTTCGCGCCAGCCGCCGCATGTGGCACGACATCATGACTAATCGTTTTGGCGCCAAGAAAGAAGCAAGCAAATTGATGCGCTTCCACACGCAAACTGGTGGCTCAACACTTACTGCGCAGCAACCGTTGAACAACGTGGTGCGCGTGGCTGTGCAAAGCATGGCAGCGGTGTTGGGCGGAACGCAAAGTTTGCATACCAACGGTTACGACGAAGCTCTTAGCTTGCCAACTGAAGAAGCGGCACGCATTGCATTGCGCACGCAGCAAATCATTGGTTATGAAAGCGGAGTCACCGACACACCAGACCCACTTGCAGGCTCGTACTTTGTTGAATCGCTCACGAACGAAGTTGAGCGCCTTGCATACGAATACATTGCGCGCATCGACGAAATGGGCGGGGCAGTGCAGGCAATTGAAGCTGGCTTCCAAATGGACGAAATTGAAGAAGCCGCATACAGCTACACGAAGTCGATCGACGATCAGACTCGCGTGTTGGTTGGCGTCAACAAGTTCACGGTGGACAACGAACCAGAGCCAAAAATTACACCACCAATTCCTGGTTTGGAACAAGGTCAGGTCGACCGCCTCACGAAGTACAAGGCAAACCGCGACATGGCGTTGGTTACGGCAAAACTTGAAGCCTTGCGCGAAGCCGCAAAGGGTACGGGCAACGTCTTGCACCCAATGAAAGAAGCTTTGCGGGCCAATGCAACGCTTGGCGAAGTAAGCGACGCATTGCGCGACGTATTTGGCGTGTATCGCCCAGGCTGATTATCTGCTGGGTCTGGTTTACAGGCCGTTTTGTTTGGCCACTTGCACCATCACGGCGTCAAAGTCGCATGACTCAAGTTGGTTGGTGTAACCGAAAAGAGCGCTGAATCCATATCCAACTATTTGCTCGCCGGTACTAACGAGCGAAATGAGCCCGCGATCAATGTTGGGAAACGACATTGCCATTGCTTCCTCTTGCTCGGCAACTACTTTGCGCATTTCTTTGTGCGTTTTCTTGTGATGTCGTGTGGCAATGATGCACTCTTGGCGAAATCTCAGCCAAACAGTTCTCTCTGGGTACAGCGCAAAATCAAATGCATCGGTTAGGCCAAAGTTTTGTTCGTGCGCCGCTGCAGCGGTTCGCTTTGCTTCAAGGGTTTGACGTTGGGTGAGGCGCATAAGTTCGCGCACTGCGTCACTCATGAGGGCTTCTTTGTCGGGATAGAAATTATAAATTGAGCCGCTCGTTACCCCCGACTTGCGTGCGATGCGAGAAATGGTTGCGCTCGTGAATCCGGTTTTGCTCATTACTTCAGCAGTTGCATTAATCAGCGCATCGCGCAACGGAACTTCGGTATTGGATTGCGAGAGTGCTGGACCAATTGGCTTGCGAGGCGATTGCATTGGGCTTGCCGCATGTATTGCACTGCGAATGTTTTCCGAAATGATCGACATTCCAGCGTTAGTTCCGGTGATGAATGCTCGCAGTGCCGAGCCGACAGCAATTGACGCTCCTAGCGCAACACCTGCTTTTTTGATAGCGGTATTGCGTTGGTGCAGCCCAGCGTCGCTCAGCCACGTGCTGATTTGGGGGATAACTACTTCTCCAACAACTTCATTGCGTTGAGCAACTACTAAAAACTCGGCACCAAGCGAAACAATGCGTGATGGTTTTTCCAGCTGACTAACGATCTCGGATTTCTCGGTGATGGAAGTTGCTGAATTGATTGTGGCAATAGTGTCAACAACATAAGTCTGGAACTCTGGGGCTACAACGTTTTCCCAGAGTGCAATCAACATTTCGTCGCTGTTTTCGAAGCGGCTATAAATCGCACCTGTTGTCAGCCCTGCGCGTTTTGCTACCGAACTGGCAACAATGCCGTCTAATCCATTGGCAATGGATTCCTGAGTAATTGCCTTCAGAACCGCTGCAGCATTTCGCGTTGACCGTTGCGACGCTGCGCGACGAACAACTGGTTGCGAAGTTGGTTTTGCCATTTTGACTAGTTGAAGTAGGTGATCGCGGGCGCTGGCCGTTCGCGGTCTGGAATGTCGCGGTTCGGCCAACCCAAGTACAGCATTGCGGTGATGTGCGTGCCTTCAGGCCAGCCGCAGTGTTTGGCTACATCGTCGTTTGCGCCTTTCGGGCAACTGGACCAAAAACTGCCAAGGCCCATTGCAGTTGCGCCGAGCAACATGTTTTGAATTCCTGCAGAAACGGCGTCTCGGTTTTCTTCGGTTTGTAGTTCCGATTCACCTTGCAAGGTGCCCACAACAACAATCACTGGTGCGCGCAAATACTTCGTGCGCGTTTTGGTTACTTTCATTTCGGTATCACCGTGGCGCTGCATTGCTTCTGCCGTTGCATCGCCAAGTGCACCGCGAGCATCGCCGGTGAACACTCCGAACAACCACGGCCAGGTGAGCTGATGGTTTGGCGCCCATGCGGCAACATCGCACAACTTGTTAATCAAGTCCATGTCCACCTCGCGCTCGAGGTCCATCATCAATTGCGTGCGGCGTGCAATAACTAATGTGCGGAAATCGTCAAACGTCATGGCGAAAGACTATTGCTAGTTCTTGTGCAATGCGGCGTTGAGGCCGCCCCAGCTGCCAGTGCGCTGTACTACTTCTACTGCACCCGAAAGGCTGTTGCGACGGAAGAGCAAGTCGTTTGCGCCAGAAAGTTCGCGTGCCTTCACGGTTGCGCCGTCTGGCAGTTTCACTTGCGTTCCAGCCGTTACATACAGGCCGGCTTCAATAATGCAGTTGTTGCCAAGCGAAATGCCAAGACCGCTGTTGGCGCCAAGCAAGCACTTTTCGCCAACGGTCACCATTTCTTTTCCGCCACCCGACAGCGTGCCCATGATTGATGCGCCGCCACCAATGTCGGAGCCATCGCCAACAATTACTCCTGCAGAAATTCTGCCTTCCACCATGGATGCGCCAAGTGTTCCCGCATTGAAGTTGCAAAAACCTTCGTGCATCACGGTGGTGCCGCTTGCAAGGTGAGCGCCAAGGCGAACACGGCTTGCATCGGCAATACGCACACCACTTGGCACGACGTAGTCGGTCATGCGCGGAAACTTGTCAACGCCGTTTACCACTAGTTGTTGGCCTTGCTTCAGTTGGTTGTAGCGCACGTCTTCAAGAGCGTCCAGTGCAACTGGACCAATAGATGTCCATGCAACGTTGGCGAGCAAACCAAACGCGCCATCCAAATTCACCGTGCGCGGCTTCACATGTCGGTGCGACAGCAAATGCAAGCGCAAGTACACATCTGTTGCACTCGTTGGAGCCGCGGTGGTGTCAATAACTAACGAAGTAGGAACGAGAGAAACACCGCGACGCGGGTCGGTGTGAGTCTGCGATTCGGTTGGCGTTCCAGCAGGAACTGCAGCGCCTAAGCCAAGGTGGCGGAAGTAGGTGTCGAGTGTGGTGCCGTCTGCTGCAACAGTTGCAATGCCAACGCCCCATGCCTGTGTTGTGCTCATGGTTATTTCGCCTCTGGTCGAAGGGTAGGGAACAAGATCACATCTTTAATTGAGCCGGCATCGCTCAGCAGCATGACCAAGCGGTCAATACCAATACCAAGTCCTGCGGTTGGTGGCATACCGAACTCGAGTGCGCGTAGGTAGTCCTCGTCCAAACTTCCCGCTTCGTTGTCGCCAGCTTCTTTTGCCAACTGCTCGTCTTCAAAGCGCTTGCGCTGTTCAATTGGGTCGTTCAACTCGCTGTAACCGTTTGCAATTTCGCGTCCACCAATGAACAATTCAAAGCGTTCGGTGAGGTGCGGGTCGTCGCGGTCTTGGCGAGCAAGCGGCGAAATTTCTACAGGGTGGTGTGTAACAAACGTTGGGTTGATCAAATCTTTTTCGCACAACTCGGCGAAGATCTCTTCAATAATGCGGCCAGAACCCCAATGCTTTTCGCACTTAATTTTGTGCTTGGCGGCCACGTCACGTACTGCTGCAGCATCCATTGATGGGTGCAGGGTTACGCCGGTTGCATCGCTTGCCAAGTCGATCATGCGGGCTTTGCGCCATGGTTGCGCCAAGTCGAAGTCGTTGCCTTGAATGACCACGGTGGTGGTGCCGCGTGCATCGCGCGATGCATTGGTAATCAATTCTTCGGTGAGTGCCATTACTTCGGTGTAGTCACCAAAAGCTTGGTAGCTCTCCATCATGGTGAACTCGGGGTTGTGGCGCGTAGAAATACCTTCGTTGCGGAACACGCGACCAATTTCAAACACGCGTTCCATGCCGCCAACAATGAGTCGCTTCAAGTGCAGTTCAAGCGCAATGCGCAAGAACAATTGCATGTCAAGCGTGTTGTGGTGCGTAAGGAATGGGCGAGCGTGAGCGCCGCCTGCTTCCATGTGCAGAACTGGCGTTTCTACTTCAATGAACTTGTTGTCATGCAATGTTCTACGGAAGCTGGCAATCGTGGCGTGACGAATTTCAAACGTGCGTCGTGCTTCTTCGTTAATGATGAGGTCGGCGTAGCGCTGGCGGTAGCGCGTGTCTACGTCGGTTAGTCCATGCCACTTGTCGGGCAGAGGTCGCACGGCCTTCGACAGCAACTGTGCACTCTCTACTTTGATTGACAACTCGCCTTTACGCGTAGTCATGACTAAACCAGTTACGCCCACCCAGTCGCCAAGGTCGAGTTCGTTAATTTCATCAAACTCGGTATCGCCAACAACCGACTTCGAAATAAACAGCTGAATGTCTGCTGCGCGGTCGCGAATGGTGCAGAAAATAAGTTTGCCCTGGTCGCGCTTTAACAAAATTCGTCCGGCAACGGTGACGCGCGTTTCGGTTTCAGTGCCCGCTTCAAGATGGCCATGCTGTTCGCGAATTTCACCCAGGGTGTGCGTGCGATCGAAGCGATACGGGTATGGGTTTACGCCCGCTGCGCGCATGGCGTCAATGCGGTCTAAGCGGCGAGTGCGCTCGGCTGCCAGTCCGCTGGCTGCAGCCTCTGGCGTTGGGGCAATTTCTTCGTTCTCGGGCACGCTTGTCACGCACACAAACTAGTCGCGCGGCTGGTTTAGCGCTTATTCAATTACGACGAGGATGTCGCCAGAACCCACCTTGTCGCCAACTTTTACGTTGACTTTGGTGATTTTTCCTGCCTTTTCAGCAGTGATCTGGTTTTCCATCTTCATTGCTTCAAGCACTACTACCGAATCGCCGACCGCAACTTGCTGGCCAACCTCAACGGAAACTTTCACGATGGTGCCCTGCATTGGTGCAGCAACTTCGCCGCTGTTTGCAGATCCGCCCGAGCCGCCAGAGCCACGTGTTGGCTTGTTCGACTTCTTCACTGGGCCACTTGCAAACTCTGGAACCCACATTTTCACGTCGAAGCGTTTGCCATTTACTTCAATGGTGGTGGCGCGTTCTACAAGACCTTCGTCGTTTGTTGCGGTGCCGCCTGCGGTGCTCACCATGCCCGACAAGTCAAGTGTTTCTTCTACCCACTTGGTGCTGTGTGTAACAGCAGAGAAGTCTGGGTGACGAAGAATTGCGAGGTCTGCAGGAATAGTGGTGTGTACGCCTTCAATCACCATTTCGTCGAGTGCGCGAATGGTGCGAGCAATTGCGGTGTCGCGGTCTTTGCCCCACACAATCAACTTGCCAACCAAGTTGTCGTAGTACTGGCTCACGGTGTCACCGGCTTCGTATCCGCCGTCGAATCGCGTTCCGAAACCGTCTGGTGTTGTCAGTTTGGTAATTGTTCCAGGTGATGGAAGGAATTTTCCTGCTGTTGGGTTTTCTGCGTTAATGCGAACTTCAATGCCGTGTCCGTTGCGGCGCGCAGCAACTTGCTTCTGCGTCATTGGCAACTTCTCGCCACTGGCAACACGAATTTGCCATTCCACCAAGTCAATTCCCGTAATCACTTCGGTAACAGGGTGTTCCACCTGCAGGCGAGTGTTCATTTCAAGGAAGAAGAAGTCGTTGTCTTGGAAAATGAATTCAACAGTTCCTGCGTTGTAGTAGCCAACTGCTTTGGCGGCCTTCACGGCTGCTTCGCCCATTGCGTCTTCAACACCGTCGGGTAGTCCTGGCGCTGGTGCTTCTTCAATCAGTTTTTGGTGACGACGCTGTGCTGAGCAGTCGCGTGTAGAAACCCACACCACGTTGCCGTGCTTGTCGCCAACAAGTTGAACTTCAATGTGGCGCGGCCAGGTGAGGTAGCGCTCAACATAAATTTCGTCGCGACCAAAGAATGCTTTCGATTCGCGTTGTGCAGAGTCCATGGCTTCTTGCACTTGGTCTGCAGACTGCACCACTTTCATGCCGCGTCCGCCGCCACCGAAGGCAGCCTTAATTGCTACTGGCCAACCAAAATCATTTCCGAAGTCTTGAATTTCTTTTGCGGTCGTTACGAACTCGGTGGTGCCAGGAACAATTGGTGCACCGCCGCGCAACGCTGCTTTGCGCGAAGAAACTTTGTCGCCCATTTCCACGATGGCTTCTGGTGGAGGACCAATGAAGGCAACTCCCATTTCGGTAATGGCGCGAGCGAAGTCTGCGTTCTCCGAAAAGAATCCGTATCCAGGGTGAACTCCGTCTGCACCACTCTTGCGAATGGCATCAAGAATGGCTTCGGTGTTCAGGTAGCTCTCTGCGGCGGTTTGTCCGCCAAGTGCGTACGCCTCGTCGGCAAGTCGCACATGCAACGCGTTGCGATCCAATTCGGAATACACGGCAACGGTGGCGATGCCCATTTCGCGAGCGGTTCGAATAACTCGAACGGCGATCTCGCCACGGTTAGCAATGAGGATTTTCTTCAGCACGAGGGTCTATCTTTGCCTAATGGGCATCACCAAAGCCAACCAACCTCACTCCAATGAGCAATGGCCCAATGGGTGGTGGGTTACGCGGGTTGTCGAAACGGGCAGCACGAACACTGATTTGGTGAAATTGGGAGCTGTTGGGGCCAAACACCACAGCGTGCTGATGGCCGATTTTCAGTCGGCAGGCAAGGGTCGACTCGACCGCACGTGGGTTGCCGAGCCTGGCGCCAACCTGTTGGTGTCGTTGTTGTTCCGCACAAACGAAACACAAGAGCGTCCGCTGCATCAGTTCACGCAAATGGTTGGTATGAGTGCGGCACGCGCGTGCATGCAACTCACTGGTGTGTTGCCAAACATGAAGTGGCCAAACGATTTACTGATCGACAATAAAAAGGTGTCAGGAATTTTGGCGCAAGGTGCGCCGGGCTTTGTTGTTGTTGGCATTGGCGTGAATGTGAATTGGGCACCACCAGACGCCATGTCGTTGGCTCAAGCAGCACCGAGCAGTACAACTACACCCGTTGCGTTGCTGAACAACATGTTGAGTGTGATCGACGAACTTGAAACGCTGTCAGCAGAGCAAATGCATGAGCAGTATTCAGCGTCGCTCGCAACGCTTGGGCAAGCAGTGCGAGTGGAATTGGCGACAGGCGACATTGTTGAAGGACGCGCAATAGAAGTGCAGCGAGATGGACGGTTAGTAGTGCTGGATGACTGTGCGATTTCACACCACATCGACACGGGTGACGTGGTCCACTTGCGTGCGCAATAACGACTACCGTTTCGTGCAGTGAGTGAAATAATTTTCCAACCGCGCGCAAAGAAAACGTGGCTGCATTCGCTTGCGACTGTTGCACTCGTTGCGCTTGCGGTGTCGCTGTTTGGTGCGGTTGGAGTAGTTCGTGCGGTGAATGCAGACCTCAACACGGTGAAGCGTGAGGAAATTGCCACTACCGCGTTGTCGCCAGCAGATGCAGAGTTTGAAAACTATTTGTTCGTTGGTTCAGACTCGCGCGTTGGTGCAGACCCGAGCGATGCCGACTATGGCAATGTTGGCGATGCGGGAGACATTGGTGGTCAGCGCAGCGACACGTTGATGGTGTTGCATTACGTGAAGCGCACGGGAACGGTTTCGCTCATGTCGATTCCGCGTGACTTGTGGGTGGCCATCGGCAACGGCGAAAACGAGCAGCGCATTAACACGGCGTATCAAGAGGGCACCGATGTGTTGGTGCGAACGGTGCAACGTGCACTCAATATTCCTATTCATCACTACGTAGAAATTGACTTCCAAGGGTTTAAGCGAATTGTTGAAGCGGTTGGTGGTGTAAACGTGTGCGTTGAATACCCGTCGCGCGACAAGCACACGGGTTTGTTTATGAAGGCTGGCTGTTCAACACTCGATGGTGTTGAAGGGCTTGCGTATGCGCGCAGTCGTTTCTTCGAACAAAAAGTTGATGGCGAATGGCAACTCGATGGCACGTCCGACATTGGTCGTTCTACTCGCCAGCGCGGGTTCGTTCAGGCGCTTGCAAAGAGTGCGGTGCTTGGGGTTTCTGGCAATCCGTTTAAAGCAGGCGATGTGTTGAAGGGTGGGTTGTCGGCGGTTGTCGTGGACAACAACTTGGACCTCATCGAGTTCGCAAAGAAATTGCGACCTGCTGCGGGTGGAAATATTGCGTCATTTCCACTCGACGTATACGGCGACATGGTGGGAAGTAATTCGGTATTGAAGTTGGGTAAAGGCGCAGGTGAATTAATTGCGTTCTTCAACGGAACTGGTCCGCGACCGCAACTGAACCCCTAGGGCTTCAGCTTCAACTGCTTCGGCAACACGGTTGCCCTGCATGAAATCACAACCCAACAACTTCAGGCGTTGCTTCTGATCTTCGGTCGTTACCCATTCGGCAATAACGCTCATGTTCAGAGAGTGTGCAAGCTGAATGATGGAACGAACAATTGGGTCATCTCCACCGTGTTGGCCAATGTCGCGCACCAATGTGCCGTCAAGCTTCAAATAATCGGCAGGGAAGTCGCGCAAGTAGGAAAGCGATGCGTAACCCGTTCCAAAGTCATCGAGTGCAAGTTTCACGCCAAGTCGTTTCAGCGCATTCAGCGTGCGCATCACGGCAGGGTTGTCGTTCAGCATGGTCTTCTCGGTAATTTCAAGCGTCAGGTGAGCTGCATCAACGTTGGTTTCGCGCAATGTTCCCATCACGCGTTCAACGAAGGCTGCTTCGCTCAGTTGGCGTGTTGAAACGTTGACATGCACCATGAACGAACGTTCAACAATTCCTTCATCCATCCACTTGCGCGCATCAGTGCACGCCTGGCGAATAACCCAGTCACCAATTGGCCCAATAGATCCTGATTCTTCAGCAAGTTCAAGGAACACTGGCGGTGTAAGCACGCCGCGTTCTGGATGGTTCCAACGCAACAATGCTTCAACGCCTGCCATGCGGCCGGTGTGTGTAGAAACGACTGGCTGATACACCACAAACAATTCACGCTTAGCCAACGCACGTTCAAGTTCGGTGGAAAGCATGACGCGATCTTTTGCGCTCTTGCGCATTTCATCGGAATACATTTCGCAGCGACCGCGGCCACGTTGCTTGGCGCGGTACATAGCGGTGTCAGCGTTGCGCAGAAGTGTTACTGCGGCATCTGCTGGTGCTTCTTCGGCAAGCAGTGCTGGCGTACTCATGGCAATACCAATGCTTCCGCTGGTAAAGATTTCAACGCCTTGCAAAATGACTTGGCCAGTAATTCCTTGGCGTACGCGTTCAGCAACGTCCATTGCAATGTGCTCATCACCTAGTCCATCGCACAACACCACAAATTCGTCGCCACCAATGCGGGCAACCAAGTCGCTTGGGCGAGTAGCGCTGACCAATCGCTTGGCAATTGAGTTCAGCAACTGGTCTCCAACGTTGTGGCCAATGTTGTCGTTCACATCCTTCAGCTTGTCCAAGTCCACAAACATCACCGACACGCCACGTTTGGTAGTCACGCTGCGTTCAAGTGCTTCCGACAATTTGCGTAGGAAGAGCACACGGTTTGGTAATCCAGTGAGTGCGTCGTGTGTTGCTTGGTAATTCAATTCGTCTTGCAACTGCTTGGCTTCGGTAATGTCGCGCGCAATGACGGAGTAGTGCTGAACGGTTCCATCTGCTTCGCGCACAATCTGCAACACCAATGTCATGGTGCGCATAATGCCGTCTGGGCTACGGAAGCCAAGTTCGCCTTCCCATTTGTTGTTTGCAGGCGAGTTAATCACTTCGCGAGGCACTTGATCGCGAATGGCTTGAATAAACATTTGTGTTGCGGCGTCGCTCGCTGGCGATTGTTCGCTCACACCAATGAGGTTTCGTGCCCCGTCGTTGCTGAACAACAAGTTGCCGAGTGGGTCAAACACAATCACGGCGTCTGCGCTGCTGTCGAGCAATCCAATCAATTGGTTGCTCAACACTCTGCGATTCACAGCTTCAGTTACATCGTGTGCGGTACCAACAAAGCCGACAATCTCGTTTTTCGAGCCAAGAGTTGGTTGTGTAGAGATATTGAGCCAAAACACTTCGCCATCTGGTTTCCACAACTTGAATTCAATGCCAAATGCAGAACCGGTTTCGCGCGAACGTTGCCATGCTTCTTCGGCGAGCGCGCGATCAGATGGTTGTGCGTTCACCCATGGCGCAACGCCTGGAGTGAAACCCGCACCACCGAGTGCGAGCGCGCGGAACGTCTCATTTGCCGTCGTCAGCCGACCATGACTGTCGGTCGTAAATACCCCTATCGGGAGGGAGGCGGCTGATTGGTCAATGACACCATCTTGACAGGTTGCCCTTTACCAATATGACTAATTGGGCGTTTATCGGGTGAGGGTAAAGGTGCTTGACACGATGCCAAGCGATCCTGCTTCAAGCGAGGTCAGCATGGTCTCGGCGTCCATTCCATCGCTTACTTCCAGCTGTTGCGAAACGGCATACACGGTGAGCACATAGGTGTGCAGTTCGCCTGCTTTCGGGCACGGCGCGGCATAGCCAACCTTTTGAATTCGGTTCAACGACTGCACGGCGCCTGCGGGTACCACTCCCGCATCTACGTGGTTGATTGCTGGGTCGATATTGGCGGCTACCCAGTGCACGGCATTTGCAGCTGTTTGGTCGACGATGGAAAGCCCCCAAGTAACGGTGCCTTCGGGCAAGCCGGCAATGTCAAAACTTGGCGAAAGCTTCGAACCATCACAGGTGAAGAGCGCGTCGATCGGTGCGCCTTCTTCCCACGGCACGGCAATGGTCAGTTCCTGAACGGGTGCAACAGTCTCGGCAATGGTGGTGGCAATTGCAATGGTTTCGGTTTGGTCGGCAGTTGGTGGCTTCATTTCGCGGCCATCACGTGAACATGATGCAAGCAGCAAGGCGCTTAATCCAACGAGTGCAACCGTGCCGTACATCTTTTTCGAAAAACGTGTCACAAATGAAGGTTACGACATGCAGTACTAACCTGCATGTCGTGTTGAAAGCCAACGAACAACTCTGCGTGCTTACGGTGCATGCACACCCCGACGATGAAGCGTCAAAAGGTGCGCCAACAATGGCCATGTACGGCGCACAAGGTGTGCGCACGGTGTTGGTGTGTTGCACGGGTGGCGAAGAAGGCGATGTTGCAAACCCTGCAATGAAAGAGCCAGGACAACCGTTTCATGGGTTGGAAGGCGAAGCAGAAAAACACTTGCTCGCACAACTTCGCCCTGCAGAATTAGAACAAGCAGCTCAAGTCATTGGTTTCCATCATGTGGAAATGCTTGGCTATCGCGATTCCGGAATGTTGGACAGCCCAGCAAACAATCCCCCCGATTGTTTTCACATGGCCGACCTCGACGAAGCAGTGGGCAGGTTGGTGCGCATTATTCGCCGCGAGCGTCCGCATGTGTTGGTTACCTACAACGACGATCAGCGCGGCTATCCACACCCCGACCACGTGAAGGTGCACGACATCAGCATTGTTGCTTTCGATCGCGCAGCAGATGACGAGTGGTATCCGGAAGCGGGCGAGCCGTGGCAACCGTTGAAGATGTATTACTCGGCGTGGTCGCGCATGCGACTTACTGCAATTCACGAAGCGTTGTTGCGCTTGCGCGGTTCGTCTCCGTTTGACGATTCGTGGTTCGAACGACCCGACCTCGACAGTCGAATTACAACACGACTCGTGATTGGCGATTACTTATATGCGCGTTCTGGTGCACTGCGCGCGCATCGCACACAAATTGATGAGAACGAACCATTTTGGTTTGGGCTCAGCGATGCAGAACTTGCGGAAACGTATCCGTATGAAGACTGGGTGTTGGCAAAATCGTTAGTTCCAACGCCGCCTCTTGCAGTGGGCGAGTACGAAGACGATATGTTTCGCGGAGTGCGCTAGTTATTGCGCACGCATGGCATCGCGTAGTGCGCGAAAGCCAATCATGATTGCACCGCTGTCAACAATTGCTTGTTTCAGCGAAGCGTCATTCACCACGAAGTTGTAATCGTCAATCCAACTCGCTGCCATGTCACCGAGCGCACGAATTTCTGGCGTGTCGATGCATGGCTGCACATGAATTTCGGTAACACCGGGTTGTAAGTTGCGCAACGAATTCAACACCCGCTCGCGGCTGCCTTCACGCCAGTCGTGGTCGAAGTGGTCGGGGAAGAGCACGCCTTCTTCGGCAGCAAGTTTGCGGAATGGAAAGCCGGCTTGTGCTTCGGTAAGAGTTGAAGGCAAGCGCACCGGCAGTTGAAACTCAACGGCAAGTTCGATGTACACGTCAAAAAACTGTGGTCGCAATGTAATTGCGGTGAGGTGTGGTGCAAGGTGCGTTACGTCAATGCCCCATTCGATGGCGCGCGAAATTTGTGCGCGGCATTCGCGCAACACTTCTGCAGGGTCTGCGTGTTCCCATAAGTCGTCAATGGTGCGCGGGAAACCGCCTTCACCAGATTGCAGCGATGGTGCGTAGGTCAGTGGTCCCCAGCGATACATCTCGTGTTCGCTGTTCACGGTGAGGTGCACGCCAATGTCTTCACCGTTGTAATTCATGACTGCATGTTTTGCCCACGGCGCCGGAACCATGAGCGATGCACATGTTGCAGAACCTTTGCGCAATGCGTCGTACACGCCAACGTTGGCCGCATGGAAAGCACCAAGGTCGTCGCAACTCAAAATCACGAGTTTCGCGTCGGCGCTATGGCCAAGGCGTTCGGCAAGTGAAGGTGTGCTCACCACATAAACGCTACTAGCGACAGGCTTGCCATAAACCCACATTGCGCAACTCTGCTTGCGTGGCGGCTTGCGCAAAGTCGGCTTTGTGCGCGGTGTTGGGCTCGAACACCATGGGTCGTGCGTAGCCCTGCAGCACCAAGTCCAGGTTCACAAATACGTTGCTCTGCGCGATGTACACGTACAACAGCAATCGGCCGTATTTGTCGCGAGCTTCAATGTCGCGTTCAACTCGCAGTGCAGTTCCTGCTGGCAGCAATTGCTGTGTGTAAGCGCTGGCTTCTGGCCCAAAGCATTCCACGCCCTTTGTGGGGTGCTTGGTCTCAGGTGTGTTGATGCCAATTAAGCGAACTCGTTCAGTGTTTCCACCGATTGCAATGTCAATGGTGTCTCCGTCCACCACGTGTTTCACTGTTGCTGAGTTTGGCGAACTATTTACTGAGTTATTGCTGCAACCCGAGAGCAGTAAGGCGTATGTGAACAGAAACAAATAGAGGAGATGAATCGAGCGGTGCATACGCAGTGATGTGTGAATTACAGTGAAGACATGACCACACCGTTGGAACTTGGGAAAATTGGCATTTGGACATGGACACTGGATGCCCATCCAATGGCGCAGTCGCTTGAAGCGGCGCAAGAACTTGAAGAGTTGGGTTTCAAAACCGTGTGGATTCCTGAAGCGGTTGGTCGTGAACCATTTGCACACGCCGGAATTTTGTTGTCGGGTACGAAGCAACTCATTGTGGGAACCGGCATTGCATCCATGTATGCGCGCACTGCATCCACCATGCAGGCCGGTCAGAAAACACTCACATCGGCGTTTCCCGATCGTTTCCTGTTGGGCATCGGCGCAAGCCACGGCAACATGGTGAAGTCGTTGCACAAAACTGCTTATGTGAAGCCGTATTCAGCAATGGTCGAATATTTAGATGTAATGGACAAGGGAATGTTTGTGGCCGCTGCACCAACCACCCCATTGCATCGCGTGCTGGCTGCGCTTGGTCCAAAAATGTTGAAGTTGGCAGGCGAGCGTGCCGATGGTGCGCACCCGTATTTCACCACTCCGAAACACACTGCGGTTGCACGCGAAATTTTGGGCAAGGGTCCAACCCTTGCGCCAGAGCAGGCAGTCATTTTGGAAACCGACCCCACGAAGGCGCGTGCACTTGCGCGCAGCTACATGGGCACCTACACACGCTTGCCGAATTACGCTAACAACTTGTTGCGCGAAGGTTTCACCGAAGACGACATTAAAAACCAAAGCGACAAATTGGTGGATGCAATTTGTGCGTGGGGAACACTCGACGCAGTTCGCGGTCGCATTAAGGAACACCTCGATGCGGGTGCATCGCATGTGTCAGTGCAGGTGCTTACCGAAGGTTTGGTAGAAATGCCAAGATCTCAGTGGCGCGAACTCGCCACGTTGTTGCCAGAGTTTTAGAATCGCATATCAATGAGAGATCAGCAACGTAAACGCAGCGATGGGCGAGAAACGATGTCGCGCGTTATGAAATTTGCGATGGCTGAATTCAACAAAGTTGGGCCAGATGATTTCAACCTCGATCGCGTATTGGAGAAGTCTGGCGTTTCGCGAAGCAGCGTGTATCACCACTTTGGGGGGCGCCACGGGGTAATCGCTGCAGTAGAGGCGAAGTTAGTTGAAAAAGATATTGATGTGAACAACATTGGTCTTCGTGAATTTGTCAATGTAGCGAATAACGCTCAGGAAATTCTTGCTGTCATCAAGTTGGAAATTGCTCAAGGTTCAAAACAGGAAGACAAGGTCACCCGACAGCGCAGGGTGTCCACGTTTGTGGCAGCACAACGAAGCGAGTTGCTTTACGAAGTATTGCAATCGAAACAACGTCAAGCAACCGAGTATTTGTGTGAGACATTGCAAATTGCAACTAGCCGGGGACTCATCAAACCGCGAGTTCCAGAAATGGGAATCGCCCAGATAATGCTGTCGCTGCTGTTTGGACGCATCTTGGTAGACCTCGTAGGTGATGAAACCAGCGACCAGCTGTGGACACAAGCCACGCTGGAGTCATTGGAGTACTTACTCAACCCACAGAGTTAGTTATTGGGTTTGTAGATCTAGTCTCGAAGACGACAATCGTGCAGATGGCTAAACGCCAAGCACGCGCTTTTGTAGCTTGCGCATTCCGGCAAGCCAACGATCGCGCTCGGTTGCTTTCAACGCCATGTATTGCGCAACCTCGGCGTGAGGCAACACTAAAAACGTTTCTGCGCGAATGGTGTCTACGCATGCCTGTGCGACTTCTTCAGGCTCCAACACGCCACCAGCAACTCGCACCACGTTGCCCGAAGGGCCGTCGTTGCTGTTGTCTGCACCTTTCAACATGTTGGTGTTTACGCCTTGTGGGCACAGGCAACTCACCAAAACTCCGCGGCCTCCGTAGGTGATTGACATCCATTCGGCAAAGGCAACTGCTGCATGTTTGGTGACGGTGTACGGGGCAGATCCAATTTGTGAAAGGAGTCCAGCAGCAGAAGCGGTGCTGCAGAAATATCCTTCGCCGCGCGCAAGCCAATCGGGCAACAAGTATTTTGCGGCCCAGCGATGTGCGTTGAAGTTGATGTCGAACGCGGTGTCCCAATCTTGTTCGCTTGTCGACAGGTCGCTTCCCAGTCCAACTCCGGCATTGGCGAAAAACAAATCAATCTGTCCAAACTTGTCAATTGCCGCGCGAACTAAGTCGGCGTTTGCTTGTTCAGTACCCAGGTTTGCGGCAACGGCAAATGCGCTGTTCGGACGTGCTGAATTCAGTTGTGCAACTGTGGCGTCAAGCGGAGCCGCTTCGCGGTCGGCCAGCACCACACTGGCTCCTTCGGCGTGGAAGCGCTCGGCAAGCGCTTTGCCAATTCCGCCGGCTGCACCTGTGACTACCGTTACTTTTCCCCGTAATTCCATGTTGTGATGTTATGCACAGAGTCATGTCTTCGTAGCACCGGTCGGGTATGGTCAAGGACATGACCGAAGCCCGCGAAGCAGCAGTAATCACCGAAGCACTCACCGTCATCGACGAGGCGCTCGCCAAAATGCTCAACCGTGAATTGGTATCAACCGACGAAGTAGCAGACCTTCTGCTCGACGTTCGCGTGTTGCTTACTACGAACGCTTCTTCCACCACGCAAGCCTGAAGCGTCGGCGCTTCGTAGCGTCACGTTCATTGCGTAATGGTGCCGAATTTTTCGGCGCATAACTTGCCAGTTGTTCCATTGACTGTTCGATGCATTGTTTCAACAACACGGGGTATGCAACCGCTTCGCTGTCAACATTGAGCCCCATGTCCAAACTGCCGTTGTAACTGAGCATGGTCAGGTTGAAGGCAACACCGCCTAGTGGCCCAAGCGGGTAGTTCTCGAGCACGAGCGCACCACTGATGTACAGCGGTATTCCAGCTCCACGCACGTTTGAAGTGGCGAAGTCAACGGTTTGGCTTTGCGTACGTGCAATGCGCGTCAGCACCGAAGTAGGTAACAGGCTTGAAGCTGTTGCCAATGTGTCGAGTTGTGCATTCTTCGAACCCTCGCGTGCCGAATTAATCAGTTCGCTAATGGCGGCGAATCGTTCGGTAATGGGCATGTCGCTAGTTGGCACCAACATGCGCACCAACGTGAATGCGTTTCCGCCAGAGGCTTCGTTGCGCGTACTAATGGCCATGCTGGTGCGCAGCGTTTCCACTGGCGAGCCAAGCTTGCGGTGGTAATTGCCGGCGGCATCGGCAGCAGCGGTAAGAAACGCGGTGTTCAACTTGCCACCAAGTGCGCGCGAGGCATCCATCATGGTGCGGTACGGCGCACGCAGTGTTTCGGTTTGACGTTGCAACGAACGTTGTGTCCACAATGGCGAACGCGCAGGGTCAACACTGTTTAATTCGTTCACTAAACCGCGCACAGTTGCAGCGGCTTGCGTGCCAAGTG
>Ga0208852_1000185_pt1 | contig 17170 bp, 17 predicted proteins | sample LakMenEpi18Jun09_FD_150711 | JGI IMG/M metagenome (GOLD analysis project Ga0208852, IMG submission 150711) | Freshwater microbial communities from Lake Mendota, WI - 18JUN2009 deep hole epilimnion ns (SPAdes) | ecosystem: Environmental > Aquatic > Freshwater > Lake > Epilimnion/Euphotic zone ...
CCTGCAAAAACACAATCTTGGCTCCGGCTGTTGCGGCCTTAGAAATTCCATCCAGTAGAACTCTTTCGTGCTCCGCTGCATCTTGGTGCCACTTGGTTTGTACTAGAGCAACTCGTAAAGCAGGTCTTGTCGACTCTTTGACTCGAGATAAAGAAGCTGGAGCCTCGGCAATGGTTAGTTTCATCTGGATGCTCCTTACTTCATGCTCTCGAGAATTTTGGTTAGTAGCTTTACGCTGGTTAGGGGATTGACAATAGCAAAGCGGGTGTTTGGTTTGCCTTTGTGGCTTGAAGGAACTACAAAACCAATTTCATCTTTCAATAACTTGTCAGACCAAGCCTTGTACTGCTCAAGGTCCCACCCCTTGCGCTCAAACACCACAACCGACAGCTCTGGGTCCCGAACTAGTTCAACGTGGTCCATGGATCTTATGACTTCTGCAATCTCGTGGGCAACATCAATGTTGTATTCAATTGCCTCGCGATACTTTGCCACACCGTGCGTTGCAAGTGAGAACCAAAGCGGTAGTCCTCGAGTTCTCCTGGTTAGTCCAAATGAATAATCAGATGGATTCCAAAGACCTGATTCGGTGAGAGTCTCTAGATATTCGCCATGCTGAGTGTGAGTGGCTCGTGCGATTTCCGGATTGCGATAAACCAAGGCGCAAGCATCGTATGGAGCAAAAAGCCACTTGTGCGGGTCAACAATAAATGAATCCGCAAGCTCTGAACCATCAAACAGGTGTCGGTATTTGGGGCTCAGGATTCCAGCCAAACCATAGGCGCCATCGATGTGGAACCAAAGATCTTTATCCTTTGCCAATTCACCAATTCCGCGCAGGTCATCAACAATTCCAAAGTTTGTAGTACCGCCGGTTGCAACGATTGCGAAAACGGAATTTACAGTCTGGCCTGCTAAAGCGTCGCTCACGGCTTTTGCACTCAGACGACCATCAGCTGAAGGTTCTGCCAGGACAATTTCGACATCCATCACTTTGGCGGCAGCCTTCAAGGAGGAGTGGGCCTCTTTGGAGGCGACAAAAGAAAGTCTGCCTGGGATTTGAATGCCAGCAGCTTTGAGTTTTTCCCGATGTGACTGCCTTGCGGTCACAAGAGCCGATAGGTTTCCAATAGTTCCGCCTTGAACGAAAGAGCCTCCGGAACCCTTTGGAAGGCCCACTTCTGATGCGAACCAGGTCAGTACTTGGTTTTCAGCAAAGATCGCCCCAGCACCTTCAAGCCAGGAACCTCCGTAAAGAGAGCTTGCAGAAACCACTAGATCAAAGATGCTGGCTGCCTCAGTTGGCGCATTTGGAATGAAGGAAACGAATCCCGGGTGGTCAGTAGAAATAGTTGCCGGAGCCAAGACTTCCTCGAACAGCCGCAAAGCTTTATCGCCGCCCATGCCATCCTCAGACAGCGTAAGGCCGGCTGCAGCAAAAAGCTCCTGTTCTGACTTTGGATAATCCAACGGAATGGGGTCATAATCCATGCGAGTGCGAACATACTCAAAGATTTTTTCCCGAAGAGCTCTAGTTTCGTCGCTATTTTGATGCATGGCTAACGCCTCTTTTTTCGAGTAATTGACACAAGTAGTCCGCCAACAAAAATGGCCCCGAGAATCCAAGCTGCCCAAATTCGCTGATCGGCAATTTCTTGGCAAGAAATAAAGTTATCGGCGTCTGGAACAACGCAGGTGCCGGTGTCAAAATAACTCAGCAACAAAGCCCCTAGCCCTGCAAGGGCAACGGTTGCGAGCATAGCCGCTGAGTTGTTTTTCAATTTTCGCCTTCGAAAAGTAGGTTGCTACTGACTGGGTTACTGCTTTGCTTGCTGATTCTGTTTGGCAACTTCTTTGCGAACATCATCCATGTTTAGAGCCGAAACTGCGGTGATTATTTCATCGAGGGCCTCGGCAGGTAATGCGCCAGGGTTGTTGTATAGAAGTAAACCGTCGCGAAAGACCATCAGAGTTGGAATCGAGCTGATGCCAGCCTCGTTAGCAAGTAGCTGCTCCGCCTCGGTATCTACCTTGCCGAAGGTAATCTCCGGATACTTTTCACTGGCAGCTTCGAAGATGGGCCCGAACATGCGGCAAGGCCCGCACCACTCAGCCCAGAAATCAACCAGAGTAATACCGGCTTTTTCAATCTGAGTGTCAAAGCTTGAGTGAGTAAGTTCAACGCTAGCCATTTCCTGGTTCCTTATCTTTTTGCTTCACTCTTGAAGTTTGTGCCAGCACAATCCCCGCAATTACTAGCACTCCACCTAGTGCCTGTATGCCATCAATCATCTCATTGAGCCAAGCCCAGGCAAAAATAAATGCCATGACTGTTTCCCCGGTGGAGATAACCCCGACAGAGGTAGCGCTCAGGTGAGATAAAGCCAGGAAGGAAAACAGCATCGGTAGGAACGAGCCAAACAACCCGATCCAGGCAAGTGTTGCCCAAAGCGGCACCTGAACTTGCTCCAGGTTACCTGTTAGCGAAATTTGCTCAACGAGAATTGATGGCTGAAAGCTCCACCAGGGACTGACAATTAGCCAAAACACCCCTGAAATGGTCATCGCGTAAAACAGGGTGGATAGGGTGTCGCGCTTTTTGAGCAAATGCTCACCCATAAGAAAGTAGAAGCTCAAAAACAGTGAAGCCATGACCGCGAACATCACACCAACTGGGTTTAGTCCGCCATCCCATATCCTTGAGACCACAACTAGGCCACCGAGCACCATGACAATTGCCAACCAGAGTCTTGGCAAGACCTTGGCCTTGAAAAGCCAAAGGGATACCAGAGGGACAATCACGATAGCGGTGTACTCAATCAATAGAGCGATGCCGATGGGAAGGTTTTTAACCGCGCTCGAGTAAGCCCACTGCATAAGAGCTACCCCGAAGATGCCAAACACAATCAACTTCCGCCACTCTTGTTTTTGAACTCTAAAGGCCTGGCGGTTGGTAAGGGCCAGCGCGATTCCCGCGCCCAAGGCGGTGGCAAAAGAGCGGAAGATAACTATTTGCTCAGGTGTAATTCCAGACGCCATCACAACTTTTGAAGTTGATGCGTTTAGTCCAAACAGCACAACACTGAAAAGGGCAAAGATAACTCCAAGAAAGGGATTTCCAGTTCGCAATCGAGTTAGACCAGACCGTTTCTGGCATGGAGATCAATTTCGGCTAGTTCCTCAAGGGTTAGTGGGTTTGCCGAGATAGCAGCGTGGTTTTGTTCGAGCTGCTTGACACTCGATGCCCCAATCAGAGCACTGGTGACAGTAGGTTGTCTAAGCACCCAAGCGATGGCTAGCTGCGCCAGAGACTGTCCGCGATTTGCAGCGATCTGGTTTAGGTGCTTTGCCGCAGTTAGATACTCATCGCTCACCTTTTGTTTAGTCAAGTGCTTGCTCTTTGCGGCCCTTGAACCACGAGGCAGCTTGCCATCAAGGTATCGATCGGTGAGAAGACCTTGAGCCAGGGGAGAAAAAACAATGGAGCCAACACCTAGTCGACCGAGAGTATCGAACAATGAAGTTTCTGGGGTTCTAACAAACATCGAGTACTTGGGCTGATGAATTAGTAGCGGCACACCCATCCGATCGAGGATTTGCTTGGCTTGCTCGGTTTGCTGAGCGTCGTAGTTAGAGATTCCAACGTAAAGCGCCTTGCCGGATCGAACAGCCGAAGCCAGAGCCCCCATAGTTTCCTCCAATGGAGTTTCGGGGTCAAACCGGTGAGAGTAAAAGATGTCAACGTATTCCAAGCCCATGCGATCAAGAGATTGATCAAGGGAGGCAAGCAGGTATTTTCTAGAACCCCAGTTGCCGTAGGGGCCATCCCACATGTCGTACCCGGCTTTGGTCGAAATAATCATTTCGTCGCGATAGGGGCGAAAGTCCTTATGCAGGTGATCTCCGAAGTTCTCCTCGGCTTCGCCGTAGGGAGGCCCGTAGTTATTTGCTAAATCGAAGTGGGTAATTCCCAGATCAAAGGCGCGGCGCAGCACTTTCCTTTGGTTTGAAAAGCTATGGTCTGCTCCAAAGTTGTGCCAGAGTCCAAGGGAGATTTCAGGAAGTAGTAAGCCTGATTTTCCGGTGCGTCGATACTTCATTTGTGCATAGCGGTCATTGCTGGCTCGGAAATTCATAAACACAAGCCTAAGCTAGGGTCATGATCTCTTTTGTTCTCGGCGGCGGCTGCTTCTGGTGCTTAGATTCAAGCTTTATGCAGTTTCGAGGCATCCAGGACGTTGAAGTTGGCTATTCCGGAGGCCACACCGGAAACCCTGACTATGAAACTGTTTGTTCAGAGGCAACCGGGCATGCCGAGGTTGCAAGGGTGATCTTTGACGAGAATCAAATCCCAGCCGAGACCGTGCTGGATATTTTCTTTACTCTGCACGACCCAACTCAACTAAACCGCCAAGGAAACGATATTGGCTCTAGCTATCGCACCTGCATGTTCTTCGAAGATGACAATCAGAAACAGCTATTTGTTGAAGCCATTGAGCGAGCCAAGAAGGTTTGGGGCGATGGAATTGTCACAACAATTCAGCCGCTAGATAAGTTTTGGATGGGTGAAGAATATCATCAGGACTTTTTTGCCAAGAACCCAAATCAGGGTTACTGCAACTTTGTGGTCAAGCCCAAGATGGACAAGACCGCCAAGGCCTTCACTTCCTACCTAAAGTGACTTTTCCACAGATTTGTCTTGAACCAACACAGCCATTTTGTTGACTGAGATTCTTTTTACCTGATTAGACCAATCAGGTTGAAAGAAGGTAAGTAATGTCAGAAAGCTTCACGGTATCGGGCCTAGTGGCAACCACACCCCGGCACCTAGTCACTCAAGAGGGTTTGCCAATCACCTCATTTCGATTAGCTTCCTCCAAGCGTCGCTTCGATAGAACAAAGAAGATCTGGGTCGATGGGGAAACCAACTGGTTCACCATCAACTCATTCAGGCAGCTAGCAATAAACAGCGCATCCTCTATCTCCAAGGGAGATCGCATTGTGGTTTCCGGACGGCTAAAGGTCCGCGATTGGGATAACGGAGAGCGTAGCGGCACATCTGTTGAGATCGAAGCCGATTGCCTAGGCCACGATCTAGTTTGGGGGACTACACAGTTTTCTCGAACTGTCTTAGTCCGCGAAGACCCGGAGGATGACGAGCCTGAGGAAAACGAGCTGGATTCTGAAAGCGTACTTGTCGGAGCAAAAAGTCGATAACTAAGACTCGGCTGGGCATCTTCCCCCTAAGCGCCTAGTCGTAAGAGACCCTCTCTGCTCAATGTGTATATGAGACGAGGCCTTCTAAGAAGGACCAATCATTGTCGGATAAACTTATCTACAGCACGCTTGAGCAGAGAGGGTGTCATTTTTTTGACACCGACGAATGAGGAAAACTAATGGCCGAGTTTATTTACCAGATGATAAAAGCCCGCAAGGCACATGGCGACAAGCTCATCCTCGATGACGTGACACTGGCGTTTCTTCCGGGAGCCAAAATTGGCGTGGTTGGCCCAAACGGTTCTGGTAAATCCTCAGTGCTGAAGATTATGGCTGGACTCGATACACCCTCCAACGGCGAGGCCCGATTGAGCGAAGGTTTTACTGTTGGCATCTTGATGCAGGAGCCCAAGCTAAATGAGGAAAAAACAGTTCTTGGAAACGTTGAAGAGGCAGTCCATCAAACCAAGGCCAAGCTTGATCGATTCAATGAAATCTCCGCGGAGCTTGCCAACCCGGATGCTGACTACGACACTCTTTTAGAGGAGATGGGTGTTCTTCAGGAACAAATTGACCATCTAGATGCGTGGGATTTAGATTCACAACTCGAACAAGCAATGGATGCACTGCGCTGTCCTCCAGGTGATACTCCGGTAGCAAATCTTTCTGGAGGAGAAAAGCGTCGAGTGGCACTTTGTAAATTACTTCTTGAAAAACCTGACCTATTACTTCTCGATGAGCCAACTAACCACTTGGACGCAGAGAGTGTGCTTTGGCTTGAGCAGCACTTGGCTAAGTATCCAGGTGCGGTGCTAGCTGTAACGCACGATAGGTACTTCCTAGACAACGTTGCGCAGTGGATCCTCGAGCTCGATCGAGGCAGGGCCTACCCATACGAGGGTAACTACTCGACCTACCTTGAGAAAAAACAGGAACGTTTAGAAGTCGCTGGCAAAAAAGATGCGAAGTTGGCCAAGCGCCTCTCCGATGAACTCGAATGGGTCAGATCTTCCTCAAAGGCAAGACAGACCAAATCCAAGGCTCGTCTTGCAAGGTATGAGGAAATGGCATCGGAAGCCGACAAGACTAGAAAACTAGATTTTGAAGAGATTCAAATTCCACCTGGCCCAAGGCTTGGAAACATTGTCTTGGAAGCCAAGTCACTGGTCAAAAAATTTGGCGACCGGACACTCATTTCCGATCTTTCCTTCACGCTTCCTAGAAATGGAATTGTTGGAGTTATCGGACCCAACGGTGTTGGTAAGTCAACTTTGTTCAAGATGATCATGGGCGAAGAAAAACTCGACGGTGGCGAACTCAAAATTGGCGAGACCGTGAAGATCTCATACGTTGATCAGTCTCGTTCCGGTATTGATCCTGACAAGAGCCTCTGGGAAGTAGTTTCTGGAGGACTTGATTACATCCAGGTTGGTCAAGTAGAAATGCCATCTCGAGCGTATGTTGCAGCATTTGGTTTCAAGGGACCAGATCAGCAAAAACCTGCTGGAGTGCTTTCCGGTGGTGAGAGAAACCGTTTGAACCTTGCGCTGACATTGAAGCAGGGTGGAAACCTTCTTCTTCTTGATGAGCCAACTAACGACCTAGATGTTGAAACACTAGGTTCTTTAGAGAATGCTCTTCTGGAATTTCCGGGCTGCGCTGTGGTGATTACACACGATCGTTGGTTCTTGGACCGAGTTGCAACTCACATCTTGGCCTACGAGGGCACCGATGCTGATCCAGATAATTGGTACTGGTTCGAAGGAAACTTCGATTCTTATGAAGCAAACAAGATTGAGCGCCTAGGCCCTGAGGCTGCCAAGCCTCATCGTTCTACCTACCGAAGACTGACAAGAGACTAGAAATCGGTCCATCAGGAACTCGGACCATACCTTCCTGAGCAACCGTTGCCAGTAGGACTCCGTCCCTGCTGAAAATCTTGCCAATTGCTAAGCCGCGGCTGTTTTGAGCTGCTGGGGATTCTTGAACGTAGAGCATCCAGTCATCCACTTTTGCTGGAGCATGAAACCACATCGCGTGATCTAGGCTCGCGGTTTTTAGTCCTGGTTTAGCCCAAGAGATTTTGTGCCGGCGGTAAATGCTTTCTAGAAGTGTGAAATCTGATGCGTAGGCAAGTGCTGCTTGGTGCAGGGTCTGTGACGCTGGCAAGGTTCCAATGGCTTTCAGCCAAACTGCTTGATGGGCAACTGCTTCACCCTTTACTTCGAAGTAGATCGGCGATTGAACATGTCGTAAATCGAACGGCCGAGCTTTAGCCCAGTACTGCGCAACTGGATGCGGGATTGCTCCAAGAACTTCTGCAGCCGAGGGAAGATCCTCCGGCTGAGTCATTCCTTCCGGCATTTGTTCGTGATGAGTCAGACCTGGGTTCTCAGACTGAAAAGAGGCAATCATTGAAAAAATTGGCTCGCCTTTTTGGTAAGCCTGAACTCTTCTTGTCGAAAACGATCTTCCGTCCCTTAGCCGATCCACTGAAAAGGTAATTGGAAGATCGATATCTCCTGGTCGCAAGAAGTATCCGTGCAGTGAGTGAAGCACTCGCTCGGGGTCGACGGTTCTGGTTGCAGCCACGTGGCATTGCGCCAGCACTTGACCGCCGAAGACTCGTCCGTGGGGCATCCATTGTGATGGACCAATAAAGATATCCTCTTTAGTTCTTGCTCCGCCGGCATCTTTGATATCTAGAGCGAAAATCAAATCGGCTAGTGGATCTTCGGGTGGCTGCACCTTGCTCACTGAAATCGGTGTCCTAACTTGAGGGGATAGCTTTCAGGGGTAAGTTTAGTTCTCTAATGAAAAACACCTTCCAGCTTCTTGATGAGCAAACTGCTCTGGACCTAAAGTCCTACCTAACCAGGGCTAAGAAGATGGACCAGAAAGGCACAGTCCGCCTGAGAGCTTTTGGAACTTTGCTAACCGCCTACGTTGCACCACTGTTTCCAGCTGCAATTTTGGATGAGGGACCCACTGTCCTAGGGCTTCGCACCATGGAACTCAAGTCAGAAGCTGAGATCAACATCTTGGTTCCCATCCAGGCCGTTCTAGATCGCATCGCTTTTGAGCTAGAAAAGCCGACTACCGAAGAACGCTTTGTTTTTGACATGGCCTCAACCGAGAGAGTTCCCTGGGCTGGAGTGTCACCTCCTAGAACTGGTTGGGTTGAAGCTGGAGTGCTTCGCGAGGAATTACTAACCAGCACTGCCAAAAAGGGAATTACTGAAGTTGCCGAAACAATCCCAGAGTCAGTCGGGGGACCGATTGCCGCTCGAATTCGCGCGGAAGTTTGGGGCAGGGCTATCGATGTTGAATCTAAGGTTCCAGCAGGAGCCGCGTTTGCTGCAGCAGGACTTGGGTTTTTAGTCAAAGACCAAGACGTGCCAATTTTTCATTCCCAAGGTTGGGTCAGGCTTTCAACCGAGTTTGGTCATGTGCTTTCCAAGGAAGCAAAACACTTCTAATCTTCGAAGCTGTTCAGCATCGCGGTAGCAGCACGATCTAAGTATCCCCAGAGTTCGGCTTGCTGCATTGGTGCAAGCGAAAGAGAATCGACCGCGGCCTTCATGTGAAAAAGCCAACGCTCTCTAGCAAGTGGGTTTATCTTGAAGGGCGAGTGTCTCATACGCAGTCTTGGGTGGCCACGAGTTTCTTGGTAGGTGGTTGGACCTCCCCAATACTGCTCAAGAAACATCCTTAGCCTCTCGGCAGCCGGGCCCAAGTCATCTTCTGGATACATCGGACGCAAAACATCATCGGTTGCCACGCCTTCATAAAACTTGTCAGTTAGTTTCTTGAAAGTTGCGCTACCGCCGATTAGCTCAAAGAAGTTCCCACCAACACGTTCGCCGAAAAGACCTTTGATGCGCACGGTTTCTACCCGTGCTGCGTCTTCAAACTCTTCAGTCATCGGCTTTTTAGCTAGCTTTTCTTGTCAGTGCTTTGGGCACTCAATGCTCGCTGCACGTTCGCGAGGTTTTCTACAATTATTCGCTTCAGTGCAGGCTTGTAAGCAAGTTCAGCATTTTTCAAGAACTGCTCGGTTTGATTGGCAAGAGCTTCGTTAACGATGGCAAGTGGGTAGAGATTTACTAGCAGGTACTCGGCCATGTGGTAGGTCTTGTTTTCCCAGATTGAAAGCACCTTTGAGAAGTACTGATCCACAAATGGCTCTAGCACGGCAGTATCCATAACTCGACCAAATGCCAAACTGGCTGAATTTACAAGTGCGTTGCTCATCTGATCGGTGTCAACGAGTTTGTCGAAGATTTCTTGCTTGGATTTTTTCTCTGGCATTGCAGCTATAGCTGCCGCGTGGGCCTTTTGGCCGTTGGCAGTGTTGTCGGCTTCGAGCTCAACGTCGATGCGTTCCTTAGTGGCTTTTCCCCCAACCGAAAGAGCCGTCAATAGCTCCCAGCGAAGATCGGTATCGATTTCGAGGCCATCCATTTGAGTTTTGCCACTTAGTAGATCGGCAACGGTTGTTAGCTGCTTATCGCTTCTTGCAAACTGGGCGAAGAACTTTATGAACTGCAGCTGAGCATCGGATCCTGCCTGGGCGTTTTGAGCGAGCTTCCATAACCCGTCTGCAACTTTCAGCTGAGATTCCAGTCTGTACTCTGGCGCAACGTATAAATTTGCAACCGTTAGTAGCTGCCTAAGGCACGTCATCATCGTGGTGGATTCGGTCTCATTTGCGATGTGCGCTAGAACTAAATCAATAAATGCCCGTCCGGATTTCTCGCCATCCCTAGTTGCATCCCATGCCGATCCCCAAACCAGGGCTCGGGCTAATGGGTCCTCAATGCTGGAAAGCTTTGCCAACGCGGTTTCCCAAGAGTTCTCGTCAAGTCTGATCTTCGCGTAGGTCAGATCATCATCATTTAGCAAAATAAGGTCGGGGCGCTTTTTGCCCGCTAGTTGCGGAACTAAGGTCTTTGCGCCTTGAACATCTAGTTCCACTCTTTCAGTGCGAACTAGCTTGCCACCGACTTCGTTGTAAAAGCCAACTGCGAGACGATGCGGTCTTAGGTACGGGTAGTCGGCAATGGCGGACTGCTGAATTGAGAAGGAAGAAATTGTTCCATCTTTTTCTTCAATTTCTGCCCGAAGTAGGTTTACTCCCGCAGTTTCCAACCAGAGCTTGGACCACTCGGATAAGTCCCTACCGCTTTCGGCCTCAAGTTCTTTAAGCAAGTCCGAAAGTTCAGTGTTTTGGTACGCGTGCTTTTTGAAGTAGGCAGAGACACCTCGCATGAAAGGCTCTTGTCCCACCCAAGCAACGAGCTGTTTTAGGACAGATGCTCCCTTTGCATATGTGATTCCATCGAAATTCACTTGGACATCTTCTAGGTCATTAATCTCGGCAACGATTGGGTGAGTCGATGGAAGTTGGTCCTGACGGTAAGCCCAGGCCTTTTCTAGAGATGCGAAGGTCGCCCAGGCTCCGTGCCACTCGGTGGCTTCCTGGGTTGCCAGTGTTGATGCGTACTCGGCAAAGGATTCATTTAGCCAAAGATCGTTCCACCAGCGCATTGTCACTAGATCGCCAAACCACATGTGTGCTAGTTCGTGCAAGATAGTCACCACTCGACGCTCACGGGTGGCATCTGTGACCTTGGATCTAAAGACGTAGGTTTCGGTGAAAGTTACCGCACCAGCGTTTTCCATAGCACCGGCGTTGAATTCAGGAACAAATAGCTGGTCGTACTTCTCGAATGGGTACGGGACCCCAAACTGGGATTCGAAGAATTCAAAACCCTGCTTGGTCTTATCAAATATGTATTCGGCATCCAAGTACTCAAACAGTGACTTTCGGCAAAACACTCCGAGAGGCACCACTTTCCCAGAGCTTGAGACAAGCTCGTCTTTGACCTCAACGTAAGGACCAGCGACAAGTGCGGTGATGTAGCTAGAAATTCTCGGTGTTGGTTCGAAATTCCAAACCGAGACACCTTCCCTTAGCTCATGCGGTTCTGGAGTGGGGGAGTTAGAAATAACCTTCCAGTAGCTAGGGGCAGTGATGTTGAAAGAAAAGGTAGCTTTTAGATCTGGCTGCTCGAAGACAGCAAACATTCTTCTCGAGTCAGGCACCTCAAACTGGGTATAAAGGTAAACCTCTTGATCGACTGGATCTACGAAGCGGTGCAGACCTTCACCGGTATTGGTGTATTTACCCTGGGCAACAACCACCAGTTCGTTCTCTTTTTCCAAAGATGGAAGCTGGATGCGGATACCGTCTGAAACTTCAGCAGGCTGTAGCACCTTGCCATTTAGTACCACCGAGTGAACTGCACCGGTTATGGCATCAATAAATGTTGATGAGCCCTCTTTGGCACTGAAGCGCACCCTGGTGGTTGAGCCAAACAGCTCAGCTCCTTGGGTTAGATCAATCTCGACTGAGTAACTTTGAACGCTAAGGATGCTCGCACGCTCGATAGCTTCTTTTCTTGTGAGGTTTTCTCCGGGCACTAGGGGTGACCTTTCTGGCTGGTATTGCTACAAAGCCTAACTGGGAGCCACTGGGTGTGAAACAATGACCTTGTGATTGAACCACTGCTGGCCTTGGGGGCTTCCGCCGAAACGGCGTCGACGCTAGCTGAGATTGGCGCGCTGTTGCTGGGGCTTGGAATCATCGCTTTCGTAGCAGCCAAGATTCGCTTTTCCGTTGTACCTATCTATCTACTCGTTGGTTTAGTTGTTGGCCAGGGTGGCTTTGGACTGATCAGCTTGAGTCAAGACTTTCTCGATATTGGTGCACAAATTGGCGCAATTTTGTTGCTACTGCTACTTGGGCTCGAGCACTCGGCACCTGATCTTGCCAAAGCCTTCAAGGAAAGAAAATCGGCTGGCTTTTTTGATGTGGCAGTGAACTTTATTCCCGGCGCCGCTCTGGCGCTTTTGTTTGGCTGGGGACCGCTTGCCGCACTTGCTCTTGGCGGAATCAGTTACGTCTCATCTTCTGGAATCGCATCAGAACTGATACGTGAATCCGGCTGGAGGCGCTCTGAGCTTTCAAAACGTATCGTGACAATTTTGGTATTTGAAGACTTAGCTCTTGCTCCGTACCTGCCACTTCTTACCTCGCTCGTGCTTGGTCTATCGGCACTGACAGGTTTAATCTCGGTGTCGTTTGCTTTGATTATCACCGGGATCATTTTGATCATTTCCTACCGAGGCACTGCTAAGTGGTCCAGAATTCTCAACCCTGAAGTTCCAAGCGCACTGCTGCTTACTGTTTTTGGCTCCGCACTGCTAGCAGCCGGTGTTGCAGGCCTGGCAGGCTTTTCTGGAGCGGTAGCGGCATTTCTGGTTGGACTACTTCTAACTGGCGAGGTTGCCAACACTGTTCGAGGTCGCCTGGGATCTCTTAGGGATCTGTTTGCTGCAATCTTCTTTTTATTCTTCGGTCTTTCAACAGATTTTGTAGACCTGATTGAAGTGTTCCCTGCCGTTGCAGTTCTGGTTTTGGTTGGCGTTGCAGGCAAGTTCGCCGTTGGCTGGTGGATTGCTAAAGACATGAACGATAAGTCCATGTGGATTAGGGCCGGAGCTTTCTTGACTCCTCGAGGGGAGTTTTCGATGGTGATTGCGGCTATCGCTGGACCGGTGGTTATGTCGGTTAGCCTTCAGGCAATAACGTTGAGCTACGTATTTCTAACTGCGATTATTGGTTCATTAGTCATACGTTTTATTAGAAGCGGATTCGACAGGGAGAGTAAATGAGAATTCACATCGCAACCGATCACGCCGGATTGGAAACCAGCCACTTTCTGATTGATTCCCTAACCGCAGCAGGTCATGACGTTTTTGATCATGGACCAAAGTCTTTTGATCCACTCGATGACTATCCAAGTTTTTGCATCAATGCAGCTCTTGCGGTGATTGCCGATCAGCAAGCCGGTGTTCAGGCTTTGGGTGTTGTGCTCGGCGGTTCAGGCAACGGCGAACAGATGGCTGCCAATAAAGTTGCCGGAATCCGTGCGGCCCTGGTTTGGAACCAGGACACTGCAAAGTTGGCGCGATCACACAATGACGCCAACGTTATTGCTGTCGGAGCAAGGCAACACTCCAAAGAAGAGGTGCTTGAGCTAATCAAGACATTTATTGAAGAACCTTTCAGCGGTGATGAACGTCATTCAAGGCGTATAGGCAAGATTGGAACCTTTGAGCAAACTGGTGAGATCTCCTAACAGCCATGCCAGAGGGCCACTCGATACACCGCGTAGCTAATACCTTCAGAAACGACTACTTGGGCTCCAAGGTTAAGATCATTTCGCCTCAAGGCCGGTTTGAGTCTGACGCGAAACTGGTGTCGGGACGAAAACTGATGGAATCTACCGCAGTGGGTAAGCAATTGTTTCTGGGCTTTGATAACGACCTGACGATTCGTATCCATCTCGGGATTTATGGAAAGTGGAACTTCTATCAAGTTCCAATTGCCAAAGCGCCAGATGTTTGGGGCCAGGTTCGGGCTCGCTTCGGGGTATCGACTGCCTCGGCAGACCTTAGAGGCCCAACCGTGTGTGAAGTCATTGATCAAGATGGCGTGAATCTGGTTCTAAAGAGGCTTGGTCCTGATCCATTGAATCCTGACCCAAAGGGTTCGGAGGCTCTGAGGTTTGTTTCAAAAGTCAAAAACTCTAAAGTCCCAATTGGCGCAGCGCTTATGAATCAGGCAGTTATAAGCGGTATCGGAAACGTCTATCGCGCTGAGTTGTTGTTTCGTGCTGGGCTTAACCCTAAAACGCCAGGGGAGAAGATCAAAGAAAGCGCACTTATTGAAATCTGGGATGACGCCGTGAAGCTTATGAGGATCGGAGTCAAAACCGGCATGATGCTAACCCGCGATGATCACCTAAGTGGCCGGGTGTTGGTGAAAGATCGATACTTCGTCTATAAGCGCGAAGGTCTTGAATGCCGGGTGTGCAATAAGAAGGTAGCGATGGTGGAGTTTTTGGCTAGGAAGCTCTATTGGTGCCCTAGGTGCCAGAGGTAATTGGAGCGGGTGACGGGAATCGAACCCGCGCCATCAGTTTGGAAAACTGAGGCTCTACCATTGAGCTACACCCGCGAACGCTGTTCGCAGCGCCTCTATTCTATGGGATAGACTAACCGAGGTTGTTGAAGGTGTAAAAGCCATCAATCCACCGGGGTGTAGCGTAGTGGCTAGCGCGCCTGCTTTGGGAGCAGGATATCGCAGGTTCGAGTCCTGTCACCCCGACCACAAAAACATAAACGCTCTGCCCATTATGCAAGGGCTTACACCCAGGAGATTAGTTTGAAGACCAAAGTCGATCGCATTAATCCAACTCGCGTAAAGCTAAACATCGAAGTCACTCCAGAAGAGTTCAAGCCTTCACTTGATCACGCCTACGAGCACATCGCTGAGCAGGTCAATGTCCCAGGATTTAGAAAAGGCAAAATACCAGCTGCGATTTTGGATCAGAGAGTTGGTCGCCCAGCTATTTTGGCTCACGCCATCAACGATGGTCTCGACGGCATCTACAAAAAGGCCCTAGAAGAAGCCAAACTGCGCCCTCTGGGCCAGCCACAAGCCGACGTGAAGTCTTCACCGGACGAGAAGACCTTCCAGGGCAACTTAGTTGTTGAAATTGAGGTCGAGGTAAGACCAGAGATCAAGTTGCCTAGCTACAAGGGTATAAAGGTAGAAGTTGACACCATCAAGGTTGCCGGCAAAGAAGTTGAGGAAGAACTAGATGCTCTTCGCGCTCGCTTTGGAACTCTAAAGACAGTTGAGCGGGCAGCCAAGAAGGGTGATTTTGTAGCGATCGACCTGAGCGCAGCCATCGAAGGCAAAGAAATTGACTCAGCGGAGAACATCTCCTACGAGGTTGGTTCCGGGAATTTACTTGACGGCATCGATGAGGCAATCGATACTTTGACCGCCGGTGAGACCACAATTTTCCGCTCCAAGCTAGTTGGCGGTGACATGGCCGGAGTCGAGGCTGAAGTCACGGTCAAGGTGATCGCCGTAAAAGAACGCGAGCTTCCAGCAGCCGATGATGCTTTTGCAAAAATGGCAAGCCAGTTCGATACCTTGAAAGAGCTCAAGGACGACATAGAGGCACAGATTGCCAAAGCAAAGACCTTTTCGCAGGGTGCGCAGGCAAGAAATGTTTTGACAGACAACCTTCTAAAGCTTGTCGATGTTCAAGTTTCCAAGGCAACTATTGAATCTGATGTTCATCGCCACTTGGAGGGCGAAGGCAGATTGCAAGATGACAAGCACCGTGCCGAAGTCACTGAGGAATCAGAGAAGTCCTTCAAGGTACAGATGTTGCTTGATGAAATTGCCGAAGCTGAGAAGGTAAAGGTCAACGAGCAGGAGCTAATGCAGTACTTGGTTATGAGTAGCCAGAACTACGGCATGGACCCAAACGAATTCATTGAGACCATAAGTAAAAACGGTCAGGTGCCAGCTTTTGTTGGTGAGGTCTCAAGACGCAAGGCCCTGCATGCAGTTTTGTCTGAGGCGGTAGTGACCGATAAGGCAGGAGCTGCCGTGGATCTAACTGAGTTTCTAAAGGGCACAGCTACTCCAGAGCAGTCCCACGCTGGCCACGACCACGACTAAGACACACGCTTTATTGCCCTCGGCGAACAAGGCCGATTCTTGGCATTTTTGGAAGTATCTTTGTTCCAGATAGCCCCCACCAAAACTAGGAGCAAGCTACAAATGGCAGAAAAAGCTATGGATAAGTTCTCAACCGTTGAGCGGTTGCTTAAGGACAGAATCATCTGGCTTGGAAGCGAAGTAAGAGATGACAACGCAAATGACATTTGTGCAAAGATCCTCTTCCTAGCAGCGGAAGATTCCACCAAGGATATTTATCTGTACATCAACTCACCTGGTGGATCAATCACTGCCGGTATGGCTATCTATGACACCATGCAGTACGTACCTAACGACATTGTGACCGTTGGAATTGGTATGGCAGCTTCCATGGGACAGTTCCTGCTATCTTCCGGAACCAAGGGCAAGCGCTACGCAACCCCAAACACTCGAGTACTTCTTCACCAGCCACTAGGTGGCTTCGGTGGAACTGCATCCGACATTCAGACTCAAGCCGAACTGATTATGTCCATGAAACGTCAGCTAGCTCAGATCACCGCTGACCAGACTGGAAAGACTCTCGAGCAGATCATGGCTGATGGCGACCGCGACCGTTGGTTCACCGCTGCCGAAGCACTCGAGTACGGATTCATTGACCACATTCAGGCATCTGCTGGCGTCGCCACCGGTGTTGGAAACAAGTAGAGAGTAGCTCCCAATTGTCTATCGATCTTTCAAAGTTGAGTCCAGAAGCGCGCTACATTCTTCCAAGCTTCGAAGAGCGCACCTCTTACGGTTTCAAGCGTCAAGACCCATACAACAAGCTGTTTGAAGACAGAATTGTTTTCCTAGGTGTTCAAGTTGATGACGCATCAGCCGATGACGTAATGGCGCAGCTACTGGTTCTAGAAAGCCAGGATCCAGACCGCGATATCACCATGTACATCAACTCACCTGGTGGTTCCTTTACTGCGATGACTGCAATCTACGACACCATGCAGTACATCCGTCCTCACATTCAAACTGTTTGCCTTGGTCAAGCAGCTTCTGCGGCAGCAGTTCTTCTTGCAGCAGGTTCTCCTGGCAAGCGTCTTGCACTTCCAAACGCACGAATATTGATTCATCAGCCAGCTACCGGAGACTCAGGTCGCGGACAGGCCTCTGACATTGAGATTCAGGCTAAAGAAATTATGCGCCTTCGTGAGTGGCTGGAGGCGACTTTGTCCAAGCACTCGAACCGCAGCATTCCAGAAGTAAACAAGGACATCGATCGCGACAAGATTTTGACCGCCGATGAGGCCCTTGAGTACGGACTTATTGACCAGGTCCTTACTTCTCGCAAGAATCCGCTGCCTGTCAAGT
>Ga0208852_1000189_pt1 | contig 16995 bp, 19 predicted proteins | sample LakMenEpi18Jun09_FD_150711 | JGI IMG/M metagenome (GOLD analysis project Ga0208852, IMG submission 150711) | Freshwater microbial communities from Lake Mendota, WI - 18JUN2009 deep hole epilimnion ns (SPAdes) | ecosystem: Environmental > Aquatic > Freshwater > Lake > Epilimnion/Euphotic zone ...
GAGCGTGAGACAGTAATCATTGGAAGACTCGAAGCAGGTGGCGGTGTTAATCAAGCTGAAGCAGACATCGGCCCAATAGCTCTCGAGGAAACACACAATCGCTACGCCGCCGAGCGAGATGCCGCGATTGATCCATCGCATACTGGCCCTCGACCCTTCGGTGGCGTTGGTGGCACGCGCATCGGAGTCAAGTGCTTGCATGCACATTTTGGTTGGTGGCTTGCAGTTGGTGATGACCCAGTGGGCCAATGGGTAGCCGACAAGCTTTCAATCTCGCGGGACGATTACGTGGTTACAAACAACATGCCAACTCGACCCGTTTTCACTTCGCCCGTTGCAGCAATCGATATCGGTACCAACTCCACCAATTTGTTGATTGTCGATCCACAAGGCAACGAGATTGTTCGAGAAGTAAACGTGACTCGGCTCGGCAAAGGTGTTGCTGCATCAGGAACGCTCGATGACCAAGCGATTGCAGCAACAGTGCAGCAACTTGCGATCTATGCGTCACTATTGAAGCAACACAATGTTGAAGCCTTTCGGGTAACCGCAACCGAGGCATGTCGTCGAGCATCCAATGCCAGCACATTTCTTGATCAAGCCGAAACCACTCTTGGCAAGCGACCCGAAATCATCACGGGCGCTGAAGAAGGACAGCTCGCATTTCGTGGAGCCTTAAGCAAACTCGATCCACACAATGGCATCACCATCGTTGTCGATATTGGTGGTGGCTCAACCGAAGTCATGATCGGCCAAGGCAACTCACTGCAACACACGTCGAGTTTTCCGGTTGGTGCAGTTGTGCTCACCGAAACAGAGTTGCACCGCGACCCACCTCGCCCAGAAGAACTCACCAATGCCATTGGCCTAGTCACCGACTTCATGGACGACCTCATTCGCGACCACCCAGAAGTGCTGAGTGCCTCACGCGTCGTTGGCGTTGCCGGCAGCATCGTCACCATTGCTGCGGTGGAAATTGGGCTTCAAGAATTTGATGCCACTGCGTTGCAGGGTGCGCGCATGACTCGCGAAAATGTTGAGGAAGTGTTTAGAACTTTGGCCACCGAAACCATTGCCGACCGCAAGTTCAACCCTGGCCTACCCGCCGATCGCGCCGACGTCATTGTGGGCGGATGCTGCGTGTTGGTAGGAGTTATGCGCAAGTTGCGAATTCCTGAAATCATGGTGTCGGTGAATAACTTGCTCGACGGATTAGTGCGCGACGAATTGAAGCTTTCATGAGTGGCTACTCGCGTCCCATTGGCCACCCTTCGGGAATCATTTCCTCCAACGGCCCACTTCGCCTGTTCGGTCGTCGCATCATGTTGCGCCCGCTTGTGGCCACCGATTTCGAAGCATGGAGCGAGGTTCGCTTGCGCAATGGCGAATGGCTCACCAAGTGGGAACCAATGCCGCTCATTACTTCTCCCGACCCAGCAACAAGCCGTGATGCCTTCACCAACCGCTGTGCTGCGCGCGACAGAGAACGACTGGCAGGAAATGCATATTGCCTCGGCCTATTCGTGAACAACGAGTTTGCAGGCGAAGTAAACCTAAATGGTGTTGTGCGTGGCGCAATGCAATGCGGCACCATCGGTTACTGGATAGACGAAGCAAAAGCTGGCAACAGCTACATGTCTGAAGCGGTGTTGGTGCTGTCCAAGTTTGCTTTCGACGAACTTCGCTTACACCGCATTGAAGTGTGCATCATTCCGCGCAACTCATCTAGCCATCGCGTAGTCGAAAAACTTGCACTGCGGCATGAAGGCATCGCCGAGCGGTTCCTTGAAATAAATGGCATTTGGGAAGACCACGTTCGCTACGGATTCACCATTGAAGAGTGGCAAACACGCCGCGACGAACTCTGCGCAGCCTGGCTATAAATTGCTACGCAACGTCGCGTAGTCGCTCTATCTCCAACGCACGTTGTTTACGAACAACTTTGCGCCTCTTCCATTGTTTTGTTTTCCAGTGCTTGAACTGTTGGCGACGCGATTGCTCACGACCAATCTCTGCATCGTGGTGATGCATCCCCTTCCAAGCGACTCCTGGTTCATTCACATCTTCGGGTTCAACACCATGGCTCACCATGTTTGCCACCAAGTGCAATTCTGAATTCACTCGATGACGTTCATTGTGGGCGTGTGCCCGAAGTTCCACCTTGGGTGGAAACACCGTTGTCCGGTGATCGTGACGCTTGCTCATTGCTTCCCCCGCCTTCTGTGCTCTTAACACTGACGAAATCCACTAGCTAGGTCTTACTGTTGCCAACATACACCTCGTGGCGCACGTGGCAAGTCACTCCCTGACTGGAGGCGGGATGCCCTATTTCTTGCTGATCTTGGCCTGTAACGCAGCGAGGCGCTCGGCAAACCATGGCTGGCGAGTGCTCCACAACTGCGGGGTAAGTTCGCGGGCCACTGCTTCGGGGTGTGTAACCACGTCGGCCATAGCTGCAATGGTCTTCTTTGTTTCAATGACCAATTCGCGAGGCGCACTGGCAGCACGCTTTGCCAATTCATGCGCAGTTGCAAGCAACTTGTCGTCGTCTACACACTTGTATGCAAGGCCAATGCGTTCTGCTTCTGCCCCATCGTAAATCTCTCCGAATAACACAGCAGCAGAAGCAACTTGTGGTCCAACAATGCGGCGCAACATCCAGGTGTGTCCGCCACCGGGGTGAATACCCAGTTGCAAAAAGCGTGTGTCAAACTTTGCGCGTCGCGCTGCAATGCGCACATCGCAACCGAGTGCCAGATTCATTCCTGCACCAACTGCTGCACCATTTACTGCAGCAATTGTTGGCAACGGGCTGCGAGCAATGCGCAAGAAACCTTCGTAGATAACTCCAAGTGATTCGCCATCGGCTTCGGCCAAGTTGCCAAGGTTGGCTCCAGCACAAAACGCAGGTGCGGTGCCAGTAACCACAAGCGCACCAATTGCAGGATCGCTTTCAATGCGGTCCATGGCAGCAACAATTTCGGCCACCATTGGCGCGGTCATGGTGTTGCGCTCGTCTGGGTTGTTCAACGTAATTACGGCAACACCATCTGCAATTTCAAGGAGGACCAAAGCCATGTCCCAAGGTTAGCGAGTACCCTAAATACGCATGCTCGACCACGTGTTTACTGATGCAATTGGCGCTCTCCGCGATGCATTCAGCAATGCCTACCTTGAACGCCAGGCATTCGAAGAACACTTTCAGTCAGACATTCTGCTTGGCGACTTGGTGTGGGAAACCACCTACGGCCTACCCGGCGAAGGATTGCCTCCTCGAGTTGTTGCGCACATCACGCTGAACTGGCCAAGTTGGAGCCAGGCCACCTATCGGCAGTGGTACATCGAAGAAGAAATTGATCAGCAACCGGCAATTGAAATTGAAGTGGTGTTTCGCATTCAGCGCTTGGCCGAACAGCCAGTGCCATCTGTTGTGGACAGCATTGCCGCACCGCAGAGTCCTTCTATTGGTGCCGAGAAATTAGACCGCGACAACATCACCATTGAAATCAGTCATCCAACTCATGGTGAACGCGATGCCGACTTCGCGCTCGAAATTACTTATGAAGGTCAATACGAACTTGCAGAAGAAACCCTCATTGATGGTGCGAGCAAAGTACTGGACGAACACTTTGGCGTACTTGGCGCATGGGTGGCTTCAACTCTGGTGAAGCTTGGCGATCTCAAACTTTCGTTTGTTCCAGCCGACGAAAACTAGTTAGCGGTTGCGTTCGGCAACTGCGTGTACTTCAATGCCGCCGCGCGGGTGCTGCGTAAGTTGCACTTTCACCCAGTGAGGCTTCACGGTGACCATGACTTCGTTGGCAATTTCGGCAGCCAATGCTTCGGCAAACACTGCCATGTTGCGGAAGCGCCAGAGGTACAGCTTCAACGACTTTGACTCGATACAGAACTTGTCTGGACTGTATTCAATAACCACCGTTGCCACGTCTGGCTGAGCGGTTACCGGGCAAATTGATGACACTTCGTCGCTCGTGAAGCGAACCAATGTGACATCGGCAGGAGCTGGGAACACTTCAACGTGGTCGATTGGAGTGCGAACTGTTGTACCTAAAACCGTGAGGTTGTCGTGATCGTTGCTTGCCATGATTACGAGCGTAGATGTTCTGGAATGAGCGTGCTGAGTTGTACGAGTGGACGCGGGCCAACGTGCGTGATGACTTCTGAAGCCGACATCGAGCCAAGTCGGCCGCAATGTTCAATGGCCATGCCGCGTGTGAAGCCGTACAAGAAACCTGCTGCGTACTGGTCGCCTGCACCGGTGGCATCAACCACCCAATCAACTGGCTCTGGTTCAATGTGCACCAAGTCGTGACCGTTGATGACTACCGAGCCACGCTTATCGCGAGTGACTGCACCAAATTCACAGTCGTTGCGCAACTGTTCCAATGCCTCTTCATACGAAGTTTGATACAACGACTGCAATTCAAACTCATTGCAGAACAGCACATCAATGTCGTTCAAAATGAGATCGAGGAAGTCTTCGCGGTGACGATCTACACAGAATGAGTCCGACAATGTGAGAGAAACTTTGCGACCGGCTTCGTGCGCATACTTCGATGCAACCCTGAACGCGGCTTTGGCATCATCACGGTCAAACAAATATCCCTCAAGAAACAACACTGCTCCAGACTGCACTGCTTCACGAGAAATGTCATCGGGATCAAGCAGCGATGCCGCTCCCAAAAACGTGCTCATACTGCGTTGGCCATCAGGTGTTACAGCAATAATGCAGCGACCCGTTGGTTCGGTAGATCCGTTTGCTCCTGGGTGAAAACCCACACCAACTTTGTCCATATCGTCACTAAAAACTTTGCCGAGTTCATCATGGGCAATTTTGCCAATAAAGCCTGCTCGCCCACCCAAACTTGCAAGGCCGTACGCAGTGTTCGAAGCCGATCCGCCACTGGTTTGCGTTGGGTTACTAATGCGTGAATACAAGTGTGCGGAACGCTCTGCATCCACCAAAGTCATTGAACCTTTGACCACATTTTCGTTCACCAAGAATTCATCGGGAACGGCGGCGATCACATCGACCAAGGCATTGCCAATGGCTACGACGTCGTAGCGAACCCCGTCGCCACGGGTGATGTCGATAGGTGGCACGTGGGGAAACCCTAGTGCATAGGGGCTTAGCGGCTTGTGGCCTTCAGGGTGCCTTTCACCACGTGCTGCTGTAGCTCGCGCTTCAAGAACTTGCCGGCGGCGTTGCGTGGCAACGGATCGGTCATGATGACCACCTGGGTCGGAATCTTGAACTTGGCAATCTTCACGTCCAAGAAGGCCCACAGTTCCTCTGGGGTCAGTGTCATGCCGTCGTTCACCAAAATAGCCACGCCCACTTCTTCGCCTAGGCGCTCGTGCGGTACGCCAAACACTGCAGCTTCATGCACTGCTGGATGTTCGTAAATGGCGCTTTCTACTTCGGCGCCATAGACGTTTTCGCCGGCGCGAAGAATCATGTCCTTCACGCGGTCTTCCACGTACACGTATCCGTCGGCGTCAAGACGACCCAAGTCGCCAGAGCGCAACCAACCATCAACGATGGTTTCAGCAGTTGCATCGGGGCGGTTCCAGTAACCACGAATGAGCATTGGACCAAAGAACCAAATTTCGCCCGACTGCCCTGTTGGCACTGGCTTCAAATTTTCGTCACGAACTTCCACCATCATTGGCCACGATGCGCGACCCGTGCTGGTTGGATGCGACAAGTAATCGGAACCTGTAATGGCTGGACCAAACGCATTGGTTTCAGTCATGCCGTAACCCAGTTGTGGATTGCCGTTCTTGACTTTGTCGTTTACTTTGCCAACAAGCGATGTTGGTGAAGGTGCGCCACCGCCACCTACTGCGCGCAGGCTTGAGGTGTCGTACTTTTCGAATGCAGGCGAGTTCACCAAGTCCCAACTTTGTGTTGGCACGCCAACGAAGTTGGTGATTTGCTCGCGCTCAATCATTTCAAGCGCCTTCTCTGGGTCCCACTTGTACATGATTGCCAGTTTCAAACCGGCAACGAAACAGCTGAGCATTACGGGAACACAACCCGTTACGTGGAACAACGGCACGATCAAAATGAATGAGGTTGGAACTTCTGGTCCGTCAACGTCTTTCAGTTTTGTACCCGACATTTGGAAAATGGTGTTGCGTGCCGAAAACGCCATGATCGACGAAATGATGGCGCGATGCGTTGACACTGCACCTTTCGGGCGACCTGTGGTTCCCGAGGTGTACAAAATGGTGGCATCATCGTCTGGCTGAATGTCTGCACCTGGATGCTTGTCGCCAAGTGGCAACACGTCTTCCCACTTGTCAACACCTGCCGGCAACGGCTTTTCTGCGCGAACAACCAACACCTTGACGTTCTTCTTCACACAACTGGCAGCGCCAATGTCGAATCGCTGCTGATCGCAAATGAGCACGGTTGCACCCGAGTCTTCAAGAGCGAAATCCATTTCGTCTTCTGTCCACCACGAGTTCATCGACACGTTGACAGCACCCACCGAAATGATTGCCGCAAACGACATGACCCATTCAGGGAAGTTGCGCATGGCAACCGCAACACGGTCACCCTTCTTTACGCCATAGGTGTTGACCAACAACGAAGCAAGCGCATCGATGCGATCGGCGGCCTGAGCAAACGTAATGATTTCGTCCTCGTACACAAGGAATGTCTTGTCACCATGTCCGCGTGAACCAGCAAACACCTGACCAAGATGTGCAGGCGCATTCTTGAACACCTTCATCTTCACGCCGCGCACTTCGCCATCAATCAGCTCGAAAATTTGCCCCGAACCAGTGACTGCGGTATTTGCTTCAAGAAATGTCATCGACATGTTGGTGTACCCCCGCGAAAAACATTAGCGGGCAAGGGGTTCGTGGCTCCAAGCCACAGGGCGTACGCGCTGAGAATTAGTAGTTGCTACGGAATTGCGAGAGGTAACGCTCGTTGTCGCGCTTCACTCGCATTTGCACCAGCACGTAGCAGTAGCCAACGAGGGCCAGCAGGCTGAGAATGAAGGTGTACACGAATGCGCTTGAACCGGTGGCCACGCCAAGCATCAACGATGCGGCGCTAATTCCGGCAAGACCGAATACCAAGTTCTGGCGCTTCTGGCGTGCAATAGCAACTGGCGAAACATTCTGTGGGCGATACTGCGGACGCGTGCTGGACTGGCGAACAAGTGCCCCAGTCATCGAACCGTACGCGGCTGGGCGTGGTGCACGACCCGCAGGACGCTGCTGGGTTGGAGCGAGCGGACGAGCCATGCCACGAAGCTGTTGCTGTGGGTAACGACCGCCTGCGCTTTCGAGGTGGTTCAACTGACGACGGAAGTTGGTGACCGAGTTGGCTGGCGAACCGTTCAGTCGCGCACGAACCAAAGGTGGGAGCAAGACAGCAAGCCAAGCGGCGCCCACGATGAGAAGAATCAATTTGCTCATGAGTTCATAATTGTATTACAGAATTGCTACAAAACGGACAACAAGGGGTGAATGACCCTGTTTTCAGCCCGATTATTGGCCGTCAGCCCGCTTGTAGGGGCCGCTTTTGCCGCCCGTCTTTTCCCATAGGGCCAAGCCCTCTATGGACATTGCCTTGTCAGCGCTCTTGCACATGTCGTAAATGGTGAGGGCAGCCACCGAGCAGGCATGGAGGGCTTCCATTTCCACCCCCGTGCGATCCACGGTGTCTACCTGGGCCTCGATGGCCACGAAGCTGTCGCCCACTTCGAAGTCGATGCGCACCGCACCAATTTGCAACGGATGACACAACGGAATCATGTCGCTCGTGCGCTTGGCGGCCATGATGCCGGCAATTCGTGCGGCAGCAATGACATCGCCTTTTGGAATGTCTTTGTTGGAAATTGCTGCGGCCGTTTCTGGCTTCATATTCACCGTGCATCGTGCAACTGCACGTCGTGCGGTTGCACTTTTCGCCGTCACGTCAACCATGTGCGCATTACCCGACTCATCGAGGTGTGTGAACTCTGGAGTGTTACCCATGTTCATCCGCCAATCTGGCTCATGGACCTGCGTGGACGAACGAAGGTGACATTGCCAATGTTGTGCCCTGCCCACTTCGTGCCAACAGCACGTTTAATTTCTTCTGCAATGTCATCGTCGCTTGCGCCGGTGCGCAACAGTTTGCGCAAATCAAACTCGGTGGTGGAGAACAAACATGTTCGGAACTGACCATCGGCTGTCAGTCGAACGCGATCACAATCGCCACAGAATGGTTTTGTTACCGATGGAATAACACCAACCGTTCCCAATCCGTCTAAATAGCGCCAGCGGTCTGCAGGGGCAGCTCCTCGAGCCGGAACCAGTTCAAGTGGATACACCTTGGCAATGATTTCTACGATTTCGTCTTGACCAACTACTTGGTTGTTCTGCCATGTTCCATCGGCATCCAGTGGCATGTACTCAATGAAGCGAACTTCAACACCCTTGTTTCGACCAAACGTTGCGAGGTCAACAATCTCGTCGTCGTTGATTCCACGTTGCACAACAACATTGATTTTCACTGGCGAGAAACCAGTGGCAATGGCGGCATCAATTCCGTCAAGCACGTGCTCAAGTTCGTCACGGCGCGTCATTTCAAGGAAGCGCTGCTTCTTCAGCGTGTCAAGACTGATGTTGATGCGGCGTAGACCCGAATCGTGGAGTTCTTGTGCAATCAAGCGCAACGTTGCACCATTAGTCGTCACTGCCAAATCAATTGGCTTGCCGGCACGCGGAGAATTCGCTGTTGCCGGCACGTGCAATGCAGAAAGCTTGTTAATCAACACAGGAAAGTGTGCGCGCATTGTTGGCTCGCCACCAGTAAGGCGAATGCCGTCAACATCAAAGTGCGAAACACAGATGCTGGCCACGCGATGCAGTTCTTCGTACGTCAACACCTCTTCGCGAGGCAGCCATTTCATTCCCTCTGCAGGCATGCAGTAGGTGCAACGAAAATTGCAGCGATCGGTAATCGAAATGCGCAAATCGCGCACAGTTCGGCCGAACGGGTCAATCAATTCCACGGGCTCAGCCTAGGGTTCGCACCCGTTGTACCGTCAGCCCAGCAGGTACACAGCCACGTGGTCGCCAGCCTGCAAGCCGTTGCCATCGGGCACTTGTGCAAGGCCATTGGCCATTGCAGTACTTGCCAATTGATGGCTTCCCTGCGGTCCAGAATCGCGTACGTGCAAGCGGCCATCTTCGGCAAACTCACCGAACACGCGCATGAAATGAATCTTGCCGTCTTGTTTGCGCTTCAACGGAGAATCGAGCACCGCGTGAATAGCCGGACGCATCAAGTTCTCCGTGTGCCCCATCATTTTGCGCAATGCAGGACGCGCGAGCAATTCATAACTAATGAGCGAACTCACTGGGTTGCCTGGCAGACCAAAAATTGGAATTGTGCGGCCATCGCTGGACTGCAGCTGACCAAAAGCAAATGGCTTTGCAGGTTTAATTGCCATCTGCATCCAGTGCATGGTGGCAATCTTTGACAACACGGCCTTCACCACATCGAAGTCGCCCATGCTTACTCCGCCACTTGTCACTATGGCATCGCAACGCTCTACAACTTCGCGAAACACACGTTCAAGTTCTGCTTCGTCGTCGCGCACCACTCCAAGGTTGATTACTTCGCAACCCGTTGCGGCAATCATCGAGTCCAACATGGTCAGGTTGCTCTCGCGAATTTGCCCAATGCTTAATGGCGAGCCATCAACCACTAATTCGTCACCCGTTGACAACAACGCAACTCGCGCGCGAGGAAATGCGCGCACAGTTCGCGCGTTCACACTGGCAAGCACACCAACTCCCGCGGCGTTCATCACCGTGCCAGGAACAAATACTGTTTCACCCGCATGCACGTCGCTTCCTGCATCGCGCACACCATCGTGAACTTTTGCGCTTCGCGAAACGAGAACATGGGTTTCGCCAACTCGTTGCGTGTCTTCCACCATCACCACTGCGTCTGCGCCCTGCGGCATTGGTGCGCCCGTCATAATGCGAATTGCTTCGCCAGCATTCACTGCAATTTTTGGTTCGGCTCCTGCAGCCAGCGTGTCGACAACGCGAAGTTCGACAGGAATTTGTTCAGTGTCTGTTGTGCGCACGGCATAACCATCTACTGCGGTGTTAGAAAATGGCGGCACGTCTTCTGTGGCAATTACATCTTGAGCCAAAACCCTGCCGGTCATTTCTGAATAGACAACCTGCACGGGGGTCAACGGCGCGCAGCCTGCCAACACCATTTCTTGAGCCTCATGCAGTGGAATCATCTGTCTGAACGGTATCGCCGCGTGACAGGCTGTAGCCATGGTGAACTATCCAGCACTCGGACCATCGGGTCATAGCGCCACCTGGAAATCTGTTGACGGAGCGCACGAAAGCACCGTAAGTGTGCAGTGGGAAAACGAAGGCTGGACAGCGAATGGAACGCTTGGCGCCGACAATGCACAGTTCGTTATTCGCATGTCGGCAACGTGGATGGTGCAACAGTTTCTGTTGTTTCGCGACCTAGAAGAACCCGACCTGTGGCTGGCAACCGATGGCCACGGACGATGGGGCGAAATGAATGGCGCTCATCGCACCGAATTAGACGGTTGCGTCGACATTGACTTGCGCGGAACGCCGTTTACGAATGTGATTCCAATTCGTCGCTTGCCACTGCTTGTTGGTCACAGTGCGCAACAAAACGTGATCACGATTGACATTGAAACGCTCGCCGTTGTGGTGAAGCCACAGTTGTACACACGAGTGAATGAACACACCTGGCGCTACTTCAGTTTTGCTCTAGACAGCGATGTTGAAGTAACGGTTGATGAACACGGATTCGTGATTGACGAACCGAATTCATTCGTGCGCGTTACTCAGTAATTGCGCCGTACACAAGCGTGCGCAAGTACGGCCGAATCTCGTAACTCGTCGATGGCATGAGTTGCGTAAAAAACATGACCGATATTTCTTCAACAGGGTCAATCCAAAATGCTGTGCTGGCCATTCCACCCCAACTAAATGTTCCTGTTGAGCATGGTGTTTTTGCTTTTGCCTGATCGGTAACTACTGCAAAACCAAGCCCGAATCCAAGACCCGAATACCACTGGTCCCAGCCAAGCGTCATTCCAAACGATGTGATGTCTTGATTGTTCGGCAAGTGATTCAGCGTCATTTGATCAATTGAATTTGGTGACAGCAGTCTGACCCCATTGAGCACACCACCGTTTTCCAACATTTGCATGAACTGCCAATAGTCATAAGCAGTGGACACGAGACCGCCACCACCAGACAACATTGACGGACGACTCAGCCAACGATTACCCATTTCTTCGAGCCTGGTCTTCTTTGCATCTGTGCTACTAAATGAATACAAGGCCGCCAACCGCGAGTGCTTTTCGGCTGGAGCAAAAAATCCTGTGTCGTGCATGCCGAGCGGCTTCAGGATTCTTGTCTGGAAGAAATCTTCAAGATTCATTCCTGACGCAACCTCGACAACACGACCAAGAACATCGGTTGACACGCTGTAATTCCACGATGTACCTGGTTCAAACTCCAGCGGAAGGCTTGCGTATTGATCACATACTTGCTCAAGAGTCGGGTTCGGATTCTCTGCAAGAAACTTTGCTTCGGCAATGCGATATGACGCATCTACTTCGTCCCAAAAATTCCATCCGTAGGTCAGTCCCGAGGTGTGGCTCATCAAATGCCACACCTGCATTGGCGCTTTCATTGGCTCAGTTACTGGGTTCTCTGCAGTGCCTGAAACAAACACCTTGGTATCGGCAAACGACGGAATGAATTTGCTCACTGCATCTGTAAGTAGCAATTTTCCATCTTCAATCAACATCATGATCGCAATTGACGTGATCGGCTTCGTCATTGAGAAAATTCGATACACCGTGTCTTGCTCAATTGGTAATTTCGCTTCAACATCGCGCATGCCGTACGTGCTGCTGTACACAATTTGCCCATAGCGAGCAACTGCAACGTGATACCCAGGCAAACGACCGTCGTCTACATAATCTTTGAAATGCGAATCGATAAGCGCAAGACGCTCGGCGCTCATGCCGACTTCTTTTGGATCAATTGTTACTTTTAGCGTGTTCACGACACTATGCCTTTCAACCAGTTACGTAATTCAGTTCCCACATCTGCACGCTTTAATGTCAGTTCAACCACAGTCTGCAACCAGCCCATTGGCGTTCCCGTGTCGTGTCGTTCAATATCGCTCACCACTCCATCTACCGTTCCTAAATTTGCACCAATCAGCAACGCATCGGTGAGCTGAATTTCACCACCTGGTGCTGGCGCAAGTGTTTCAAGAATGTCGAACATGCTGGGTGCTAGTACATAGCGACCAATGATGATGATGTCACTTGGTGCGTCTTCCACTTTCGGCTTTTCGACAACACCAGTGATGGTGACTTCACCGTGTGCACCCGTTGTTCCCGTGGTCGTAATTACGCCATAGGCACTGACTTCATCTTTTGGCACTCGCTTTAACCCAACAACGGTTTTTCCTGTTGCGTTGTGCATCTGCGCCATCCGCAATAACAGCGATGAGTCGCCCATAATTTCATCTGGCAACAACAGTGCAAACGCTTCATCGCCCACCGCTTCACGTGCACACGACACCGCATGGCCAAGGCCGCGCGGTTTGTCTTGATACGCAATACTCACGCGAACATCGGTGCCAATCAGCGCCAGCCTGTTGGCCAGGTCGTCGCGTCCGCTTTTGCGAACTCGGTCAACCGTGTCTTGTGAAGGCTTCAGATACTCCTCAATGCCCGGCTTGGCCACATTCGACACCACCACAATGTGTTCAACGCCCGCGCCAATTGCCTCATCCATCACCAATTGCAAAGCCGGCGTATCAAAAATGGGCATCAGCTCCTTGGGCACCGCTTTGGTGGCTGGAAGGAATCTGGTGCCTAATCCAGCGGCGGGAATAACAGCGGTGCGCATAGCCATACCTGCATCCTAGAATTACTGGTCTTATGCCAACGTATGTCTACAAATTCATTGACTCTGGCGAGACCATTGAAGTTCAGCAGGCATTCTCCGACGACCCACTCACCGAAATTGCCCACCCAACAGATGGCGTGGTCAAACCAGTGAAAAAGGTGTTTACACCAGTTGGTGTGTCATTCAAGGGCGGTGGCTTCTACAAGACCGATTCCGGTTCGTCGTCGAAGTCGTCCACCAGTTCTGCAACACCAAGCGCAACACCGGCGGCACCCGCTGCACCGGCCGCTCCTTCAACACCTTCAGCCGACTAAGGCTTCCCTTCGCCGCATACGGCGAACACATCGGTGCATGAAAGAAATTTTGCATCGCCTGCAACCAATCATTCGTTTTACCGAACGCATTCACCGAGAGTTGTGCCGCAATCGACAACGACAAATTGCGGTCACTTCCGGCCTAGCGGTTATTGCAGCACTTGTATACGCGTTATCGGTTTCTCAGCTGCATCAACAGCGAGATGCATTTGGCAACTACGTGCTTGTGCATATTGCCACCAGCAATGTTTCTGCTGGTGAGCCAATTACTCAGCAGAACACCAAAACCTTCACCATGCCTACGCAGTTTGTTCTTCCGTCAACGCGCACGTCTCTTCCCTCTTCGCTTACTGCAACGAGCGACATCGGCGAAGGCGACGTCATTAGTTTGCAAAATACTGCTGCTGTTGGCGAAGGCGCCGCTGTTCCAGCCGGCATGCGAGCCGTGTCCATTGTGCCTCGTGTTGCAATGCCTGCTTTAGCGCCCGGCACGTTTGTTGACATCATTGCCAACGGCCAGATAATTGCAGCGCATGGAATTGTGTTGTCAACACTCGAAAACAACGTAGGTGTAGTTGTTGCGGTACCCGAATTGTCGGCACCTGCAGTTGCCAGTGCGGCATCTATTGGTGAAGCGGCACTCGTAATTTCAAATTAACGAAACGACGTTGCAAGTATTGAAAGCACGCCGATACCAACAACAAAGCGGTACATCACAAACGGAGTAAAACTTCGTGAGCGAAGCAAGCGAATCATTCCCCACATCGCGATCCACCCAGAAATTCCTGCGGAAATAATTCCAACAATCATGGGGGTAAGCAGGCCCTCTGGAATTCCGTCTTGTGTCAACTTCGTAAGTTTGAGCAATACCGCCCCACCAATTACGGGCACGCTCATCAAAAAACTCACCCGCGCTGCTGCATCGCGCGAAAAACCAAACTTACGTGCTGCGGTAATGGTGATTCCAGAGCGTGAAGTCCCGGGGTTCAGCGCAAGTACTTGAGCCGCACCGATAAGCAATGCATCGCGCGTTGAAAAACTATCCAGGTCACGTGTTCCCGTTTGTCTGTCTGCCCACACCAAGACCACTCCGAACAACATGAGCGAAACGGCAATGAGTGCCGGCGTACCGAGCTTTTCAGTAATCCAACTTTCGGCAATGGCACCAGCAATTCCTGCCGGAACCGCAGACAACACAAACATCCACGCGCGTCTCCCGATGGTTTTATTCGCCTTCTTTGGCGCAACCACAACCTTTATCCCCTCGCGCACATAGGGAATCAAATCTGCTCGCAGGTAGAACAACACCGCAACCAGAGTTCCTAAGTGCAGCGCCGCATCAAATGCCCGCTGAATTTCTATGTCGTTGAAGTCGTTCCAGCCAAACAGCCAAGGGGCAAGGATGAGGTGCCCACTGGACGAAATTGGCAAGAACTCGGTGAGCCCTTGCACCAGCCCCAACACGATGGCGTGGAAAATTGACACCCCTCATGCTTACACCAGATTGATGAGTGCTTGGGGTTATCGTTGCATATCTGCAACAGGGAGCCACTCGCCATGGAACTTGAAATTGAACTCACTGAGAACCTCATTGCACCAAGCCTTACCACTCAGCCAAACGGCCGCCTCAGGCTCACTTTTCACTGGAGGGACGAAATACGACGAGTACTAGAACTCGTCACCCACCCGCAACGCAGCGACGTAGAAGACGGATTTATTGAACTGTGGTCATGCGACGAATCGTTTCGCATCTTCGAACGGCTGAACGAAACGACAGTGCTCATTCGCTCCAAGCAACACAGTTAGTCGAACTGAATACCGAGTGCGGTGAGCACTTCTAACGGCGAAGCATGCAGACCGCTGCATAGTTTCGGCAGAAGATCAATAGACGGTCGCGTTTCGAATGCGAAATAGCGATATAAATTTCCACGATTCAGATCGCACGCTTCGGCAACAGCCTGCAGGCTTGAATATTCGAGTTCATCCATTTTTCGATACAGCCAGTCGAGGCCGACAACTTTGGTACTTTTTGCCACCTCAATAAAATAGCAAAGGGGTGAGCGCGTTTATGTACCACTCATAGTCACGTCGCGAATAACCAAGGACATTCCATGTGCTCGGGACGGCAGCCAGTCGACGTCTCCGCCAATAGCCACAATGTCAAGCAACATGCGTTGCAAGGTGCTGGCAATGGTGAACTCTCTTACTGGTGCACCAATGGTTCCATTGCTAATGAGCATTCCTGAAGCACCGGTTGAGAAGTCTCCAGAAACAGGGTTCACCCCGCTGTGTAGACCCGACACCATCTGAATGAGTACACCGTCATCAACACTGGCAATCAGCTCTTCTTGAGTATGGGTTCCTGGCACCAATTGCATCGCCAAACAACCAACGCCAGGAGAGCCGGCAAACCCGCCGCGCGTAGCGTTACCCGTGCTTACGGTGTTCATGCGTCGAGCGCTGTATGAGGAATGCACGAACTTCTTCAGAACGCCATTTTCAATGAGCACATTGCGTCGTGCAGCAAGACCTTCGCCGTCAATATCAGTTGCCGTGTAGGCAAGTGGGTTTGTTGGGTCGTCAACCAATGTGAAACGGGGGTCGGCAACTTGGTCGCCCATTCGTTCAGCAAAAAAGCTTCTACCCTTTGCAACGTTTTCACCGTTCAACGTGCTGGACAAAATGCTGATGAACTGCGAAGTGACGTATGGGTCGAGCACAACTGTCGTGCGCTTGCTCGGTGGCTTAATTGCTCCAAGTAAGCGTGTTGCGCGCTCTGCTGCTTCGCGAGCAGCCTTTTGCAAGTTGAATTCTTTTGGCGAGTCCCCTACCGAGAACCCAAAACCTGTCTGCGTTTCCTCTTCGTCGTCGGCAAGCGTGCTCACCGATACATAACACGAGTTACCGCGACCACTTTCACGAATGCCCGTGGTAGTTGCAACAGCAACTTCACCCCACCCATCGTCGTAGTTGGCTTCGTCTACACGTACTCGATCATCGATACCGAGCGTGAGCTTTTCCAGTTCCTTGGTGAGCGCAATTTTTTGGTCGGTTGGGTAACCGGCAAGTTCTTCGTCCCAAAACTTTTGTGGAATTTGTGCAACACCATCGGGAATTGCAAGGCCAGCAAATTCATCTGGCGTTCCGAAACTGACGTTATCTCGAGCATCGGCAAGTACTTCAGCAATTGCTGCTGGGTCCAGTGTTCCCGCGTAAGCAAAACCTGTTCGGCCATCTTTAATGACACGAATACCAACGCCTTCGCTTTGCGCGGAAGCAAAGTGTTCAAGTTCGCCTTCATATATACGAATGGCAGTTTCGCCACCGCGGCTGACATAAGCCTCAATCTGTTCACCACTTCCAGCTTGTGCAACGACGCGATCTGCAATTGCCTGCAGATCGTCGACTGTTGTGCTCATGCTGCGGTTCCACCAATAGTCATGGACTTCACACGCAAGGTTGGGCAACCATCGCCAACTGGCACGCCTTGCCCGTCTTTGCCGCACGTTCCTGGGCCACCCATCGCGAAGTCATTACCCATGAGGTCGATGTCCTTCAACACTTGCGGTCCGTTACCAATGAGGTTTCCTTCGCGTAATGGTTCAGTGATTTCACCGTTTTCAATGAGGTACGCCTCAACCATGCCGAACACGAAGTCGCCGCTTGCGGTGTCTACTTGACCGCCACCAAGTTTTGCAACGTACAC
>Ga0208852_1000192_pt1 | contig 16967 bp, 16 predicted proteins | sample LakMenEpi18Jun09_FD_150711 | JGI IMG/M metagenome (GOLD analysis project Ga0208852, IMG submission 150711) | Freshwater microbial communities from Lake Mendota, WI - 18JUN2009 deep hole epilimnion ns (SPAdes) | ecosystem: Environmental > Aquatic > Freshwater > Lake > Epilimnion/Euphotic zone ...
ACCAAGGTGCACCTTGTACATCGCCGCGAAACCTTCCGCGCCAGCAAGATCATGATCTCGCGCGTTGAAGCACACGCGAACATCGAGTTGCACATGAACCGCGAAGTGGTGGAGGTGCTCGGAGAGAAGAGCACCGAGGCCGTGATGCTGCGCAACACCACTCCTGGCGCGACGAGCGCTCCAGAGCGTCTCGCCGCTGGTGGGCTCTTCGTTGCGATCGGCTACAAGCCGAATACAGCAATGCTCGGCGGCGCACTCCCCGTTGACGCAGCCGGCTACCTGCAGCTTGAGAGCGAAACGACAGCGTCTCAAATTGACGGAGTCTTTATTGCCGGTGACGTGCATGACCACCGCTACCGTCAGGCGGTCACCGCCGCAGGTGATGGCTGTCGCGCCGCTCTTGACGCGGAGCGATGGCTCGCGGAGCGCGACGCCTCGAGGTCGTAAGTGTCGCGCAGCGAAGATGAGATTGCGCTGATCGACACCGCTCGCGCCGAACTCCTCTCACTCGTCACACACGAGCTGCGCACGCCCCTCGCGGTACTGAGCGCTTACGTTGAACTGCTGTCGGACGCAGCATCTGGGGTCTCTCCCGCGAAGCCGGCTGACCTCGCGGCCTGGCGCGAAGCGGCCATGCAGCAGGTTGGTCGACTCAACCTGCAGATTGATTCCATCCTCACCGCTGCCCGACCGGGCTCAAGCCTTCCACTCGAGCGTGCGCCGATGAACCTCGGCGAGATCACCGGTGCGGTGATTCGGGAGATGGCGCCACTCCTGCGCAATCACTCCCTTCGCTGGGAAGAGCCAGAGTCGGCGATCATCGTGCTTGCCGATGAGAGTCGATTCCGCCAGGTGCTTGGCCACCTCCTTGAGAATGAGGCGAAGTACGCGCCCGTGGGTGAACCGGTCTCGATTGGCTGCTGGGTGCGCGATGGCCGGGCCGAGCTCTACCTCACCGACGACGGGGTGGGGATCCCCCGCGAAGATTGGGAGGAGATCTTTGAGGCCTTCGTTCGCCGCACGCAGCGCCCTTCCACAAGCGGCTCAGGGATCGGCCTCTACGCGGCGCGGCGCCTCATGGGGGCGATGGGTGGCGAGATCAAGATTGAGCCGAACGGATTCGGTGGAAGCCGATTCCTTCTGACGCTGCCGCTCGCCACCGAAGCGCACGGCATACTTGCACTATGAGCACTGCAGCGGCACCTACACCCCTAGAGATCTTGGTCGTTGATGACGACCCAGCGCTCGTTGGCGCGATCTCGGCCCTCTTAACAGCTGGCGACTACAAGGTCCACGCCGCCTATAACGGCGTTGAGGCGGTTGAGGTCTTCGACGCCAAGAAGCCAGCCCTCGTCCTTCTTGACCTCGCCATGCCTGGCCGTGATGGCCTCAACGTCATTCATGAGATTCGTACCCGTAGCGCCACGCCAATCATCGTGCTGACGGGTGAAGCGGATGAGGCGGCAAAAGTCGATGCCCTTGATGCTGGTGCCGATGACTACGTTACGAAACCATTCGGCCGCCAAGAGCTCCTCGCCCGGGTGCGCGCCGCGCTGCGCCGCGGTGGTGAGCCGGCCGACGGTTCCGCCCGCGATCGCACCATCACTGGTGCTGCAGGCCTACGCATCGACATCAGTCGACATGAGGTTCACGTGGGCGCGCATCTCCTCGCCCTCACTAAGACGGAGTTCAACATCTTGGAGGCTCTCGCCTCCGTGAAAGGCCGCGTTGTGACGCAGCAGCGGCTCCTCGCGGCCGCTTGGCCGAACAAGGCCACCCCTGATCCGCTCCTCCTAAAGCCGCACGTCGCGCGCCTGCGCAGCAAGCTGGAAGAGGCGGGCGGCCCACTCCCTGAATCGGTTCGCGGGGTCGGCTACCGACTAGGGGCGAGCTAGCTACTCCTCGCCTACGCCAATCAGGAGTGCGCTCGCAGTTGCGAGTGGCATGGCCAGGAGCACACCGGCAGTGCCAGCAAGCGCCCGAACTACTTCAACCGCAACTGTTTCAGTGCTGAGGCGGCTTGCGATGCCGCCAGGTGCGATCAGGGCAGCGACCACCAGTGGGAGTGATGCTGCGAAATAGGCGAGCGGCAACGTGTTGATCACCGCTCCAACATGAGAGCGCCCAATGGCCAGCGCTCGGCTGCCAACATCGAGCGTGCCGGCCCGCACATCCGCTCGGCGAATCTGCTCAACCGCCGCAACCTGTGTGGCAGCTACATCGTCCACGATGCCGAGCGTGCCGATCATTGCCGCGGCCAAACCAATACCGCGAAGGTCGACGTTGCCACCCAGGATTGGAATGAGGTTGACAAGGTCCGAATCTCCAGCAAATGGTGTGAAGGCAAGGAGACGATCAAGAAGAATGGAAATCAGCGCGACGGCGATGAGGCTCCCCCCGATCCCTAAGATCGTTGCAGTTGCACGACGATTGAGCCCTTCCGTAATCACGACGGACGAGACTCCGACGACCAGGGCAATCGCCCCAGCGACGACCAGGGGTGAGGCCCCGGAGAGGAGCGCGGGAATCCCGAACCGCACCAGTACGACACCGGTAACGGTGAGCGCAAGAAGTGCGCGTGCGCCGACCGCCCCCGCAATTGCTACGACCGCAATCGCAAAGAGTGCAAGGGCGATGAGGAGTGCCCCTCCTCTGGAGCGATCCGTAACGGCAAAGACCGCTCCCCCGCTGGTGTCGGTGACCTCCGCGAGTAGAACCTCGTCCCCCTTGTTGTATGGAATCGAGCCAGCAATGTCGCTCGCCTGATCCACTGAAGCGGTCAGGCGCTCTCCAAGCCGTGGGCCTTCAAGCAGTTCGACGGTCGCGCTACCGGAGGATCCCCCTTCGCCTGGAAGCGGCTGGGAGACGAGAACAGCGCGCAGGAGTACGGGCGCGCTCGTGTCGGTTGGGAGCGTCCATGGGCTTGGGGCCACGAGGAGCACGAGGAGCAGCGTCGCCGAGGCCAGCAGGCGGGCGACTCCAGTCAGCCACGCTCGGCTCGTGCGGGGCGACCGACGGTTGCTAGTGCGCGTTTCTGTCATTGATACCCCCAGTGATTTGCATCATCGTAGCCGCTTATCTGGCGTTTACCTGCGAACCCTAGAATCTCCCTATGCAGGAACCAGCACAGGGAGCCCCCGTCGCCATTCGGATTCTCCGCGAGCAACAGCGTCTCGAGCTGGATTGGCGCGATGGTCATGTGAGCGCCTACGAGGCAATCCCACTCCGATGGCTCTGCCCCTGTGCTTACTGCCGCGGTGAGGCTGGTCTTCCGGGCTGGCTCGACGCCAATCCAACCCTCAGCCCAAGCCAGACGAAGCTTGAGGGCGGTGAAATGGTTGGGAGCTATGCGCTCTGCCTCTTCTGGGGCGACGGTCACCGCACCGGCTACTACACCTGGTCGCTCCTACGACAGCGCTGCTCCTGCGCCACCTGCATGAGTGCCCCACGATGACGCTTGGCGTCAGTCGCGAGCTCTCACTTCTCGCCTTCAATGCGCGCGTATTGACTGAGGCGTCAAACAGCACGCGTCCACTCCTCGATCGCTTCCGCTTCCTTGGCATCGTCGCATCGAACATCGATGAGTTCTATGGCGTGCGCGTTGCCGGTATTCGAGATCAACAGGTCGCCGGCGTACGCGCCCCAGGACCTGACGGCCGAACACCCGACGTGCAACTTGCACTGATTCGCGAGGCGACCGACCTCCTTACCGAATCGGCACAAGAGAGTTGGGGCACCCTCGTCGAAGAGCTGCGCAGCGCGGGGTTGCCACTTCGAAGGTGGGCTGACCTCGATGCCGCCGAGCAGTCCGTCCTCACGGAGCGGTTCACGCGAGAGATCTTCCCAGTACTGACTCCCCTCGCGGTTGACCCGGGTCACCCCTTCCCGCTGATTAGTTCACTGAGCCTCTCGCTCGCGATACGGCTCCGAGCACATGACGACCAGGAGATCTCACTTGCGCGCGTAAAGGTGCCAACAATCCTCGGACGTATGGTGCAATTCGGTAACGGCGACTGGATCTTGATGGAAGAGCTGATCTTGGCCCACCTTGACCTCCTCTTCCCTGGCACCGAGATTCTGGACGCACACCTATTCCGGGTCACGCGCGACGCCGACCTCGACACCGCTGAAGACGAAGCGGACGACCTTCTGGAGGCAATCGAAGAGGGGCTTCGCCAGCGCCGGTTCGGCAGCGTGGTGCGACTAGAGGTGGGCACCGAGATGCCGAGCGCGTTGCTTGAGATGCTCTTGGTGGGACTTGAGATCAGCCAGAGCGAGGTGCAGGTCGTTGACGGGTTGCTCGACCTCTCTGTGGCGCTGCAAGTCGCGAGCCTCCCTCGCCCTGAACTTCGAGCTCCGCGATGGCAACCAGTCACGCCAGCGCGCATCACTGCGGCTAAGTCAGCCTCGTTCCCGAACGGCGACATCTTCAAGGTGATCACTGAGGGCGACCTGCTGGTGCACCACCCATACGAGAGCTTTGAGGCGAGCGTCGACCAGTTCTTTGCCCAGGCTGCTGACGACCCTGAGGTCCTCTCCATCCGCTCCACGCTCTATCGCACTGGGGCGACCTCAAGCATTCCTGCGCACCTGATCCGCGCCGCGCAGGCTGGTAAAGAGGTGGTAGTGCTGGTCGAGCTGAAGGCGCGCTTCGACGAGGCGGCGAACATTGAGTGGGCGCGACGACTCGAAGAGGCGGGGGCGCACGTGGTCTACGGCGTGATGGGCCTCAAGACGCACTGCAAGGCGACGCTGATCGCGCGGCGAGAGGGCGCCTCGATTCACCGCTATGTCCACCTCTCCACGGGGAACTACAACCCGAAGACGGCACGTGGCTACACCGACATTGGCCTCTTCACCACGAACGATGCGATCGGCACCGACGTGGGCGTCCTCTTTAACTTCCTGACTGGTGCCGCTCGCACCTCGTCGTACAAGCGCATCCTCGTAGCGCCGGATCACTTACGCAGCGAGATCAAGGGGCGCATCGATCGTCTCGCCGAACAGGCACGAGGCGGCGCTGAGACCTCCATCACCGTCAAGGTGAACGCCCTCATCGATCCCGAGATGATTGCGACCCTCGACCGCGCCGCAGAGGCGGGTGTCTCCATGGACCTCATCGTGCGCGGCATGTGTGGCCTCCTGCCAAACCCGGCGCGCCATGGGGATCGCCTGCGGGTTCGCTCGGTGATCGGCGACTACCTCGAGCACAGCCGCATCTACCGCTTTGCGGGGCCTGATGGGGTTGAACTCTTCGCCGGAAGTGCCGACCTGATGGAGCGCAACCTGGACCGACGCGTGGAGGTGCTCTTCCCACTAGAGGAGGTCGAGGTGCGTCGCAAGGTTGATGAGATCCTCGCCGCACTGCTCGCCGATACCTCAAACGCATGGAAGCTCCAGCCAGACGGGGCCTGGGAGCGCCTCACAGAGACGGGCAACTCATCGTTCGAAACCTTGCGACAGGTGGCTCTTACCGCATCTCAGGCATAATCTCGCCATGGAGCGCGAGCTGAAATTCCTTCTTAATCACGCGCATATCCCCGCACTCCCCAACGGCTACCACGTGGCCGAAGCACAGCCCACGCTCCACCTCCTTGATGAGTACCTGGACTATCGCGGCCAGATTCTCGCCGCTGGCTGGCGACTACGACGCCGCCGATCCGATGGCGAAGCGTTGCGATACACGCTCAAGTCCGAGCGAACCGCTGGCACGTCAGGCCCACTGAGTGAGCGGATAGAGATTGAGCGCACACCAGAGCAGAACGAAGAGCTCCCAAGCGAGATTATGGCGACGCTCGCGGAGGCCGGAGTTGACGTGGCTCACGTGCTTGATCGCCTACAGCCGTATCTCACACTGCGGCAGGAGCGCCAGCCGGTTGCGCTCTCGAATAGCGACGGGGAGCTCGCGTTGCTCAGCGTGGACGAGGTACGCGCAGGGGCACCGACACCCGAAGGAGAGCACCGTTGGACGGAACTTGAGATTGAGTTCCTCACCGCCGTTCCGCCCGAAGCTCGTGATCGTGCCGCCAGCGAACTCACTGCATGGTTCGCGGTGCAACCAGGGGTTACGGTCGGCGGCGAATCAAAGGTTGACCGCGCGGCGCGTCTGCTCTCAATCTCGCGCTAGCGCGAGGAGCCTGCTCGAGTCTCCATGACAAGGGTTGGCAGGGCCTCGCGCCATCCATCACCCGCTCGCGCTACGGCGACAACCAGGCCTTCACGAATACCACCGCGATCAACGGTGACCTCGCGCGCGGTGGTTCGCTGCAGCAGCGCCTCTACGATCGCAATGCCAGCTGGAAGGAGTCGCGCACGACGCTGTGAAATTGCGAAGCGTTCCGCGACCTCTTTCGCCGTTAGTCCCACAAGACGCTCCCCCATCGCTGCAAGATCTTCGCGTTCAACCGTTCGACTAATCAGTGTTGCCGGAACAAGTTTGAGCAGTCGCGTTGCCGTCCCGCCCACCAAGATCAGGCGGTGAACATCGGCAACGGTAAGGTCGGCCAGCGCGATCTGGGCATGTCGACGGAGCTCCTGCCACTCGCGCGGACGCGGTGGGTCCTGGTACGAGACGCGCGCCAAGAGACGCGCCGAGCCGATGGAGACGCCGATTGCACGCGGTAACTCGCCGGGATGAAGCTCCACCGCTTCCGTTGATCCGCCACCAATGTCAACGACGAGCTGTGGCACCGAGTGGTCATGTCCGTGCTGAAGGCCAAGGACGGTGAGGAGTCCCTCCTCCTCATGGGTCAACACGATTGGTGCGCCAAGCTTCGGTCCGCGAAGTGCGCGCAGCACACTCTCTTGATCACGTGCGCGGCGGAAGGGCTCGGTGGCAACGACAAAGAGCTCATCCGCACCCAGGATGCTGGCTCGCGTGCGGAACGCTGCAAGCGCGTCACTAATCGCTGTGGTGGCCTTACGCCCAATGGTTCGATCCTGCTCGACCAGCCGACCGAGCTCAATCGGCATCGACTCGTCAGCGATCACCTCTTGGCGCACCCCATCCGAGACCGCAACATAGAGGTGGGTGGAATTGGAGCCGATGTCGACCACGGCACAGACCCGAGGGATCCCTGCCTGTGAGCTCCCCACCCGGCCGCGGCGGGTCTTGGGGGTCTGGGGGGCGCCGCCTGAACGCGGCCTCGCCGCGTGAACACTGCGTGAACGCTTCCCTGCCACCATCCGCGCATCCTAGCCGTGAACGGAGATTCCCTCTTGGCGGGGCTGGGGCGGTAGGATGTGAACCAATTACCTGAGCAGTTCGGAGGGAAGATGGCAGCAGGAGACGATCAGGGTCGAGTTGAGAGCGAGATCCAGGAGATCCTCGCGCGCACCGCGTCCGACGGGGCCACGGCGGCGCCCCAGGGTGCCCGCGAGCCACTAGATCGTGAACTCCGCTCGATTAAAGAGACGGTTATCCGCATGGGGAGCATGGCGGAGGCGGCGATCCGAGACGCCCTGGATGCGCTCGTCACCCACAACGCCGAGAAGGCCACGGCAGTGATCATCGGCGATCGAAAGATCAACGATATGCAGCACGAGGTCATTACCGCGATCACCACCACCATCGCAACGCAGAGCCCGGTGGCACGTGACCTGCGCAACCTCCTGATGATGAACCACGTCGTCTATGAGCTGGAGCGCATCGGTGACCATGCCGCCTCCGTCGCGAAGATCGCCGTCCAGCTCGCCCCAGAGCCAGCGCTGCAGCGCTACCTGCACCTTCCCGAGATTGGCGAGCTGGCAGCCACCCAGCTCCACGGCATCTTGATGGCGCTCGTTGATGTTGACCCTGTTCGCGCCCGCGAAGTAGCGGTCAGCGACGATCAGATCGACGCCCTCTATCGACAGTCATTTGATGAGTGCATCCGCCTGATGGAGGCCGACAAGTCGAACGTTGCCCGTGGAACGCGCCTCCTCTTTGCTGCGCACTACCTCGAGCGCATCGGCGACCGCACCACGAATATCGCCGAAGACATCGTCTACCTCGCCTCCGGAGAGGTTGAGGACCTCAATCCTTGAGTTCAGACCGCGCCACTTCGGCCAACGAACTGAAGCGCCTCTACATCGTTCGTCACGCCGACGCTGGTGACCCCGCCGAATGGATCGGCCCCGATGCAGAGCGACCACTCAGCTCGAAGGGGGTCAAGCAGGCCGCCCGACTTGCAGCGGCACTCGTTGCCGCTGGCACCAACGTTGGATCGCTCCGCACATCGCCTGCGCGCCGCTGCACCGAAACCTGCGCCGTAATCGCCGCAGCGCTAGAGACCACCGCCACCATTGACGATCAACTCGCCGACGGCCCAACCGCGGCGCATGTCGCCAAGCTCCTCGCCCGACGCGGTCACGACGCCCTACTCCTCGTTGGGCACCAACCGCACCTCGGCAATCTCATCGCTGAGCTCACCGGCATCGCCTCAATCCCCGTTGAGAAGGGCTCCATGATCCGCATCGACATCCCCGCCCCATACACACCAGGGAGCGGCCGCCTCGTTGCGCTGGTTCCGCCAGCGCACCTTCGCGCCCCTAAGAGCGAGCGTTAGCGCGTCGCCGCGCGAGCGGCAGTAACCCCTTCGCCCTCAACACAGAGAGCGGTAAGACGCAGATCACTCGCCCATGCGGCACCCTGCACACCTCGAAGGGTCCAGGCGGCAACCTCGAGCCCCGCACCGCACCAGCGGTTGATGTTCGCGTCGTTCAAGAGTTCCATTGCGACAGAGAGACCGACGCAGCCGAGTGCGGTCGCTTGCTCCGCATCTGCCGTGGTTTCAGCGTTCAGCCAGCGCGACCAGTCAGGCGCACGCTCATCAACCGCTTTAAGGGCACCCGGGTGAAAGCTGGAGAGCACAACCCCCTCAGCATCTGGCCCGCGCGCTGCAACAAGGGTGGCGAAGAGATCGTCGGTGGGCTGCTCCTTTAACTCCAAGTCAATCAGCGTGGTGGAGGGCATGGCAGCAAGCACTTCGGTGAGCGTTGGCACACCGATTCCTGCTAGCTCCATAGCCGACAGCTCTCGCACGCGCCGTGGCACCCCGAAAAGTCGATCGAGCGTCTCATCGTGCACGATCACCGCTGCTCCATCGGCGCTAAAGCGCACATCAAACTCCACGCCATCACACAGCGCTGCGCCTGCAACGAGGGCGGCGAGGCTGTTCTCTCGAAGCATCGCATCGTGGGCTCCGCGATGTGCAAGGAGAACCGGGCGCTGCAGTGCCTCACGTGCGCGACCGATCGCGCTCGGGCGATGAGTCAGGAGGCGTCTCCTGCTGGTGGCAGCGTAATAGTGAACGTTGTCCCCACTCCCGTCGTTGAGGTGACGGTGATCTCGCCCCCGTGACGAAGCACAGCGTGTCGGGCAATCGCAAGGCCGAGCCCGGTCCCACCACCGCCAACGGCTCCGGCGCCACCATCCACTCGCTCCACGGTGAAGAACCGTTCAAAGATGCGCGAGAGGTGGGCACGATCAATACCAATGCCGTGATCCACCACTGCGATCTTGGATCCGCCATCGCTCAGTCGTTCAACTTCTAGTTCAACTCGCCCCCCCTCGCGGCTGTACTTCACCGCGTTATGGACGAGGTTCGCCACCGCCTGGCGTAGGCGATCACGGTCGCCAGTAATGAGGAGTGGGCCCGTGCCGATCACATCAATGCCGCCGCCATGCTGTGCCGCGACCGGAGTGAACCGCTGTGCGACCTCCTCCGCCAAGGTAATCAGGTCAAACTCGGCCTTGCGGAGCGGGATCTCACCCGCCTCAAGAGTCGCGAGATCGAGCATCTCGTCGGCCATTTGCACGAGGTGGAGCACCTCAACCTCGATCTTGGCGCTGCGGCTTGCCACACCAGAAACATCACCCTTCGCTGCGGCGCCGCCAATCGTCTCCGCGAGGAGGCGGATCGTTGAGAGCGGCGTGCGCAGCTCGTGCGAGAGGTTGTCTACGAACTCGGTGCGGATCTGTCGCAGTCGACGCACCTCGGTCAGGTCACGCAAGACGAGCCAGGCGCCGCCATCGCCATCAGGCGCCGCCACCACAGAGACGTGACGCGCCTCGTCGGAGTGCCCAAGTCGACCGTCACGAATGTCAATCTCGCCGCGATGCACTTCGCCAGCGATCGCCTTGCGGGTGAGCTCCTCGAGTCGGAAGTCAACCGTTGCTTCAATCAGTGGCATGCCACGGAACTGCACATCGCCGCGGGCGAGGATCTCGCCAGTGACCGGGCTCGCGGCACGGATCACAAGATCGGAGCCGACACGGAGGATGGCGTCATCGGTCGCCTCAAGGAGGGCGTTCAGTCGCTCAGATCGGCGATCGGCGCGGTCCCAGGCGACATCTGCTCGGCTGCTCTCGCGCGCAGCGCGATCGGCCTCGGTTGCAACATCTTGCGCTGTGAAGCGGCGAACGATCAGATAGGTGATCCCTGCAGAGATCAGTACCGTTGCAAGCCCAATAACGAAGTCTGGCATCAGGCGGCTGGGTGAGGATCGCGCGCTGCATGTCGCGGTGGATAGCCGCGCTTGAGCAACTCTGCCTCAATCGCGGCACGATCACTGGCCTGTGCGCCACGAATTGCGTCGAGTACCGCGCTGATTGGGAGAACGCTGCGCTCCCCTGTTGAGCGACGTGTGACCTCTGCGCCACCAGCCTCCAATGAGCGGGGCGAGATCGTAATCATCCAGGGGGCACCGATCAGCTCCGCATCGGCGAACTTCACACCAGGCGTCTCGGTTCGATCGTCGACGAGCAGCTCGATGCCAGCAGCCTCCGCCTCAGCCTCAAGGGCGAACGCGATCTCGGTCACCTTCGGATCCTTGTTCGCGCCAACGATCGCAACCTGCGCGTCGAAGGGGCTGATAGAGATTGGCCAGGAGAGGCCCTTCTCGTCATGATGCGCCTCGGCAATACAGGCCACCGCACGGCCAACGCCAATCCCGTAGGAGCCCATCACGATCGGGTGCGAGACCCCCGCCTCGTCGGCGTAGGTGGCGCCGAGCGCGCCGGTGTATCGGGTGCCGAGCTTGAAGATGTTGCCAACCTCAATGCCGTTCTCGATGCGGAGGTTGCCGCCACAGGCGATACAAGCGTCACCCACCTTCGCTGAGGCGATGTCGGCGACAGCGGTCGGTGTGTAGTCTCGGCCGACGTTCACGCCAGTGAGGTGATAGCCCGCCTTGTTCGCCCCAGCGACCATGTTGGCGGTCGACGCGACCAACTCATCCACGACCACAGTCGCGCCCTTGATGCCGACGGGCGATGCGTAGCCTGGCTCCATGCCGGCGGCGCGAATCTCCTCCTCGCGGGCGGGCCGTAGGTCTCGTGCAGCGATGGCGTTGGTGAGCTTCGTCTCTTCAACCTCATCATCGCCGCGCACAATGGCAACGATCAGGCGACCGTCGCGGTCAGCGAAGAAGACCGCCTTAGCGCAGGTTGACGCAGGAACCTTCAGCTGCGCCGCGAGCTCATCAATGGTCGAGGCGCCTGGCGTCGCGATCTCCTTGAGCTGCTCCTGTGGCGCAGGTGCTGGAATTTCGCGCTTCACAGCGGCGACCTGGCGGTTTGCCGCAGCGCCACAGCCATCGCAGAGCACGAGGCTATCTTCGCCAAACGTGCTGAAGGCCATGAACTCATGGGCAAGCGAGCCGCCCATCATGCCAACGTCGCTGGCCACGGCGATCGCCTCAAGTCCGAGCCGGGCGAAGATTCGCGTGTAGGCGTGGTAGTAGAGGTTGTAGGAGCGGTCGAGGCCCGCCTCGTCACGGTCTGCGCTGTAGGCGTCCTTCATCGTGAACTCGCGCACGCGAATGAGTCCGCCGCGCGCGCGTGGCTCGTCGCGCCACTTCGTCTGGAAGTGATACATCTGCTGTGGGAGTTGGCGCCACGAGTTGATCAGCTTGCGAAGCAGGTCGGTCACTACCTCTTCGTGCGTCATCGCCAGCACCATGTCGCGGCCGCCGCGATCGTTGAAGCGGCCCATCTCTGGGCCGATCTGGTCGTAGCGCCCAGTCTCGCGCCAGAGGTCGGCAGGGTGCACGACCGGCATCAGCATCTCCTGCGCGCCAATCGCATTCATCTCTTCACGGATCACCTGGGTGACGCGCATGTTGACGCGCATGCCGAGTGGGAGAAGTGAGTAGATTCCAGCCCCTAGCGGCCGAATGTAGCCGGCGCGCAGCAGGAGGCGGTGAGAGGGCATCTCCGCATCGGCGGGGTCCTCCCGGAGGGTCGTGAAGAAGAGTTCACTCATGCGCATGAGGTCAATCCTACCCGCGCGCGGGGCTCTCGTTCAGGAGGGGGGTGCGAATCAGGCTGGGCGACGGAGGACGTAGCCGATCCCGCGAACCGTCTGAAGGGCTACGGGCTCGGCTGGGATCGCTTCTATGGCCTGGCGCAGGGCGTGCATATGCACGTCAACCGTGCGCGTTTCACCCGCATAGTCGTAGCCCCACACCTTGTCGAGGAGCTGCTCTCGTGAGTAGACGCGGCCAGCGTTCTCAATGAGGAACGCTAGGAGCTGGAAGGCCTTTGGCTTCAGGTGCACCACGGCGCCATCGCGCAGCACTCGCTGCCCCTCAAGGTCAACCTCCGCCTCGGCAATGCGGAGACGGGCGCCCTGTGCTGCGGGGCTAACCCCCACTTCGGCGCGGCGGAGCACTGCCCGGATGCGGGCGACGAGCTCACGTGAAGAGAATGGCTTCGTCACATAGTCATCGGCACCAAGGTCGAGGCCGCTGATGCGATCGGTCTCGGATGCCTTTGCCGTGACCATGATGATCGGCACGCGCGAGCTGCTGCGAATCGATCGGCAGACCTCAATGCCGCCCATCTCGGGGAGCATGAGGTCGAGCAGGATCAGATCTGGTGGAGCTGCGCGAAAGGCGGCAAGCCCTGCGGCGCCGGTCTCGGCTTGCGTGACAACGAAACCCTCGCTCGTCAGGGCATCGGCGAGCGCCTCGCGGAGGGCTCGCTCATCTTCGACCAGCAGGATCTTGATCGGTCGTTCAGGCACCGCGTCACTCTGAGGGAGCGGTGTTATCGCCATGTAAACGCTAGCTGCCGCTCACCAGTGCTGCGGCGGCGTCGAGATGCGCCAGCACGCGAGCGCGACCGAGGAGGCGCATGCTGTCAAAGAGTGGTGGTGTTGCCGTTCGCCCCGTCACTGCAACACGGAGAGCCATGAAGAGATCACCCGACTTCCAGCCCGACGACTCAGCGAGCGCCCGGAGCTGCACCTCAAGCGGATCCTCTGCATCGAGCAGCGGCTGGTCACCCTCGCCGATCGCCTCAGCAATCAGAGGGCGTGCCGCTGCGAGCGCCTGCACGGTCGTAGCAGCATCCCAACGCTTCGGTACCAGTGCCGCACGGTCATGCTCAAGAGCGGTGGCGAAGAGGAAGTCGGTGAGTGTGACCGCCGACGAGAGGAGCGGAATGCGATCACGGATTAGGGGAATCAACGCAACGATCTCTGCATCGGTGGCCGCCCGCTGCAGCGTGCCGTTTGCTGCAGCACCCTCGTAGAAGGGGCGGAGTCGTACGAGCAACTCCTCGTTGCTCAGCCGTCGAATCCACTGGCCGTTCAGCCACTCCAGTCGCGTGCGATCAAATACCGCGCCGGCCTTCTGTACATGTTCAAGGTTGAAGCGCTCCTGGAGTTCTTCAATGGAGAGCACCTCATCCTCACTCCCCGTCGACCAGCCGAGCAGGGCGAGGAAGTTCACCAGCGCTTCGACGAGGAAGCCCTCCGCACGATAGTCCGCCAGTGCGGTCTGACTCTTGCGCTTGCTCATCTTTGTGCGGTCGGGATTCAAGATCAGTGGCAGGTGAGCAAACTTCGGCAACGGCACGCCAAGCGCCTCGAAGAGGAGGATGTGCTTCGGCGTGTTGGAGAGGTGGTCCTCGCCGCGAATCACATGGGTGATCCCCATATCAGCATCGTCGACGACGACGGTGAAGTGATAGAGCGGCGTGCCGTCGGCGCGCAAGATCACCAGGTCGCCACCTAGGGCGTCACTGTCAATCTCGACCCGCCCGCGGACAAGGTCGTCAATGACAACCACGCCTGGCTTAATGCGGAAGCGCAGCGCCGCAGACTCACCGGCGGCGATGCGGGCGGCAGAGGTTTCAGCAGGGATCGCGGCGCAGCGGCCGGAGTAGCGCGGTGGAAGCTTGGCCGCTTCACGAGCCTTGCGCTCTGCATCGAGATCGCCTGGAGTACAGAAGCAGGGGTAGGTCAACCCTTTGGCACGCAGCTCATTTGCCACCGCGGTGTAGCGCTCGCTTCGTTCCGATTGTCGGTATGGTCCGCGATCGCCGCGTTCCCCCTCTGCAACTACTCCCTCATCGGCGCCAAGGCCGAGCCAGGCGAGCCCCGCAAGAATGTCGGCCTCAAACTCCTTGGTGGAGCGTGCCGTGTCGGTGTCTTCAACGCGCACAATGTACGTGCCGCCATGACGGCGCGCGAACAGCAGGTTGAAAAGCGCCGTTCGCGCCGTACCGATGTGGAACGGACCAGTTGGGCTTGGCGCGATACGAACGCGCACGACATCGCTCATGGGCGGGCCGGAATCTGATGGAAGAGGGCGGCGTCCACAGCGCCGCGCATAACCTGCACAAGCCCGGCTGGTCGAAGGCCGAGCGAGGCCTTGCCGATCGGACCATCCAGCGTGAGTGAATCCAGTGATGTGCTCCGCGAGAGGACGGTGATCTTTGCACCAGGGACCAGCCCGCGCGCCTCGAGATAGCCGAGCAGCGCGGCATCTGCCTCGGCCGCCTCAGTAACGCGATAGATCGTGGCCGCCTCGCCCGCCTCAAGTGCTGCGAGTGGCTCCCCCTTCGGGCGCCGTGCTTCGGTTGCCCGGTCGATCGGATTCCCGTGCGGACAGGTTTGTGGATGGCCAAGCATCTCTTCGAGGCGCGTCTCAAATTCGGGTGAGATCGACGAGTGCAGTCGTCGCGCCTCCACATCGGCCGCCGCCCACGGCATACCGACGATGCCAGTTAGTAGCCACTCCAAAAGTGCGTGTCGACGGAAGACGGCATCGGCGGCGCTCTCGCCCGAGGCGGTGAGCTTCCAGAGTCGCGCATGTCCGCTGCACGGCACGATCAGTCGGTCATCGGCGAGTCGGCGGAACATCTCAGCGGCCGCCTGCTTGCTCACTTCAAGATCCTTGGCGACGAGTGACGGAGTGACCCCCTCATCGTCGCTGTGGCTGCGGAAGGCGAGGAGGTACTCCTGCGCCGCCGCTGTAAGTGCCGCTCGACGTGTGGTTGCCATAGCCCTGATCCTACCTGTGCCGCCAACTCAAGGCCGCAAAGGCGAGAAGTGCGCAGAGAGCCGCAGCCGCGAGCAGGCGGAGTGAGCCACTAACCAGCACCGCGATGAGAAGGAGTGAGGCGGCGCCTACGGCAAGCGAGGTGGATCGCGCCACGCCGCGTGTCCCTGTCGTCGGCGGTCGCGGAGCAGGCTGCGCTGTGGTGCGCTCCCGCGGCGTCCGACGTACGGGGCGTCGTCCTCGGGCTCGATACTCGGGGCCATGCTTGCGAGGGTCGGCATACTCGCGCGGATTGACCGTCCAATACGTACCAGAGTCGGCGCCAACCCAGGCGGCACCATCCCAGACCGGTTCCGTCTCTGTTGCTCCGTCATAGGTTGTTGAGCCAGGGTGCGCAGTTGAGGCTGGTTGTGCGCTAGCGCTAGGTCGAGCCTGCGGCGCAGCGCGACGTGGTGCAGGTGCTGGGCGTGCTGGTGGAATAGCACGATCAGGTGCACCGATGCGCCCCGCAGCAATCGCGTCAGCAAGTGCAACCTCGTATGCCTCGGAGATCCGCGCAAACTGTGATGTCGCCCTACCGCCGCCAATTGCATCTGGGTGCGTCGACTTTGCGAGTCGGCGAAAGGCAGTCTTGACCTCGCGCGCGGACGGCTGCGACGGGAGACCGAGTACGCGCCAAGCCTCTTCGGTGCGCATCTTCGCCGCTGGCATGACTTACGAAACCTTGAGTGCTGTGAGCGACTCTCCAGGGCGTACTGTGGCGAGTGCTGCACCTCCGCGCGGATCGGCAAGGTTCACCGTGCGATGCGAATCAAGGGATGCGGCGGCGGCGACGCTGGCACCAATCGCAGCCAGCACGGCGACCGTCGCGACACGGCCAGAGCGGGCCGCAGCATCGCCGTCTTCGGTGCGTACCGCGATGCCGTAGCCCGGCAGGCCAACGAGACAGAGACCTTCCGCGCCCTGCTTTGCCACAACAACACCGTCACCGCCACGAATGAGATCGGTATCCAGGAAGCCCGCCCCAGAGATCAGGCGCGGGTTCTTAACGGCGGCAGAGCGAACGCGCTCAAGCAGCGCGCGGTAGCGCTCTGGCACGAGTGAGTCATGTGGAGTTGCCCAGCGCCGCGCCCCCTCCGCTGCCGTGCGAAGAGGGACCGCCGAAGTCGGAATCGCGCACCCATCAATCCCCCACGGGGCCGCATGCAGGTCAACGCTCAGCAGCTCACCAACCACAGTGCGCAGTTCGCGCTGTACGGGGTGATCAAAGGCGTCGTGTCCGATCGGATCGAAGCCACGTGCCTTCGCCAAGATCAGCAGCGAGAGATGCTGCCCAGAGCACATGTGCGCGAGCAGCTCACCGCTGCCACCGCGCGAACTCTGCGGTCGACCGTGAACCAGGTGTGCTGGGTTCAGCCCGAAGGTATCGATCATGCGTTGCGCTACCGCCATGTGCTCGTCAGTACCCGCATGGCTCGCCGAAGCGAGGGCGATCATCTCGTCGTCGAGCGTGAGACCGGCCGCGTCCGCGGCAGCCAAGGCTGCGACTGCGGTAAAGGGTTTCACGGAGCTGCGCAGTGAGATCAGTCGATCTGGCTCACCGACGCTTGCAGCAAGGCGACCACCGTCACCCACCACCACGACGTCGCCGCGGTGTGCCGACTCCGTGATCTGGCCACGCTGGACCACCGTAATCA
>Ga0208852_1000195_pt1 | contig 16820 bp, 19 predicted proteins | sample LakMenEpi18Jun09_FD_150711 | JGI IMG/M metagenome (GOLD analysis project Ga0208852, IMG submission 150711) | Freshwater microbial communities from Lake Mendota, WI - 18JUN2009 deep hole epilimnion ns (SPAdes) | ecosystem: Environmental > Aquatic > Freshwater > Lake > Epilimnion/Euphotic zone ...
GGTGCGCCGCTCTCTGGGCTTCGAAGAAGCGGATGCCCCTCTTCGCCGAGCACGGAGGCAAGATCTGCAATGACCTCGTCGATCGAGTGCCCGTACGGGCGGCTCGCCAGCGTGGCGTCTTGGGCGCGCTTCAACTTTGAGGCGGCCACGAACTGCATGGCGCGGGTGATCTGGCGAATGTTCTTCACCGATCCGATTCGACGTCGAATCTCGCGCTGACTTGGCATGCTCTCCTCGCCGCTCGCCCCTCGCCGTTAGGCGAGGAACCCCTTTCGGAATGCGTCGACGGCCTCGTCGAGACCCTTCGCCGTGTCGTCGGAGATCGCGTTCTCCTTGGCGATGCTCGTCAAGATCGCTGCGCGCTCGCGCTCAAGGAAGGTCCCGAAGCCCGTCTCAAACTCACCAACGCGTGGCGTTGGTACGTCGTCGAGCTTCCCCTTCGATGCCACGTACAGAATCGCAACCTGCTTCTCCATCGAGACCGGCTGGTACTGCGGCTGGCGCATGATCGACGAGAGCTTCTCGCCGCGCGTCAGCTGGTCGCGTGTCGACTTGTCGAGGTCGCCCGAGAACTGTGCGAAGGCCGCAAGTTCGCGGTACTGCGCAAGGTCGAGCTTCAACGGACCGGCAACCTTCTTCATCGCCTTCGTCTGCGCGGCGGAACCCACGCGCGATACGGAGATACCAACGTTCACCGCTGGTCGCTGACCGGCGTTGAAGAGGTCGGTCTCCAAGAAGATCTGGCCGTCGGTGATCGAGATGACGTTCGTCGGAATGTAGGCCGACACATCGCCCGCCTGCGTCTCAATGATCGGCAGCGCTGTCAGTGAGCCACCACCGAGATCGTCGGAGAGGCGCGCTGCGCGCTCCAACAGACGGCTGTGCAGATAGAAGACGTCGCCTGGGTAGGCTTCGCGTCCTGGTGGTCGGCGCAAGAGCAGCGCCATCTCGCGATACGCAACCGCGTGCTTCGAAAGGTCGTCGTAGACGCAGAGTGCGTCGCGCACGAGCACGCCGTCAATCGTGACGCCGTTCTCCATGATCTCTTCGCCAATCGCGCAACCGGCGAATGGTGCGAGGTACTGGAGTGGTGCTGGATCTTCAGCGCCGGCGACCACCACTACGGTGTGTGCCATCGCGCCCTGCTTCTCGAGCTGCGCCACAACGGTGCGCACGGTCGAGAGCTTCTGGCCGATCGCGACGTAGATGCAGATGAGGCCCTTCCCCTTCTGATTGATGATCGTGTCGACGGCAACGGCGGTCTTGCCGGTCTGGCGGTCGCCAATGATCAACTCGCGCTGACCGCGGCCGATTGGAATCAGTGCGTCAACGGCCTTGATGCCGGTCTGCACTGGTGTCGTTACCGACTTGCGGCTAATAACGCCCGGAGCGATGCGCTCAACTGGGCGCGACTTCTTCGCGTTGATTGGGCCCTTGCCGTCGAGCGGTCGACCGAGTGGGTCAACAACACGTCCGATGAGCTCGGGGCCAACTGGCACCTCAACAACCCTGCCGGTCGTCTTGACGGTGTCGCCTTCCTTGATGGACTTCGCGTCGCCAAGGAGCACGGCGCCGACAGTCTCTTCACCAAGGTTCAAGGCCATGCCGGCAACGCCGTTTGGGAACTCCAGAAGTTCAGACGAGAGCGCGCCTGAAAGTCCGTAGACCTGTGCAATGCCATCGCCCACCTCGACAACGGTACCGACGGTGCGCGACTCGGCGCTCCCATCGAACCCTTCGATCTGGGCCTTCAGAATGCTGATGATCTCGTCAGACTTAATTGCCATGATCTTCTCGCTCCTCGCTGCTCTACGCGCTCTGCCGGTTCAGCCGGCGACCGAGAGGATCCGCTCACGCATTCGCGAGAGCCGCCCCTTAACGCTGCCATCAACAAGTCGATCGCCAACTCGGAGCGTTGCTCCGCCGACGAGGCTTGCATCTACTTCGTACGACATCTGCACTGCGTGGCCCGCCATCGTGGTGGCCTCAGCTTCGAATCGCGTGCGCTCCGCGGGGCTCGCCTCAAGGGCGGTGACCACGCGTGCAATGGTGACGCCGTTGCGCGCATTCAGCGCGTCGCGTGTTGCCTCGGCAATTGCCGGGATCGACGCAAGGGTGCGTCGTCGCGCCAACATGCCGACCAACGTGTGAATGTGCGCGCTCACCGTGCCGCCCGCCGCCTTCTCGAGTGCCGCCACGCGACCAGCTGCTGGCGTGCGTGGGTCATCGAGAATCTGGCGTGCGCCTGGCGCCGCAATCACCGCCGCGAGGCGGTCGAGCTCGTCTGCCTGCGATGCCGCTGACGACGCGTCCTTGGCCAGGCCAAGGAGTGCCGCTGCATATCGTCGTGCAGAGCCGAGCGGTCGATCCACGATCAGTTCCCCTTCTTGGACTGCTCGTCCAAGAACTCGCCCACGAGGGCTCGCTGACGATCGCCGTCCATTGAGGAGCCGACCACCTTCGTGGCGGCACCAATGGCCAGATCGGCAACCTCACTGCGGATTGCGGCCAGGGCGCTGACGCGCGCCGCCTCAATCTCCTTGGTGGCGTCGGCTCGCATGCGATCCAACTCCGCCTTCAGTGTGGCGACCTGCTCATCGCGAATCTGCGCCGCTGCCTTATCGGCGTTGGCGCGGATCTCGTTCGACTCACGTCGAGCGTCGGCGAGCGCAACGCCCGCCGCCTCTTCAGCGCGACTCTTGGCGATCGTGGCCTCAGCCGCCTCGCGAAGTCCGCGCTCAATGCGCTCGCGTCGCTCGTCGAGCATCTTCGTGATTGGGCCGAGCGCGGCTGCGCGCAGCACAATAATGAAGAAGGCGAAGTTTGCCGCTGAGACAAGGATCCAGAAGAGGTTGAAGCTCAGCCCGGCGCCTTCGGCTTCGCCAGCGGCGGCCTCAGCAAACGGGATGGCGCCAAGCGCTCCCTGGATCAGGTCGACTGCCTGCATCGTTGGTCAGTCGCCTTAGAGAACGAGTGAAAGGATGCCGAGCACGATCGCGAGAACGCCGAGGCCTTCTGCGAATGCGGCACCGATGATGAAGACGCCGCGGATTGCACCCGCTGCCTCTGGGTTGCGACCGATTGCGCTGGCGGCTGCCGCAGTGGCAATGCCTACGCCGAGGGCCGGCCCAATTACGCCGAGGGCTGCGATGCCCGCCTGAAGCTTGTCCATGGTTCGTACCTCCTACTGTGTCGCCGCCCGGACTCGTGCCGTGCGTCCGACGCTTCGTTTCTACCTGCGGCTAGTGTGCCGCAACTCGCGATTCGGCTCCCGCCGTCGCGCCATCCCCGGCCGCCGCCGGGCTGTGCTCATCGTGCCCCTCCTCGTGATGCCCCTCCATGGCCAGCATGGTGAAGACGAGGACAAGGACGCTGAAGATGATCCCCTGCATGAGGCCCACGAAGAGCTCGAGGCCATACAGGGCAACTGGGATGAAGGCGAGGGTGATCGTGGTCATCACGGTAAGGGCAAGCTCACCGCCGTAGATGTTGCCGAAGAGTCGCATCGCCAAGGTGATCGGCTTCACGATTTCAAGGAAGAACTCCAACACGCCAACGAAGAGGCCGATGGGGCCGCCCTTGAGCGTGAAGAACTTTCCGAGATAGCCACCGATGCCGAGCGCGCGAACGCCCTGGTAGTGGAAGTAGACGAAGGCGACGAGCGCCAAGCCAACCGTGACATTGACGTCGCTCGTTGGCGCGCGGAACTCATGCACTCGACCAACACCCGGAATTAGGCCGGACCAGTTCGAGACAACAATAAAGAGGAAGCAGGCGAGGAAGAAGGTGATGAAGCGCTTTGCGCCCGGTCCGCCGATCCCCATCGCAAATGAGGTGAGGCCCTCGATGGCGAACTCCAACACGTTCTGCGCGCCGCTCGGAATCTCCTTGAGTCGTCGCGCTGCAATCGTCAACGGAATAATCACGACCGCCATAACGATCCAGCTCATGATGATCGAGCCGGTGATTGACGGGTAGAAGTCGAAGAGCGACGCGGCGTGGTTTGGATCGCCTCCGAGATCAATCACCGTGTGGGGGACAATCGGTTCCAGCGCCCGCTTGATGACGTCACCAGGGAAGTTGTTCAGTCCGACACCACCGAACGTGACGATCGCAAATGCGTCAAGGAGGATCACGCCGAGTGCGGCAAGAAGAAGGGTGCGCTTCGTTGAGCTCTTCTTCGCCGGAGCGACGCTCATTCAACCCTCCCTTTCAATCGTGCGGCGTCTCGTTCGCGCGCCTCACGTTCTCGTTTCGCTGCCTTCGTTGCAACGTCAAGTGCATCGAGGTGGCGCAACGTTCGCTGCACCAGCCGTGCTGCGACTACCGCGCCGGCGGTAAAGCCTCCGATGAATCCCAGGATCAGGAAGATCGGTCCGCTGTTGAGCTGACCGTCGATCCAATGTCCGAGGAGCGCTCCACCGAGATTCGCAATGAGAAGGCTGATACCGATCTGCGAGAAGAGGGCGAGATACGCACCCTTGCCGATGTCGGACATCAGGCCAACAACCTCATCAGGATTCTGCGGCGATTCTAGCCGAGGGTCGCCAAACTCGCGTTCGTTTTTTGTGGCTGGGTCAGGCGTGCTCACGCGCGGCGTTCCGCTCGTCGCGAGAGCCAGACGATCGCTCCACCGAGCACGAGAAGAAGCCCCGCGAAGGCATAGAGGGCGGCGCTGGCGGTCAATACGACCGCGCCGATCGAGAGGAGGAGGGTGACCCCATAGAGGGCAAGGACGGCCCCGCGGTGGCTCAGCCCCGCGTCGATGAGTCGCTGATGGATATGGGTCTTGTCAGCGCTATATGGGGAGCGCCCGGCCAGGAGCCGCCCCACGATGACGAAGAAGGCATCAATGATGGGCACGCCCAAGATCAGCAGCGCGGCCACGACCTTGGCGGTGCCGAGTAGGGAGAGGACCGCCAGGGCGTAGGCGACCGCCAAGATCCCGCTCGTCCCCATATAGATGGAGGCGGGGTAGAAGTTGTGTCGCAGGAACCCGTTTAGCGCGCCCGCCAAGGCGAAGCAGAGGGCGGCGAGCAGGGGGGTAGCCGGGAGGGCGATGATGCCAAGTGTGACCGCGGCGATGAGAGCGATGCCGCCCGCGAGGCCATCGAGCCCGTCGATGAAGTTCATGGCGTTCTGCATGCCGAGGACCCAGAAGAGGGTGAGGGCGAGCCCAATCACATCAGGGATAAAGAGGTCACCTGCGCCGAACGGATTCGACATGATCGCGATCCGAACACCGAAGGCGATCGGTACCGCTGAGATCACCAGTTGCCCGGCCAGCTGCCAGCGCGCACGTAGGTCGAAGCGGTCGTCAGCGAGGCCGATGATGCCCGCAAGCAGAGTGCCGAAGAGGAGCGCGGCGATTCCAGATGTTGGGAGTGGTGTCCCGCCCGTCAGGCCGAGTGGCGCTGCGAGGATCGTGACCAGCGAGCCAACCAAGAAGAAGGAGAGCGCGACGGCGAAGCCGCCAGCGCGCGGCATCAACGTCGTGTTGATGCGTCGCTCATTTGGCGCGTCGGCAAGATTGAACGTCACGGCGAATCGGCGCACCAACAGTGTGCCGACGTGGGCAACGACAGAGGCCAGAGCGGCGACGAAGAGATACGGAAGTGCGAGATAGAGAAAGACCATTAGATCTCGCGCGCCGCTAGCTCCGCAGCATCGTTACCGGGCACTGGGAACTGTTGCGCAACCTTCACTACCTCGCGGCGGATCTGCTCGAGCTTCGTCGCATCTTCGCGCGCGGCGATCGCCTCGACAGACCACTGTGCGATCTGCTCCATCTCCACGAGTCCCATACCGCGCGTGGTTGCCGCTGGCGTGCCGTAGCGAACGCCGCTCGTCACCATCGGCGAACGTGTCTCGCCTGGAATGCTGTTCTTGTTGATCGTCACGCCCACCGCCTCGAGTGCGGCGGTCGCCTCCTTGCCAGTCACGCCGAGCGGCGTCACGTCGCAGAGGATCAGGTGGTTGTCAGTGCCACCGGTGATCACACCGAATCCGCGTGCGGCGAGCGCCGCGGCGAGCGCCTGTGCGTTGTCGAGCGTTCGCTGCATATACGCACGGAATTCAGGCTGCAGCGCCAACTTGTAGGCAACCGCCTTTGCGGCAATCACGTGCATGAGTGGTCCGCCCTGATTTCCAGGGAAGACGGCTCGGTCAATGGCGGCCGCCTCATCGGCTCGCGCAAAGATCATGCCGCCGCGCGGCCCGCGCAGTGTCTTGTGCGTTGTGGTGGTGACGTAATCCGCATGTGGGAATGGGCTCGGGTGCAGCCCTGCCGCAACAACTCCTGAGATGTGCGCCATGTCGACCATCAGCTTTGCGCCCGCTGCGTGCGCAATGGCCGCAAACTTTTCGAAGTCCAGCGAACGCGGATACGCCGATGCGCCAGCGATAACGACCTTCGGCTTCGCCTCATCAACGGCGCGCTGTACCGCATCCCAATCAACGAGGCCATCTTCAGCGCGAACGCCGTAGAAGGTTGGCTTAAACCACTTTCCGGAGATGTTGACCGACGCGCCGTGCGAAAGGTGTCCGCCTTGATCAAGGCTCATTGCAACGAATGAGTCGCCCGGTGACATTGCGGCGGTGAAGGTCGCAATGTTTGCCGAAGCACCGGAGTGTGGCTGCACGTTGACGTGTTCGCTGCCGACAAAGAGTTGTAGCGCGCGGTTTCGTGCAAGGTTCTCTGCCTCGTCGACGAATTCACAACCGGCGTAGTAGCGCTTACCTGGAAGGCCTTCGGCATATTTGTTGGTAAGGATGGAACCTTGCGCTTCGCGCACGGCGGCGTACGTGTAGTTCTCAGAGGCGATCAGTTCGATGTGGTCGCGCTGGCGCACCGCCTCTTTGACAAAGATGGCGTCGAGCTCAGGGTCAACCTCACGAAGGCTCAGGTTCATCAACGGATCGCGTGCCGCGTTGCTCATGGTCCCCTCCCTCTCCTTAGCCCCAGCGTGGGTGCGTGACCTCTATTCTCCCGCTGATCCGAGGATCAGGCGCTCAATCATGCGCGCTGCGCCGTGCTCTTCACAACGGGGTGCCTCATATTGGGCCACTGCCCGCACCGGTCCGGGCGCTCCAGCCATCGCCACCCCGTGCCCGGCCACATCGAGCATCTCCAGGTCGTTGTATTGGTCGCCGATGGCCATCACCTGGCCGAGGGGGATCTTCAGGCGGCGGGCGAGCCAGCGCAGGGCAGTCCCCTTATTGACCCCAGGGGCGGTGAACTCCAGGTATTCAGGGTGGCTGATGGTCACATCGAGCTCCCCCGCGAAGGTGGCCCGGGCTCGGTTGAGCACCCCGTCCACATGCCCCTCAGGAGCGTGGGCGACCACCTTGGAGAGGTGTAGCTTGCGCTCGGCGAGGTGGCTAATGAGGTCTGGCACCGTGCCCAGACGCTTCAGGGCATCCCCCTTCAGCCAGGTCTCGTACTGCCGGACATGCGGGTCGCGAACGTCGAAGCGCAGGTCATCACGGATCACGGCGTGGCCCCAGAGGTTGTTCTCGCGGCACCACTCAACCGCCTTCGCGCCGAGGTGGGCGGGGAAAGGGAAGTGCCGGATCATGCGCCCCGAGCCAACCTCGCCCTTCGCCGGAATCTCGCGAGCGATTGCCCCCTGCATGCCAATCAGCGGACCATCAAGACCGATCTGATGTGCGTACTCAATGATCGATGGCACGTTGCGCCCCGACGAGATCGTGGCAATGACCCCCTTGGCGCGCGCTGCGCGAATCGCATCAATGGTGCGCTCGGCAATCACACCGCCGTGTGGCAGCAGCGTGCCATCAAGGTCCATCACCAGTAGTCGGATTGGGAGTGCCGGTTTCACCGCCATAGCGCGTTACCCGCTCCTGCGAATTTCGGCCATGCGGTCGCGACCCGAAAGGTCACCACGAATCGCCACGCGCCAACCGATGCCGAGACCGTCAGCGAGTCGTGCAACATCGTCACCCTGACCGTCACCGAACTCCAGGAGCGCAGCGCCACCTGGGCGCAACAGTCGCGGCAGTTCAGCGATGAGTCGGCGAATCAGTTCGAGCCCATCACCACCGCCATCAAGCGCAAGGCGCGGCTCTGCCGCAATGCCAAGGTGTGCCAGATCGCGCGGCGCAAGATCGCGAATGCTTGCGGCTGCCTTCGCCTCATCAACATCGGCAGTTGGCACATACGGCAGGTTCGCGATCAGCAGGTCAAGGTGCGCAGGGTCGCCTGGTGCGCGCGCCGCGAGGAGCGGTTCGGCGAGATCGCCGTGCATGAAGGTGATGCGCGAGGCAACACCACAACGCAGCGCGTTTGCGCGCGCCACCATCAGCGCCTCACCAGAGATGTCGGTTGCGATGAGACGCAGCGGCACTGGTGACTCATCGGCAAGCGCCACGGCGAGTGCCCCGCTCCCTGTGCCGATCTCCGCAGCGTTGAGTGGATGTGGTGCGCGACCGAGTGCGCGATCGGCGGCAACGCGATCGGCGAGAAAGGCGAGTGCCGTCTCAATGATCAGTTCGCTCTCTGGTCGCGGGTCAAGTACATCTGGCGTGACGAGCAGTTCCAACCTGCGGAATCCGCGACGCCCCGTGAGGTGACTGATCGGTCGACCTGCTGCGCGCTCCTGCACCAGCGCTGCAAGTGCAGCGGGTGCGTCGCCTGCGGCGAGAGCGCTGCGTGCAATGCGCAGCGCATCTGCGAGTTGCGGATGGCGATCGCTCAGTGGCTCTGGCTCTGGGAGTTCAATGAGCGCCGGAAGGGGTAGCGGAAATCCAGCGGCCACGGCGGTGCGGAGTGTAGTGACGCGAGTGCCGAGCATTGCTGCAAGGAGTGTCTCTGCATCGAGGCGTGGTGTTGGGCTCCCCGCCGCCTCGAGCTGCAGCGTTGCTTCGCGCAGCAGCGCGGGGCCATCGGCTTCACGTTCTACGACTGGTCGACTGGCGATTGGCTCGTCGCTCATCACTCCGCCAGTCGCGCAGCCTGCTCAGCGGCGGCGAGTGCTTCATGGAATGGCGCAAGGTCTCCACCCAGAATCCCCGGCACATCAAACTTGTCGAACCCAATGCGGTGATCGGTGACGCGATTCTGTGGTCCGTTATAGGTACGAATCTTCTCGCTGCGATCACCACTGCCGATCAGCGCCTTGCGTGCCTTGGAGTCGGCGGCGCGCTTGCGCTCCTCTTCAGCGGCGATGATGCGGCTGCGCAGAATCGCCATCCCCTTCTCTTTGTTGCGCAGCTGGCTGCGCTCGTCTTGCATTTCCACCACGATGCCGCTCGGGATGTGCGTGATGCGCACGGCGGAGTCGGTGGTGTTCACCCCTTGTCCGCCATTGCCGGATGCACGCTTCACGTCGATGCGAATGTCAGTTTCTGGAATCACGAGGTCGACAGCGGTGACCACTGGCAGCACTACGACGGTGGCGGTGCTGGTGTGAATACGCCCCGCTGACTCAGTTGCCGGAACGCGCTGGATGCGATGCACGCCCGACTCCCACTTGAATGCGGCCCATGCGCCATCGCCCGAAACTTCCATCACCCCTTCGCGAATCCCGCCAACGCCCGTTTCGCTGATCGCATCGACTTCGCTCTTCCACCCCTGTCGTTCGGCGTAGCGCAGGTAGGCGCGGAAGAGTTCGCCGGCAAAGATGCCGGCCTCGTCGCCGCCAGCACCAGGGCGCACTTCAATCAGCAGGTCTCGGCCATCGTTTGGATCGGGCTCCAGAAGTAGTCCTGGGAGCCGCTCCAGAATGTCGCGCTCAATCGCCTCGGCCTCGACGCGGTCGGCGGCGGCAAGTTCGCGCATCTCCGCATCTGCCCCTGGATCCGCCTCGAGTGAGCGTGAATCGGTCACGCGCAGGCGTGCCGAGGTAAGGGCCTCACCCGCCTCAGCGAGCGGTGCGGTGCGCGATAGCTCGCGCCCAATGCGCGCAAGGGCGGTGTGGTCGGCGAGCACTTCGGGGAGCGTCAGCTGCGCCTCAAGTTCGGCGCGCGCCTTGAGCGCCGCCGCGAGTCGCGCGTTGAGCTGTGCCACGTCAGCCATCAGCGCGCCTTCAGCGACTGCAGCGCGCGGGAGATTGGTCGCTCGGAACCGCTCGGCACTACGCCGCCCTCCGCCTCGATCGCCGCTGTCAGCGCAACGATCGCAATGTCGTGCATGCCGTCATCAGGCTTGCGTGTGGTGATGCGCTGCACGGCAATTCCTGGCGCTGCCAACGCGCGTGCAATCGGGTTGGTTCGGTAGCGACCAAGCAAGCGCAGAATCTCATACGCGAGTCCAGCAACAATTGGAATGCCTGCAATGCGACTGATCACCGTTGGGATCGGGTCAAGTCGTCCAACCAACGAGAAGGTGACGATGCTCACAAGAATGACCACGACAAGGAACTCAGTGCCACAGCGCGGGTGCGCGGTTGGCCAGCGTGCGAGCGTGACGCGCGTCAGCGGATCACCGTTCTCCAGTGCGTGAATCGCGCGGTGCTCTGCGCCGTGATAGCGATAGGTGCGATCTACATCGCTGCTGCGGCCAACTGCTGCGAGGTATCCAAGAAGGATCCCCACCTGCAAGAGTCCATCAATCGCTCGTTCAAGGAGCAGGTCTGTGGAGCCGAGTGCGTGCACGATTGCTGACGCGGCGATAGCTGGAAGCACATTGAAGATCACCACCGCAATCAGAATTGTGATTGCGAGTGTGGCAATGGTTGCGCCGGTGCTGCTTGATTGCGTCTCTTCGCCAGCGGAGACATCGGCGCTGCGCAGCAACCAGCGACTGCCGAGTGCGAGTGTCTCCCACAACACAACGGCGCCTCGCAGAATTGGGATACGTGTCAGGCGACGGCGAATGGGTCCCGTTGCAATCGGTTCGCTCGTCACCGCGATGCCGCCGTCAGCGGTGCGCAGCGCAACGCCAATGTGTGAAGGTCCGCGCATCAGCACGCCGTCGATCAGCGCCTGGCCGCCGTACGCGGCGCCACTTGTTGGGCGCGCGCTCAGAGATACGGCGTGTAGTGCTCGTGAAACGTCTGCGAAGCGATCCTGCGCGATTCGCGCAGCGACGCCGAGTCGGCGCCGCATGAAGATCAGCGCGAGCGACCGAGGCGCTTCTGGAAGCGCTCGACCTGACCGGCCGTGTCGAGAATCAGCTGCTTCCCCGTAAAGAACGGATGGCAGTTTGAGCAGACTTCCGTCTTGAGCTCGCTGGTTCGCGTCGAGCCGATCGAGAACTTCGTGCTGCATGCGAGGCACGTAATTTCGATGGTGTTGTACTTGGGATGAATCTCTGGCTTCATCAGCGACTCTCTAGGCGTCTGGTGAAGCGACAACGTTGACGCGCTTCTTCGTGCGCGACGCGTGGTCGAACTTCACCGTGCCGGTGACGGTTGCATAGATGGTGTAGTCGCTGCCCAGGCCAACGCCGCGCCCTGCGGCGAAGGTGGTGCCGTGCTGTCGAACGATGATGCCGCCAGCGTTGATCTTCTGGCCGTCGCCAACCTTCACGCCAAGGCGCTGACCAGCGCTATCGCGTCCGTTACGAACACTTCCGCCTGCCTTTTTGTGTGCCATGGGGGTCTCCTTCTCTCAGCGTTCGCTGCGTTACTCGGCGTCAGCGACCGACGTGTCGGCGCTCTTCGCTGCTGGCTTTGCGGTTGCTGGCTTCTTTGCGGCAGGCTTCTTCGCAGCCGTCGCTTCGGCTGGCGCGCCAACCTTCAACGTTGCAGCAACTGCGGCATCGGCCTTCGCCTTATCGGCGGCGACGGCGGCTGCGGCAGCCTGTGCCTTGGCGCGATCTGCGGCGCCGGCTTCGTAGAGCGCCTTCGCGCTCGTGCCGTTCACTGCAACTTCGGTGACCTTGATGAGGTGAAGTTCCTGGCGGTGCCCCTTGGTGATGCGGCTACGCGCCTTCGGTCGATACTTAAAGCTGATCGTCTTTGGTCCGCGCTCCTGGCCGAGCACCGTTGCGGTGACCTTTGCGCCAGCAACAACGGGGGTGCCGATCTCCGTGGTGGAGTCGGTGCGCACAAGAAGGATGCGGTCGAACGAGATCTCGCTCCCTGGGGTAGCGCCGGTCAACTCAACGTGCAGCTCGCTGCCGAGCTCCACTCGATACTGCTTTCCACCGGTCTCGATGACTGCGTACATGGTTCCCCTGTCCTTACTGTCTGTGCGCCGTACAGGCGGCGCCTGCTGGGCGAGTCGCGGTCTGACGGACGGGTCAGTCGCGGGAGGGGAAGTCTACGATCAGGGCTCTCCCGCGTCAACCGCGCCTTATTGTTACATGAGTGGCGATGAGCCCCCGTCGTGTACGCGGTGGCTCTGCACGAGGGCGAGGCCGAAGGCGAGGGAGACGGCGGAGGCTCCGCCGTAGCTCACAAACGGCAGGGTGATCCCTGTAATGGGGGCCACGCCGAGGTTCATGCCGATGTTCACAAAGGTCTGGAAGAGGATGACGGTGGCCATCCCTCCGGCAAAGATCACCCCGAACTCGTCGGGGGAGGTCCAGGAGTGCCAGACCAGGCGCCCAACCAGAATGGCAAGCAAGACGATCACAAAGAGGCCCCCAACGGCGCCGAATGCGCGGACAAGGGCCGCAAAGACAAAGTCGCTCTCTTGAACAGGGAGCGGGGTCAGAATTGACGTGCCGTCTGCCCCTGCGCCAAAGAGGCCGCCCCCTCTGATCGCCTCAAGTGAACGCAGCAGCTGGTACTTGGGCCCAGCTGGATCAGCGTTCGGGTCGATGAAGGCGAGCAGGCGTTCCTTCTGATAATCGGCCAGCACCACGACCCACGCCAGGGCGCCAGCGGCGGCGACCGCGCTCGCTAAGGCGGCGACCCAGCGCGTCGCCACGCCAGATAGGTAGAGGGCACCGAACAGCGCTGCGATGAGGACGAGCGCCGTGCCGAGGTCAGGCTGCGCCACAACGAGGAGGAAGGGTGGCGCAACGATTGCGCCTGCCAACACGAGATCTTGCAGCCCGCCACTCCCGCGATCCACTCTGGTCAGCGCCGTCGAGATCGCTACCAGGGTCAGGATCTTGCTGAGTTCGCTCGACTGAATGGCGAAACCGAAGATTGCGATCGCTCGATTGTTGCCGCCTGAGTCAACGCCGTAGATCAACGTGACGATCAGCAGCAGAATGTTTGCGGCGTAGAGTGGCCAGGCGAAGGTGCGCACCCAGCGCCAGTTCACCAGCGTTGTCACGCTGTACACAGCGATGGAGAGGAGTGTCCACGTCAGCGAGCGCACAAGCAGTGAGCTCGGTGTGAGCAGTTCTTGACCGTAGCTCCGTGCATTCAGCCAGGCCATGCCGATTCCGGTCAGGGCAAGGAGCCCCATAGCGGCCGCAGCGATCCAGTCCACACGACGAAGGGCGGAGCCGAGTGGCGAGTCGAGTCTATTCACCGTAAAAGTTTCCTCGTGCAAGGAGACCGGGGCGGCGATAATCATTTTTCAGATCAAACTGCAACTGTAGGTAGTACTTCGTCACCTCTTTTGCTGCATTACCAACAGTGTTTGCTCCGTGCATGAAAACGACATAGGCAAACGTTGAATCGCGCTTTGAAGAGTTTTCCGTTTGCGCAACGAAGCCGCCCATCCAGTTGTGGTACGGAAGCCGTCCAAGTTTGTCGCGCGCGCCGTACTGCGCAGTTCCACTCTTGCCAAACACGTTCAATGGCATGAGCCAGATTCCTTGCGACATGATCGGGCTCAACGCCACCTTCCGAGCGGCGCGACGCATCTCTTGATAGGTTGACTCTCTCATTCCGACCTGCGCATTGGCGACTGGTACGGTTGGCGTAATGGTTCCGTCGGGACTGGTGATGCTGAGCACAACGCGCGGTTTCCATAAGGTGCCACTATTCGCAAGCGCTGCGAAAGAGTTCAGCACTTGAATCGGTGACGTCAGGTCATACCCTTGCCCCTGGGCAGATTGCATTACCTCCGCGTCGTACAAGCCTCGGTTGATTGTGGCGCGCGCCCACGCTTGGTCTGGGACGAGTCCTGAGATCTCACCTGGGAGATCAATGCCGGTGGGTGCGCCGAAGCCCCACTGACGACCACACGTGGAGAGTCGACTGATTTGAACGAGCTGGGCCAGCCGGAACGTGATGACATTGGAGCTCCACATGAATGCCTCGGCTGGCGTCAGTGAGCCGCCGAATCCCCGGCGATTCCATTCATAAAACTTCTCACCACCGACTTCAAGGAATGCTGTGGATGGGATTCGAGTGGTGGGCGTCACCAGCCTATTCTCTAGCGCGCATGAATACGTCACCAACTTGTAGGTGCTTCCCGGTGGAAAATATGAGCCGATTCCGTGGTTCAAGAGCGGCGAGTATTTATTTGCCAAATAGCTTTGGTACTTTGCGTTGCTGATCCCTGCGGCGAAGTCATTATTGTCATAAGCCGGCAACGACGCTAGAGCAATCACCTCGCCATTCTGTGGATTGATTGAGGCAACGACTCCCTCTTTGTTTTGCGCAACTTTTATTCCCCACGCCAACGCTGTTGTTGCACGCTGTTGTGCCTCAATGTCAATCGTGAGCGTCAGTGAACTTCCATTGACTGGCGGTTTGGTCACACCAAGGATGCGCACGAGTCGGCCCTTTGCATCAACTTCAACTTGGCGAATTCCTGGCGTGCCGCGCAGCGCCTCTTCGTAGCTCGCCTCTACCCCTGCACGCCCAATAAAATCAACAACGGTGTAGCCGGCTGGCGCAAGTGCGCTCGCCTCCACTCCATCAATGCGACCAACGTATCCAACGATGTGACTGATGAGTGTTCCGTACGGATACACGCGCCGCGCTTCGACAACAGTCTCTACGCCTGGCAGGCTGGCGTGCTCTTCATCAATCAGTCGCGCCGCGCGTTCGCTCACATTGTTCGCAATGCGAATCGGCTCCCACAGCGAGCCGGTGCTGCGATCGAGCAACGTGATGATGCGCACGGGATCCATGTTCAAGATCTCTCCGAGCGTTTTCACCACCTGTGCGCGAATGGTGAGTGAGAGATCGCCAGGTCGAATTTGTACCGCGTACACGGCAATGTTTTTTGCAAGCACACGCCCGGCGCGATCCAAGACCAAACCGCGCGCTGGCGTGATGAGCTCTTCAACAATGCGGTTGCCACGCGCGACTGCAGTGGTTGCCCCCGACGAATTTGTCGCACCAAGCTGAATGAGCATCAAGCGACCGCCGAGCCCGCCGAATGTTAAAAGAACGATGAGTGCAGCGGCAAAGAATCGCAGAGGGCGGCGTCGACGAACCTCGCGTTCGCTTGGCCCGCCACCGCCTGGATAAATCTGAGGAGGTGTCATTTTCTCGCCCTACCCGCGGAGCGATTGGTCGAATTGGTAGCCCCTGCGACGGCGCTGCCCGAACCAGGCCAGGGCGCTGCCGGCCACCAGATTCACAACGAGCGTGAGCGCATTGTCGCCGATGCGCCCGGTCCCTCCGCCACTGAGCAGGAAGATCGTGACGCTGCTCGCCGCCAGCCCGAAGAGGAGCGCGGTGAATCGCTTGAGTAGCAGGGCGTCCCCAGATCCTCGAATCTGGCTCGCGACCAGCACGCCAGCAATCATTCCGAGGCTGGTTAGCCCAAGCGGTCGCAGAAGCACCGTGTCAATGGTCAGCCCGGCCACAGTTGCGGCCACTAGCACCAGCGTGCGCCGATCAGCTGAGGCTGTAACAATCAGCAGTACGATGGGAAGGTTGATCGCGCGCTCCAGCCCGAGTTCAGGCAAGAGCCGCGCCTGGATCAGGGCGGCAAGCACGATTCCGAGCACGTAACCGAGGCGCTTGTTCATGCCCTCAGGATACCCCCGCAGGCGCCTCGGCGCACCACCCTACCGAACGGCTGTTGTTCCACGTGAAACATGGCCCCCGGAACGCCTCCGTAGCCCCCTCCTGCTACGATAGAAGCGTGAATACCACCACCCAGCACCCTGCCGGATCCCACGCGCCGATCATCGTGTGTGCGAACCAGAAGGGTGGGGTTGGCAAGACCACCACCGTGCTCAACCTCGCCGCCGAGCTCGCCCATGCAGGGCGTCGCGTGCTTGTGGTCGACCTCGACCCGCAGCGAAACCTCACCAGCGGCCTCGGGTTCACCCTTCCTGAGGGGGCGGCAACTGCCTATGACCTCCTCGTAGGGCGCCGACCAGCCACGGAGCTCGCTCAGCCGACCTCAATTCCGAACCTCATGCTCATTCCGGGCTCGGCTGATCTCGCTGGGATCGACGTTGAGCTCGCCACGGGGGACGAGAGCGGTGAGCGCCAGCTTGCCGCAGGCCTGAGGCAGGCTGGAGACGCCGAGGTAATCCTTGTGGACACTCCGCCGTCGCTCGGCCTCGTGACCGTGAGTGCTCTCGCGATCGCGGATGCCGTGCTTGTTCCCGTGCAGTGCGAGTACTACGCCCTCGAGGGGCTCTCGCAGCTGATGGCCACGATCCGCCTCGTGCGTGAGCGCCTAAATCCCGCCCTGGAGGTGAATGGCCTCCTCTTGACCATGCTCGATCCCCGCACGAAACTTGGCAGTGACGTGGTACGCGAGGTGGAGAGCCACTTCGGGGATCTGGTCTATCGAGCCCGGGTGCCGCGTTCGGTACGCTTGGCTGAAGCGCCAAGCCACGGGATTGCGATCCGAAGTTATGCGCCAGGCACCTCGGGTGCTGAATCGTACGCACAAGCTGCAGCGGAATTCGATGCCCGGGTGTTCAACGGAACCCCTGTAGGCGCCAGCTAGTAATAAGGGGGGAGCATGGCGAAGAAGACCACCGGACTCGGCCGAGGCCTCGGCGCACTGATCCCAGAGGCGGCCAGTGCCGTCGG
>Ga0208852_1000200_pt1 | contig 16609 bp, 16 predicted proteins | sample LakMenEpi18Jun09_FD_150711 | JGI IMG/M metagenome (GOLD analysis project Ga0208852, IMG submission 150711) | Freshwater microbial communities from Lake Mendota, WI - 18JUN2009 deep hole epilimnion ns (SPAdes) | ecosystem: Environmental > Aquatic > Freshwater > Lake > Epilimnion/Euphotic zone ...
TTGTGGTCATCGTTGTGGCAGTTGTCGTGTCGTCGGGGGGCGGCGACGAAGCAACAACCGACTCGTCTCCTGCGAGTAGCGACGCTCCAGAAAGCAGTGAGGCACCGACCGATTCAACGGCCGGCGGCGCAGATACGTGGGAGTACCCACTTTCTTATGCCAACGCCAAAGCGACCTTGAGTGAAGAGGCATTTAATGCCATCGATTGGGGCACTCGCTGTGACACCGAGAAGGGCACGATTGCTGTTCCCGACTTTTTCGCAGTTGCGTGCATGGCTCCATTCACCGGGGACAACGGGGGAGCGACCGCGACAGGTGTAACCGCCGATGAAATCACCATTGTGCATTATCAGGGGCCAGATAATGACCCCATCATCAACTACATCACTTCAGCAGTGAAGGTCGATGAAACCAATGCACAAGAAAATGCCACGATTGAAGGCTTCATTAAGTACTTCGAGACCTACTACGAATTGTACGGACGCAAGATTAAGTATGTGTCGTACGAAAGTACGGGCTTAGCGAACGATGAAGTAACTGCACGTGCCGATGCTCAGCGAATCGTTGAAGAGTACAAGCCATTTGCGGTTGTCGGTGGTCCAGCATTAACCAATGCTTTCGCTGATGAAATGGCCGCTCGTGAAACAGTGTGTATTTCTTGTGGCGGAGGAACTGCCGAGTGGTTTGCTGAACGTGACCCATATCTTTGGAATCTCGACGGAAGTTCTGAACAGAAGCAAGTTCATGTTGTTGAGTTCATTGGTAAGCAACTCGCTGGCAAGCCTGCTTCACATGCGGGCGATGCATTGAAGGCTGAGACTCGTAAATTCGCCGTTGTTTACGAGGCAAGTGGTGGAGCCGAGTCACAGCGTCTAGCCGATCTCATGGAAGCACGTATGACTGAGGCTGGAGCTAAGCCCGACCTCATGCTTGCCTACACCCTTGACCCGGGAACGATTCAACAGCAAGCTTCACAAATTGTCGCCAAGATGAAGGCTGCCGGAATTACGACAGTTGTGCTGTCCACTGATCCGGTTGCGCCTGGAGACTTCACACGTGAAGCAACAACGCAGGAATACGAACCTGAATGGTTGGTCGCGGCAGCAACACTTACCGACACCAACGCATTTGGTCGTGGCTACGACCAAAAACAGTGGGCACATGCATTCGGTGTCACCAGCTTGGCCGTGCGCGTGAATCCAAATGTTGTGGGATCAAAGATCCTGTACAAGTGGTTCACGGGTCAAGATGCACCTGCCCCGTTAGGGGCACCTGTATTCATGCCGGGATTCAGTTTGCTGTTTTCGGCGTTACAGGGAACCGGTCCGAATTTGACGCCACAAACCTTGGGTGATTTCATTAAAACAATAAAGACCACGCCGGCGATGACGGCTTCGTATCTCTCCTATGGTGATCAGGGAATTTGGGATGAAGCCGATTACAACGGTGTTGATGACGCCACTGTTTTCTGGTGGGATGCCACGGCCACTGGACCAGATGAGAACGGTCGTGAAGATACTGGCTTGATGAAGTTCGTCGACGGCGGAAAACGTTACTTGCCGGGCGAATGGCCAACAGAAGACAAGTTGTTTGTTCAAGATGGCGCAGTGGCGATTTACGACACTGCACCAGCGTCAGAAACGCCTCCATCGTACCCAAGCCCCGCGGGCTGAGTTAGATAGACCAGTTGATTGGTTCTCGACCATTTTCAATGAGCGCAGTATTGGCTCGCGAAAATGGTCGAGAACCGAAAAACCCATGACGTGCTGACAACGGTGACGGGTGCGCAGATTCAATGACCACGTGTCGTTGTTGATTAATGAGTGATGCTTTCTTGCGCGATGAAGCGCCCCACAAAATGAATACAACGGGTTCTTCTTTTTGATTCACTGCACTGATGATGTGATCGGTGAACTGTTCCCATCCATGACCTTGATGCGAAGCTGCTTGGCCAGAACGCACGGTCAAAGTTGTATTGAGAAGTAGTACGCCTTGTTGTGCCCAAGACGTCAGATCGCCGCGACTCGGTATCTCGCAATCGATGTCGTTGCTGAGTTCTTTGTAGATATTGCGCAACGATGGTGGAATGCGGGTTCCATCTTGTACCGAGAAAGCCAAACCGTGAGCTTGGCCGGGCTCGTGATACGGGTCTTGTCCCAAAATGACGATTTGAGTTTTGGCGAAGGGTGTCAGTTCGAGTGCGTTGAAGACGTTCTCGGGTGCAGGAAAGACTTGGTACTGACTGCGTTCTGACGTGACGAACCCTTGTAATTCATGCCAATACGACGACATGAATTCGTCAGCAAGAATGTGGTTCCAGTCAGTCGTCAGCACTCTCATCATTGTTGTTGGTCGACCCTGAATCTTCGCTATCCGAACGACGATCAAAATCTTCGTCGTCGCACGATGTCGAGACAATCCGAGACTTCTTGATCTTGAGAGAGGATTTCCGCCCGTCATTCTTGGCGTTTGGAATGAACTTCACAGTAATTTCATCACCCTTAGCCTTCTTCTCTGACGCCGTGAACCCAGCGGCAGGTCGGGCATCAATCAAGACAAGGCCCGAGGATGTCACTCGATAATCAACTTCGCCACCACCGCATGACCATGTTTTGAGTTCAGGAATTATTGTGGGTGGGCTTGTGGTTGGGGATGGGGTTGTCTTCGGCGGTGTTGTTGGTGCCTGCGTTGATGGTGCGGGTGTTGATGGTGCGGGCGTTATTGGCACAAGAGTTGAAGGCGGCCGAGTCGTCGTGGGAGGACGTGTTGTTACGGGAGAACCACTTGGCGCATTCGTTGAGGGTATTGAATTTGGAACAGTTACTACTGGGGTTCCGATGGTTGTTGAAGCGGCAGGAGTGTTCGTTGGAATTGTTGTGACCGAAGGCCCTTGTGAATTAATCGGCACTTGAACATCTGCAGGAATCGTTGTCGTTTGATTACTAATAGTTGTTGTTACGTCAATATCCGTCGTTGTTGAAACGTCGATTGGCTCTGAATTGTCAGGCGAAAGAGGAACTGCGATGTTCGAGCCTCTGTCACGATTTTGCGAGTTTTGCACCATGGCTACGGCACCCGAGACAACCATCACGACTGCAGCAGCTCCAACAGTTGCCATCCTGCGCTGGCGAACGCGACGAACTTTTCCGAGAACAGCTGAATGGGCTGCCATCGTGTCGGGGCTTGAACCGGCAACTTGATTGAGAAGCGATGAAATATCGGAATCTCTGAACTCGTCCATCACTGCTCCTCTCGTGACTCAATATGTGCTCGCAGTTTTTGTCGTGCTTGATGTAAGTGAAACTTTACGGCACCTTCTGATACTTCAAGGGCTTCAGCAATTTCAAGGACTGAGAGTTGTTCAACATAAAACATTGCAGCAGCGGCTCGTTGTTGTTTCGGAAGTGTCGAGAGCAATTCGGCTACTTCGCTGATGTCGGGCTGTTCGGAGGTGAGCCTGACCTCGTGGCCTAAACGTTCGACTGCTCGGTCGCGACGAACGCGTGAACGGTGTCCATCTCGAACCTTGTTAATTGCCACTCGACGAATCCAGCCCACTGGATCGTCGTACATACTGATCTTGCGCCATTTGAGATGAGCTTTCACAAACGCTTCTTGAACGGCATCGGCGGCTTCTTCGGAGTTCCCGCAGATCACAGTGAGCGAACGTACGAGACGCGCGTAATGGAGATTAAACAAAGTGGTGACATCGGTGGCTTGGGCCGTGAGGGGGTGTTGAGTGATGTCGTCCACAATGGTTCCGCCCCATCGAGAGGTCCACGACGGAGATGCCGGGAAATGGCTATTTCCCTGATCCCACGATAGAGCGGTTGAAGACGTAGTAAACACTGCCAAAGTCACGAACCTTTGAACTCAATGGTTTGGTTTCTCTTCAAGAAATTGTCAGGGCAAGGGTTTTTGGGCAATAGCCTGACATGGTGGCTTTGGATCCAAATCGACGCGTCGTCACCGAGATGTGGCACGGTCAGCCACGAGTCCGCTTGGCGACGTTGCCGACCCATCTCGAGCGAGGGCCAGTTTTGGCTGGTCAGAGCGGGATGTGGGTCAAGCGCGATGACCTCACAGGTTTAGGCATGGGTGGCAACAAGGCGCGCAAATTGGAGTTCTTATGTGGTGCCGCGGTTGCTGCGGGGGCAGATTGCCTCATCACGGTTGGGGCTGGGCAATCGAATCATTGCCGAATGACCGCGGCAGCAGGAGCCGTGCTCGGCCTCGAAGTTCATCTGGTTCTAGCCGGAGATCGACCAAAGGTGCTTGAAGGAAATCAGTTGCTGTCGGATCGCTTCGGTGCGCATCAACATTTCACGGGCGCCGGACCATCCGAATGGGGACTGTTGGAAATCGCTCGTGAAGATTTAACTGAAGAATTGAGTGCACAAGGACTGAAGCCGTATTCGATTCCGATCGGTGGATCAACTGCGGTTGGTGCGCTCGGCTACATCGTTGCGTATCAAGAAATTGTTGAACAAGCTCAAGCTTTGAAGATTTCACCAAAGACAATCGTGTTCACTTCATCAAGCGGAGGGACCCATGCTGGCCTTGTTGCAGGGCGCGCGTATTTGCGAGCGCTCGGAACAACCGACGTATTGCCGAATCTTTTGGCGATTGGTGTTGCCAAAGGCGTGGTTGCCGGATTTCCGTCGGTGAAAGAACTCGCCCAAGAAGCATTAACGATTGCGGGATTGCCTGGCGAAGTAGTAGATGAAGATGTTGAAGTTGATGCGCGCTGGCTCGGCGACGACTACGCGATTCCGACTGCTGCATCGCGAGATGCGATCACATGGGCTGCCCACAATGGTGCTTGGGTTCTTGATGATGTGTACACCGCCAAAGGAATGGCTGGACTTTTAGGTAACGCGAATCAAGGCCGCTGGGGAAGTGGCGACGACGTGATTTTTATTCATACAGGTGGTTCACCGGAGGTTTTTGTACGTCATGACTGATCAAAACTTTTCTCGTTCGCCACGAACTGTTGCCGTGACTGCAGGCCGCCCACAAAATGACAATGATCCTTTGAACGCATCAATTGTTCTTGCTTCAAATTTTCAATCGAGTGGCGACTATGCCCGAACTCATGGAACTTCTACTTGGGCGGCGCTCGAAACTGCGGTAGGTGCGTTAGAGGGCGGTCAATGTTTGTCATTTTCGACGGGCATGGCGGCAGCTTCAGCAATTTTGTTTGCATTGCATCCGAGTGTTGTTGTTCTGCCCGCTGTGAGTTATCTAGGAGTTCGAGCATTGCTGGGCGACATGCAAGAGCATGGCCATGTACGAGTCGTGTCAGTCGACATCGTTGATACCAAAGCAGTGATGAGTTCTGTCGAGACTGCAGTTTCTGAAGTTGGGGCCGACCGCGTGGTGTTGTGGATCGAAACGCCCACTAACCCAACTCTTGATGAAGCCGAACTCGAAAAATTATGTGTTGCTGCAAATTTAATCAAAGTCACAACTGTGGTTGATTCAACATTTGCCTCACCGATGGGTCAGCAACCTCTCTCATTAGGTGCGTCGGTCGTGATGCATTCGGGAACGAAATTCATCGGTGGTCACAGCGACTTGATGATTGGCCTAGCACTAACTAACCAGTCGGAAATTTTTGAAAAGCTGAGTCGAGCACGAGTTGTTCAAGGTGCAACGCCCGGAGCCCTTGAATCTTTCTTGGCATTACGCGGCTTGCGCACTCTGCCCTTGCGCTACGAGGCAGCCACAAAGAATGCAACCGAAATTTGCCGACGACTTCAGGCCCATAGCGCAATTGAGTGGGCAAAGAATGTTGGGCCAATGCTCAGCTACATCGTCAAGGGTGGTGCGGTTGCTGCCGACAAAGTATGTGCTTCGGCATCAATGATCATCACCGCGACAAGTTTGGGCGGGGTTGAGACCACGATGGAGCGCCGCCAAAAGTATGCCGGTGATGCCCATGTGAACCCAGGTCTCATTCGTATGAGCGTGGGTATTGAAGATGTTGAAGACATCTGGTCCGACCTCAACCAGGCGTTATCGTCATGAACATGAGCGATCAAATTCTTGATGTCGATCTCTTGGCATTTGAAACCGGATCTGAAGCGACTCGGCGAGCAGTTATTGATGGTGTGCGTCGCAGTCTGGCGACCGGATTCGTCTACACAAGCACCGACATCTCTGAAGATTTGCTCGATAGCGCATACGGAATGTTGGTTGAGTTCTTTTCGAAAGACCAAGAGACGAAAACCAGTTGCATAGCCCCGGGTGCGCATGGTCAAACTGGTTACACCGGTTTGCTGGTTGAGACCGCTGCGTCAAGCGATAAACCCGATTGGAAAGAAATGCTCAATTGGGCGTCGCCAATTGCTGCTGGTCATCCGTTGAAGCGCAAGTTTCCGGGTTCGTATCCCGAGCAGTTATTGCCCGATGCGGTCGTGCCCGGAATTTCAAAAGTTCTCTACGAGTTCCATGACGCAATCGCTGAGATTCAAAAGCGTTTCTTGCGCATCATCGCTTTAGGAATTGGTTGTCATGAAACTTTTTTTGATGACATGGTTACTGATGGGCCGACTCTCACGCGGGCAATTCGCTATCCGTCAATGAAAGGCGCGCCGCAAGGTGGACACATTTGGGCCGGCGCACATGGTGACATCAACTTGATTACCGCACTTCCGCGCGCCACTGCACCAGGTTTGCAGGTCGAAGTGGACGGTCAGTGGGTTGATGCAATTCCGCCAGACGGCAAGATGATCATCAACACCGGAATTATGCTCGAGCGATTGACAAATGGTGTTTTGCCTGTTGGTTGGCATCGCGTGATCGCTTCACCAGGTTTTGATGACGAGCGATACAGCGTGGTGCAGTTCTGCCATCCCCGACCGTGGACCATGCTGGCGCCCGTACCAACATGCTGTACGCCCGAGAATCCGCAACGGTATTCAACAATCAGCGCAGCCGACGCGCTTGATGAAGTGTTGTATCAAATCAATTTGATTGAAGATGCTCGACGTGTCGGAGATTGATAATTCTGGAATCTCTAGTGAACCAATTGATGTTGCGTTAGCGATTGATATCGGTGGTTCAAAAATGGCGGTGGGCTTAGTCAATCGTCGTGGTGACATGCTTGATCGCGAGATCGCCCGCACTGACAAAGATAAGAATGCCAACGATTTATTTGAAATATTGGCTGTACTCATTAAGCGTCAACTTGCGCGAGCAGAAGAAAGACACGGTGGCAAGGTCATTGTTGTTGGTATCGGGTCAGCTGGACCGATTGAAACCGATTGTGCGACCATTTCTCCTTTGAATATTCCGGCTTGGCGACGCTTCCCATTGCGTGAAGCAGTTCAAGACATTGTGAGCGTCCCAGTGTTTGGGGATCTTGATGCCAAGGCATTTGCTCTCGCTGAAGGTTGGCTTGGTGCGGCAAAAGGCGAATCAAATTTCATTGGCATGGTCGTGAGTACAGGTGTCGGTGGCGGCATTGTGCTTGATGGACGATTACTCGATGGAGCATCGGGGAACGCGGGACATATTGGACACGTGATTGTGAACCCAGATGGGAACCGTTGCGTATGCGGCGCGCGCGGATGTCTCGAAGCCGAAGCATCGGGTACTGCAATTGAAATGATCACTGGCCGACCAGCAACTGAGCCAACTTATGAAACGATGCAACGCACTGGCCGTATGGTCGGCTTAGCAGTTGCCAGCATGTGCAACTTCTTCGACCTCAATCTTGCAGTTGTTGGTGGATCAGTAGCTCTTGGTTTCGGTCCAACATTTTTTGCGGCTGCACAAGAAGTGATGGATGAACATTGTCGTTTGAGCTTTTCACAGGGTGCCCGCATTGTGCCGGCCCGATTGGGTGATCGTAGTCCGATCATTGGCGCGGCTGCTGTTGGCTGGCGAGGGTTAAACCGTCAATTGACGACGTGACGATCGAGTCAAGTCAGCCGCCGATAGCACGGTACAAACGCTCGGCTGGTCCTTGTCCGAAATGATGTTGCCACCACGAAGCAATGGTGATGGCGATTACCCAGAAGCCAGTGGCAAAGATCAGGGCAGTATCGAGACCACTTGATGAAATCAGGTGCGACCAACGAACAAAAATGTAAAAGGCAAGGACGTGCAGTAGGTACAGGCTCAATGTGAGTTGACCACTTCGCTGCAAGTGAGTGACTATTTTTTTGTGTTGGTATTTCTCAGATATTTGACTGATCACTATAAAGGCGACGACAGCGATTGCGGCAGTGCTCAGTGTGTAGAGCAGGCTGCGATTGAATGGCTGCAAAGAGGTCACCCAATAAACAACCTCGTTTGTGCGTAGATCAAAACCGTCCAAAATCGCGGTACAGGAATAACAAATGACGATCACCGCAAAACAGCACAAGAGAATTGTGCGACGATTCTTCTTAACCATTTCTAGATTACGGCCAATGACGATGCCAAGGCAGAAGAAAGTGAGCCACGGGAAAACCGGGTGGGTGTAGTCAACGAAGATTCGTAGCAAGAAGTCTTTAAGGCTATGAATTTCTTGTGGGTGCATCCACGCTGTTGAGTATCCGGCACGTTGCCGATTGGCCTCCCAAGATGCAATCGCCGTGGCAGCAAGTGCCGTTGCAGCAGAAAGAAAAATGATTGAGCGAGACTTCCACAAAATGAAAATAGCGCTCAAGATGAAATAGGCGCCGTAATAAAACAGAATGGTGCCTGGCCAAGCATGGTTGAGAAAATAGCCACCGAAAAGAAGTAATGCTCCTCGTCGAGCTAGTCGCATTCGATGCTTAGCCACGTCTTGATGGTTCTCGTAAGCCTTTCGTGAAAAAAGAGCGGTTCCGATTCCGGCAACGAGCACAAATGTTGCCGCAAACCGAGTACTCAATACTCCCGTATATACATGAAAGATTCGATGCCACAAATCATTGCCGATTCGCCAATCATTCAGCGTGCCATGAAAGTTCATCACCACAACACCGATGAGAGCTATAGCCCGCGTGACGTCTAAACCTATGAGTCGGGTCGTTCCAGTACTGGTTTGTCCAGCAGGTGGATGATTGAAATCATTCACAAATAGTTATAGCCAGTCAACGCGATCAACAGAAGTAGTGATGAGGGGTCGCTGTACATCAACTTGATCACCTACGACCGGTGTTGGCTGACCACTAGGAATAAAACACATTGACGTATGCATGTGCGGAGCTTCAATAAGTTGCATTCTCTGGCGTGAGAAATGAAATGGACTGAGGTTGTCAGCAAGGGGAGCAACTCCATGCGCCGAGCCACATCCGATCATGACCAAGGCGCCGTTCTGTGAAATCTCTACTCCGTGGTAGCCAACTCTTTGTCCCGCAACGACTACAACAGTTTCAATGACATCGGCGGTCAACTTGAGGGCAGTTTTGTCTCCGTGCCAGAGCGAAGTTCCGAGGCGCAAAAACCACTGTCGCTCGGCATACCGAGTCTGTAATCCTGTGAAATCTTGCGCATCAACATGACTCACCCATGCTGGTAAGGAAGGGTCAATTGTGGAAAGTAAATTCTCGATCTGGCAAACGTGGTCTAATGATGACCCGGTCAATGGCGGATGAATCGATACTCCCCGGACGTGAAGATTGTTCGTCCGGCATTGCTGAAGAAGTTCAGCAACTTCTTCAACGGCGACACCGTAACGATTCATCGACGAGCGAATCTTGATGAGAACTTGGCGCGACTTCTTATGTGAGGCGATCGCGTTGATATGAGCAATTGAGCCCACGGTCAAGATCGCATCATCGCGAAGACTCTGGGGAATATCGAGACTGGGTGTGAGGACGACTGGGGTGCATTGCGCGGGCACCGACGACACTTCGAAGACAGTTCCGACTGCCACATGTGAGGCGAAACTGGCGGCTCGGTCGGCGAGCCAGTCTCGGCCGAATCCGTAGCCGTTGCCCTTGACGACCGGGACAAGACCGGCGACCGAGGTGGCTAATGCGTCAACCTGACGGTTCCACGAATCGGTATTGACGGTGAGAACGAGGGCCACGGTCAAGACGCTACCTAATGATGGCGAATGGGCGTTTCATGCTGGTCTTTTTAAATCCGACTTGTTAAGTCGGGAATCGGCTTCTAGTCTGTCGCCATGAGTGGTCGCATCTTTGGTTTCCCGAATCCTGTCAATGAGCGCTCGGCTCGCTGGGTGGCGACCGGGGTCGTTCTTCAGGCAGTTGTGTTCTTGATCGTGCGCCAAGGTTGGGTGCTGATTCCGTTGGCGTATGGATTTACCGCGCGTGTTTTGACTGGTCCAAAACTGAGTCCACTTGGGCAGTTATCAACCCGAGTTCTCACACCGGCGATGAAGGGCGAAGGTCGATTGGTGCCAGGCCAGCCCAAGCGTTTTGCACAGGGGATTGGCTTGGTGTTCTCGGTCGGTGCGTCGATTGCTTGGTTGAGCGGTGCTTCGACAGTGGCGATTGTGTTGATCGCTGGACTCACGGTGGCGGCAAGTCTCGAAGCATTCGTTGGGTATTGCCTTGGATGTGCAATTTTTGGTCAGTTGATGAAGATCGGTGTCATCCCCAAGTCGGTGTGTGACGAGTGCAATGACATCTCGCGCCGTCTTGTACGTCCCAACGTCTAGAGAGTCTTAGTCAAACTTGGGAGTAAGTGCGCCAAGATCGCGAGTTGCGATGACACCTTTCCAAACTCCGGTTCCGTAGGCGACGTCATCAGCGAGTTTGAGTGCGCAGTATGAAACTGGATCAACCTTTGGTTTCTTTGTGAACCATGACATCAGCGATGGCAACACGATTGCGGCGCATGTAACTCGTCGGGCCCGGCGACTGCACAATGAAAGCAATAACGCGATCGGCCACCACGTGCGAGTCATGGCTTGAGCGATCACGCGGCCCGCATGAATGTTTCCGCGACCAGCAAGCCGCAAGGCAAGTTGTCGAGAATCTGGTTGCGAACTGATCTTGCGTTCAAGTGCAACAGTCGACGCTGCGCCAATGATTAATCCGATGAGTGGGTACCCGGAAGCCAAGGTTCCCCAAGCACCTGCACTCCAACGATTGATTCGCAGTGGAGTAGCTGCGCCGCGATGTCGTTGGTCAAGTGGCGCTGCAGCCGACCCGTACGAAACACGTTGCTTCCACGCATCAAGCAATGAAGCTCGTGGGCTGTGATGCACGGTAACTGCTGGTTCGTAACGACACACAACATCAGCCTCAAGAAGTCGCCAGACAAGATCAACGTCTTCTCCATAACGTAGTGACTCATCAAACCCGCGATGCTCGCGTAGGAGGTCGGTGCGAATCATCAGCGCGGCTGTCGGCACGTAGGAGACCCGTGAGTTTTTGCGAATACGTGCTGGCTCAGAACCCAAATCAAGAGGTGATTCACTTGCTTCGTAACGATGCAACAAAGTTGTTCCAGGTTCACTCGCGATTCGTGGCGCGACAACGCCGACACTTGAATCTTCAAAATGTGCCAGTAATTTGGTCCAAGAATCATCAGCGAGCGAAGTATCGGCATCGAGGAAAAAAGTGATCGAAGATGTAACGAAGTCAATCGCGGTGTTACGTGCCGCTGCGGGCCCACCAGCAACTTCACGCCGAATCACTCGTGCGCCGTTGATGTCAGCGAGAGGAATTGTTGATCCGTCGTCGATCAGTAGGACTTCGTGCGCGGCTGAAAGTTTGCTGATGAGTGCATTGAGTCGAAGTACATCTTCGTTATGGACAGGAATCACCACGGTGACATCGCTCGGTTGTAGAGATGTCTTGATCGATTCAAGAATGGGATGAATTGCCCCAGCATCAATGAGCCGATGAAGTGTGTTTGTAGCGGCAACTGAAATTTCGTCCCGTTTCTCTATGGCCTCAAGCACTGACCGAGCAGCCGACGAAAAACGGAATATCTTGAGTGGTGACCCAGCGACAACAGTGTCGCCATCGGTATTCGCGCGTCTCCACCATGAAGAATCAATTTGATAGCGGGTCACTTAAGAATTCCAATGGTCAAAGTCGGCGAACAAATCGTGAGCCCACTGTTCAAGAAGTTTGAGTCCATCGTTTGCCGTCGCGCGTGTTGGGTCGCCGAGAACCCCATTACTACTAACCGCACGAACACCACCAGAACGCATCAAGTCAATAATCTCCGACAAGGGCTGGGTGTTCCCAACTTCGGCCAACGTCATATCAACTTCAAATGGTGATAACGCCAACATCACTGAGGTTTCGGCGTGACCAGCGTGAGTGTCGGTATCGGCTACTCCAGAAGGCGACCAAAAGAAAACATTTCGTTGGTCGTGGTCAAGAACTTTCTTTGCTGCATGAATCGCTGGCGAGTTTCCGCCGTGGCCGTTCACGAAAAAGACTCCTCGACACCAAGTTGCTGACCGGACGATCTCGATCAACATTGATGTAGTTGTTTCAGTGCCGATCGACAATGTCCCAGAGAAACCTGAATGTTCACCGCTTGCAGTGATGGGTAGCGGAGGAGCCAAATAGGTTTGTGTACGTGCTTGGGTGAGTCGATGACTGAGTTCGAGTGCGATCCGAGTATCGGTATCAAACGGAAGATGCGGACCGTGTTGTTCCCACGAACCGATGGGTACAACCAAGACGGGGCGACTCTGACGCACCTCGTCTGATTGGGTCATGATTGATAACCCCACTCGCGCAATTTGTTCACGATCAATTCGGCAGCCTCACGCGGTTCAAGGTGAACCGTTTCGCCGTGGCCCTTGGCAGATGATGTGTCGGTGATCTGTCTCACGCGGTCGAGTGCAGAATATCCGACAGGCGCGGCGACCGCTCGTGCTCGGGGCCGATATGGGCGCATTGGTGGCGCATCGTTCGCTGAATTGTTTGCGGGAACAACTTCGACGATGTGTTTGCTTGCTGACATTGAACCCTTCAGTGAGGCACGACGTAAGCGAGCGGTTGATCCTTCAACAGAGATAACGGCAGTGCCGAGAATTTCAAGTTGTTCACGGCGACCGCCATCGAGGCGACGTAATGCCTTGATGGGATGTTGTACGTCTGGCGGAACTTCAATCTCGACTAAACCGAGGGCTTGATCAATTGACAGTTCGGCTGCGATGAATGCTGGAACAGAGCCTGAACCACGATCGGCTGAATAGTCGCCGCACCAAATCTGCGAACAATTTGCGACTACCTGCGCAATTGCACGCGCAATGGTTGAGCTGTCACTCAAACGATCAATGTTGATTCGTGCAGATCGCTGAGCGCCCCTTGAAATCGCGTCTCGTAAAACAACCTCGGCACCTTCGGGGCCAGCAGTGACAACGAGGACGTCTTCGTTATTGCGCTCAGCACAGCGCAACGCATATTCGAGCGCAGCTTGATCGGCATACGAGATGCCCATATAGCGATCGTCGGCATCAGTTGTTTCGGGTTGGCCCGATGCATTGATCCATTTCAAACACACAGCGATTGTCATAGCGACGTCACTCAGGTGCGATGGAAGACAATGCCGTAGCCGCCTTCGGGGTAGGTCCAGGTGATAGCGCCTTCTTTGTTGCAGACGAGATAACACGTGCCGCATTCGAAGCAGTTTTCGTAGTTAAACAAAATGCCACCGTCGCTGGTGGGAACAAAAAGGTTTGCTGGGCATGCCACAACGCACTCGCGAGTGGTGCATCCACGACATGAATCGCCATTGACGGTGATATGCGCACGTTCGTGAATACGAAACTCGGCGGTGTCAATGCGGTCTTGAAAGGACATTTCGGCCCAAGTGGCATCACGCTCAATGTTGTTAGCGGCACGCAACGATTCGAGAGACATCAGCCAAATCCTTTCAGGCCAGTGAGGGCATCACGAACAAGATCAATCAAAGAGATTCCGGCCTTCTTGCGTTCTTCGCGCAAGATACGGCGCACGCCTGGTTTCGGATTTGGATTTTCAACACGGAACATCCGCTCAACAATTCCAGTCACGAAATTTGGATATTTGTGTTGCACGCGATCGGATAAAACAAGATGCGGAATCTTGCGTAACTTTTTGTGATCTTTAAGAACAAAAGTCTCGTTAAGTTTTTTGGTGTACGACCGTAAGCCCGAGGCTGTTGTATCGCCCGCAGTAATTGCCTGAGCCGCTGATTGGCCCGCATACATTCCGCTGGCCATGGCAAAGTTGACTCCTTCAAGCCAAATGCCAGCAGCCAGACACAGTGCTGCTGCATCACCAGCGACCAGTAGTCCATCGGCCGCCATCTTGGGCATCATGTCGAGTCCGGCTTCGGGAATGACGTGAGCCGAATATTCAATGACTTCAGCGCCTTCAATGAGCGGCGCAATGGCTGGATGACGCTTTAACTCAGCGATGATTTCTTCGGGACGCTTCTTTTGTGCTGACAGCTTTGGCAGTTTCAACACAACGCCGAGCGCAATGGTGTCGAGGTTTGTGTAGATAAACCCTCCACCGTTTACTCCAGAAGTGCCACCAAGAATTTCAATGTCAACACCTTGATTGTCGCGAACTCCGAAACGTTCGTCGATGACGTGCTTTGGTAATGACAACGTTTCTTTAACGCCAAGGGTGTAGTTGCTGGCATCGACATTTTTGTACAGCCCGGCTTCTTTGGCAATGAAACTGTTCACTCCATCACAAGCAATGACAACTGATGCTGTGAGGTCTCCATCGGGACGATCGGTTTTGATACCAGTGATTCGTCCTTGAGGGTCGCGCAATAAACCAGTGACCGTCGTCGAGCAAATGAGTTCTGCTCCGGCAGCGACTGCTTGTTGGGCCAGCCAGTTATCAAAGTCGGGGCGATAAGCAGTTGCGCCGTTGTAGGGCGCTTGACCCCATGCATTGCTGCGGTAGTCGATATTGAGAGCACCGGTGTCAGACAACAACATGGTTGAGCGACGAACAACCCAACGTTGAATTGGTGCATGCTCAAACCAGCCGGGTATGAGTTCATCAAGAATGCGCGGATAGATCACGCCGCCGTACATGTTCTTTGAACCGGGGAAAGGTCCACGTTCGATTAAGACAACGCGCTTGCCAGCTTGAGCCGCAGCGATTGCTGCGCACGAACCTGCCGGACCTGCCCCAACGACGATGACGTCGGTATCAGTCATGCGGCACCTACTTGGCTTGCACCGGTAACGAGTTGAACGAGTTCTTCGAGAACTGCATTTGCATCGGCGACAATCGCGATATCGGCCATTTGCATCATGGGGCAGTGAGCGTCGGTGTTCACGCTGATGATGTGCTCTGGTTGTCCGAGTCCGCTGGTGTGCTGAACTGCGCCGCTGACACCAAAGGCGATATACAAATCGGGGTCGACGACAACTCCGGTTGTGCCGATCTGGCGTTCGTGATCGGCCCATCCACGGTCGGTGATGACTCGCGTGACTCCCATTGAGGCATCTAGGGCTGTTGCAACATTTTGAAGCTGCACAAATCGCTCGCCACTTTCAAGACCAGCCCCGCCACCGATAATTCGTGGTGCTTCAGAAAGATCCATAGTTGATGCATCTGGTGGTAGAACCGCGAGTGAGATGACTGATGTCTGAGCGGTGTTTGAAGTCGGTGCAATGTCAACTGAAGTGATGGTGGGTGATGCTGACATCGAGTCAACTCCACGAATTCCAATCTGCAATGTCGCGATGAATGACGCATCGGGGGAGAAGTCGGCGATTGATAGCCCGCCGTGACGCGACACGCTGACTTTGTTGTCTGAAATCGAGATGGCACCGGCGTACAAGTTTCGTCCGAGTGCATGTGCAAGGTGAGGGGCGAGGTCGCGTCCGTCAGGGCTCGCGGGAAGGATTAGCGATTCGTGCGAACGGCCGATGTGGTTCACAGCAGAGATGACTTGTGCCGCGTCGATGGTTGCTTCAACCAGCCACACTTGGTGAGCGACCTGGCCGAGGTTTTCAAGTGCCTGCGCTGTGCGCGAACCGATGAGGAGAGCCTGACCAGAGGCCTCACAAATGGCCTCGTCGGCTCCTGCCGGAGCGACTCCATCACGGACGGGGATGACAGCAATCATGACCTAGTCAGATTACGCCCGCCGTTCTCAGATCAGGGTGTTAGACCGCGGTTTCTTGGGTGGCTTTGGCGGTCAACTTCTTCTTGCCATAGCGCACAACCTCGATCAAGAGTGTGACTGCTAATGCCGCACCAAAAGCCAAAAGGAACGCCTTGGTGTGGTCGTCTTCGAATTGAGATCCAAAGGCATAACCCAAGATGGCGGCGTATGACGCCCAGATGATGGTGGCGACGCCGACCCATCCCATGAACCAACTCTGCGACTGTTTGGTGAGGCCCGATGAAAGGGTGAGGATGGTCCGACCCCCAGGGATAAATCGGGCCGTGATGAGCAATAGCCCACCGCGTTCTTCAATTTGGTCGGCTGCCCATTTGAGTTTCTTGGCCGTTGATTCTTTTTTGGCGGCACGTCGTTCGACCAGGCCACTTGCTCGTCGGCCAATCTGGTAACTCAGGTTGTCGCCAATGAATGCTCCGACGGCACCCGCAATGATGACAAAGACCACGTTGTATGACGCAGCCCCAGCGCTACTCGCGGCAACGCCACCGATGATCACTGTCGTCTCGCTTGGCACGATGGGAATCACCGAGTCCAAAAGAGCGATGATCAGAAT